>TBL_comb47_HYPODRAFT_10006615_pt1 | contig 12475 bp, 9 predicted proteins | sample TroBogypolimnion_40_FD_10682 | JGI IMG/M metagenome (IMG submission 10682)
TAACACCTATAATTAATCCAATAATTATTATAGGTAATACATATTGTATTATTATTTTCATCATCTACTTAAGCATAACAAAATGGTTGAATTACTTCAAAGGGATATGAGCGATTTACGCAGTTATTATCTATAAAATCATAATTATCAGGACAATTACAGTTTACTGAAACCGGATACATAGATGCGCCTCCATCGCCTCCGTATCCCCATCTTCCAGATCCACGACTTCCACCTCCATGTAATCCTCCACCTCCATGTAATCCTCCACCCCCACCTCCACCTCCATGTAATCCTCCACCTCCATGAAAGGATTCATAATTATAGGACACATACAGATATACAAATCCAAAAAGAACCAATAATGAAATAAAAATTGATCTATTTTTCATCTATAGTATAGTTAGAAACCAGCCAAACTCATATATATCTTTCCTAATTTATTATCACCTTGAATTACACCATCTGCTTTACGCGTTCCGCCTAGATTATTTGATGTTCCATGAACATAATATAACAAATATTTTCCATTTAAACGTGCAGCTTCAAGAATTTTTCTCATACGAATATCTTTTTTATAACGATGTTCAACGCCATACTTAAGTAATTCATCTTTCTTTACAGCATATTTACTTTCATTAAATACTGCTTTATTTTTTCTAAATGCTCCAGGTGTTGTAGCCGCTTTAATATCAGTGCTTTCTTCTTTAATAAGTTCAAAATCTTTATCTTCAGACATTGCCTTTTTCAATGCTTGTGTTTCTAGTAATCGTTTACGCACAAAAGATTGATGAATAGTCCCTTCACGACTAAATAATGTCTGAGCAAGTTGAGGTTTATCGGTTCCATATTTATACATCATTGCTGCTAAGAAATGATCTAGCGATGGATAAATAATATTAGAGTCTTCAGGATCTTCAATTGGAAATGGAGAACTTGGAGCTAACCAGCGAGCAGCTCCTTTATCACCAATCTTTAATTTTTTATCATCTAATGCGGCATCAATATAGAAATTCAATACTTCATTTGAAGCATATAGTTTAGTAGTTGGAGCAGCAGATTCTTTTTCAACAGGTATTGTTCGTTTGATAGTAGTTCCTTCTTCTACAATAATATCACGTGATTCTTTACCGATAGCAGTTGGGACAGAAACTGTAATACTTCTTTCAGTTTCTTTTTCGTTTGATTTAACTTCTGTTTCGTATAATTCACCTTCTTTTGTAACCATAAGTATTGGTTGATTTTCTGAAACTTTTACAGAAGTTTCTTCTTTATTAATAACATGATTTACAGCAGTTTCTACACGTTCAATGTTTTTTAGCCGTGAAACTACACTAGGAACATTAGGAACATATTCTTCTTCAACATTTTCTTTTTCAAGAGTAAGTTGTTTCTTTTTACGGAAAACAAACCAACGATTTAAGAATGAAAATTGTTTTACTGCATCGCTCATAATATAATTTTTTCCAGATTTTTTAGACATTTCATAAGATTCACTAAATAAATTTGTGCTATTTTTCAATCCAATTTCTTTCAACTCATTTTCATTTAAAAGTTCAAGGCCAGCTTCTTTCATACGTTCAACAAAATATGGAAAACTTACCAAATATTCATCATGTGATGAACCAATACTAATAAAATCAACATTAATCTTCAATCCCAATGAATCTTCACTAGGAACAAGTTCATCTTCATCATAATCTTTACGAATATTCCATAAAATTGCTTCTTTTTCAATACCTGTTTTAACACCGCCTGTAGAAATATCTTTTAAGAATTTAAATACAGAGTCTCCATCAAAACAACATCCAAAGAAATATCCACCAACTTTAATAGATTCACGAATATTACGTAATAGTCCATCAAGTGCTTCTTTCTTTTCAAAGAAGTAATGAAGAGCAAACATACATGACATAGAATCGGCACCAGAGTGTAGACTGCCAGCGGCATCATGATCTACAAATGGAGGGATCGGACCAAGAGCTTTATAATGACCAAATACACTTCTAAGAATATCACGCTCTTCATCTGTAGAACCAGCGCGACCATCAATAAGACGTTTTGAACTATCACCAATTACAAATACCATTGGAACTTTTTCTACACGACGATTACGTTCATGAAAGTTTATATAGCGAGCATAAGCACCATCTTCAGAATTTGTAATATTATCACCAGCATAATCAATACCAAGAACAAAACTTACTTTATTATTATACCAGCGACGAATATCAGAACCTTTACCACATGCTATATCAACTAATGATTTTTTTCCACCTTTTAGACATGCGTTATATAAAACAATTTCTTTAATATATTGATTATGAAACTCGCGCAATCCAGTAACAAAGCGTAAATCTTCTATTGGTGCTTCACGTTCAAAATACTTTAAAGTAATATTATCTTTTTCTTCTTTTTTAGTAATAAATTCTTTAATTTCTTTATCATTTGGTTGAACACTACCAGAACGAATCATAGATTCAGTAATTGGTTCATTAATACTATTCCAAACACTTTCAGCAACATCTTCTGAGTTAAGTGTTCGTGCAAGAATACCTTTCTGAAGACGTTCTGTTTTATCATGACGAATACGAATAGGAATCCATCTCCATCCACGTGGTAAGGAAGGATCATATCTCATTTCAATAATACTTTTATCTTGAATAGGTTCATTATTAATTTCAGTTGATACATATTCTTCATTTGTAGCAGGATCACTTCTAACTTCAGAATAACATACACTTGCCATAGAATCATAAAATAGTTTAGGATAGAAAGGAATGGGACGATATTCTTTAAATTTTATTTGTTCATCTCCTAACTTACGTTCATTTAAGATAATATCACGGGCATTAAATGCTTTCGAACGACTACTTCCAACATATAAACGAATTGTTTTATAGCGAATAGTTTCATTACTTTCAGGTTTTAGTCCAATAGTAACACGATCAATTTTAGGATTATCTGGTTGTTTTTCAAATCTTACTAAGAAATCAATTGTGTTATCTTCAGAAGGTTTCCATTTAAATTGAGAATAAAATGTCGCAGATGGTTTAATTATTTTTTTTTCTTCATCATATCCTGGTAATGGAAGGTCATTTGGTGTAAATATAAGTCCATCTGTATAATATACTCTGTATGTATCTAATACTCTTGTAGCATTTCTGAAAATACTTAAATCATTTGCTTTTGCGAATAAATAATTTTTCATACTTACTTGAATACTTGCGGATGGAAGTAATTTCTTTGGTCCATCACCTTTATTAAATGTTTCAATCCAATTTTTAAGTTGTCCATGGCGAGATTTCTCTTGATCTTCTTTATTATAAAATGGTAATTGACTTACATTTTTTTTATCTACCGCGTAATAAATATCAAATGCTAAAAATGCGTTCATAGGCTCTTTATTACGTGTTCGTGTAACCCATTCACCGTCAATAATACTTTCACGACATGTTAATTGTTCTAGACCGGTGCGATATACATTTAGACCCATATCAATAAGATAAAATTCACCTTTAGAATTAGTATATCCTAAACAACGTAAACCATCTGCTTTATCTGTTACATTATATCCTGTGCGGAGATTTGGAATTGTATCATCAATTATATCACTAAAATTACGTTGTTCAAGTGTTACTGGAGAACAACCGAGAAATCTATTATTATTAATAAAATTTTGATAACTTTGAATAATATTTTCTTTTTTTGATTTTCTGATAAGAATACTACTTTTTTGAATACCACGTAAAACTTCACCAATGCCTTTAATAAGTCTTTTTTGTGCTGTTTCAATTGTATCAGATTCAAGACGAATTAGTTCAACTTCAATTTCGTATAAATAAGGAGCGAGAGATAAATCTTGATCAAGGAATTTACGCTGCCATTTGAAATCGCCTTTAGAATCACGAGCGGTGCTTCGTACAATAGATAAATCATAACGAAGACCAGAATCTTCAAAACTCCAGCGACGAATCATACGAAATGCCTTTTTTTGTTGTGACCATTTATTAAATATTTCAGTAATAGCAGCTTCTGAATTTGCTATTTTAATTTCACGACGTGTTTTAATACGAACTTCATAATCATCCAAATCAACTTGTGAATCAGATGATGAACGATCTTTAATCATAGCAACAAATGGTTTACCATTAAGAATATCGTCACGGCAATATTGTTGAATAACTCCCATAGTGCTTAATGTAAACCGAATATGTTCAGGTGTTGTAATTGTTAAGCGATCTTCTTGTGAAAGTTCACGAAGTCCTTTTGAACGTAGTCGTTGTGCAACTTGAAAGAATGTAGTAGCATCTACAGTCCCTTTACCAAAAGTAGCTTCCAACTCACGATTTGAATTTGAAATCCAATCATCAAGTTGTTTTTTGATATTTTCAGCTTCGGGTTTGTATAACTCCATTGTATATTCCTATAATTAAAAATAGACAATGCTTTATGTGAAACTAAATCAATTTTTAATATTTTATGTAAATTTAATTTTATGGAAAAATATCATTAATATGTTTTATTGCTTGTGCTTTTCCAAGAGCAATGCTGTAATGTTCTTTGAGAGGTTTTGTTATATGCAATACAACACCTAAATCATCGCATTTACTTTTTAACTCTTTCACAGTTCCATCCGTAGTTGGCCAAGGAATATAATAATTTTCTAAAGAAAATAACCAAAGTTTAAAAAAAAGAGTTGCTTCCTCTTGTTTATGCCTTACATATACACTGCGAGAACCATATGATACTAAATACACAGGTGTATCACGTTCCCATGTACGAATATCTGGTGGATAGAAATATACTTTTTTATGAATTTCATCAACTTCACAATAATTAATTCCAAGAATATAAGCTAATGCTTTATTTAATTCTGGAGTATCTTGTGGTGGTGATACTGCGGCGGATTCTTGTTCTTGAAGTTGTGAAATTGCTTTATTACGATTAAATTGTCGCCCCTTAAGATTTTCTTGAAAAAGTTCATTTAATTTAACAATTTTTTCTCGGAGAATTATTTTTCTTGTTTGAAAAGATCCAGCTCTATATTCTGGATTTGTATGCCATAAATAAAGGCTTACTGGCCCTGGAGGATCTAGTGGAATAACTCCTACTTTACCGGGACCTACAAGAGGAGTTTCTTCATTTTCATTCGTATCAGAAAATACTTTAATAAATATTTTCTCTACCGAAATGTCTTTATTACGATTTTGTTTTGTCAGTGCTATTAAATCAGAAAGCATTTTTACCTAAATTATTTATGCTGTTAAGGTTTAAGCATCTGTATCTTCAAGAATTGAAGAATTAATAATATCTTGAGCACGTTTTTCTTCTTCTTCACGACTTTCAAATTTTTTACGATTACTTTTACAAAATTCTACAAATTTCAACATTTTTTCAAATAAAATATCATTTAATTTTATTACATCAAAAAAAATTCCATTAGAATTTTCAGAAAAAAATCCTTCATTTTCTTTTAAAATTCTAAATATTTCTTCTTGTTCTGATTTATTTAACATTTTTAAATCTTCAAGAAATTGTTTTCGTATTTCATAAGATATTTCATCATTCATTTTCTAAAACAAGGTCATCTTCTTCTTCTGACTTCATTTCCGCACCAGATCTACTTATAAAGATTCCAACGCTTAAAATAGATTCATCATTTACCTGAAATCTTGATTTTTTTATTTCAACTTTAATTTTTTCTCCTACATTAATAATATCAAACTCTTCATTGCCAATATGTAAATCACGTGGAACAATTACACGAATTGCATTTTTATAATTTAGATAAATTCCCATTTTATTTTTGCTTACAACTTCACCTTCAAGCACTACACCGTCAGGAGGATTTAATACATTTCCTTGAAGTTGAACATAAAATACATAATCACCTGTAAAACGTCCAATAGATGCTTTACCCATGGAGCGAGAAAGAATTTTTAATGAATTTGCTATTACAAATCCATGTCTTGAACATTTATTTTCTAGTTTCTCCCTTAATTTATTAATAAGAAGTATATCAATAGATTCAATATGTTTTGAGAAATCACTAGGATTGAGTGAAACAGGTTCTTCAAAAACAACTGAATGTTCCATTTTATACTATATTTGTAAGTGAATTTTAAATAGTCAACTTTTTTAATTTTATGCTTTTCCTTTTGTAGTTCTTGATTTATGATTTGTCTTATAAGCGGAAATTGGTCTATAAAACCATCGTTTTCCTAAGATTTTCTTTTCATCCATAATTCGTAATACAAATTCTCGTATTGTACAATATTGATTTGGATTACTTAATTTATATTTTCCTTTTTCTGGATCCAGAGTTTCAATATTTAAATTGAAATCTGTTCTAATAGATTCATTAAGAATTTTTCCTAATAAATATAAAAATTCAACATTTGCTTTTCGTGATGTTGTATTAATACATTCTTGTCCTCCTTTTGGCTGAGATCCTACTGATGCTGGAATATTTGTTTTAAATATTAAATGTCTTGCTTTAGGGGTTAAGAATCCATATACTTCTCCAACATTTGATTTGTCAGCATGTGGTAATTTATTATAAGAATCTTTTGAATCCTTTTCTAGTAATTGTTTTTCTGCTTCATAACATAATTTATTTCCACAATAATATTGTATTTCATAAGGTTCTGATAAATTTAAAAATCTATAATATTTACCATTTTGAATAATTTGTTCTTCAGCAACTTTCATTATTATTTCATTATTATTATTTGATAATATAAGTTGTTCTTGAATATTTAATATATTATCCCATATATAATCTAAAAATACATAACTAAATATTTTTCTATTATCAACACTATCTTTTAATCCTCTATATAACCAAAATACCATTTCAAAACTATTTAATATATCATTTGCTTTTAATGGATTACTTTTATATTTTTGTTTTATCAATTCTATAAGTGTCTGTTGTAATTTATTTTCTAAAGTTCTATTTTGTAGTTTCTGCGCCATAGAAATAATTGCTTCCCATAATTTATTTATAAATCCTTTTACTTCAGAATCTACATTTACTTCTGTTTCTATCTTAACTTCTTCATTTTGTATTGCTAATTTTACTGGAATAAATTCATCTTGTTTTACTGGATATTGTGATATTCTCATTGAAAGAGGAATATCATCGTCATTTAATTTAATAGGTTGAAATAAATAAAATCCATTTTTATAAATTAAATATCCTTCTTTATTATTAATTGTAAGCCTGAATGATTTATTATTTACAATATCTTGAAGAATACTAAATAAGGCATTAGAAGGAACCGATGAAAATAATTCTGTAATATCTTCAATTTTTAATAATATTAATCCTTCATCATCTTCTTGTGTTTGAAATATTTTTTTAATAGATGATTTAATTTTACTCTCTCTCCATTTTACATCAAAATCATCATATGTTAAATCGCTGGAAGAATTTAAATCTAAATCAACTGGTATAGCACATGTATATTTACATTCCATCCAATCGCATAAATTTGTATAATTTTGATCATTAATATCTTTCTCATATTTATTTCCTTGTGAATCTACTTGAATTGCTTTATTTAATCCTTGAATTATATTTACATTAATATTTAAATTACAATCAATAGCAAATTCTTTAATAACACGTTGAACTTTTCCAGTTTGAAGTGCTTTTAACATACCAATTCTATACATATATAAATCTGCGGATTCTCTATTATTATCCAGTGTATTTACAAGTAAATATACAGTTGCATTTCTTTCTTCTTTTGGAATTTTTGGATGAATATGACTACATGTTCTAATACCACGTCCTAATACTTGCTCCATTTTATTCAAATGAAACCAACTATCAAATAAATAAATTTCTCTTATAAATTTTAAATCAATACCTTCACTTGCAACTTGTGAACCAATTACAACTTTAATATCACTTCCATTATAATTTATAGATTTTCTCTCAGAAATAACAGATTCATTATTATTAGGACTAATATTTTTACGTCCAGTTAATAATACATATTTTGCTGGAACAAATGGATGTTTTTCTGCTTTATGACTTTTTTCACGAAACATACATAACGCACATTGACGTCCATCTGGTATTTGAATACCATCGTATAATAATCCTCTATCACGGCCATATGGTGTATAACCATTTGCTTCTAATGCAAGTGCAAATGGTAGAGCACCAGATTTAATAAAACGACTATATACAAATACTGGACCATGTGAATTACGAATATTTTTAATAATAAATGCTGATTTAGGAGAATAATTTACCAAATTTTCTTGAATTAACCAAGTTGGAGGACCAATTTTAGAAGCAAATCTAGTAAAATTTCTTAAACTATGTGATTTATCATCAAATACATTATCAAATCCAGATTCGCGGATTCGTGATTCTAAATCATGAGTATCTACTGGAAATATAAAATTACCAGATTGGACTAATGTATCAATACTTTTAACTCCCAGTCCACTTTCTTTAACAGCAGAATTTACAATTTTTAAATAATCATTTCTTGTAGATTCTCCATATGGAGTTGGAATAATAGGAAGATTTGACAATCTTTCAATTTCAATTTCACTTAACTTTATTGAATTTCCAGCAGGATCCGCAGTCGGCCATACGTCTAATCTAGGAGCATTATATGGATTTAAACGAATAGGAAATGAAATTGGTGTTTCTCCACGCATATAACTTACATATGCTTTTACAATGTTTCCAAATATTTGTCTTCCAGATGTTGTAAAATTAATAGTTTCTCCTTTATTTGTAAAAATATCACTTGATTTTATTGTTGCTCTTTTATCATTTGTTAATAATAAATTTAATAAGAAAATAATCTCTAAATAACTATTATACATAGGTGTTGCCGTTAATAAAATAAATTTCATATTAATAGCATATGCTAATATTCTTGTTAAACTTGGTGTAAGTTTTTTTCCTTGTGCTGAATCACTTAATTCAGTATCACCGCCAGGGACATCAATATTATCATCTTCTGATTCGCCCGGAATATCACGTAAATTATGTGCTTCGTCTATAATCATTGTTTTTCCAGAAAATTCAGCACGAATTGCTTTAATTTCTTCAAGACGTCTTTTTTCAGGATTTCGTATACTAGAACTTGCTTTTAATATAACTCTTTCAATATAACTTGCTAATTGTATATAACCCATAAATTCATAACGACTTTTAATAAGAGATTTTACTTTTCGTTCTATTACTTTTTTATCTTTTTCATATTCACATCCAGATAATTGTAAATAAAGACTACCAGTACATCCTTTATGAATATTAGGAAGATTATCATCTTCGGAAATAATAACATTATTTATATCAAAAATTGTTCTTATAAAATTTGGTTGAATATTTGGCGGTGCTATTATAAATACTTTTTTATTAGGATTGATATATAAATTTGCTTCAGATATACTAATTGCACTACAGGTTTTACCAACACCTACACCATGATATAATAAAGCAGAATAATATGGTGTTTTACCAGATAAAAAATTACGAATAAATCTTTGAACTGGACTTAATTCAAATTCTACATTGCCACTACATGTTGCTAAATCTTCAATATTTTCATATTTATTTTCAGCAAATTCTCGTTTATGAAATAATTTCATTAAAAAGTTTTCATCATCAATTTCTGGATATAATCCATATGTATCTTCAAAATCAGCATCATCCGGTATTAATTTTCTTGCTTCTAATTCTTTTAATAACATCTCTCGGCGAGAAGTATCTGTTTCAATTAACCATTGTTCCAATAATTCTTCTTTATTGGTTGCCATCTATTTTATTACTTTAGAAAGAATTCTACTATTGGATTCGCAAAGGACAATAATTTCTTAATAAACTAATAGCACGTAGAATTACTTCTTTTTTTTCAATATTTTCTGGTCGTATCTTTATTAAACATTGCTCTAAATTATACCATCCTAGACTACCAATTTCTTGTATCATATGATAATTATTTTTATCATAAATTACTTCTTTATTAGAATTATATAAAAATAAAAAATATTTATGACAATAATGAATATGATTTGAACCAAAAAATGTTTCACTTATAGGATCTAAGTTTTTAATAAATATAACATCTTTTTCATGAATTCCAGTTTCTTCTCTTAGTTCACGTAAAGCACATTGTAAATCAGTTTCACGTGGATCTCTTCTTCCTTTAGGAAATCCCCATTCTGGAGTAATCCAGGGTTCACTTACAGTTTCAATAATATTTTTAAAAACTCCTTCCTCATTAAGAGTATCAAACTTCAATTTTGCTTGGGTTCTATCATTTATATAATTTTGCGATTGTTCCTTTGGTGTTCCCCATAAATTATTCCATAAGGTATCAAAATCATGTGTTAAAATTTTTTCATGTTCTTCTTTTGTCATCGTAGATACATGATATTTAATATAATCTAAATCTGTTACTTTATATTTACCACGTAATATTTCTATAAATCCTAAACTATCTCGGCGTTGAATCATTAAGAATTGAATATCTTTCATTATATTTTCCATTCCAGATATAGATTTATCATTCTTTAATAATTCTTTTGCTTGGTCAAAGTTATCTGGAAGTTTCATTATGATACATCCAAAACTTGTAACAGGTGCTATACATGCTTTAACATAATGACCAACTCCATTACAATTAGTACAATATAATATTCTTTTTTGTTGTATTTTTAACATTCTTTGCTATCTTGCTAATTAATAATTGCGGTTAGCTTTTAGACCTTATAAAGTATTGTTATATAATAGATAAATGCATCTTCCACCGCAAGTATGGGCTCCACCAATGTGGAATACAATTCATATAATTGCATTAGCATATCCAAAACAACCATCTTATGCTGAAAAAAAAGCAGCAAAAGAATTTTTTGAAAGTTTACCATTCTTATTACCATGTATCATTTGTAAAGAACATTTAAAAATACATATGAATAAGTTTCCGATTAGTCCACATCTTGATAGACGTGAGGATTTATTTAAATGGACAGTAATGCTTCATAATGAAGTAAATAAATCATTAAATAAAGCTACTATGACAGAATTAGAAGCATTGTATTATATAAAACGACTTGGTGCAAGAGGAGTGTCACCAATGATTGATACTGATATGTTAAATGAAGTTGATATGCGATCATTAATAAAAGGCGGCTTTATAGGAGGAGGATTAGTATTTACAATTGGACTTGCCATATATTATTTTTCTAAGAAAGAATAGATGGAAGCAACTTCAAAGAAAAATCTTTCAAAAGAAGAATTATTTGAAGGAGTTCAAATATCAAAAAAATCTACAAATATTATTAAAAAAAATGTAAAAAAAGTTGTAGTGAAAGCGAAACTTAGTAATGAAGAAATTGAAGCACTTGAAGGAAAATATTTGACAGAAAAAAATGCTGATATGATTTATGATGAAGATGTAGATGTATATGTGGAACTTGCGGATGGGAAAGAAGATCTGCTAGCAAAGTTTCGTAAAAATATTATACCAAAAGATATTATTGAAACTGGATGGGAATCTTTCTATGAAACCGCGGCAACATCAAGAAATCGTGGTGCGGCTGCTGGCCCTATTGCTCAGAAAGGTATTTACTGGAAGAAACGAAATCCTGTTGAAATTAAAGGATGGTCCACTCGTTATATGCAAGATGGTAAATTATCTAAAATGAGAGTTAATAATTTAGTGTTTAGTAGTGTATTAGGATATTTTGAAGAAACTCCTTTTATGAAACTTCCTTGTAGACTTACATCATATACTCAACGATATTTTGAGAATTTTCAAAAAGGTATTCCTTTTATTAAATTTTTAGATAAATGTTTTAAAACTCTAACACCTGTCGCATATAAAAAACAATATGAGCGTGCTTCAAAACAACCATCATTTCGTATTGATGATACGGCATTTTCTTCTGTTACTATAAATCGTAATTTCAGAACAGCATTGCACGTAGATGCTGGTGATTTTAAAGAAGGATTTGGTAATCTATCCGCAATTGAACGTGGTAAATATTCTGGCGGTCATACCATATTTCCAAGATATAAAATTGGATTTAATGTAAGAACTGGTGATTATTTAGCAATGAATGTTCATGAATTTCATGGTAATACCGAAATGACAGAAACAAAAGAACAAAAAGAATATAATAAATCTTTACCAAAAATACATTTTGAAGACCCATCTACCGGCACATTAGGTGGTGAAAAGAAATTTACTCGTATATCATTTGTATGCTATTTACGTGAAGGATTAATAGATTGTAAAGCAAGTGAAGCAAAAGATTATTATAAACGTATAGGATTTAATACAAAGAAAGGTAATTTGAAAAAATATAATAAAACATTGAAAAAGAAGAAAGAAGATTAATAGATGGATACTTTATCACCTATAAAAACAGGAGTTACAATATTATTTTATTCAAGTATTGCTTCTTTTATTATATTTTTAATTCTACTTGT
>TBL_comb47_HYPODRAFT_10006617_pt1 | contig 12474 bp, 11 predicted proteins | sample TroBogypolimnion_40_FD_10682 | JGI IMG/M metagenome (IMG submission 10682)
CAAAACCTCCAACTCCTCAGTGATCACCTCCGTTATCGATGAAATGAAACGGACACTGGAAGCGAAGGTCAGAGAGGTTGAAGAACAAATCAACCTTTAAGGAGAGGGAGCGAAAGCTCCCTTTTTTTGGTCGCTTCTGATTGTTTATATACTATTTATTGCTGAAATCACTACAACTGTTTAATAAAGTAGTACAACTTCAAATAATATTTAATAATATTTAAATGATCAAATTATCATTTACATAAATTGAATTACCTTTACTGTATAGATCTGGTAATTATCAGGCCTATTCACCTAATTTTGGACGTTATTTCTGATTTTATTTGACCTATATACAATTATATTTATGAGTAATCAAATTTTTAGTGAAACTAGTGGTTCAATTTCAGCATTAATCGGATATATTGAGAATGGTGATTTAGCCTTACCAGAGTTACAAAGACCATTTGTTTGGGGGAATAATAGGGTTCGAGACCTTTTTGACAGCATGTATCGTGGTTATCCTATAGGTTACTTTTTGATTTGGAAAAATACAACTGGTGAAAAAATGATGCACATCGGTACAGATGAGAAAATTCATAAAATCCCAAGTATGTTATTGATTGATGGACAACAAAGACTAACAGCATTATTCAGCATTATTAAGAAAACGGAGATTAGAGATAAAAACTACAATTTTCGACGAATTAGAATTGCGTTTAATCCTGTAAGCGAAGAGTTCAGAGTTACAGATGCAGCTACAGAAAAAAACAAGGAGTTCATTCCAGATATTTCTCAAGTCTTTGAATCAGATACTTACTCTTTTATAACCGAATATTTAGAACAATACAAGATTTACATTAAGGAAGTGACTGAAAAGCTTCAGATTATAATTGAGAAGATACAAACAAATGAAGATTTACTCGAAGCTGAATATATCTTTTGCATAACTCGGTTAAATCAATTAAAAAATCCAGAAGATCAGTTTCTTCAATTGATTGCAAAATTAAAAGAGCGAAAATCACTTTTCTTTTCATTCGAACTAAAGAGCTTATTCGTTGATTATTTTAGTAAATCAATCGAAGTGGAAGTCAAAGATATAAGTTCACGAATTAATAAACTGTATTCGCTGACGAGTTATCCATTTCAGGCATTAGAGATTAAACCAGATGTAAATGAAGAAACAGTTGCTGAAGTATTTACTCGTATAAACAGTAAAGGTGTTTCATTAAATCAGGCTGATTTTATACTTACTCTTATTTCGGTATTTTGGGAACAAGGTAGGAAGGAAATTGACAATTTCTGTAAAAACGCCAAATCAGTACCCGATAATAAAACCAAGGATTCACCTTATAATCATATTATTCAACCAGACGCACAAGATATTGTAAGGATTATTATTGGATTGGGTTTTAAACGTTCAAGAATGAAAGATGCTTATGCTATTTTAAAAGGACGAGACCCAGACACAAATAAATATTCAGAAGTCCTACGAGAAAAGCAATTTGAAGTATTCAAAGGAACTCTTTCTAAAGTTATTGATTCAACAAACTGGCATACATTTCTAAAGATAATTCAAAGTATTGGATACAAATCCTCAGGTCTAATTGCTTCGGTTAATTCAATCATTAACTCATACATCTTTTTCCTTTTAGGTAAACTTATTTATAACGTTGATTTTAAAGAACTCGAGAAATTAATTGCCAAATGGTTTTTTATGAGTTCTATTACCTCAAGGTATTCAGGTTCGTCCGAATCAATCATGGAATCTGATTTGAATAAGATTAAAAATTCAAAAAATGCTGATGAGTTTAAAAGGGCATTAAATAGTATAATTGACAGTACATTAACAAATGATTTTTGGAATATTTCATTGACAAATGATCTACTCGTAACTTCAAATACTATTAGTCCAGTTGCAAGTGCATTTTTCGCAAGTCTTATTTATAGTGGAGCAAATGCTTTGTTTTCAGGTAAAAAGGTGAGTGATTTATATGACCCAACAATAAAAATAAAGAAAAGTTCCCTTGACAAGCACCATATCTTTCCAAAAGAATTTTTGAAATCGAAAAATTTTGAATTAACTCTGATAAATCAAATAGCAAATCTCACGTACTTAGAGTATGTTGACAATATAAAAATATCAGATTCCGACCCGAAAACATATTATAACCAAATAAAAGGGAAATATTATGTCGGCAAGGAAAATGAGCTTGAAAATTCCTTAGACAAACACGGTGTGCCAAGAAATTTCTATGATATGGATTATGAGGAATTTTTAACTGAACGACGAAAGAATATTGCTGGAATAATAAAAGGACATTACGAAATGATAATTTGAGAAAAATATGGAACCGGCAATAGAAAATTTCTCGACGAGTCGATTTTCGGTGCTTTGTTGACGGGAAATTAGTATTTGAAAAGCAGTTCTTCTTAATTAATTCATTCGTTAAATTCCGCTCTGCGAAAAGCTCCGGGACTTTTTGTTTAACCCAAAATTTAAACCTATGCAAGAATCTAATGAGAATCTTAATGATTTAGACCTTCAAAAGGCTTTTGAGGTAATTTTATCCAAGGAGAATTTAAATGGGGTTACATATGAAATTGTCAAATTAATTAGTAATCAACCAATCGACTCATTTGTTCTTGAGGGTTTATTGAGAAAAAATGAAATAGCTTCAATTTCTTATATAAAGGAAGATGTACTTGACTTGATCCTAGTATATATACGCCTTATTTTAAATGATGATATTCTGAGCCAAAAGGAATTAAGAAATGTACAATACCTTAAAATGCTTTTTAAAATTGCAGAAGGCGATTTTTATAAATTAAGGTATGAAGAGGTGAATGAAATTTTAAAAGAACAGTTAATTAGGATCTATAGGAACGATAATAGAATAGATCACGAAGAGTCCCTACATAAAGTTGGCTTACAAGAATTATTTTCTTTGAGTTATGATCAATTCCTGCAATTTGCAAATAAAGAAGATATTTTAGCACTTGAAAAAGGTGCGGATTGCAAAGACATTGATTCCGTATTACTAGCATCCTTTTTCTCTTTCAACGAATATGATTTTGTACATAAAACCATTTCCCAGGAAGTTAAGGAGTTAGTTTGGGAAAAATATGGAGGAAAATGTGTGATGTGCACAACATCTGAGAATCTTATATATAATCATATTATTCCAATAATTAAAGGAGGCTCAAACACATTCAGAAACATTGAACTCCTTTGTGATAATTGTTACAAATTCAGACATAACATTGACTAAACTTTTGCTTAATTAGTGAATTGTCAGATACTATCCATCCTCTTTTTGCAGTACAACAAAATTATCAAATACAACCCAATTTTTGCTATAGGAGCATTTTCATTCCTCTCTAAAATAAGTGGATATTCCAGTCAAAAATCCTGGTATTGTTCATCGAAATAACTGTTTAATAAGATTATTGTCGATTCACGGATTTGAATTTGTATATTTATATTCAATTTACTGAATATAACCTTTCCTATGAAAAGAATTCCACAAAGGTTGTCACATTCCTCCCTTTTCGGGTACAATAAGGAAAAATACAGTGAGGAAGATATCCTCTCGGGTATTGTAAATAACAATGACAACATGATCCGCTACATTTATAAAAGCTTTTTCCCTGGTATCAAATCAATGGTAGGTTCTTTCCACAACCTTTCATTGGACACTGAAGATATATTTCAAGAAGGGCTGACACGTGCGGTGATCAATGTAAGGGAACTAAAATTTCATGGAAAGAGTACTTTTTATACTTACCTCACTTCAATCTGCCGAAACATTTGTTTGAAAGAGCTTAAACGTCCAGTTAATTTACAGGAGGTTGATAAAGGTTCCGAGGTGATTAATGGCTCTGAGGAACATGTTGAAGATTTGATAGAACGAATGACCGAAGTCAAGAATAAAATGGATGAGTCCTGCAAACAGATCATTGATTTAAGGTTTGGACTCGGTAAAAGTAGTAATCAGCAGTTTGATTCTTACCAACCTGTTGAAAGTGTGAAATTCGAGGATATTGCCAAACAGCTTCAAATTGAAACAGATAATGCAAGACAGCGGTTCAGACGTTGCTTCGAGAAATTTAAGATGGTGCTGTTCAAGGACCGTGAGTGGAAAGGACTTACAAATTAAAATCAGGCATTATGGCAAAATATACCACATACGACGATCTGATCGAGAAATACCTCGAAGGCTCTCTTTCTGAAGCTGAACGGAAGGATTTTGAAGAACAGCTTAAGTCGGATAAATTACTCTCTGAGAAACTCTCAGAGCGACAAATGATTCAAAAGGCATGGATAAAAATTGATCAGCACGACAAGGTTAAAAGACATGTGGCTCAATTGATTAGGATTGAAAAGAACACTATTCAATCCAGAAAAACCAGATGGCTAGCAGCTGCGTCCCTGATACTTCTTATAAGTATTAGTTCTGTGATTTTCATCCGTTACAATCCCAAAGGTGATGAGCGAAATTTTCAGGCTGGAAATAAAGGTTCCACAGGCAAAAAGAGTGAATTAATAATTCGTGGACAGAAGAATGAGATCCGGAAATTCGGAAGTTCCGATTCAATACACAAAGAGTCTTCCAGGGCTCATTACCTGCCAAAAGATGGAAAGACTTTCATCTCAGCAGACACAATAACATTCAGTTGGCCAAAGAATAGTTTAAAGGAACGGCTGATGATTTTCGATGAAAACTGGATGAAAGTAACCGATATCCCTTTATCCAAAGATGTTACAGAATACAAATTATTTCCGTCAAAATTAAAGGCGGGAACTTATAACTGGATATTAACCCCCAACGGTGCTAAATCTCAATTGATTATAAAAGAATAACCTAATCGTTCAGAAATCATGAAGATCCTTAAATACTACGGCAGTCCTCTTGTAAAGCTTGTCCTTCTTGGTTTAATGACAACACCTGTAATGACAAATGCACAAAAACCAAATACTCCCAATAGCTTTCAGAATGATTTTTATTCATTCAAAAATTCTATTAACCAACAGTTTGACAGCTTTATACAACATAACGATTCAGTGTTTTTGCAATTTCTGACACAGTCGTGGAAAGAATTTAGAGGAACGGAAAACAAGTCTCCGCTGCTTCCAAAACCAGTTATTCAACCCAGGGTTGAGCAACCTGTCATAGTTGCACCTCCAATTATTATAGATACCACGAAAGCCGCTCCACCTATCATTGACAAACTCATTAGTCCTGAAAAGAAAGATTCCATTCCCCCTCAAAAGGAAACACTGAGCGTTGTACCGGCTTCAATCTCATTTTACGGGACTGAAATACCTATAATCTTACCCAATAATGAACTTCCGGTTTTAAACTCTTTAACTCAGGAGGGAATAATCAGATTTTTTAATGTAGCGGTCAATTCTTCAATGGTTAATAATTTGACTGTTAGCATAAAAAAAAATGCAGAGAATTGCAAGTTGAATGACTGGGGGCTGGCCTCAATGCTCATGTCTGTCTCTAAAAAATTCTATTCTTCCCGCAATGATCAGGTTCTTTTTACCTGGTATGCCCTGATTCGTAATGGATTCAACCCCAAAGTGGGATTCGATCAAAAACAGATCTATTTATTGTTACCAGCCAATGAAAAGGTCTATTCAACCATTTATCAGGTCCAGGGAAAGACTTATTACCTGTTTGATTTTGAGTTTAACACGCAGCAACCAGACCTCCTTTCTATATATGAAGGTGATTACCCAGGCAATAAAAGTGGGTTTTCGCTCCTTCTAACTGAATCTCCTCAGTTTGGAAACCACAATATCACCAAACTTAACGGTCCAAATCACCCCATCGAACTTAAAATAAACCAGAATCTTATTGATTTTTATTATGCTTACCCTTCATGTGAACTAAAAGTTTTTTTTGCTGCACCAATATCTGATGATACCGAAAAGCAATTGGATGTTTATTTTAATCCATTACTTGAAGGCAAGAATGATGATGAAAGGGTGGCTTTTCTTCTTGAGTTTGTGCAGAAAGGAATCCCATACCTGACAGACCAGCAACAGTTTGGACGTGAAAAGTATTTTTTCGCCGAAGAAACACTCTACTATCCAGGAGCTGACTGTGAGGATCGTGCAGTATTACTGGCCAAGCTGATTAACCGATATACAAAGTTAGAGGCAATTGGATTACTATATCCTGAACATGTATCTGTTGCAGTGAATATCAAGGATATTCCTGGAATGAAATACTTTAACTATAAAGACAAGCATTATTACAGTTGTGATCCAACTTACCTTGGAGCACAATGTGGTGAAATCATGACAAAATTGATTACAACAGTGCCTGAGATTATCGATTTTAAACTTTAAGAATCCGGAAAAGTAATATGATTAAGTGTCGGAATATTAACCGGATTAATTATAAATAGTGATTTCAGAACTCTATTAAAGAAAACATCAAAATAAAGGTGGTAAATTCGTACACCTAAGAATCAACAACCTATACTCAATGAAAAATATAATTCTCACTTTTTTCTCAACTTGGCTTTGCACTATACCACTAATAATCAGTGCACAGAAACCCATTTTCACCAAAGGAACAAGTCAGGTTCGGATGGAGAGCAACATGACAAAAGGGCAAGCCCGTGATAAAGCGGAAGATTTGGCAATGATTAATGCCGTTGAGAATGCTTTTGGAACATACGTTGAACAAGATGCAGATATTAGAGTAAGCAATGGAGCAGTTTCCTACAATATTATTGGAACCACGAAAGTAAAGGGTGAATGGCTTCGCACAGACAAAAAAGAGTTTAAGGAAGATATTAAGGATCAACTCGATGATAATCAGAATAAGGAAAAGGTTATCTGGATTAGTTGCTTCATCCAAGGCGAAGTGAGGGAAATCCGATCAAAGGCTAATCTGGAGATTAAAAGTTTGCGTTGCCCGATGCCTGAGTGTGAGACTACTGCATTTCTGGATGCTCAAAGTTTTCATCTTTACTTTAAATCTCCTGTTGACGGATACCTTTCTGTTTTTATGGAGGAAAATGGTGAAGCGACACGCAGACTTTTTCCATATCTGAACCAGGGGAATGAAAGTGCCGTGAAAATTGAAGGGGATAAATCATACTTGTTATTTACCAACACGGGGGATCTGAATAAATTTGGTTCAAAGGCCGATGAAATCGAACTTTATACCTACAGTCAGATAGAGTACGATTATGTTTATGTGCTCTTTTCCCAAATCCCATACTGCAAACCAATATTATCGAATGCTACTTTACTGCCAGACGGATATGTGTTACCTAAAACCATTTCAACCTTGAAATTTCAGGATTGGATTGAGGATTGCAAAGTGTCGATGCCTGATTTTCAGGTTAAGCGAATTAAAATAAGTATCTCTAAAAATAAGTAATTGGATTATTTAAATTCGAAAAAATAAATGAGCTATGAATCTTCAAAAACTTAATAATCATTGTCATGAAAATGTTATTCTATGGGATCATAATAGCGACTATACTTATCCCGAATTGCGTAAATGCTCAGACTCAAATTACAGTCAAAAGTGAGCCTGTGAGCCTTAATATCCGCAAAAAGAAACTGTCGCCGATTCTTGAGATTGCAAACATCCATTTTACCGATGAAAACAAGAACAATTGTATTGATGGAATGGAGAAATGTAACATCATTTTTTCGATTTCCAATTCAGGAAAAGGTCCAGCCCAAAACATGGTTATGAAAGTCATAAGTGTACCATTGCTTGAAGGACTGATTTTTAATAAGCAAACAAAGCTCAGTTCAGTCAATCCTGGTGAAAAGATTGATATAATCTTTCCAGTAGAAGGAACTGCTAGCTTGGTTACTGATTCAGTTTCATTCCATATTGATTTTGATGAACCGCTGGGTTTCCCACCTGATCCTATTGAATTAAAAATTCATACGCGCGTATTTCAAAAACCTGAAGTCAAGATAGTTGATTCGAAAATCCTAACCGATAATGGTACGGTTACATTGGGAAAATCTGTCGAACTTAAAGTAATAGTTCAAAATACTGGACAAGGCTTATCAGAAAACGTTAAAGTAAAATTTGTTCTACCAACTCAAAATGTCTACCCTAATACTGAAGAACAAATTTTAATTGGAACACTCAGACCGGGTGAAAGTCGAAACATTAGCTTCGAATTCTTACCCAACAAAATATATTCAGATAATACTATTCCAGTAAATATTAATGTAACCGAAAAGTTTGGGAAATATGCCCAAAATAAAGAAATTGTAGCTTCAGTTGGCTCAAGGACAACAAATTCATCGATTGTCATTCCTGGCGACAATTCCCCTTCTGCAGTTGTAATTACTGAGGCTTCTCTTACGGCGGATATAGACAAAAATATTCCTGAATCAAAATTATACAGACCACATGCTTATGCTTTAATCATTGGGAATGAAGATTACACCAAGTATCAACCCGGATTAAGCTCCGAGTCAAACGTCTTTTTTGCATTGAATGATGCCCGCTCCTTTGCCAGGTATGCAGAAAATACAATTGGGATTAGTCACAGGAATATTTTTCTAATTGAAAATGCGATTGGTTCAGAAATGAACCGAGAGATTGAGCGGGTAGCTAAACTCATTGAAATTGAAAATGGTCAGGCTGAAGTATTTGTTTTTTATGCAGGGCACGGTTTCCCAGATGAACAAACACATCAAAGTTACATTATGCCAGTTGATATAGCTGGATCGAATGTAACATCTGCAATTAGTTTGACTAGCCTTTATTCAAAACTTACACAATATAAATCGAAATCTGTAACCGTATTTCTTGATGCCTGTTTTAGCGGTGCAGGTCGTGAGGCTGGGCTTCTTGCTGCCCGCTCTGTACGGATTAAACCCAATGAAGAACAAGTTTCCGGTAACCTGTTAGTGTTCTCAGCGAGTAGGGGGGATCAGATGGCTCTTCCTTATCGTGAAAAACAGCATGGACTCTTTACTTATTTTCTGCTGAAGATTTTACAAGAGTCTAAAGGTAATATAACCTATCATGAGCTTTTCGAAAAAGTAAAGAACGAAGTGACCTTGAGTGCCGTTAGGGAGCTTGGGAAAGAACAAAACCCATCAGTTATTTTCAGTCCTCAGATTTTGAACCAATGGGGAAACTGGAATTTATTGCCGATACCATAAATAAATGTAATATAAGCGATTAAGATTTTAATATCCAGTAATGCCTGATTTTTCAAAACAGATTTTATGCTTAAAATTACTCTAATTGTGTTTGCCTTACTATCCCATATAACACTTTGTGCTCAACAGCTTACGAATATGAAGGTTACACAGGAAGTGGACAAAGTGATTATCACCTACGATATTAACACCGACAAAGTTGGGCAAACCTTTGATATCAAAGTCGAATGTTCTTCTGATAACGGGAAAACATTCCTAATCCTTCCGCAAAATCTCTCCGGGGATCTAAATGAAGTTAAAGCAGGTTCTGCAAAAAGAATTGTTTGGGATGTTTTAAATGAAAGACAAGAACTTATAGGTGATGAATTTGTTTTTCAATTAATTATTTCAGATATTAATTCTGGGACTTTTACTGATACTCGGGATCTACATGTGTACAAATGGACCAAAATCGGCAGACAGGTTTGGATGGCGGAAAATTTGGCATTCAAAACAAATAACTATTCATGGGCATATAATAATGATGAAAGCTACGTAATTTACTACGGCAGATTATATGACTGGGAAACAGCCAGAAATGTTTGTCCTATAGGTTGGCATTTACCTTCTGAAACCGAATGGACAACATTAATAACTTTTCTTGGGGGGGAAAGCGTAGCTGGTAATCTATTAAAAAAAATATCAACAAGTCAAGGAAATACGTCTAAGGATGGAAGAGAAAATAATATTAGTTTTAATGCCCTTCTAGGTGGTTACCGTTTCGATGGAAGCAGTAAATTCTACAATGTTGGCACTATAGGATATTGGTGGACCAGTTCGACCATCGATTTAAATCAGGCATGGTACCGCTACCTTAATTATTCCAACACTGATGTCAACCGATACTTTAGTTTTAAGAAACGTGGGTTCTCTGTTCGCTGTATTCGGGATTGAATTTATTTGACATTTTATTTGATTGAAAAGGTTAAGCTATGCATAGAATTTTATTATTACACATCTGTTTCTTGTTTTCTTTAACCCTACATGCCCAGCATGTCGCTAATATAAAAGTTATACAGGAAGTGGACAAGGTGATTATCACCTACGATATTACAAGCGATAAAGCCGGGCAAACCTTTAATATTAAAGTCGAATGTTCTTCCGATAACGGGAAAACATTCTCAATCCTTCCAGAAAATTTAACTGGTGATGTAAAAGAAGTAAGAGCTGGTTCGGCGAAAAGAATTGAATGGGATGTTTTAAGTGAAAGGGAAGAGTTAACGGGTGATCATTTTGTATTTCAGTTAGTGGCAACTGACAGTGATAAGCAAAAATCTATAGAATTTGATATTAAGATTGGCGATACTTATCAAGGTGGCAAAATAGCTTGCATTTTTCAGCCTGGAAATTCAGGTTATATTGCAGGTGAAACACATGGCATTATTGTCGCACCCAAAAGTATACCATTTGGAGAGGGTATCATGTGGTGTAATCGACGATATACAAAAACAGGTGCAACTGATTCTGGGACTGGGAACGTAAATACTGATAAAATTGTTAAAACTCAGGGTAATGGTAACTACGCGGCTTATTTGTGTTTTAATTTAAGATTTAAAGGGTTCAAAGATTGGTATCTTCCTAGTAGAGAAGAATTAGGAATATTATTTCTTAATCGAAAATTGATTGGAGATTTTATTCGGAGCGATTATTGGAGTTCGACAGAAGAAAATGCTGAATCTGCATGGTATCAAGATTTCTATGATGGTAAAGTGAATTCAAAAGATAAAGAAGAAACTTTAATGATCCGTGCTATTAGAAAATTTTAACTTATTCCAACAGTATAATGAAAAAGATCATGCAATTAAATATTGTATATGAGCCTTTATCTATTAATAAAGACCCCTTATAAAATCTCAGGTTTATTATAATCTTATTCACACGTGAAAAAATAATACATGCACCTGTCACATTTCATTTATAACTGGTACTAACCAATAAAAACAATTTAACCCAATAATTTAAAAAATCAGATTATGAAAACAATTCTTAATTTACTCCTGGTGTTCGTTATTTTATTCACATCTTCCAATTTGCTTACAGCTCAACAAACCGATAAAGAATTAAAGAAGGATGTATCTTCCAGAGCCATTAAGAGTGCTCGACGTGAAGCAAAAAAGTACACGAGAGATGGATACTACGTCGCTCCGGGTGCCCCATTACTTGATAAGCAGCTTGAACGATCATGGATGAAGCAGTTTGAAACTAATGACAAAAATGAACCTAAATATATTATGGCAACGGGAAACTCAGTTGGAGAGTCACAGACTGCTGCTAAACTTCAGGCAATGGAAACTGCTAAGCTTGAGATGGCAGGACAGATAAATACCCAGATTGCAGCATTAATTGAAAATAGTATTGCCAATCAACAGCTGAATAATGAGGAAGCAGCTTCAGTAACTAAAACCGTCGCAGCATCAAAAAACCTTATCGCGCAAGAACTTGGTCAGGTAATACCAATGGTAGAAATGTACAAGAAAATCGGAAAGAATGTAGAAGCAAATGTTCGGTTAGCCTACAATATGGCTACTGCTTTTGATGTAGCAAAGAAGGTAATACGAAAGAGCCTTGAAGAGGAGACCAAAATTGCCCATGAAAAATTGGAGAAATTAATGAAATTTTAATTGCATTTATAGGATTTCTTTTGATACTTAGGTAAAGATTAAAATCCGAATCTCATTTGAATTACATAAGTATTTTACTCCCGAATTTTGAGAAAAGCATTATAACAATAAAATTACACAACTAAAAAGTCCGGCAATATGCTGGGCTTTTTTTTGTCCTTTCCCTCCCCCCTGCTTGCCATATATCTTTACTCAAAAACGAAATTATGGAAGATATTCAAACCATCAGACGAAACCTTGCGCTCAAAGAGTATGAGATAAAAGAGAATCCGGACGGAAAACAGCCTGTTTTCTCGATCAAGTTTGTAAAGAAAAACGGAGAACTAGTTTTTATACCTTGTGCGGTAGCAGTAGGACTTCAATTCAATGGGAAAGAAAACCGTATGCGTGGTATTCTGCCGATAGATGGAGATAATAATGGTTCCGGGCATGTGACCCCCGTGCATATCGATGGAATTATCGAGTGGAACGGAAAAAAAATCAGACTATAATGGCAGAAATCCTATTCAACAAATCGGGTATTCCGTTAATCGCATACGGGAATAGCTACCAGGCAACGACTACTGGTACTCCTGCAGAAAAGCCAAAAAACACATCACAGCCTAAAAATCCGGATGAAGATAAACTCACTGTCGGAAATATCCAGATATCGGCTTGGGG
>TBL_comb47_HYPODRAFT_10006620_pt1 | contig 12472 bp, 11 predicted proteins | sample TroBogypolimnion_40_FD_10682 | JGI IMG/M metagenome (IMG submission 10682)
CTGACTTCGTCAGCAGAAGCAATGGATGGGATCTAACCAAAGATGACAGGATTGCCGCACTGGCTATCTTGGCCGCTGATTATGATATTTTCATAAACAACAGTGCATTATGGAAATTTCATCAAACATTGATCTTGGAGGCAGTTTATAAAAACGCTAAGCAAAAACAGTCCAATCTCAAGATCATATGCGTGGGCAGTACCACTGATAGAGCAACCAAAGGCAGCGATTGGTTATACCAGCAAGAAAAGAAGGCATTGAGAAGCTATTGCAACAGCCTCAACATGTCCGGTGTTTGGTCTGGCGGTCCCTTGGTATCATACATCAGCTTTGGAACGTTGAGCAACAACCAGGACAAACATGCAGATCGCACCTGCATGGACATAGATCTTGCAGCAAGCTATGTCAAATGGTTGGTTGAACAACCAAACTGTGTATCGATCAACGAGATCAGCATAGATCCTATACAGGTGAAGCCATGAGCAATGATGCGGTCAGCAGCTATGACTTCACGCAGATACCATTTGACCGTTTGGTAAAATTTGGTCAACGCAGCTTGCTTTATCGCGATTTGTTTGCCGTCAGCTGGTTGTTGGGTAGGTATTGCAACTATAACTGCAGCTACTGTTGGCCCTATGCTCGCAGCAATACCAAAGACTACCGTCCAATTGAGCTCAACCTTATGACCATGGATGAAATCAAGCGACAGAGCCGAGAGCGTGGTTATAACAGCTTCCATTTCAGTTTCAGCGGTGGCGAGCCCACAGTTTATCCAGATTATCTACAGCTGCTGGCGCATTATGCTAATGACACTGACAACTGCAACTATCAAAGCGTGCACATGACCAGCAATATTTCACAAGGCATACGCTGGTTTGAAAAATACATAGATGCCACCAAGGCTCTGCATCGAGTGAGCGTGACTGCTAGCTGGCATCGCGAACAGGGCATCAAACAAGGCGATCTCAAAGGGCACACAGAAAAATTTGCTGACAAGTTGGTGTTCCTACAGGAGAACGACATACAAGTAACCGTGAACACAGTGATGGTGCCTGAATGGTTTGACACCTTATATGCGGAGGCAGAATATTTCCTGAGCCGCGGCATCAATGTTACGTTGAAACCGCAGAGTGACCCCACTGCCAGCAAGGTAGTGGAAGGATATACCAAAGAGCAGCTGGCCACACTGCACAATGGCATGCCGCAGCGAGATTTCACCGCAGTCAAAAGCAAGGTGCAGAGACCCAAACCAAAGATAAGCCTACAGAAGATGAGCATAGCTAATGGTGACGATGCAAATGTTCCTCAGATCATGCAGGTAGAGTTTGAAGATGATACAGGTAAGAAATGGTACATGGATCAAGCTGAGCGATTCAACGCTTTTAACTTCAACAATTTCAAGGGTTGGGACTGTCAAAGCGGATATCGCAGTATCATCATACGAGAACCAGATGGAGCCATTAAACGAAGCTATAGTTGCAGCGATAAACCTCTGGGTTATATAGAAACCGGATTCAAGCTGTTCGACAGCCCTATGCCCTGTATTAGCGATGCCTGCGTGAGCAGTGCCGATAGCAAGATACCAAAATCTCGTAGTTTATGAGATCTAAACCTGCCCTCGCCCCGTGAACGCCGACATTGGTTAGGTATAAATACTCTGCAACATAGGAGATTAGGAAATGGCTTTCCAACCCACGCTCAGTCAGTTTGGCGTCCCAACTAACACAGGACAGCAGGCCAACGGCATATTGATGCCCAAGCTGAAGTATCGTTTCAGAGTAAGCTTGCAGGGATTTGGTCCGGCAACAGCTGCTACAGAACTCACAAGACAGGTAGCCACAGCTGGCCGTCCTCAGATACAACATGGTAGCACTCCAATACACTCATATAACAACATCATGTATTTGGCACAGAAGCCAGAATGGCAAAGCATTGAAATCACTGTGCGCGATGATGTTACCAATAGCGTGAGCATCTTGGTAGCCACACAGCTGCAAAAGCAGATGAACCACTTTACACAGCTGTCGCCAGAAGCAGGTATCAACTACAAGTTCTTCACACAGATCGAGACGCTAGACGGTGGTAATAGTGCTCCTTTGGAAACTTGGTATCTGGAAGGTTGCTATCTTGAAACAGTTGCATATGATCAGTTTGATTACAGCAACAGCGAATCAATGATGATAACTCTCACACTGCGTTATGACAATGCCACACAGGATGTCAACACCATAATGCCATACAACACCACGAACTCCAAGCGTGGTTCGTTAATAGCATAAGCTAAACAGAAGTTTAGACAAGAGAAGCCGCAGGTTTTGCGGCTTTTTTTGTGGCTAAATATTTTCATGTCTGTGATCCTAAAAAACACATCATACGCCTCTGTATTCTTTGGTGCAGACGCTCCTTTGCAAAAGATGTACATGATCCCCAGGGTCAAGTACATGTTCTATGCCAATTTCGTGGTAGCTCCAGAAGCATACAACATGTTTCCGAAGCTCAAGAATCTCAGCAATTGGCAAGGTGGTGTGAGTTTCAAGATCAAAACCATAGACAAGCCAAACGTTGATCTAGCTCAGCGAGAGCTTAACCAATACAATCGCAAGCGTTATGCTTACGTAAAGACCGAATACAAACCAGTTACTGTATCTATCTACGATACAGTGGACAACAGCCCTTTGAATCTGTGGATAGAATATTTCAATTATTACTTTGGTGATGCTAGGTTGAAATCGGCCATGACCATGGGCACCAGCCCAGTTGATCCAATCTTTGATGATGCCACTGGTTGGGGATTGCGACCGCTATCAAATCAAATCAATTTTTTCAAACAGCTAAACATCTATGCGCTGTACAATAGACAATACACGCTGACTTCCTATCTAAATCCCAAGGTCAGCAGCGTGGATTTTGGTAACCATGACACATCTAGCAATGATCTAGAAGACTATCGCATGACCATGAGCTATGAAACTCTGCAGTATAGTTCTGGTGCCATTACGCCTGGTTTGGCTGCGTTGTTTGGATTGGATGCCTCGCCCTATCATGAACCAACATCAGTGCAAAATCCCACTGCGGGATTTGATAGTCAATTGGTCACAGGTGATGCTGCACGTCCAGTTGAAAACAATAGACCTGTCATTACCAGCCAGATCAGTAGCGTTACCAGCTATTCTGGCATCAGTGGTAGTAGCTATACGTCTGCAATAGACCAGCTGCAGATTGTAGCAGGACGTCCCGGCGTGAATCAGCAGTTGCCAAATGGACAGCGAGTGGAGCCTAGCGCACCTGGGGCTAGTGATGTGGTTTATACCAATCCGGATCTTGGTTCTAATCCAAGTAATCAACCGATACCTGCCAACTATGGATTGATTGGTATACCATCTGGCCAGTTACCAAATACCAACAGCTATCTACCAATTTACAACGAAGCTGAATTCATTCCGGTGAACAACTTTGGAGTGTACAACCTATTGGGATCATTTGGTTCATTTAATTTTGGTGGTTTACAAGTAACTGTGGCAGTTGGCGCAAGTTATCAAAATGGTTACAACAATCCCTATTACAGAGAAAATGTGTCAGCTGATGAAGCATTTTTCAGAGCGCAACCAATCACTGTGCGCGGCCAACGCTTACCTAATCAACGCCCTGGTTATCACACCCCAACTAACACGCGATATGGACCGCAAGGACCACAGTATTTGACGCAATATCAGCAGGTACAGGAAGCAAGGCGCAGAGTGCAACAGGGAGAAGTCAGCCTCACTGTGTCTATAGGCAATCCAACCTATGACGATTATGGTGAATACACTGGGTATGATCAAGCTCCTTATCAACCAGCACCAAATCCTGTGTTTGGACTTAGTCTTGCTGCTGCAGCTGCTGCAAACCATAGCACAGTGACCGGCTTCTTTTATCTCGATAATCCCAGTGTGTATGGCGGTGATCCAGATGACAATCTGCCGCCGCCCGTGGTTTATCCGTATGACATAAATGATGATTTAGATACTATAGTGGAATAAAGCAATGAGTGGTGCCAAAGATATCATACAGAATAACATCCGCAAGCAACTCGCATTGCAAAGCGGTCAAATACAAAGCACCATACAAGGTGGTGCTGTGCAATGGACCAACAGCAAAGGCCCTCTGCCCTCAACAGCTACCAACAGCTACACAAACTACGCATTAGAGCAGGCTCCTGCGCGATATGTGACCAACATGAGCACATCAGCATACCAACTGGCGTTGGGTGTGTTCAGTGGGCAGGGTGTTCCGGAAGAATTGATACAAGTTTTGGCTAACATGGCAACATATTATTCTAGCCAAACTGGACAACCTGTCACCAACCTGTTCCGAAACGGGGTACTGTTGAATGATTTTATGGCCACTATAAACAGCATAAGATTACCAACCAGCCAGATTGGCTATGTTGGTATCAACGCCAATCCCACATGGACAAAAAACCCCACTCTTGGACCAACTATAGCCGCAGCATTTACAGGTTACAGGTGACCCAAAAACCTTTCTGTGCCTTTCCGTGGTTTCATCAACAAACGCTGCCAGATGGTAGCATGCAGCCATGCTGTCTTTGGTATAGGCCCATAGCTGGTTACGATCATAAAAACTTTTTGCATGGGCAGTTCATGCAAGACCTACGCACTCAATTCATGGAAAATACCGCACACGAGTGTTGCCAACATTGCATACGTGCAGAAGAAATAGGGGGTGCTAGCTATAGACAATATGGTTTTGATCTAGCTGATCAGCTTGGTATTGTCTTTGAAGAACCAAAACTTGTGAGCCAAGAAGTCAATTTTACCTCAGTATGTAATTTGAAGTGCCGCATGTGTTCTCAAGAACGCAGCACGTCGTGGTTGGCCGATGCTGCAGCAATGGGACAAAAACCATTGGGTAAACTAGAATCTCATTGGAATTTGGATGTAGATGTGGCGGAGGAGACTCGCAACCTAATGTTTCTTGGAGGCGAACCTCTGCTTCATCAGGATGAGCTCCAACACACATTGCGCACGATTCGTGATGCTGGCGATCTCGCCCGAACTACCGTGTCCATTACCACAAACATGACAGTGGCATTTGAACCGGGTCTAAAATCCCTGTTAGCTGCTACAAAACACACAAATATCATCTGTAGTATTGATTCATATGGGACATTGAATGAATATATCCGTTCCGACAGCAACTGGCAAGATATAGAAAGTAACATGAACGATTTGATCAACATGCGAGCATCAAACCAAAACATTGGGCTAAAGATCAACAGCGTTTATAGCATATTCAATTATGATGTCCTAGATAAGATAGTAGCATGGGCAGAGCAGTTGAATGTTTGGATGCAGATCAACACATGCACGTGGCCAAAGGTGCTAGATGCACGTAACTTGCCTTGGTCAATGCGAAGTGCAATCGTAGATAGGTATGTGACTAGCATGGCAAAACACCAAAAGTATCAACACTGTTATAATACGGTGATAAATCATCTACGACAGAATGGCGATTTAGACTTTAGAACTTGGCAAAACAAATTCAAAGCCTATAACGAATTTTTAGATTCGCGACGAGGTATGTATCTAAAGGATTATGTTTTGTCGTTGCATGAGTTAGCCAATCAGCCTTAGGGGATTTCATGGAAAACCAACCGTTCTGTGCCTGGCCTTGGTTTCATCAACATGTTTTGGCAGAAGGTGGCATGAGCCCCTGTTGCCTTTGGTCAAAGAGAGTACCTGGTTACGATCATGACAGTTTTTTCAAAGGTGAGTTTATGCAAGGTCTCAGGCAACAGTTTAATGAACAGAAACCTGGACCAGAGTGCAGCAAATGTACCTACAACGAAAGCGTTGGTTTATATAGCCAACGCCTTAAAAGTTTTGAATATGCAAGAAAATTTCAAATAGATTTTAACCAAGCTCCGCAGTTGCTGAGCCAAGAAGTCAATATCAGCAATGTTTGCAACATCAGATGCCGATCATGCAATGAAACCAGATCAACCAAATGGATCACAGAAGCCATTGCATTAGGGCGTAAACCTCAAGGTCTGCTGAAATCTGGCTGGTCGCTGTCGGCTTACCACGCACAACACACCAAACGATTGCAGTTTTTGGGAGGTGAACCTCTGATGCATCAAGATGAGATAATTGCAGCTTTGCGCACGATTGAGCGCTACGGCAATTTGCCTGATGTGAGCCTAATGCTAAATTCAAATCTAACGTTGAAATTCTGTGACGAACTTGTGGAGCTAATGAGCAAGATGCGTAGAATTCACATAGGATGTAGCATAGATGGGGTAGAAGGGTTGAATGATTACATTAGATCAGACAGCAAGTGGTCAGAAATTGTTGAAAATCTAAGCCAAATCAAGCAGATGGAACAAAGTTTCAGAGGCATGCGTTTTTGGATTTCAACGGTTTACAGTGTGCTTAATGCGCATGGGTTTGAAAAACTATTAAATCTTGCCATAGATTTGGACACCAAAGTGTCTGTGATTTTTTGCAAATCGCCAATTATCCTTGATGCTAGAAATTTGCCATATGATTACAAAATGAGATTGATCCAGAAATATCAATCTTTACTAGAATCATATCAATTACCAACGCATCAAGCTTTATTGCAATCTGTGATAGCGCATCTCGGCAATGCACCAACTATGGAAACCGCAGAATGGATAGAAAAATTCACCTATCAAAATGACATTTTGGATCAACGGCGCGACATGCATCTCAGAGATATGGTACCAGAATTGGATGCAGTAGTTCGCATATCATAAGTAATTCGTCATGACCAAGTACAGCCAAGGGCGTTTCGTCCCAAAGAATCCAAGCAAGCTGATAGGCAAAGCCGATGTGGTGTTTCGCAGCAGCTGGGAATTGACCGTGATGAACTTCCTCGACAGTCATCCAAGCGTGATACAGTGGGCCAGCGAGAGCATACGCATACCATACATCAATCCCCTAACAGGAAAGCCCAGCCAATACGTGCCGGATTTCATGGTACTGTACCAGGACAAGAATGGCAAGCGCAGAGCAGAAGTGGTAGAAGTCAAACCTGCCAAAGAAGCCATGGTAGAGAATGCCAAAAGCAAGCGCGACAAGGTAAGCCTTATATTAAACACAGCTAAATGGGCGGCAGCAATGAGTTACTGCAAGAAGCACGGCATGATTTTCAGAATTTTAACAGAAAATGACATATATATCACAAAGCCCAAGAGGAAACGTTGATGGCCAATAGGTTCAAGACACTTGAAGACACATTTGATATAGAATCTGTTGAGGATCTTGATGACACCGCAGAGGATACTGCAGCCATAGACTCGCCGAGTGATGCAGACATACATGCAGCACTAGCACTGGCCAATGACATAGATAGACAGTTATCAGAAACCCGCGGCAAGGATCTGCACGACCGCGAGATGGATGAGCTAGCTGAAATGGCAATCAAAGCACACCAAGATCTTCAGGATCTGGGCATGAACGTGGAGATTCGCCATGCCGGTGAGATCTTCAGCAGCAGCAGCCAGATGCTTAAGATTGCGGTAGATGCCAAGAATGCCAAGGTGGACAAGAAGCTGAAGATGTTGAAACTGCAACTGGATAAACTAAAGCTTGATCGCACCACCAAAGCTGCAGATTCGGATGCGCTTGATGTTAAAGCAACCATGATGGATCGCAACGAGCTGTTGAAACAGCTGAGCGAAATTGATAACGACACTAAATAACTGCCACATTGGAGCATCTATGGCCATGAAGTCGTTCAGAGAATATCTTGCTGAAAGCACACGAGAATATGGGTACGTGATCAAGCTAGCGGCAGAACCCAGCGATGAACAGCTGGACGCAGCAGAACGTTATCTCAGCCAGTTTGGTCTGGTAGAAATGACACACCCGGAGTGGCTCAAGGATGACACACTAGACTTCGTGGATCAAGCAAACGTACAGGTATGGCAGATCAATTTCGTGACCACCATGCCGCTGAGCAGCTATATTACCATGGAAGGCTTGCGTGGCGTGTTAAATGTACCAGAGAAGAACATAGTGGTGCGCACTGCAACCGAACCAGTTGAAGAATATGTGGGCGATTATATGACCGATCGCGGTTTCCAAGCCATTGCCAAAGACCGAGATCTCACATCGTTTGGTAGGCTCAGCACCGATCGCCTATATCAAGACATTGAACAACCAATCGTGACAGATATCTACGGTGATGCTTATAACAAGCGTTTCTTGGACTATCTAGCCAGCGTGAAGGCCACACGTCCCAGCGATGAAGTGGATTCAAGCCAACCTCTGTTCAGCTGGTTAGACATGCACAAAGTATCACCTCGCGAACCTGTGCAAGACATGGCAGACTTCAATGCTGGTTACGACACACCAAAGCCAGTTTACAAGCCATCTAGCAAGGATGTGGCAGATCCAACACCTCGCAGCGGCCTTGGCCCAGAAGGCAACTTTGATGATGGCGCGCAGATCATGTATAGGTTCTACAAGGACCGCGACGGCAAGAGAGTGAACATGGGAGCAACAAAGACTCCGGATAAACCACAATTCGTGAAGAAGGGATAATACCAATGGATTTCCATAGCATATTAGGCAAGCTTAGGGCTATCGAGTCCTTGGGACGCAGAGACAGCATGTTTGAAGCTGAAGAATGCAACATGACAGCAGAGGGCGAGATGTGCCCTGTGCACGGCATGGAAGAATGCGCCGGCTATCAAGGTACCATACAGATGGAAGATAGCCGCGGCGAGATGATGTATGAAGAGTCTGATCATGAACGCGACGAGCGTGCTGAAAAAGCTGGTCGCAAAGTAGCACACGACATCGAGTATGACGAACGTCATAAGGATCACATACACGGTCACAAGCGTGGTAGCGAGGATGACAAGGCAGAACGTGCTGGTCGCGAAGTTACCAAGGACATTGAATGGGATGAGATGAATGAGGAATCCGACGTCACTCGTGATGATCGGGCCGAGAAGGCAGGTCGCAAGGTTGCCCACGACATTGAATACGACGAACGCCATAAGGATCATATACACGGACATCGCCGTGGTAGCGAAGACGACAAGGCAGAACGTGCAGGTCGTCGTGTTACCAAGGACATCGAATATGATGAGATGAACGAGAACATGGAAGAGAGCGAGTGCAACATGACTGCAGAGGGCGAGTATTGCCCAGTGCACGGCATGGAAGAATGTTGGTCAGCCAGCATGGAAGAAGACGCGCCGCTTGGTCCAATTCCTTTCACTCCGATCGGAGCTACCAACAATGGTCCAAGCGAAGTTGGATACGTTTATGCTTACAACGAAAGCCAGAAGCAGCTGCGTGAAAGCCTGAACATCGTGATGAATCAAAGCATCGATGACAATGGCAGCCACAAAAGCATGACTGTAACCGCCACTGACGAAGATTTTGAGATGCTAGAGCGCTTGTTGGCTATGAGCGGTATCGCTCGCAGCCATGCCCCGGCAGAAGTTGTAGTTGCNGAACCAAAAGCAGGCATGCCATACGGTGTGACAGCAGCACATGCTGCAGATGATGTCGCCATGGAAAATGCAGATCATGATTACGGACATGACGAGCATCCAGAAGCTGGCGAACCTCTAGAGGTAAAGGATTACGTTTATCAAGGTCGCCATATCAATCAGCGCTTTGGTAAGATTGGCGATAACACGCTGATGGCGGAACAAGCAGAACGTGCAGATAGCCTGTTCGACGTGCTCAATGAGGAATACACCAATTTTCTCATAGAAGCAGAGCTTGAAAACAGCAACGCTGGATCTGAAAGTCCACTCACAGCTACGAGCCGTGATAAGTTTGACAAGGACCCCTTCAGCAATGAAGAGCCTGTCACCGACGGCAGCCGTAGTCCTCTGAGCCATATTGGTCGCCAAGACGTCATGAATTGATGGATCTGCAAAAATTTGCCATAAGTAACAGCGGCATACTGCCGCTGTTTGCTTGAGTGAACTGATATGGCCAAGACTGACATAGATTTCCAGCTGGTAAAGCAGGCTCACAAGAAGACTGCCTATACCCCCGCACAAATACGCGAGATGGCACGTTGTACCAAGGATCCCCTGTATTTCATGGAAACATACATGAAGATACAGCATCCGACCCAGGGACGCATGCCTTTTGAAGCATATGAATACCAAAAGAGATTGGTAAATTGCTACTGGAAGAACACTTCGGTGGTTGCATTGCTGCCGCGACAGAGTGGCAAAACCACAACAGCTGCTGGATATCTGTTGTGGTACGCCATGTTTAACGATGACGTAACAGTGCTGATAGCAGCTAACAAGTTCCGCGCTGCCAACGAAATCATGGATCGTGTGAAATTTGCCTATGAGGAACTGCCAGATTGGTTGCGAGCAGGTGTGGCAACTTACAACGTGCAGGACATCAAATTTGACAATGGCTCGCGCATCAAAGCCACTACGACCACACCTGATAGCGGGCGCGGCATGTCCATCTCATTGCTATACTTGGACGAGTTTGCGTTCGTCAAGCCTCGCATAGCTGAAGAATTCTGGACAGCTATGAGTCCAACGCTAGCCACAGGTGGTAAGTGCATCATCACCAGCACACCTAACAGCGACGAGGACAAGTTTGCTGAGATTTGGTTTAGTGCCAACAAGACAGTAGACGACTACGGCAATGACACGCCCGACGGTCTTGGTGTGAATGGATTTGCTGCATTTACTGCTCATTACAGCGAAGTGCCTGGACGCGATGAAACATGGGCTGATAGAGAACGTGCTAAGATCACCGTGGATAGGTTCCGCAGAGAATATGGCTGCGAGTTCATAACTGCTGACGAAACGCTGATCAATGGTGCGACACTGTTGCAGCTACAAGGCACCGAACCTCAGTTCAAGACTGGTCAGACACGTTGGTATGATCAGATCAAACCAAACAGGACCTACCTGGTGGCTCTGGATCCCAGCGCCGGCGTGGGCAAGGATTTCAGCTGCATACAGGTTTTCAGCCTGCCAGACATGGTGCAGGTAGCAGAGTGGACGCACAATCGCACCAGCATACCTCAGCAGGTCAAGACCATGCAGAGCATCATCAACTTCATACACAGCGAGATGCGCAAAAGCAGCGAACAGCGCGGCGAACCTGAGATATACTTTACCTTGGAAAACAACAGCTGGGGCGAAGCAGCCATCGTGACAATAGACGAGATGGGCGAAGAAAGCTTCAATGCCATATGGTTACACGAACCCAAAGTGAAGGGCGTAGCAAGATTGCGGCGCGGTCTCAACACCAACGTGCGCAGCAAGGCCATGGCTTGCACCAAGATGAAAAGCTTAGTGGAAAGCGGCAAGTTGGAGCTACGCAGCAAGACTTTGGTGCGCCAGCTCAAGTTTTTCGTGGCCAAGGGCAACAGCTTTGAGGGCAAGACCGGCGAGAACGACGATGCAGTGATGGCCACCATACTATGCATTAGAATGATGCAGATGGTCACTCGCTGGGACGAAAGCATTGGTAACCTCATGAAGGATGAATTCATAGAGCAAGTTGACGAACCCATGCCAATCAGCTTTGGTTATTAAACTAAATACAGCATCATGAATCACAACTGGGACATCATCGGCGACAAGATCTTTGGCATACTGCGAGGCAGAGGATATCGCCTACAGATGTTTGACAAAGGTGGTGACAAGACCATGGACCCGCATGAAGCCACTCGCTTCTTTGCAACCATACCCAGTTACGATCCCAACTTGGACAGCTTCAACATCCTTATCAGTTTGCATGATGAGGATACAAACAGCCATATGGACATTAAGACGCCCGATCTAGCTGATGACCAAGATTTCAACACAGTGGTCAAGATCAAGGACAGCCTACAGAACAACATCGGTGATCGCGAGAATCTCAGCGTGAACTGGTACAAGTTTGATCATGACATTGATCCCCGCGAGGACGCAGTGAACAACATCCAAGAAAGCCGTGACATCAGCAAGCCATATGGTAGCACCAAGAGCAGCTATCAGCAGATTGGCAACAGCAAGCTGATCATAAGACATACTGATCCTGTGAATGAAGAAAAGAAAGGCAGCCGTTGGCGCCACATCAAGAACATCTTCATTGAAACCAAGCTGGGTGAACGCTTTAACTATCCGCATCCGCACATAGCTGGTGCAAGGGCTATGGCACGGCATCTAGCAAACGAAGGTCGTTTCAACGATCAGACAGCCAAGGCTATCCTAAAGATGAGCGAAGATTACATCAAGCTCAAGAAAGCCAACAAGCTCATGCGTGGCAAACACGATGACATGAGCTTGCACGTTAAGAAAGCTTTGGAACAGCTGGCTAAGGAAAGCAAGCGACTCAGCGGAAGCAAGGGTTATGCCACTGGCATTGCTAATCTGGCCAATAGGACCATATCAAGTCCGGCTGAGCAGGTGATAGATCTGCGCAACAGGCTAGCTGAGACATGCGGCTGCCAGCAG
>TBL_comb47_HYPODRAFT_10006622_pt1 | contig 12471 bp, 15 predicted proteins | sample TroBogypolimnion_40_FD_10682 | JGI IMG/M metagenome (IMG submission 10682)
GGCCACTCGTTAACAATCTTTTCTGCCGTCAGGTAACCCGTTTCGTCGTTGTATCTCATGTCTAGGCCCTGATCAACCTGGAATGAGAATCCCTTATGAGTATTTACCAATTGCACCGAAGACATTCCCAAATCCAACAAAATTCCATTAACGGGGCAAAACTCTTTTCTGGCGACTATTTCTGTTAAATGCGTATAAGAATCGTTTACCAGATTTACCCTGTCTTTATTGATGGCCTCCAACCAATGGCTGGAAACTATCTGTTGAGGGTCCAAATCAATTCCCAAAACTTTTCCTTCCGGTCCATTATTTTTTAAGATATCCTCCGAATGTCCACCTTCACCAATCGTGCAATCAATAAAATTTTCGTTTTTCTTTGGATCCAAGGCTTCTAAAACCTCTTTTTTAAGTACCGCCGTATGTATCATGTTTCTATTTATCGTTATTTTAAATTCCCAACCCTCCCAATTTTGAAACTATGTCGCTGACTCCTTTTTCGGCCTCTTTTGTCCATGCTTCCCAATTTTCCAAATCCCATATCTCCAACCTGTTGGACAATCCGCAAATAACCACATTTTTAGTTAAGCCGGCATATTTTTTTAAATATTCAGGAACTAATATTCTTCCCAATTTATCTAATGTTATTTCCATGGCTCCTGCCAACATTGTTCTCGTGAAACTTCTGGCTTCGGGCTGACTGATAGTTAAATTGCTTAATTTTTCCGACATGACTAAAAATTCTTTTTCCGTATAAACAACCAGGCAATTCTCCACCCCCTTTGTAACAATTACCGCGTCTCCCAATTCGCCTCTGAATTTTGAAGGAAGCGCTAATCGCTTTTTGGCATCAATTGTATGTTCGTATTGACCAATTAACATATTAATATCTTTAATTTTCCCACCTTTATCCACATCTTCCCACTTCATCTTATTTATAGTCCACTTCGTGGCACCAAGTCAATAGCTGGCCCCACCAAGAGAAATAGTCGTAAATAGAGCTATTTTAATGTAGTTATCCACAGTCAGATAACTGCTTTTTTACTCAAAAGGGACTTTTGCACAGTGCGCAAAAAAAAGAGCCTCATTTTTTAAATAAGGCCAGGTAAAATTGTCAGGCTTTATGTTGAAAGAAAAGTATATCTTCTCTCAGTTTGCCGACAAAACTATCCCTTGCAGCCAAGTTGTTGCCACCAAATACTATTGTAATTGCTATTTTCCCGGGTGCGCATTCTTGAGCATTAGATTGTTCAACTATACAACCGTCCGGCGATTCCCCAATTACGCTCGTGATTATGTCCACGGCAGATGTTAAATCCAATTCGCCCATCATACTTACATGCATGCTGAATGTTGACGTTTTCATATATTTCTTGGTGTTTGTTGTTTGCTGATATCAAATTGTGAAAGTGCGACAAAAAAAATCCTCCGCTTGGGAGGATTTTTGATAATTGTTTTTTATTGTTCTTATTGTTTATCAAAAACCTCCCGGCGCAAGTCCAATGACAACAAGTTCAATAAAATTGAAAGGTTTTTATTTATCATATTTTAATATTACTATTATTCAACGGGATTTACCAGTATTTCAAACTTTTCCGGGCTAATCTGCAGTCTGTCGCCTTTTTTAATTTTGTCGGACAATAAAGCTTCGGCAACAACGCTTTCAACTTTATCTTGCACAACTCTTCTCATTTCTCGGGCACCAAATTCCGGCTTGTAAGACAGCTCAACAATTCTTTCTTTGAGAGCTTCTGTAATTTCAAAATCTATATCTTCTTCTTTCAGGCTTTGTTTTAAATTCTGCAATGATAATTGGGCAATTTTTAATAAATTGTCTTTTGTCAGGGGATGAAAAATAACCGTGGCATCAAAACGATTTACAAACTCAGGTCTGAAAATATTTTTTTCAAAAAGTGAATCCAGTAGTTTATCCTTATCTATGGCCTGCTTTGCTTCTGTCTCTTTAAAAATTATGTCTGCTCCGGCGTTAGAGGTACAAATAATAATCGTGCTGGAGAAAACAACTTTTCGCCCCTGACCATCGGTTATGCGACCTTCGTCTAAAATTTGCAAAAAAAGATTTAAAATATTGGGATGAGCTTTTTCAATTTCATCCAGCAAAACCAATGAAAATGGCGCCTCCCTGACCGGCGTAGTTAAAAGGCCCTGCATTTCTACGGGCGAGGTTGTGCCAATTAGCCGTGAGATATCTGAAATTTCCTGAAATTCCGACATGTCGAGAGTTATCATTTTCTTCTCTGAACCGAAATAAATCTGGGCCAGGGCTTTTGCGGTTTCAGTTTTGCCAACGCCGGTAGGTCCCAAGAACAGAAAGGTACCCATTGGTCTTGTTTTTGAGGCAATTCCCATTCTTGCCCTTCTCATGGCGCCAGATATTTCGCTGACCGCCTCTTCCTGATTGATAATTCTGTTATGGATTAAATTTTCCAAGTTCAACAAAACTTCTTTTTCTTTAACAGCCATTTTTCCCAAAGGTATATCTGTTATTTTAGATATGATTTCGGCAATGTGGTGAGGCAAAACAACCTTCTCCTTTAATTTTTGAACATAAACAACCGATTCGTTTAAAACATCCATTGCTTTCTTTGGAAAGGGCAAAGACGGCATATATCTGGCCGTCAAATTTACGATCTCCCTTATGCTGGGATACAGCACAAAAACTTTGTGAGTATATTCCAATTCCAAGGCGGCTGATTGTAAAATATTGATCGTTTCAGATTCGCTGACTTCAGCAACCTCAACTTTTTCAAATAAATTGGCGAATGAAGAATTGTCTTCCACATTTTTATGAAATCCGTCACCCGATGTCAGTCCAATAAATTGGAAACCGGGCAAGGTCAAATATTTTGAAAGCACGCCGGAAATATCAAAAGCTCCGGCCTTCTGCATTTTTTGTCCAACAAAGTTTTCCAGGTTATCAATTACCAAAATTACACTGCCCGAAGAAATAACCTCAGAAAATATCCGGTCGAGAGTGGCTTCAAGATTTTCAAAGCCGGGAATCTGTGCCGCCATTAAAACGGTATCAAGTTCAACCACTCTTTTATTATTCAATTCTGGCAAGGAATTACCCAAATAACACCTTTGAGCCAAGGCCTCAATAATTGAAATTCTGCCCGCCCCTTCTTCTCCAACTATTAATACATTTGCCATGCTGGACTTGGCCAAAATGACTTCAACTTGGGCAATTTCTTTTTCATGCCCAACTATTTCCCCAAATTTCCAACTTGAAACAACTTTTCTCCAATCGGTACAATACCTGTCTAAAGTTATCGTGTAGCCGGTGGCAATATCCTTACCAAAAGATCCCTTTCTTAATAAGTTCTCGTAGGTCCAAAATTTTCTATTTTTTTCCATCAAGTCTTCGGCAGAACCAATCCATAAAGTTAAATTTTCCACATCTTCAGGTTTTAAATCATACTCCACCAAAGTATTTCTGAAGAAAATATCCTCTTTTGCCAAAGCAATTAACAAATCTTTCTCCGTTATAAAATTACGTTTTTTAGCGCATGAAAACTTAAGTGCGCTTTCAATAGTTGTTTGCCAGCCGGAAGTCGGTCCAAAATTTTCTATGTCGGCGACATTAACTCTGGGCATTTTTTCCAAATAATTTTTTATGCCGTCAACAAACTTTTTGGGATTTAAACCCAAACGAAAACAAATTAAATTTATATCTTTACCGTTTTTTAGAACGACATAAAGCAGGGCCGTTGAGTTAAGCGTAATTTTTTTACTTTTGCAAAAATCCATAGCCTCCAAAACATCCTTGGCGGCGGTAAAATTTAAAAATTCGGCTAAATTAGTTTGGTCGGGGTTAACGCAGGCCGCCTCGATGCTCAAGGTTGTGACTTGCCTTTTAATTTTTAAAGTTACAAATAAACTTATATTCCAAAAAATCAAATACAAAGAAAAAAATAAAGCCAACAGTTTTGCCGAATATTGCCCGGATGCAAAATCAAACAAAGAAAACCCGATGAGTAAAATAGAAACAATAAACAAGATTAAAAAAAGATTTTCAAAAAATTTGGCGAATCTGAATAAAAAAAATCGTTCTCTTTTTACCGCCAAATATATATCCGTACTTTTTATGTTAAATATCATATTAATAAATAAATACAAACCAAAAACCCGCTATTATTAATAATGGGAGAAACATCCAGGCCACAAAAATAACCAACCCGGCCACAATTACAAAAATTTGAAATATCAGCCCGCCAATAATCAAAAAAAATCTCATAAAAGCTCCCAAAAATCTGGAAAACAAATTCGAAACCAGGGTGCTGAGAAAATCGCCAACCTGATACCACTTAGGATAATTCCACTTGTATCGGCGCCACGGCGACAAAAAAGATTTTAGCAAAACGGGCAACGATAAATAGTTTAAAGCAAATAAAATATAGTTTTTCCATACGCCCAATAAAAAATTCGGCATTTCCAAAAAATACCAATAAAGCCAAACAACAAATATATTTTGTCTTTGAGTAGCTGCCATATTATTTGATTAATTTTACACCTATATCAGCAATTTTGCCACCACCATAAATTAATATCCACAATAAAAGTAGCCAGGCGACCAAATTTAAAGTGCTATCAATAAAATCAATCGGCACAACTTTGATTAAGGCGTTTTGTATTTGCCCTTGGATATCAAGCACGCCCACATTTTGATTAACAGTTAAAGTTGCGGGCCTGACAAAAACCTGAGCCGGTAAATTTTTACCGGTAAAAATATTGTATGTCTGCCACAGTGGCAAGGCAATCAATAAAATTCCGATTATTAACAACGCGTAGCCGATTTTTTTATTTGTTTCCATTTTTTTCTTCGTTTAATAATTCCTGTAATATTTCGTCAGGAATTGGAATTGCATCACCGGGTTTAGTTATTCCCGGATATCGCCAAGCGCTGATCATTCTTCTTGTTGGCCCATCTGCTTTTATGCTGACATCTTTAAACATTAGCCAAATTTCCCCCGGTGGCGCCACTGGTCGCCATTTTAGAGATTTTATACCTGCCCCGCGAAGCTTTAGCGAAGTGGGGTTTGTTCTCATTACCGCCGTTGTACCGGGAACAATCCCCTTCTCTTTTCGCTGAGGCTTATAAAGTATTTTTAATAATTTAGATTTGGAAAGCCCATACTGCTTCATTTTAATTTCCGAGTGCTGAGTCCAAATAATTTTTCTAAACTTTGTTATCATAAATATTTTGTGGGCGGTATAGGACTCGAACCTATGACCTCACCGATGTGAACGGTGCGCTCTAACCAGCTGAGCTAACTGCCCTTTCTATTTGTTTATATATTTTATCATTTAAGACGATGCAAATAAAGAGCGCGGAAGATGAAGTTGTAAATTTCATTCTTCCGCGCTATGCGATGGGCGCGATTGCGCCCCTAATTGTTAGCCGTTACAGTGCCAACACTCACCGGTGAACCTCCAGTCGGTGTGATAAAGAACTTATGCAGTTCCAGATACACCTCGGTGGCACCATTCGGAACAACAGTCACCACTGCCGGACCCACATTCAGGGTCGTAGTGTTGACATCGGTCCAGCGGTTGCCCCACTGGTCCACCGTCGAGTGATCAGCCAGCTTGAGGAACGGCATGTCGCCATTCCCCGTGGCTTGTTGCACGTAGACTGTAAAGCCTCCGGCACCTGAGACTTCCAGGCCGCCGTAACCGACGTCCAGGGCGATGACTTTGCCCCAGACTTTGGTGCCGTTCATTGGCACCAAACAGTCAAACGAAACGTTTGGCAATTGCGTCCAGCTCTCCTGACCGGCAGGATCAGAGAACTCGGCACAAACCACGTTGCCGATGTACTTGACACCAACATAGGTGTCATCGGCCACAACTGCCGGGTGGAAGGGCTGAATTATGCCAGATCCAACCACGTTGCCCATGCTATCAAATAACTCGTACGAGCACGGATAGCTCACCGGTGGCAAATAGGCATAAAACTTGCCATTCGTAATGTCCGACTCCCAGCCGTAACCGAACTGGAAATTGTCAATGACAAGCATTACTCCTTGCAATTTCAGACCTGGGTCAACAGGAATTTCCTGTCGAATGCCGGCTGGCGCCAATTCCACTACCAAGCTGTCGCCTTTGAGCACTACATCCTTTTGCAGATAGCCATTACCGGCATATTCGCCGGCGGCGTTGGAGGCGCTGATGTTTAGATAAACGTTTCGCATCATACCACCGTCCCCGAGTGGCAGCCCATAAATGGGCTCGGGCATGGGAATGAAGTCGCCGTTGACAATGAGACTGTCGATAAGCCAGACTTCCGACCCATTTTCGAGGGTCTTCGCCATGGTGAATTGCATTTGAGTGAGAACATACGAACTTGCGATTAGCATGTAACACTGCAAGTTGCCCTGCAGCGTCTTCACCGGGTTCATAACGAAGGCCTCGGCGACCATCAGCGGATTGACCGCGGGGTCGACGGTCGGGGCTTCCAACGCTTGCAACTGCGCCTGCAAGGCCGCAATCTGGGCCAACAATTCGGCAAGCGTCAGCGTGTTACCGCTAGGGGTCCCTTTTAACTGCAACTGCAAAGCCGCGATTTGCGCCTGAATGTCACCGATTGTGGGCCCGGCGGCGGATGCGGTTTCAGTAGTAGTCGTCGTTGCCGGCGGACCAGCGGCGAGTGATTGCTGAGAAAGGGCGGTGAAGCCGATTGTGAGTGCGGCGAGAACCGCGAGTAGTGTTGTTTTCATGGTGTTGTTGGTTGAGGTTATCTAGCGTTGGGGTTGGGTGTTGTTGGGGTTGGCTTTGGTAACCGCACTCACGGCGACCACATTCTTTAACGAGAGACTGTGCTTATTCAGCGCAATCTCCGTGACACTCAGGGTTTCCCCCGAGCTTTTTTCCGGCTTAGTAGCATGGACGGGCGGCAAGTGATTGCCGACAATCGGTGCGAGGTCCGGTGTGCTTTTTTCAGGCGCCGTGGGCGACTGGTGGCTGATCAAAAGGGCGGCGAAAATTGCCACCATAAAGATCCCACTAGCTGTCATCTTTGTTTTCATTTTGGGGGGGGTGTTCGATCACGTAAAACACAACCGCGCAGGATAAGTGCGTTTTGTAACGGCTAAGTTTTCAATGATCACGTGTATATTATATCACAAGACAACAAGCGTGTCAAGCTTTACGGGCATAAAAAAAGCGCTGGTCAAATGAGGATGTAAATCTCATTCTTCCAGCGCTCTAGCGACGAACGCGACTAATCGCGTCCCTATTTTTGGACCGTTAGATTGGGGTCCACTTCAGCAAGAAGAACCTTGAACCGCACCTGTGCTTTGTGAAAAGCATAGAGGTGTTCATTGAACTCCGGGCTGGTGAATTTGGCGGGTTTGCCGTTGTCGGTATGGAGTCCGGCGCGCTCACAGGCAAGAACCCACGATTGCGCACAAACTTCACTTTGAGCCCGCCACAGCGAGTCAAGCTGCTTGTCTGACTGAGTACCTTTAAGGGCACGGACAATGTCGGTTGAAAGTAACTCGTATGAGTCGACTTTGTCAAACAACTCTTACTCAACCTTCTCGTAAACGGGTGCCTTGTCGAGTTCAGCCAGGCGCCAGCTGTACTGCTGGAACTGGTTAGCGTCGAGCTTATCCTTTGCCAGCTTCAAAACTGCATGCGCCATCGGCTGATTCGAGAACTTCGCGTACCGCATGGTGTAATCCACCGAGCGATTGTTAAAGTACGAGTTCAAGCCGCAGACCACGCCGAAAAGGGCGACGATCACGGCTGCGACAATGGCGAATAGGCCCAACTTTTTCGATGGAATCGATTTCATAGTATTCAGGTAGTTGTGGTTGAGAACAAATCAATCAAATCGCCACGGTTGCCCGCGACTAAAACGACTTAGATTTTCAATGTTCGTATTTATATTATAGCACAAGACAACAAGCGTGTCAAGCTTTACGGGCATAAAAAAAGCGCTGGTCAAATGAGGATGTAAATCTCATTCTTCCAGCGCCTTAGAGACGGACGCAGATGAACTGCGTCCCTAGTTAATTGCGGCTCCGCACTCGGCCAAAAGTTCGGCCAGATGCTCCTGGGCCACCAGGAATTCGCCGTGTTTTTGGATAACCTCGGCATATGACAGCCGCGACTTTCCGTCAGAACCCGACGAGGTTTCATAGTCCGCCTTAAGCACAAGGGCGGCGGCGTCCACTTTGGCCTGAGCGGCATAAAGCCGCTCGATTGCCGGGTCCAGTGTCCCCTCGAGAATCATCCAGTATCGGATGTCCTTGGACATTGCCCAATAGGTATCCCCCTTGGGCGCCCGTTCGCTGTCGAGACGTTGCATGCGTTGGACGTAGCGGTTGCGGGCCATGGTCCGTCCGCAGACGACAATCAGGGTTGCGACAAGGATTAGGGCGGTGGTTGCGACCCACAAGGTGAGGGCGCTGAGCTTAAACGGTTGTTTCATTTTTTTCAATTTGGGGGTTGAGAACGATGCCATCAAATTGCCCACGGATTAACCGCGACAAACAATTCAGATTTCAAGGTTCGTAGAAATATTATAGCATAACATATACTCAACGTCAATATTTATTTACACAAAAAAACAGGGGTTTAATCCCCCGCTTTTTTAATTTGTAAAAATTTATTTTACCACTACTTTGGCTCCTGCTGTTTCAAATTTCTTTTGAATTTCAGCGGCTTCTTCTTTCTTAACTCCTTCTTTTACTATTTGAGCTGTTCCGGCTGCAACTGCATCAACCAAGTCTTTTGATTCTTTTAATCCTTTGGCAGTTACATCTCTGACAACTTTGATAACTTCAATTTTTTGAGCTCCAACTTCTTTCAATTCAACGTCGAAAGATGTTTTTTCTTCAACCGGCGCGGCTGCTGCGGCGGCTGCGGCAACAGGTGCTGCTGCTGAAACTCCAAATTTTGCTTCTAAAACTTTCACCAATTCTGCCAATTCAACAATTGACAATTTTTCCACTTCTGAAACCAACTTTTCAAATTTAGCTGGCACTTCTACTTTTGTTTCTTCTGACATATTTTGTGAATTTGAAATTTGAAATTTACAATTTGAAATCAATTTTTAATATTTCAAATTAAGTTATTTCGAATTGAATTCAAATTTCGAATTAAAAATTATAAATTATTATTTAAACTTCTCTTGTTGCTATTTTGTCTAAAACTCTGACAAAACTGGACATTGGGCTGGCAATAGAACCTACCAATCGGCCCAATAACTCGTTTCTTGAAGGCAATGTGGCCAAAAACATTACTCTTTCGTTGTCTATATATCTCTTTTCAAAAATTCCGCCTAAAATTTTAAAATTGTCGTTGGTTTTTCTGAAATCATTGGCAATTCTGGCCGGCGCTATTTCATCTTCAATTCCAAACACAAGTGCTAATTGACCGGGAACGCCTGGCTTGATTTTATTCCAAAAAGTAATATTTGATTGTCCAAATGCAACCCTTATAAGTGTTTTCTTGGCAATCTTTAAATTACATCCCGATTCCTTCAAATTTTTTCTCAAAACAAACATTTCCTTTGAAGGAACTTTTGCGAAATCAACAAAAATTACCGATTTTTGTTGCGCGACCTTTTCCTTAATGCTCTCTATTTGCTTCGTTTTCTGCGCTTTTGTAAGTGCCATATGATTATGCGTTAATAATTTTAATTAAAAAACCGTCTTCATAGACAGCATTTTCCCAGCGGAAAGCTGAGCGTTTTGCCTGGGTAGGAATTATGTATATCCCTCGCTACGCTCGGGACCTACGGCCTACTGTCTATGGCTTCAATATTGTATTAGTATCTTAATCTATAAATAAAACAATGTCAAGCCTACTGGCCACGGTATTCAGCAATTGCGGCATTATGTTGAGCCAGCGTTTCGCTGAAAACAGTCACGCCGTCTGTCATATAAAACCAATAATTTGTTTGCTTAGGATTCATAGCCGCCAAAATTGAATCCATTCCGGGATTGGAGATTGGTCCTTTTGGCAAACCCGTATATTTATAAGTGTTATAAGGAGAATTTATTTTTGTGTCTCTTATTGAAACGCCGGCATCACTTTTACCGGTAACATAATTTACGGTTGAATCTAACTGCAAAGGCATGCCAACCGAAATTCTTTTCCACAAAATTCCCGCCACAATTTCTTTGTCGCTTGTGGTACGTACTTCTTTTTCAAGCAAGGAAGCCATCGTAATAATATCAAAAATAGATTTATTTTGTTTTTGCATTTGCAATCTTAAATCTAAATTAACCTTCTGATTAAAATTATCCAACATTAAACTCAAAACGTCTTCACAACTTTCTCCTTTGGCAATTTGGTATGTATCGGGAAACAAATAACCCTCAAGGCCCACGGTGGTCGGCTTGTCCTGTAAAAATTCGTACTTGTCTGAATAATCCTGATTGGTTAAAGATATAAAATAATCTTTTTTGCAAATACCTTTTGATTCCAAATAGCCTCCAATATCGGCCGTATTCCAACCCTCCAAAATAACCACTTTATCCCTAATTACGTCACCCTTGGCCATTTTATTTACAATTGTATAAATGGACATTTTGGGAGATAAATTATATTCACCGGCCTGCAAATTTGAATATTTTAAAGAAACAATCGCATAAAATTTAAAAAAATTAGTGCTCCTAATCAAGCCCAACTTTTTTAAATTTGCCGCCAGCGTGTCTTCGGACCAACCTTTTTGTAAAGTGAAAACTACCGATTCTTTTGACATGGGATTTGCGGGCATGTAAACCTGAAAGCAAATAAAAATTAAAACCAATAAAAAAAATACGGCCACAATCGAAGTGCTGTTTTTAAAATATGTCATTGTTATTTTCGAAAAATCTTTTTTTCTCATTTATAAACTATAATAATTTTCCCTGTCTTAACAATTTAGAAACCATTGCAGTTTTGTCTTGGCCCAAAGTTGTTAAAATAAAATATGTTTTTGGATCCCCGGCAATTAATTTATCGTTGCGGAGTGAGCGTAATAGTCGGTCCAGCTTTCGCGAGTCGGGCCAAATGGGATATCGTGTAAATTTAAGCATATCGGGAAAAAGCGTAAAACATTCCTTGACCAGTCTTTCAAAACTGCATTGCTCGGAATTTGCCACCACAGAATGTATACAAAACAGAATCAGATCTTCCACCGACACCTTAGAAAAATCAAGATTTTTTACAGGCTGTTTCGGCATTGTTCAAAATTAACAAATGCAGGGGCGCTGGGAATCGAACCCAGACCAACGGTTTTGGAGACCGATATGATACCATTTCACCACGCCCCTAAATTTCAAATTATGTTATATAAATATACCATAAAATTATTTTTTTTCAATTGCATTTTCAGTTTTTGCGTAAAAAAAAGAGAGCAAGTGAATTGCCCCCATTAATATCTGGCTTTAGAGTATTTAAGCGCAGGTAACATGATACGATAGAAATATTTTGAAATAAGTTGCATAATAATAGGTCGAGAAGTCAATCTTATATGCCCTAAAAAAGCCATCGCCTTGTCCTATTTGCCCTGAGGGATTCGAACGACGCTTTTGGTCTTCCCACAAATTGTCCATTAGAGGCAAGTTCTCAAAAATTTTCTGCAAGTAGCCGATAAGGATATCGAGGTAAACGCCTGAATGCATTTTTCCCACCAGCTTATAGCTTTCCATTGGCGAGAAATCGCATTGATCTTCACGCAAAGCCCGAAGGACAACAATCGGCGGAGACACTTTGGTCTCGCAAACTTCCGCTCGACTATGCTGCAATAAATAAAGTTCAATCCCTTTCCCATTAAGCGTACTCTCGCGAATCCAATGTGGTAAGACTGCTTCAAGCACGCGCCTGAGATGTGGCCAACGATTATCTTTCAGTTGGCAAATACCCGATTCAAGTTCAATCATGTTCATTTCCGTTGCTAAAGTTGTTAGTTTTAAAACAGCTCATTGCCCAAGAGACGTCCTCCCGATGCAATACAGAAACTTTAACCTAAATTTTGTAAAATGTAAACTGTGACCCAACAAAAAATCGGGGGCAAGCCCGACTTTTTAAAAAACTAAATTTTATAAAAAAATTCTACTTCTTTGATTCTTTATGTGGCGTGGTTTTTCTGCAAGATGAACAAAACTTTTTGAGCTCGAGTTTTTTATCGGCTGTTTCTTTTGTTTTCTTGATGAAGTAGTTTGTGGTTTTGCAAACTGTACATTGAAATTTTATGAATGGTTTTTTAACTGCCATAATGTTGTCATTTAATTATTATTTCTGAGCCGATGGCCAGAATTGGACTGGCGACCTTTTTCTTACCAAGAAAATGCTCTACCACTGAGCTACATCGGCACATGTGCCCTTCGACAAGCTCAGGACACTTTGCTTTGCAAAGTGGGCGCGGCAGGACTTGCACCTGCGAAGGGTAGAACCCGACAGATTTACAGTCTGTTGCCTTTGCTGCTCAGCCACACGCCCAATATAAATATTTAT
>TBL_comb47_HYPODRAFT_10006624_pt1 | contig 12469 bp, 9 predicted proteins | sample TroBogypolimnion_40_FD_10682 | JGI IMG/M metagenome (IMG submission 10682)
AGCCCCTTCATCTCGCGGAAGAGTCCCAGGAAATCCCCCTTCTGCATCGGGAGAATCTTCAGCAGGGCCTTGCGGCGCCCCTCGATGTCGGCCGCGAGGATCATCTCACGAACCGCGGCGATCCTGGTGGCGTCGAAGAACATGTGCTCGGTCCGGCACAGGCCGATCCCTTCGGCGCCGAACTCGCGGGCAGTGCGTGCGTCATGCGGGGTGTCGGCGTTGGCGCGCACCTTCATGCGGCGGAACTTGTCCACCCACCCCATCAGCTTGGAGAAGTCTCCGCTCACCCCGGCGGCGACGGTGGCGACTGATCCCAACATGACCTCGCCGGTGGAGCCGTCCAGGGTGATCAGGTCGCCCTTGGAGATGACCGTGCCGTCCTTTGCCACGAACTTCCCGGCTGCATAGTCGACCTTGATGTCACCGCAGCCGGCGACGCAGCACTTACCCATGCCGCGCGCGACGACCGCCGCGTGCGAGGTCATGCCGCCGCGCGCGGTCAGGATTCCCTGCGCCGCGTGCATGCCGTGGATGTCCTCGGGGCTCGTCTCCACCCGGACCAGGATGACCTTGTGGCCGAGCTTGGCGGCGGACTCGGCCTCGTCGGCGGTGAAGACGACCTCGCCCGAGGCGGCCCCGGGAGAGGCCGGCAGCCCTTTGGCGATAATCTTCTTCTCGGCGTTGGGGTCGAGCGAGGGATGCAGCAGCTGGTCCAGCTGGTTGGGCGCCACACGCAGCACCGCAGTCTTCTCGTCGATGAGCCCCTCGGTCACCATGTCAACGGCGATCTTAATGGCGGCCTTCGCGGTCCGCTTGCCGCCGCGGGTCTGCAGCATGTAGAGGATACCCTTCTCGATGGTGAACTCGATGTCCTGCATGTCCTTGTAGTGGCGCTCCAGGATGTCCCTGATCTCAGCCAGCTGGTGGTAGCAGTCCGGCAGCACCTCCTCCATGGAGGGGAGGTCGCCCGGCTTGTGCTTGGCGCGGTTGATCGGCTGCGGGGTGCGGATGCCGGCCACCACGTCCTCGCCCTGGGCGTTCACCAGGTACTCGCCGTAGAAGTAGTTTTCCCCGGTGGAGGGGTCGCGGGTGAAGGCGACGCCGGTGGCGCAGTCGCTCCCCATGTTGCCGAACACCATGGACTGTACGTTCACCGCGGTGCCCCACTCGGCCGGGATACTGTTGAGCCTGCGGTAGGTGATGGCGCGCTGGTTCATCCAGGAGCCGAACACCGCGCCGATGGCGCCCCAAAGCTGAGCCTCGGGCTCCTCGGGGAAGGCGACGCCGAGGGTCTCGAAGATCTTCTTCTTGAAGCTCGCCACCAGTTCCTTCCAGTCGTTGGCGGTGAGGTCGGTGTCGAGGTGGACGCCGCGCGCCTCCTTCTTGCGCTCAAGGAGGTGTTCCAGCTCGTCCTTGTGCATCCCCATGACGACGTCGGAGTACATCTGCACGAAGCGGCGGTAGGCGTCGTAGGCGAAGCGCTCGTCGCCGCTTTGGGCGATGATCCCCTGCACGGTCGTGTCGTTCAGCCCGAGGTTCAGGATGGTGTCCATCATGCCAGGCATGGAAGCCCGTGCCCCGGAGCGCACCGAGACCAGCAGCGGGTTCTTGGGGTCGCCGAACTTCTTTCCCATGAGTTCCTCGACGGCGTGCATATTGGCTTTCACCTCGCCCTCAAGCCCCGCCGGGTATTTCTGGCCGATCTTGTAGTACTCGGTGCAAACTTCCGTAGTAATGGTGAAGCCCGCCGGAACCGGAAGACCGATGCTGGTCATCTCGGCGAGGTTCGCCCCCTTACCGCCCAGCAGTTCCTTCATCTTAGCATTGCCGTCCGCCTTGCCCGCCCCGAAGAAATAAACGTACTTTGTCCCCATGTGAAGCCTCCCTAAGATTAATTAATAAAAATGTGAGTGCTTATTAGTATACCGTTATTTATCAAAAAGGAAACAGCCGTCGAACCTTGCGGCGAGACGGCTGTTTACGTGAGCGTTACCTTGGAGCGATTCGATGCCCTGCCTGCGCCAGTCGGGGGCTCGGCCGGCAGCCCCGTCGCTGCGGCGCCCGGCGGGGCATCACGGCGAGAGCCTCGCGAAGTCCGCCAGCTGCCCGAAGAGTCGGGCAATGCCGGTCAGAAGTGCGAGCCGGTTGGTGCGCACCTTTTCGTCCTCCGCCATGACCATGACCTTTTCGAAGAAGAGGTCCACTCCCCCCTTCAGGGTGGCGATGCCCGAGAGCGCGGCTAGGTAATCGCCGGAGGCAACCGCCTCGGCGACCTGCCCCGACACCGCGTGCAGGGCCCGGTACAGCTCCCCTTCGGCGGGGTCCTCGAAGAGAGCTTCGGAGACCGGGGTATCCACCCCGTCCTTCACGATGTTGCAGACCCTCTTGAAGGCCACGGCCAGCGGACCGAAGTCGTCACGCTTGCGGAACTCGGAGAGCGCGCCGATCTTGGCGCAGGCCAGCACCAGGTCGTCGAAGGAGATGGCGACCACCGCATCCACCGCGTCCGCGGGGTAACGGTCGGCCAGGAGGTTCACGAAACGGACCCGGAAGAACTCCAGCACGTCCCGCTGCACCTCGTCCCGAGGGCGGCTGGTCTTGGCTGCCAGGAGTTCCAGGGAGGACGCGATGAAGTCGTTCAGCCCGAGGCGGTATCCCTTCTCCAGGATGATGTTGATGACCCCGAGGGCCGAGCGCCGCAGGGCGTAGGGGTCGGCCGAGCCGGTCGGGATGAGCCCCACGCTGAAGCAGCCGCAGATGGTGTCCATCTTGTCGGCGAGCGAAACGAAGGCGCCGATGTCGGAGGCGGGAAGCTCGCCGCCGGCCTGGGTCGGCAGGTAATGCTCAGCGATGGCGTTGGCCACCTCCGGCTCCTCCCCGCCGTGCAGGGCGTATTCGCGCCCCATGATCCCCTGGACCTCCGGGAATTCCCCAACCATGCCGGTCACCAGGTCGGCCTTGCACAGGGTCGCGGCCCTCTGCACCTTGGCCACGACGGAGGGGTTGAGCTTACCGGCCAGGAAGGCCGCCAGCTCCCGGAAGCGCTCCATCTTTTCGTAGGAGGTGCCGAGCTTCGCCTGGTAGACCACGCTCTTGAGCGACTCGACGCGTGCCTCCAGAGGGACCTTCTTGTCCTCCTCGAAGAAGAAGCGGGCGTCGGAGAGGCGGGCGCGCAGCACCCGCTCGTTCCCCTTGACGACCACGGAGGGGTCTTCGGTCAGCGTGTTGTTGATGGTGATGAAGACGGGCAGCAGTTTGCCCGCATCGTCCACCAGAGAGAAGTAGCGCTGGTGCTCCCTCATGGAGGTGATCAGCACCTCGCGGGGGACGGCGAGGAAGTCCGGAGAGAAGGTGCCGGCCACGGCGCTCGGGTACTCCACCAGGAAGGTCACCTGCTCCAGAAGCCCCTCATCCGGCAGCACGTTGCCGCCGGCGAGCTTGGCGACCCGCGCCACCTCGCGGCGAATGATCTCCTTCCTCTTGGCCGGATCGGGAATCACGAAGTGCCGCTCGCACTCCTCCAGGTAATGGGCGAAATCGGTCACCGCGAAGTTCGTGTTTGCCATGAAGCGGTGGCCGCGCGAGACGGAGCCCGCATCGATGTTGCCGAAAGAGAAGGGGACCACGATACCGTCGAAGAGCGCCACGATCCAGTGGATGGGACGGGCGAAACGGACCTCCAGGTCGCCCCAGCGCATCGACTTCTTGAAGGGGATGGCGTTCATCAGGCGCGGCAGCATCTCGGTCAACAGCTCGGCGGTGTCCCGGCCGATCTCGCTTTTGACCGCGGCCAGGTATTCACCTTTCTCGGTTGCCACCAGCTTGAGCGCCGAGACCTCGACCCCCTGGCCTCGGGCAAACCCCTGGGCCGCCTTGGTCGGGTTCCCCTGGGGGTCGTAGGCGACGCTCTTGGCGGGCCCCATGGCGGTCAGCTCGGCGTCCGGCTGGCGCTCCGCCAGCCCCTTCACGGCCAGCACCAGGCGGCGCGGGGTCCCGAGCGTCACGATCTCGCCGAACTCGAGCCGGGCGTTCTCCAGCTCGCGCTTCATCAAAAGTTCCATGTCGGCCAGCGCCTTCGGAATGAAGCCGGCCGGAATTTCCTCGCACCCAATCTCCAGGAATAGATCCTTAGCCATTAGCGGCCTCCTTTTAAAAGCGGAAAGCCGAGCCGCTCGCGCATCTGCAGGTATCCCTCGGCGCACAGGCGCGCCACGTTACGCACCTTGCCGATGTAGGAGGCGCGCTCGGTTACCGAGATGGCGCCGCGCGCGTCCAAAAGGTTAAAGGTGTGCGAGCACTTCATGACATAGTCGTAGGCCGGCAGTACCAGCCCCTTGGCGACCAGCCGCACGCACTCCTTTTCGTACATGGTGAAGAGGTTCAGCAGCATGTCGACGTCCGCCTCCTCGAAGTTGTAGGTGGAGAACTCCACCTCGCTTTCGTGGTGGATGTCGCGGTAGCTGATCCCCTTGGTCCACTCCAGGTCGTAGACGTTATCCACACCCTGCAGGTACATGGCGATCCGCTCGCAGCCGTAGGTGATCTCGGAGGAGATCGGTTTCAGGTCGATGCCGCCTGCCTGCTGGAAGTAGGTGAACTGTGTGATCTCCATGCCGTCCAGCCAGACCTCCCACCCCAGACCCCAGGCGCCCAGCGTCGGGCTTTCCCAGTCGTCCTCGACGAAGCGGATGTCGTGCTTGGCCGGGTCGATCCCGAAGGCGCGCAAGCTGTCGAGGTACAGGTCGAGGATGTTCATGGGCGAGGGCTTCATGATCACCTGGAACTGGTAGTAGTGCTGCAGCCGGTTCGGGTTCTCGCCGTAGCGGCCGTCCGTCGGGCGCCGGGAGGGCTCCACATAGGCGACCTTCCAGGGCTCGGGACCGAGCACGCGCAGGAAGGTGGCCGGGTTGAAGGTCCCCGCCCCTTTTTCCGTATCATAAGGTTGCTGGATTACGCATCCCTGTCCCGCCCAGTAGTTCTGCAGGGAGAGAATCAGTTCCTGAAAAGTCAACACGCCGCCTCCGATAAAAAATGGTTTCGCCCGAACAAAACAAAAAAGTATACTGTATCCAAAGAGTTAGGCTCGCCAGATTACAATTAAATTTTGCCAGTGTCAAGGATTATTGCCCGCCAAATCGTTAAATTCCGAGAGCTTGCCGAAGGGGTGCCGGAGGTCCGTCCCCCTGTAAAAACAGGGGGAAAGCTGGACCTAGCCGCTGGGGCGCTTGGTCCCCCCTGTAGAACAGGGGGGAAGCTGAACGTAGTGAAGCAGGGGGGTGCTTCTTGCTGGGGAAGACCCCCCTGTCTCGCTACGCGAGCCTTCCTCCCTACTGCGCAGGGGGGACACTGCCCCAACCGGACCAAGCCGGTCCGATTTCCCTGTTTACCGGGACCACTCTTAAGGGTAAACTATCTCTGGAGGGGACTAGCCACATGAGCGAGGACAGGGAGATCATCATACTCGGATCGGGCTCCACCGCCTTTGCCGCAGCGCTGCGGGCGCAGGCGCAGGGCGCCCGCCCCGTCATGATTGAAAAGAGCGTCCTGGGTGGGACCTGCATCAACTGGGGTTGCATCCCCAGTAAGACGCTGATCCACGCGGCACTCTTCCGCCACCAGGCGCAGCTCGGAGCTGCCCTCGGCCTCGGCACGGGTGTCGCTGCCCTGGAGTTCTCCCGGCTCGACGCCCACAAGTTCGCCGTGGTGCAGGAGTTGCGCCAGACCAAGTACCTCGACGTGCTGAGCAAGGTCCCGGGACTGCGCCTCATCAAGGGGAATGCCCAGTTCATCGCGCCCGACGCCATCCGGGTCGGCGACAAGACCTACCAGGGCGAGCGCTTCCTGATCGCCACCGGAGGCTACCCGCGCATCCCACCCATCGCCGGTTTGGATCAGATTCCGTACCTGACCAGCAAGAGCGCCCTGCTCATGAAAGTCCCCCCCGCTTCGCTCACCATCGTGGGGGGCGGGGTGATCGCGCTGGAACTGGGCCAGATGTTCAGCCGACTCGGGGTGCGGGTCACCGTCCTGGAGCATGGCGAGCGCCTGCTGCCGTCAGTGGAGGAGGAACCGGTGCTGGCGCTACGCGAGGCGCTGGTAGCAGAAGGGATGGAGATCGTGGAGGGGGCCACCATCTGCTTCGTTTCTGCGCGGGACGGGGTTACCCGGGTGGACGCGCAGGTGGATGGAGTTCCGCGCACCTTCTTCTCGGAGCAGATCCTGCTCGCGGTCGGCACCGCTCCCGCCAGTCAGGGGATCGGGCTGGAGCAGGCGGGGGTTCAAATGGACGACCGGGGCTTCATCGAGGTGGACCGGGAACTGCGCACCACGGTGCCGGGGATCTGGGCTGCGGGGGACGTGACCGGCGGCACGCAGATCGCGACCATCGGCGCGCGGGAGGGGATCGCCGCGGTGGACAACATGCTGGACACCGGTTGCCGCTGCGCGCTTGACTACAACTCCATCCCGATGGCAATCTTCACCGACCCGGAGGTAGGGACCGTCGGCTACGGCGAGGCTGCGGCGCGCAAGGCAGGCTTCGAGGTGATGAGCCACACCATTGCCGCCTCGGCGATCCCGAAGGCCCATGTCACCGGCGAACTGAGGGGAGCGCTCAAGATCGTCGCGGAAAGCGGCAGCGGCAGAATACTCGGCGTGCACCTCTGCCTGCACCGGGGCGCGGACATCATCAACGAGGCGGCGCTGGCGATCCGCTGCGGCCTGACCGTGGGGCAGCTGGCCGAGACGCTGCACGTCTACCCCTCCATGGGCGAGGGGCTGAAGCTCTGCGCCCAAGGTTTCCGCCGGGACTTGGATAAGCTTTCCTGCTGTGCCGAATGAAACCCGCGGGGAACTGGCCAGGACACCGGCGCCGGCAAGGAAATCTCCATTTCATCGCACGGCAACCGGGCCGGACTCGGCGCCGGACTCGGCAAAGGCTTCAGAGCGGAAACCATCGCCTGACCACGAAGGCGTGCCTTCCCGCCTCGCCCTTGGGATAGCTGTCCCAAGGCTTCCTGGTCTTCATGAGGCGATGCAACGTGCCCGAGGCCGAACTGAGCACCACCCCACCTCCCCCCTGACACCCCATCCTGCTTTGAATGACCCTGTCCTGGTCCAGCAGCACCATCACGTGCCCCTTCCAGACGATGAGATCGAGAGGGCGCAGCTTGTGCGCGATCTCCTCGGGCGAAAGTCCGGCGATGGCGACCGGCGCGCCGAAGCCCGTCAGGGCAAAGCTGTTGCGCGGCGTGCAGCCGTTGGTGGCCTGGTAGAGTAGCCCGGTGCAGTCGATCCCCGCCAGGGTGTCGGCGCCCGGATAGAGCTTCGCCAGCAGGGGAACGCCGTCCCTCAGGTTGCCTCCCCAGACGTACGGCCTGCCGAGCGCCGCCAGGAGTTCCTGCTGCACCTCGGCAAGCCCGGGAAGCGCGCGGCTGCGCTCCGAGAGCGGCCCGTCCACGGGCCTAACGAAGCGGGCGTCCACGAAGAGACCGGCCCGGGACGGATAAGGGTAGTCGTTGCTGGTCACCCGGTAGACCGTAGTTGCCCCCTCCCGCTGCTCCCCCTCAACCCTGAAGAGCGTTCCGGGCAGGGCGATGAACTCGATCGGGCGGGCGCCCCCGCAGGGATCGAGCCGCAGCGTGCCGCCGAAGACCTTGGGAAAATCGGGGGTGTTGAGCACCGGCGTCGGCCCCTCCGCGACCGCGTAGCGCGGGGCGTCCGGGGCGGCGTGGGCCAGGATTGGGGAAAAGGCGAGGATCAGTGCGGTAAGTAGATGCTTCATCTAGGTCCAGTGGGGGCGAATAAGCGTTCTGTAGTTGCGATGATCAGGGAAACGTAGGGTGGGCACCCTGTGCCCACGCGGTATAGCCCTGGAGTGGTGGGCAGGGGGCTGCCCACCCTACACACCTCCACGAAATGCCTGCGTCAGCCGAAAGGATAGCCCCTCCCCCTCCCTAGCCCTCCCCCTCCGGGAGAGGGAACAAAAAGGTAGTGCCCCGGCACCTCAGTTTTCAAAGGCCTCGGACAGCGGCAGCAGCTGCAGCTCTCCGCTTCTCAGCATCGGCAACAGCAGCTTCACACCCTTTGGCTCGTTGCCGTTACCGTGCACCAGAATGAAGCTTCCCTTGCGGGGGATCTCCCCCTTGGCGAGCCAGGCGTCGCTGCCGATCGGGATCAGGGAGAGCTCGCGCAAGCGCTTGACGGTCGCGGCGTCGGAAACCAGCCCGGGGAAACGGAAAAAGGGTGAAGGGACCAGCCCGCGGGAGAGCAGCAACTGCTCCAGCTCCAGCACCTCGCCCGAGAAGTCGGTACCCGGGGTGAGCAGGAAGTTGCGCCCCAACGGAGCCCGGGGTTCGTAGACGTGGTGGTAGGAATGGTTCATCCAGGTGATGGCGAGCCTGCCCGCCGCGGACTCCCGTTGTAAGAAGGAGAGCTCCTCGGGATGGCTCGCGAGCCAGACTCCGGAGACCGCCACAGCCACCGGGACCGGCGCCCCTTTCCCGATCGCAGCCAGCGCCTGGAACAGTTCACGCTCGAAGGGCCGCCGGGAAGGGCAGAGATCCACCGTCAGGAACTCCCCGGCGACCTGGACACCGGCCCGGGCGGCTCCGCCGTTTTGCAGCGGGTACGGGGGGGCATCATAGCGCTGGATCGCCTTCATGAGACGCGACGAGCCGAGGGCGGCCTCGGGGGGCGTGCTGGAGAGTTTGAGAGTGGAGGCAGGCAGGACGCTGCTCTGGAAGCTGACGGGGTCGACGGCCAGCAGTTGCGCCACGCCGTCGCTTTTGAAGCTCCTGATCGCCAGCAGCAGCCTTCCCGACGCGTCGCGGGCGGGCGTGCGGATCACCCGGTAGTCGGTTATCTGCGCACCCTGACCGGCGCCTGCCTGCGCAGGGAGCGCGCAGGCGAGGACCAGCAGGAGTAGCGGCAGGCCGAGCCCCAGGAAGCAGCGCCGGCAGCCGGAAGGAAAGTTATCGTGCATGGGGAGCCCGCGCTAGAGCAGCACGGAGCGGAGCGCCGCGTCGATCTTCTCCACGTCCACCCGCGTGTTGAAGCAGGGGCCGAAGGGACGGTCGTTCAGGACGCCGATGACCGGCAGGGGGTAGCAGTCCTTGATCCCCGAGGTGAGGTCGCGCTCGCAGGCGACCGCCAGGACCAGCTTGGGCCGCTTCTCGATGATGACCTTGCGCGCCAGGGTGCCGCCGGTGGCGACGGAGATGTCCACGTGGTACTTCTGAGCAAGATCGGCGAGCCCCATGATGTCGCAGCGGCCGCAGCGCACGCACTTGCCGATGTCCCCGGTCACCTTGATCTCGCAGTCGGAGAGCTGCAGGCAGTGGGGCAGCAGGATCAGGATGCGGTCCGGCTTGATCTTGAGCCGCTGGGAAGTCACCAGGGAGTTGTTCATGGCGACGAAGGACTGGCGGATGGTGTCCTTGGAAATGCCGAAGACCCTGCCGATCTGCTCGATGAGCGGCAGCAGGAACTTGATGACCACGCCGCGCATGAACTTGGTGAAGAGGATGTCCTTACCCAGGGCCGTGGTCAGCACCAGGAGCAGGGTCCCGAGCAGCGCGATCCCCGACAGGACGCCGAACACCATGCCGGCCAGGCGCGGCAGGTTCGGGTGGATGTTGGCAAGCCCCTTGGTGGGGATCCACCAGCCGAGGTAGATGAGCCCGACCACCAGGAGGCAGGTGAGCCCCATGAGAGCTACGAAAAGCCGTTTCTTAGGAGGTTTCTGTGATTCTTTATCAGCCAACGAGCAACCCCTTTTTACCGAGAAACGCTCCGGGCTCGAGTTTGCACCCGGCCAGGAACTCGGCGGCCGGGAGGCGTTTCTTCCCCTCCAGCTGTAATTCATGAATGATGACGCTGCCGCTGCCGCAGGCAACTTCGATGCCGTCCCGGCCGGCGCTCAGCACCTCGCCCGGGGTTCCGGTCCCCGAAGCGCTCTGCACGCGGTACACCTTGAGGAGTTTCTCGTCCAGATAGCTGTAGGCGCCGGGCCAGGGTGTCATGCCGCGCACCAGGTTCTTGACCCCGGGGGCGTCCTTGCCCCAGTCGATCAGTCCGTCTTCCTTCTTCAGCATCGGCGCGTAGCAGGTCAGCGCGTCGTCCTGCTTTTCCGGCGCGAGCCGCCCCTGGGCCGCCAGGTCGATCGTTTCGGCGAGCAGTTCGGCGCCGATCAGGGAGAGGCGGTCATGCAGGCTGCTGGTGTCCTCGTCAGGATCGATCCGGGTCACGCTCTTGAGCAGCATGTCGCCGGTGTCGAGTCCGACGTCCATCAGCATGGTGGTGACGCCGGTTTCGGTTTCGCCGTTGATGATGCACCAGTTAAGCGGCGCCGCACCGCGGTAGCGCGGCAGCAGCGAGGCATGCACGTTGATGCATCCCTTCCCCGGTATTTCCAGCAGCGCTTTGGGGAGAATCTGCCCGAAGGCGATCACCACGATCAGATCGGGCTTCAGTGCCCTGATCTCCTCGATGACGTCGGGGTGCCGCACCTTTACCGGCTGCAGCACCGGGATGCCGTGCTCCTGGGCCAGGAGCTTGACCGGCGGCGGCAGGGTCTGCTGCCCCCTCCCCTTGGGGCGGTCCGGCTGGGTGACGACCGCCACGACCTGCTCGCCGCGCTCAATCAGCGTTCTGAGGGTCGGGCAGGCAAATTCCGGGGTTCCCATGAAAACAATACGCAGACCAGTCATTAATGGTGCTCCCTGGCGTCTTCCTGGGCGCGCAAGTAGCGCTTGCGAAATATGCCCCGCTTGAGCGGCGAAAGATGGTCGATGAAGAGTATGCCGTCCAGGTGGTCGATCTCGTGCTGGAACGCGATGGCAAGCAGCTCGTCGGCCCGGAAGATAACCTCCTCCCCTTCCAGGTTGAGCGCCCTCACCACGACCCGGGCGTGCCGGCGGACGTTCGCCGAGAATTTAGGGACCGAAAGGCACCCTTCCTCCTCGAACTCCTCCCCTTCGGCATGGATGATCTCCGGGTTGATGGCGACAATGAGCTCAGGCGCCTCGTCCTTGGCGGAGACATCGATCACGATGATCCGCTGGTGCACGCCGATCTGGGGGGCCGCAAGGCCTACCCCGGGAGCGTCATACATGGTGTGCGCCATATCGCGCACCAATTCCCTCGTCTTTTCCGTAATTACCGTCACCGGGTTGGAGCGCTTCTTCAGCTCGGGGTCCGGGTAGGTGAGAATAGTTCGTACCATATGTCCATCCTTTGGCTTTAGGCTATCGGATCACTATATAAACTTGAAGGGAAAAAATCAATCCATTACTCATGAATCGGATCTACCTACCGGTCGGTAGCATTTCTATTGACAACCAGCGGGCACCATGCTAATTAGAGCGGCCAGTCGCAAACCGGAGGGAACCATGGTACAGGATGCAGCAGCCGAAAGGCAGGGCGGAGGGGCGCGGGAGAAGCTTTTAAGCGCCGCGTTGGTGCTATTCAACAACAAGGGATACGCCGCCGCATCGGTGCGCGAGATCGTCGCGGCCTCAGGCGTCACCAAGCCGGTGCTCTACTACTACTTCGGCAGCAAGGAAGGGCTCTACCTGGAACTGCTCAACGGCTCCTTCAGCGAATTCGATCACTTCATCGGACGCATCGGCGACCTGCAGGGAACCGTCAGCGAACGGATCGGCCATTTTTGCACCATGATGCTTGACCTCGTGGTGCAAAACATCGAGGTGGTGCGCCTTATCTACGCCATCTATTACGGCCCTCCCCAAGGGGCTCCCGAGATCAACTTCGAGACCTATTTCACCACGATGCTGGATACCATCCACGAGCTGGTCCGGGAAGGAATGGCGAGCGGCGAGCTGCAGCCTAACGACAGCAGCGATGCGGCCTGGACCATCATCAGCATCCTCAACGCCGCCATGGCCGAGCAACTCTGCTCCACGCCCGCCCGCATCGACCGCAAGCAGATGGTGCGCATGCTCGGCCTGGTCATGGCAGGACTGGCAACCAAACCGTGCGGCGCCCTCCCCGGCGCGAACCTATCACGAGGAGAATCGTAATGACGAAGTTGGTACCGATACTTGCAGCAATCTGGCTAATGGCAGCTGCCAGCGGCTGTACAAAAAAGGACGTAGCTGCCGAGACCAAGGGACAGGCCCTGGCCAAGCCGCCGGTGGCCGTCGGGGCGGGGGTTGCCGCCGCGTCCGAACTGGTGGAAGGGGTGGAGGTAACCGGGAGCCTGGAGCCGAAATTCTCCGCCGAGGTGAAGACCCAGATTCCCGGGCTCGTCAAGGAGGTCTACGTTACCGAGTGGGTTCGGGTGCACAAGGGGCAGCCCCTGGCACGCATCGACGTTGCAGAGACCGAGGCCGCGGTAAAGCGTGCCGAGGCGGGCATCCAATCCGCCCAGTCAGGGCTCGCCCAGGCGAATGTGGCGGCAACCCGCGCCGAACGGGAGCTGGCCCGGGCCGTGAAGCTTAAGGAAGCG
>TBL_comb47_HYPODRAFT_10006625_pt1 | contig 12468 bp, 9 predicted proteins | sample TroBogypolimnion_40_FD_10682 | JGI IMG/M metagenome (IMG submission 10682)
CTTCCTGCTGGAAACCTTCATATCTGAAATTGTAGTAGGTGAATGCATTCTTGCTGAGCGGAGTAAAAAGGATATCAATATTGTCCTGGTAAAGACTTGCCCCCAGAAATTCATCAACAGAGAAGTCTACTACTTTGGGGAATGTCGAATTTACGGAGACTATTTTCTGTTCATATTTATCGGGCGCAAGGTAATTGATTTGACTGACCGTTTCGTTTACCAGGATATCTCCAGATTTTATGTCGATATCCTTTTTCCTGAGCTGGTTACGGATCAATCCGGGCACATTCTCAAATTTCACAGTCCCCCGCAGGTACACGTCCGCTGAAAATGAGCTCACCTGATTGAGATGTACATAGGACAAACCAATTACTTTTCGCATAATACCATAAGCGGGATCCTCATCACCGGAATGAACATCGATCTGGTTGATTTGTATGATTTGCTCCTCAAGGATCACCTCAATTTCCGTCAATTTTTTGGTTAATGTAATGGATTGAACCTTTGGGATATACCCAAGACTTCTGAAGTTGGCAGTGTAAATCCCCGGATGTAAATCAAGTTCAAATTTTCCCTCTTCATTGGTTGATGTACCTAAAGATACCTCCTTAATAAATACGGTTGCATAAGGAATCGGGGAGCCGTCCTTGCTTTTAATTGTCCCTTTAAAGTTATGGGAATACGAAACCAGGCTACTAAATAATAGTAATGTAACGATGAGGGCTGAATGAAAGCGAAAGATCATAACTATTATCCTTTGGTATTACTATTTGTATTTAAAGTTAACAAACTTCAGGCAATAATTGATCATATCTATTGAAAAAGAGTGGAAATGGTAACCCATATCCACTCTTTAAATTATGAAAAATAATATGTAAGCTATTGATTAATAGGCATTAATAATCGCCAGGAAATCTTCTGATTTCAAAGATGCACCTCCAATTAACCCGCCGTCAATATCTGGTTGGCTGAACAGATCATTGGCATTGGCCGGACTACATGAGCCTCCGTAAAGAATTGAAATTTCTTCGGCAACTTCTTTACTATATTTGGCAGAGATCAAACCTCTGATAAAAGCAAGCATGTCCTGAGCCTGCTGTGTTGAGGCAGTAACACCTGTACCGATAGCCCAGATTGGTTCGTATGCAATAACTAATTTGAGTAATTGTTCAGCTGGTAAAAGGAAGATTGTCTCGTCAAGTTGTTGCTTAACAAACTGATTCTGAGTTCCTGCTTCACGTACAGCAAGAGCTTCACCACAACAGTAGATCGGTGTTAAACCTTGTTCGAGTGTTAAGGCCAGTTTTTTATTCAATATTTCACTGGTTTCGTGGTAATATTCGCGACGTTCGGAATGGCCGATAATCACGTAGGTTGCACCTGTTGATTTAACCATTGCAGCTGATACTTCTCCCGTATAAGCCCCTTTTGCTACAGCTGCACAGTTTTGTGATGCAACATTTACCCTGGTGGCATCCACAACATCAGCCACACTGGTCAGGTGAGTGAAAGGTGTGCCAAGAACGACTACAACATCTTTTGCACCTTTTGTCAATACCAGTTCGTTTACACTTTTTGCCAGTTCAACACCCTCTTTAACAGTTGTGTTACATTTCCAGTTTCCGGCTACAATTTTCTTTCTCATTACCCTGCTATTTTAAAAATTATAAATTAAAAGCTTAATTGGAATAATTAAGCTACAAAGATAAGACTTAATGGGATAGTCTGAAACAGAGCTTTAACTCAAATCAATGATTTAACTTTTTATTCACCTCCGATCTGATAAAAGCTTCGGCCTTTTCGGGACTCGGGAAATCGGCATAAGCCCATTTCGCCAAAATAGTCCCTCTTTGCAGTAGAATCAACCCCGGGTTTGAACGGATGATCGTTTTTAGGGTTGTCTGATCTGCAAACATAAAGTCATACGCCGGATGGTGCTCCAGCTGGAATTTTAAGAGTGCATCTCCTGCCGTCGAGGTGAGGCCGATAAAACGGTACCCTTTTTGTTTAGCCCAATATGCCAGTAAATTGAGCTCCCTCTGCTTTGAGTTGAACGATTTCTCAAGATCATAGGCAATTACGACAAAAGTCAATACTGAATCCTTTAGAATGAAATCTGTAACATTTTGCTGATCTGCAGTTTGTATAGAAAAATCATGAATTGGAGGCCGGTACCCTTTTTTTAACAACAAGGGGGGATCCATGGACTCGAATTTCCAGTTAATTGTGTCCTGCCACGGATAATCGTGATCCCCGAATTTTTTTAATTCATGGGTATGCCGGTTCCGGTAGTGATAGGTATTCTGATAAACATCGGCCGGAGCCCCGGCAGGAATTGACATTCCATCACTTATGTTGACTCCCACGTGGTATGGCCTGAAATCCAATAATGGTTCATGATTATCGGACCAGTATACCAAAACGAAATAGCTTACCAAAAATATTGAAAAGATGGTCTTCCGGAACTTAGGAGCCGAAATAAACAGCAGCTTCTTACTGTTAATCAGCAATAGAATAACCAGAATAATCAATACTACGTTTTTATAAAAAGTTTCCCAGTTGCTGATAACCAGGGCATCACCGAAGCACCCACAGTCAGTGACAGGGTTTTTAAGGGCGAGATAAAACGTTAGTGGGGTGAACAAAAGCATAAAGTCAAAGGCCAGTTTTGTCGAAAGCCTGATCAGTATACCGGTCAAAAGGGTTATGCCAATAGCAAATTCAGCAAAGGGAAGCAAAAATGATCCGGGTATCACTAAAAATCCCAAAATCTGAAGATGGAGTGCTTCAAGATAATCTTCCAGTTTATATTGAAAACCTGCCGGGTCAATCCCTTTTACGAATCCTGAAAAGAGAAACAAAACGCCCACAATCCACCGCGACAGCACAAGCCCTTTTTGCTTCATATTATTCAAATTCAATTTTGATAAGGCCGAAAATCGCATAGTTAATCATGTCGAGATAATTGGCATCAACGCCCTCTGAGGCAATTGTAAGGCCCTGATTATCTTCTATTTGTTTGGTTCTCTTGATCTTCATTAAAATGAGATCGGTATAGGAACTGATCCGCATCTGGCGCCAGGCCTCCCCGTAATCATGGTTCTTTTCCATCATCAGATTTTTGGCTTTCAACAGGTTCTCCATATATTTTTGCTCAGTAATATCAGGAGGAAGTTCATCATCAGAAGGTCCTAATTCCAACTGAATCAAGGCCATGGCACAGTAATTAATAATCCCGATAAACTCATCGCGTGCATCTTCGGCTATTTTAGAGACACCTTTTTCTTCGATACTTCTAATTCTTTGAGCTTTGATATAGATCTGATCGGTCATCGATTTAGGTCTCAGAATTCTCCAGGCAGTTCCGTAATCTTTCATTTTTTTTACAAAAACGGTCTTGCAGATCCCAATGACATGATCAAACTGTTGATTTGTATTATTCATAATTCAATATTGAACCATAAAAGTATTAAAAATTAGGGAATGGATGTGACATTTATTCTTATTTTTGTATCTGATCCGGTTGGACAAGTATAAGCTATTCTGTGTTATTGATTTGATAATTAAATTTTTACACTCATCACTTCGGTCACACCCAAAATTGAAAAAATCGAAAATGTTATTTACCCAAAACGATAAAAGTTTTTACAGGAAAAAAAGCACCCTCAATCTGAACGGGCATTTAATTGATTTAAGTTCCCCTTTGGTTATGGGAATTTTAAATATTACTCCTGATTCCTTTTATGATGGTGGCTACTATACTTCCGATCTGAGAATTTTAAAACGTGCAGCTCAGATCGTTGAAGAGGGGGGCTGTTTCATTGATATTGGGGGGATGTCCACCAGACCCGGGGCTGTTGAGATCTCTCCCGAGGAAGAGATGGGTCGTTTGCTGCCCGCTTTAAAGACCGTTAAAAAAGAATTTCCTGATATTTCTCTTTCTGTGGATACTTACCGGTCCGAGGTGGTCCGACAGGTTTATAATGAAATCGGAGACTTTGTTGTTAACGATGTGTCAGGTGGTACTTTTGATAATCTGATGTTTGAAAGGGTGGCTGGTTTGAATCTTCCATACATCTTAATGCACACCAGTGGGAAAAGTGATACCATGCAGAAGAACCCTTTTTATTCCGACGTAGTCAGGGAGGTGATCTTATTTTTGTCTGCTCAGGTACAAAAACTGAAACAATTGGGTGTTTGCGATATTTGGATAGATCCGGGATTTGGATTTGGAAAAAGTGCCGCTCATAATTATGAATTACTGAACCGACTCGATGCATTTCGCATTTTTGAGCTTCCTGTGCTGGTCGGTTTGTCGCGAAAGGCAATGATATGGAAGGAGTTAAATGGGACTCCGGATCAAAGTTTAAATGGTACAACTGTCCTTAATACGCTCGCTCTGATGGGGGGGTGTGATATTTTACGGGTTCATGATGTGAAAGAGGCAATTGAAGCAATAAAATTGGTTGGCAACATTAAAAACTGTGGCAAATGATCGATTTATTCATCCAGGTCAGGTTTCTTGATGTGATCGACATATTTCTTGTAGCAATTATTTTCTATGAGATCTATCGATTGGTTAAAGGGACTGTCGCCCTGAATATTTTTATGGGAATCTTTTTCATTTTTATAGTATGGCTGGTTGTCAGGTCATTGAAAATGGAATTATTGGGTTCCATTTTGGGGCAGCTTTTTGGTGTTGGGGTGATTGCAATTATCATCGTATTTCAGCAGGAAGTACGAAGATTTTTGTTGATGCTGGGTAGCAGGTATCGAACCAACCGCCGGTTTTCGCTCGAAAACCTCTTCTCAAATCAATTTAAATTTGCCTCCAAGGCCAGTTTAAGTACGATTGTCGATGCCTGTCGCCAAATGTCAGAAAGCCATACGGGAGCACTTATTGTTCTTGCCCGCGAAAGTGAACTTCAGGAATATGTCGAAACAGGAAAGAACATAGATGCGACTATAACTTCCGAACTCATAAAGAGTATCTTTTTCAAAAATTCGCCGCTTCACGACGGGGCAATGATTATATCTCTAAACCGGATTAAATCTGCCCGGTGTATCTTACCAATCTCTCAGAAACTCGAAATTAGTCCGGTCCTTGGATTGAGGCACCGGGCTGCCATCGGACTTTCAGAACAAACCGACGCTTTTGTTATTGTTGTGAGCGAGGAGAGTGGCCATATTTCAATCTCCAGTAACGGGGATCTTATGGATAACGTTCCGGCGGATGAACTCTTTAAAATCCTTGAATCGAACTATAAATAGTTGATTTAGTAGGGGGCAATAATCATTGACCCCCACTAAATCAATTATTTATAGGCATCTGTATGAACACTTTTCATTGACCTTCCTGAAGGATCGGCATTATTGCGGAACGATGCGTCCCAGGCGAGTGCCTCAGGCGTACTGCATGCAATTGAAGGAACAGAGGGCACGCAGCTTGCTGCTGCATCAGAAGGGAAATGCTCCGTAAAGATTGACCGGTAGAAATACTCCTCTTTGGACATCGGGGTGTTGATCGGGAAACGGAACATCGCATTAGCCATTTGCTCGTCGGAAATCTTTTCGGCAGTCATAGCTTTTAGTGAGTCAATCCAGTTGTACCCAACTCCATCCGAGAATTGCTCTTTCTGACGCCATACCACACTCTCAGGGAGGTAATTTTCAAATGCTTTCCGGAGGATCCATTTTTCCATTTTTCCATCTTTAGCCATCTTATCCTCAGGATTCAGGGTCATGGCGACATCCATAAACTCTTTGTCCAGGAACGGAACACGACCTTCAACGCCCCAGGCTGCGAGGGACTTATTGGCCCTTAGGCAATCATAAAGATGCAATTTACTGATTTTCCGCACAGTCTCTTCATGAAATGCCTGAGCATTAGGCGCTTTGTGGAAATATAAATAACCTCCGAAGAGTTCATCAGCTCCTTCACCGGATAATACCATTTTGACCCCCATAGATTTAATTACCCTGGAGAGTAGATACATCGGGGTAGAGGCCCTGACTGTTGTAACATCGTATGTTTCAAGATGATAGATTACATCGCGCAGAGCGTCTAAGCCTTCCTGAACCGTAAAATGGACTTCATGATGGATCGTTCCAATGTGGTCAGCAACCTTCTGGGCTGCAGCCAAATCGGGTGATCCAATAAGGCCGACTGCAAAAGAGTGGAGTTGTGGCCACCAGGCTTCCTGACTGTCATTTCCTTCAACCCTGTGTCCTGCATATTTCTTGGCAATTGCTGAAATAACGGATGAATCAAGTCCTCCTGAAAGAAGAACACCATATGGTACATCAGACATCAGCTGGCGGTGAACGGCATCTTCGAGTGCCTTTCTCAGCACATCAATATCGGATTTGTTATTCTTTACAGTTTCAAAATCATTCCAGTCACGATTGTACCATTGCGTCATGACACCCTCTTTGCTGTAGAGATAATGTCCGGGAAGAAATTCTTCAATTTTTTTGCAGGTTCCTTCAAGTGCTTTCAATTCTGAGGCAAAGTAGACATTCCCGAAGGTATCCCATCCCATATACAGAGGTATGATCCCAATATGATCCCTGGCAACGAGATAACAATCATTCTCTTCATCATAAAGTACAAAGGCAAAGATTCCGTTAAGTTCTTCCAGAAAATTAATCCCTTTTTCACGGTACAAGGCCAGAATAATTTCACAATCGGATTCTGTAAGGAAATCATAATGATCTTCAAGAGGTTTCCGCAATTCACGGTGGTTGTAGATTTCACCGTTTACCCCTAATACAAGCTTCTTATCTTTACTGTATAGAGGTTGTCCTCCCGAAGAGGGATCGACAATGGCGAGTCGTTCGTGGGCGATTATTGCTTTTGAGCCGCAATAAATCCCCGACCAATCCGGCCCGCGATGGCGAATTCTTTTTGACATCTTCAGGACCTGAACCCTTAAATCCTCTGCTTTTACTTTTAAATCAAATACTCCGACTATACCACACATATATTTTCTGATTAGATCGTTTTTCCTTCTACGGCAACAAAAAGAACAAATAATTGGTCGCCAAAAATACAAAAATCTTTTATAGAATGAAGATTAGAACCAAAAAGGTAACAAAAATCATTCTTTCTTCTTTAAGGCATCTTTTATCTTTTTCCAGATATTCGACTTGGGCTCCTCTTCCTTCTCCGCTTCTCCCTTTATATCCGATTGATTATTAGTTTCTTTAGCTCTTGCTACATGCTCCGCTTTATGTTCAGCCTCTTTCCTGGAATCTCCGCCAAAGAGGTTCCAAAAGCTTGATTTCTTTTTTTCCCTGTAAGTTTCTCTAAAATGGGGTATATCCAGCATGGCCAGGGTTGATTCGTCCAGAGCGGGAAAGGGATGATTTTTATAGTCTCTGAATGAGGGATCGCGGTAAAGTTTATTGAAGAATTTTGCTGTAATCGGAAGCGCTGTATAACCGCCCCGCCCTAAGGCAATATTTCGGAAGTGTATCGAAGGTTCTTCACCTCCAACCCAGCAGCCGGTAACTAGATCGGGGGTATAACCCATAAACCATCCGTCGGCAAAATTTTGGGTAGTCCCGGTCTTCCCGGCAAATGGCCCTTCAATTTTATAGAGGGATCTGATTTCAGATCCGGTCCCTTCATTGACCACCGATTCCAGAAAATGGGTAATAATTTTGGCTGTTTCGGGTGACATTACCTCTTGTTCCTGGTTTTCAGGGGTATATCTCTGAAGGACCTTTCCATGACCATCCTCAATCCGGATCAGGTAATTGGGGGTTACGGTTTTCCCAAGATTATCGAGGCAGGCATAAGCCTGTGCCAGTTGAAGGAGTGGAATATCTGCAGATCCCAGGGCAAGGGAAGGTACTTCTGGCAATTCAGCTTTAATTCCCATTTTTCGGGCCAGCGAAATGACATCAGAAATTCCGGAATCCATGATCACCTGAACAGAAACCGTATTCACCGATTTACAAAGTGCCCCTTCAAGCGAATAAAATCCACCATATTCATCATTCGAATTTCCGGGTGACCAGTCCTGGTATTCGGAATAAGTATTCTTTTCGTTGGGGTAATATTTATCCGGAGGTATTCCATGTTCAATGGCAGAGGCATAAAGAATCGGTTTAAAGGTTGATCCTACCTGGCGCGGTGCCATCATATGATCAAACTGGAAATGCCTGAAATCATTCCCCCCAATCCAAACCTTAATATCGCCCGAACTGGGATCCATGGCAATAAAAGCGCTGTGGAGAAGTTTCAGACTGTATCTCACCGAATCAAGCGGAGACATGCGTACCTGCTTATCCCCGTCCCAGGAAAAGAGCTTCATATTTACCGGCACTTTAAAGGCCTCAGTGATCTCAGCTGCAGATTTGCCTCCCTCCTTCATCTTGTGGTACCTTTCAGACCTTTTCATAGCCCGTAAAACCACTGCATTGTTTTTTCCCCAGGGATCTTTTCCATCCCAATGCTTTTCGAAGGTAGCCTGCAACTCTTTCATCTTTTCCTGCTGGGCCATCTCGGCATACCGCTGCATCCGGAAGTCAATGGTTGTCACAATCTTTAAACCATCAGTATAAAGATTGTAAGGATTGCCATCGGCCCTGGCATTCTCTGCACACCACTCCTCAAGCTGAGGTCTGATCAACTCCCTGAAATAGGCTGCAGGTCCGGTATTGTAAACCAGATAATTGTATTTTAATCCCAAAGGTTCACTGCTGTATCTTCTTGCCTGGTCCGGTGTAATATACTTGTATTTAGCCATTTGAGAAATGACCGTGTTTCTTCGTTGAATGGAGCGTTCCGGATTGGTTCGCGGGTTGTAATAATTATTTGCCTTTAACATTCCCACAAGCGTAGCCGCCTGAGCTACGGTAAGCTTATTGGGCCTCACGCTGAAAAAACGCTCGGCTGCCAGTTCAATTCCAAAGGTATTCTCCCCGAATGGAACCGTGTTCAGGTATAAGGTCAGAATCTCCTCCTTGGTATATAAACGCTCAAGACGATAGGCGATTATCGATTCCCTGATCTTGCTTACCGGTAAGGTCAACGGTCCGTAATTTTTCCGGCCAAAGATATTCTTGACTATCTGCTGCGAGAGGGTAGACCCCCCTCCGGAGCTATGATCTGTCAGGATAAACGTTTTGACAATCACCCTTAATAAGGCCCATTCATCGATCCCCCGATGTTCATAAAACCGGTTGTCTTCAGTTGCAATCAAGGCATTGATGAGCATTGGGGAGATCTCTTTAAAACTGACATTGCTGCGGTCCTCGGTGTAATATCGCCCAAGTAATTTGTTATCTTTGGAATAAACTTCCGAAGCAACTGGTTCCTTAATTTTAATCAGCGTATTTGAATCGGGTAATTGTCCAAAAGTTCCGACGTAAACCAGTGCAAAAAGGACCAGGAGCAAAAATAATCCGAAGAGCATTAGCTTCAGACTCCAGATCAGAACTCTTTTGATAATCGATTGTTTGGAAGTTGAAGAACTTCGGGTAAAGAATCCTTTCGATTTTTTCCTCGTTTCAGATCCTTTAGTTTTTTTTAATGACATATTTTAAAATCTTATCATCTCTGTTTGAGGTCCAAATAAATACTATAAAACATGAAAATCGCAATCTCCGGCAGTACAGGATTTATTGGAAAACAACTGACTAACTTTCTGTTACAATCCGGTCATGAAATTATTCTGATTTCACGTAAAGATTTTACGGCAACAGATAATCAGCTGGCAAAGTTAATCATTTCTGCTGATGTTATCCTAAATCTGGCAGGTTCATCGGTTTTATGCAGGTGGAACCAACGAAATAAACAACAAATTCTCTCCAGCCGCATTGATACAACCAGGTTACTGGTTGATGCGGTAAGTAAAAATGCAGCGGTTCATCTGCCTGAGATTTTTATAAACGCATCAGCAATCGGGATCTATCAGGAAGCGGGTATTCACGACGAATCATCAACCGCATTCAATACCGATTTTCTGGCCTCAGTTTGCAATGCCTGGGAAAAGGAAACTGCCCCGCTGAAACTGCTTAATTTGAGAACTTGTATTGTCCGAACTGGAATAGTACTTGGAACCACAGGTGGCTCCTTTGCAAAGATGGTTCCATTGTTTAAATTCGGATTGGGTGGAAAAATAGGATCCGGCAAACAATCATTCTCTTTTATACATATAGCCGATTATTGTCGGGCAATCCTTCACCTGATTGAGAACACCCAAAGTTCCGGGATTTATAACCTGGTAAGTCCGGAGCCAACAACCAATGAATCATTTACTAAAATTCTGGCCGGTTATCTGCATCGCCCTGCCTTTTTTACAGTTCCTGAATTTGCGTTAAGACTGGTTTACGGACAGGCAGCAGAGCTATTAACCAAAGGGGTAAATGTGACGCCGGCCCGACTTCTCAATGAAGGTTTTCAGTTCAATTACCCTGATATATCATCCACACTTTTGGATTTGATTCATAAAGATTAATTAAGTTGTTGATTGTTAAATAATCGTGAAAATAAATGAATAAAAATAATCAGGATAAGAAGATTCCTCCAATTTATATTGTTTCAGGTGGGAAAGGACTCGCAGGTGATGCTGTAGTCCAGTCGGTATTAATTCAATTCCCGAATAACAAAGTTCCGGTTATCATTGTGCCTGACGTACTGAACCAGGCAAACATAGACGAATTGATCAAAACCGCACAGGCAACCAATGGGGTCATTGTCCACACGATGGTGGATCCGGAGATCAGGCAATTGCTTATTCAATCGTGTAAAAAACATGGGGTTAACCATATTGACCTGGTAGGAGACCTTTCCGATTATCTGTCAGGCTTATTAAATACCAGGCCAATAAGTAAGCCGGGCTTGTACCGGCTTAGCCATATCGATTATTTCAGACGGGTGGAGGCGATTGATTTTACGCTCAAAGTGGATGACGGGCAGAATCCTGAAAAGATAGCACACGCAGATATTGTTTTGACTGGCGTCTCAAGGACCGGAAAGACGCCACTGAGTGTTTACCTGGCTATGTTTGGCTGGAAAGTTGCCAACGTTCCGCTCGTCCCGGGAATTGAGCCGCCTGTTGATTTGTTCAAGGCAGATCCCGGCAGGGTTTTTGGGCTGAATATTTCTCCGGTTTATCTCATCGCCCAGCGGGCAAACCGGGTCAGAACGCTTCATATGGAAGAGACAACCGATTACATCAACAAGCGGAAAGTGGGAGAGGAGCTCGAATATGCCCGACGGATTTTTGAGAGGGGAGGATTCACCGAAATTCAGATCACCAATAAACCCATTGAATCGTCAGCAAATGAGATCCTAACCATCTTAACAACTCGCTTTAATCAGGATAAGTGGAAACAGGAAACTGAATAAACGGATCAATTGCCCAATTGAAAGCGCAATCGTTTCAATTCTATTTCAGCTATTTTGGCTGCATAATTGAGGTTGACCAATTGATAACCTGTCGTCTCAAAACTTGCCTGCGCAGCCTTTACATCCAGGATAGTTGCCTGATTTACCCGGAATTGTCTGATTACAATGTTGATCAGCTTACCTGACAGTTCTACCGAATTTAACTGAGAATCCAACTGCTGAAGAGAAGAATTATAGGCCTGATAAGTAGTTATTGCTCCGGCAGTCAGGGAGCTCATCAGGCTCTCCAATTGTAATTTTGCAATATCGACATTGTATATAGCTGTTTCCTTTTGTATTTTATAGGTATTGCCATTATAAATGGGAACCTGCAAAGTCACTCCGGCATAGGGTCCTAAATTTTGATTGACAAGGGTCAGACCTGCAGTGCTTTGGCTGCGGTTAAAATTCACCCCTGAGTTCAGGCGCAGGGAGGGATAGCGCAATGTGGAAACTTCCTTTACAACCTGCTCGTTTATTCTGACCTGTTGTTCCGAGGAGAGGTATTGCGGGTTTTGATGCAGGTACCCCAGAACGGAACTCAGTTCGATTGATTTATCCACCACAATACTGTCTTTTAAAGTAAAAGGGTAATAATTCTTAATGCTCATCAGTTGAAGAAGCTGGGTCTTTGTCTGGTCAACGACCAGTTGCTGACTTTTAAGATTCTGGATCATGGTATTTACGTCGATCAGGGCCTGCAAATAATCGGCATCATTGGCCATACCTACCCGCTTCCGGTCGGAAACTATTTCGAGTTTCTTCTGCGAGACCTCCAAAGAAGTTTGCATGATCCTCAGATATTCCTGTTGCCTTACCACATCGTAATACTTGGCCATCACAGCGGCAATACTGTTCTGAATCTGGAGGTTTAACTGCGTTTCACTTTGCTTTTGCAGAATTTTCAGCCGTTCCCGCGTAGCTATCACCTTATACCCGTTAAAAAGCAGGAGCCCGGCCGTCAGATTAGAAGTCAGTGCATTACTGGTTGCATTGCTCTTGGTTATTTCGACGCCGCTATTCAATTTCTGGTAAACATCGATTGCTGATTCATTATCGACAACGCT
>TBL_comb47_HYPODRAFT_10006626_pt1 | contig 12468 bp, 7 predicted proteins | sample TroBogypolimnion_40_FD_10682 | JGI IMG/M metagenome (IMG submission 10682)
CTAACATGTATGCTATCTTGGTAGGAAACCCAGGCATAGGAAAGGGTCTTGTCATTAGAGAGGTCTCTAATATCTTAGGCCACTGGAAATTCAAAGATGCGAATAAAGTTTATCTGCCTGGAGTCTCTCAAGCTCAACAAGAAGTCGTTGCAGCTACTCAAGAAGAAGATCTTAAACAAGCACAAGAAAAAGAATTACAACCAAAGAATAAAAAGAATGATTACATTGAACCACTTCTCTTTCCAATGGCCGCAGATGCTACAACGTATGAAGCTCTCGTTGAAGCAGTCTCGGATGGTTACAGACACATTAACTATATTGAAAATGATCCAATAACAAAAAACCCAAGAATAAAAATCTATGGACACTCTTCCCTGTGTTTTTCTTTACAAGAACTTGCGTCTCTCCTACGAGCAAGAACAAACGATACCGTTAACTATTTGCTTGGACTCTACGATTGTCCAGATGATTACATCTACAATACAAAAACAAAAGGAAAAGATAGAGTCAAACGTGGGTGCATCAATTTGCTTGCAGGAACAACGCCTCATTTCATGCAAAGCATTTTTAACGACGGACTCATTGACGAAGGCTTGTCAAGTAGAACTTTTTTTATACACGCCCAAAGAAACAGAAAGTCAGTCTGTTTCATTCCCGATCTAACAGAAGAGCAGGAAGGCTACAGGAAAGATATTCTCAGTCATGTTCGTGCTCTCTCATCTCTATATGGTAGGATAGAGTTGTCACAAGAGATCATAACTTTTATGGAAGATTGGTGGCAGAAGTTCAATGATAACTTAGCTTCTCGTCCAAACTTATCTTCCAAACTCCTACCATATTACGCTAGGAAAAACATTCATGTAATGAAACTTGCAATGATTCTTCACTTCTCTGAGTCGTTAGAAATGAAGATTTCAATAGATAAGTTTCATGAAGCAATATCTATCCTAGACAAAGAAGAGAAAAACATGCACTATGCTTTAATGATGGATAGTGAGAATAAGATTAATAAGATAGCTGAACGAGTTGTAGACTATCTTAAAACCGGTCCCAAAGAATGGCCAGAAATTCTATGCGAATTCCATTCGATGGGGAAGAAAGAAGAAATTGAAGAGGCTCTTTTGTTTCTGGCTGAAACAGGAAAGCTAGCTAAAGAACAAGAAGCAGATGAAACAACAGGAAAAGAAGTCCTTAAATATAAATTGAAATGATAAAAAAGAGGTAGTGATTAAGTTCACTACCTCTTTTCGTTTACGGGACTACACTTCCCTTTGCTTCATTGATTACTTTATGCTTAAGGTAATCAGATAGAGCTTCTTGAGCTTTCTCTGGTCCATGTTCCCTTTGAAGGAAACTTATATACTTCATGAAACTAATGGGAGTATCTTCCATCGAAGGGAACGTAGCATAGGAGTTACTCTTAAGCGCTTTCAACTTCTCTAACATCACGTCAGGATTATTTCCGTATCCAGTTATGATGTGAGAGACAAGAGAAGGAATCATTTGCATAGCCTTCTGTGGATCTTGTTCCATCTTAAAGTGCTTACCTTCAAGATCCATAAAAGATAGTTCGCCACTCCCTGCATCATTAGCTGGAATACCTTCAACTAACTTGAATCTCCTGACTTGATTAAGCTTATCTGCTAGTTCTTTCTTTTCAGCAGGATAGCCTGTAATAGCACCTAAGTCTACAGCATGATTGAAAGCTACTCTTCCAAGTTGTAAATCGTGTGTCATTAAGTGCATACTAACCTCACCAGCTAGTGTTCCCCAGTTTAAGTTCTTGTCATTGAATATAGCCTCTGCGGCTTTCATTCCAGTATTAGCTATATCAGAGACAACCTCATCAAGAGGAAAGGTTGCACCTTGAGGTGAATTACGAAATGCTGCATCAAATGGCCACCTTAGAACTTGTGAATACATTCCTCCAAAGCCAGCAAATTGCGAAGCGGCCATTGCATTATAAGCTAGGGCTGGAATGTTTCCAGAGAATCCTCTGCTAGAAGAGGCAATGTCAGTAAGGGATGGAATCTGTGATTTCTTTCCACCAATCATTTCCCTAGCTTCTTTAATGATGTATCCACCAACAGCCGCACCTAAGGTTGCCCTAAGGAGTGGGCCAGGATTACCTTCAGTAGCAGGAGTCCAAACATCTCTCATGAAGCTATTTGTCTGTGCAATGCTCCAAGATGACAGCTTAAGAAATGCAGAGATTTCATTATCATGTAACATGTAAGATGGCATCGTTCTAGCATCTCTTGTTCCATGAATAACACCTGTTAAATTAGAAGCAAGTGCCTGTTTCTCAGCTTGTGAATAAGTCTTGTTTGGTCTCCATTCAGGATCAAGATGTTGCATCAGACGCTGTGCAGTTCTGTCTCCTTTAGCAGCTTCTTGTATCTTAAATGGAATAAGAGCTTCATTCATTGCTTGAAGTGAACCTACTCCAACTTTTTCTGTGAGGCCGCCTAAGGTATAGATGTTCCTCAACATCTTAGAAAGTGCTCCAAATCTATCTGCACCTGTTAGATTACTATTCCACAAGTCAGTATAGTTTCTAGCACTTCCTACAATGACTCCATTCTCTTTAGCATGAGTAAGACCTTCTCCCCAATGTGAAACAGCAGCAGTAACACTAGCAGCGGCTTGTCTTACACTAGAACAATATGTGAGTTGTTTTGCCCAATTAGAAAGGACAACGTGAGTCTCTGTTAATGGTCCTAAGAGAGCACTAGTAGCTAGAGACTCTCCTTTCTTAATCATTTGTCCCTGAACTCCCCTTACAACTTCTCCCCTAACTTCATCCATAACATTCTCGACGGCTGTATTCCCCACTAGCTTTCCAGTCGGATGTTCTTCTATTTTATTTCCCCATGGATCTGTTGTGTAACCAAGAGCTTGCATTGCCTCTTTGTTTGTTTCAATGTGTTTGTAGTAAGCATTATCTGTGCTTTGAGCACGAAAATATGCTTCCATATTATTCATAAAACCTGGACGTGTCATTTCAGGAGGAAGCATTAAACCCATTTGCTTTCTAGCTGCATTAAAGTAAGTTGCATTTGCACTTCCACCTACTTGTTGAATAGAACCTTGAACATGAGACAAGTATTCTTTCCAGTTCTTCTCAGCAACATCTGGTTTAACTCCCAGCTTATTTACTTGATATTTAGTGAATAAGTCATGATAACCCTGAATAGTTTTCTGATCTACATTATTCTTTAGTGTGTCAGTAACCTTAGGATTACTTGTAGTAGGAGTATAGTTAGGGTCCAGGATACGTTTACGAGGACCAGAAGGAGTAGAGACTGGTTCTCCATTCTTGATTGCTTCTTGTCCGTTAAGAAGAAGAGAAGCATCATGTTGATTTAGGAGTGCTCTCTGTCCAACACTCATTCTATAAGCATTTGCATTGAATGCCGGTTCAGAGGAACCATTAGCTCTCCTGGTTGCATTTTCTCTTCTCTCTCTAACTACTTTCTCTACGACAGCTTCATCTCTGGCTCCAAGATGATATTTCTCTCTAACATCAACCATTGGATTCCATTGAGTTCCAAGAGTTTTCTTTGCACTTTCAAAGACATGTTGGAGACTGTCTGCTAAGTTTCGGGCCAGAGGGTGAGTAGTCTCTCTGATTGTATCTAGTGCGGCACGAAAAGCATGTCCTGTGTTTCCTAAGTAAGAAGTAGGTAAGAGGTCTTCTTTCTTGGTGGAGGGGGCAAATGATTTCTCTCCAGGTTTGCTAGCTACTTCTTTAGAAGAATTTGGCCTCTCCTGTTGCATCAGTTCATCAATAGGATGAAGAACCCGCTCTAACATTGAGCCATGTTTTACGTCTACTCCTAGTAAGTTACGAACGGCATTAACTAGACGAGACCAGAGAGACTGACCCTGAGTTTGGATTTCATTGAGGGTTTTCTGAAAACTTTTACTTGACAGTGCTTCAGCAACAAATTCATGAATATCAGTTAGACCATATGGTCTACTTCCAAATGTATCTTTTGGTATAGAGCCTGATTTATATAGACCACGAGCTTCATCAAAACAATCAGATAACTCTTTTATATGAGGATTATTAAGATCAAAGTGATTTAATTTATTCATTGTCGCAGCATGAATAATTTCATGTAAACGAACATAACCACTTTTCACTTGATCTTGACTGTGAAGAATTGAGTCAGTGTGGCTTGAATAATAAGACGAAGTGTTCTCATTATGTAACCCAACAGAAACAGCCGCACTCTCTGGATCAATCTTAATCTCTCTAGCAAGAGCAGCAATAGGATGATTAGACTTAGCTATGTTAGCCAGATCTTCTCCAACTGTTTTACCTAGAGGAATGTGTTCTCCTCCCGCATTACTAGAAGGAGAAGGAGGAGCATAACTCTTTCCTGTCTCTGGATTAAGCGGTCTTTGCTCTGGTCTATTTAGATTATCTTTAAGCATCCCTCCCAAGATGGGAGTCTTTTCTGTAACAATAGTTTTAGGAGACTCTGGCTCCGGAGGATTGGGTTGGCGACTAGCAAGTATTTGTGCTTGCTGTTGTTTCATCCTTTCTTCTTCCATTGCTCTTAATTCAGCGTCTTTCTTGGCTGTAGGCTGTTCAGTTGTGTTTTCCCACAACTTATCCTTCATTGTCTTAGCAATGGTAGCAGCATCTTTATCAACAGCTGGTGCAGGATTTTCATGCATACCTAACAGACCATTCTTATTAGCTTCTTCTTGAAGAATAGTCTCTTCGTTAGCAGCATTATTTTTATCTATAGTTATGGCTCCACCTTCAGGTTTTTCAACAGCAGTTGTTTCTGCTAACTGCTTCATTTCAGCCTGATGCAACATCTCACGCTTTTGTTCAATAGGAAGCCTCTCAAGAGATCTTACTTTTGTTCTAGCAATACCAACCATACTTTGATCAATTCCAGACAGGTCTGGTTTAACCATAGCAGAGAATTCTTGTGTTACAGCTTTGTTGTCTTTGAGATGATTCCCCTGTTCATCTTTGGCTGTCCACGAAGAAACATTTTCTTTGGGTGCGTTAATAGGAGCAGGAGGAACCATTCCACCCTCTGGGTTCCAGTTCTTGTCAATAGTGTAATCTCCCTCTACTTTAGCTGTAGGCTCTTGAGGTTCAGCGTGTCCACCGAATCTCCTTCCAAGACGGCTCTGAGAAGAGAACAAAGCTCCACCAATAGCATTTTCTGCTATTCCTTTAGCTGTAATAGGATTACCTGTAGCTAAGTCTGTTCCAATTCCAATACCTGTATTGATACCAGATTGTTTCAAGATGTTCCTAAGAGCTTCTTTTCCAGCTAAAAGCTCTTGGCCGCCCTCACTCATTGCTCCTCTTAGACCCATTTGTAATGCAGCTTGATCAGCAGCATTTAGAGCACCTTTACCAGCAAGAGAAGAAATGAGACTTTTTCCTCCTTGTAGCAACCCTCTAGGATTAAATGCTCCACCAGAAGCAAGAGCACCTGCTGTAACATCAGTTGCACCTGCAATAAATGGATGAGCTTTAGCAGCTTCCTCTTGTTCTTGTTCTAGTCTGGCTGTAAGGTCTGGACCTTGAATAGCAGCTTGTGCTTTACCGCCGCCATAAGAGCCAGCTAAACCAGCACCAATAGCTCCTATCAATGAACCAACTGGTCCGCCACCTGCTAGACCAACAAGTGCTCCACCACCAATAGAACCTATACCACCACCTGCAAGTGAGCCACCGTGAGCAGCTAGAGTTCTACCAATAGTTTGTGGGATAGAAGGTTCATTAGAAGGTTCATCAACAGTCAACATGACTGTCTTTGGATCAATGCCTTGTTGTTGATACCAAGCAGCTTCTTCTGGATTAGGAGGTCTTTGAATTGGCATAAAGTTATCTTCTTAGCGAATAAGTTGTTTAGCAATGTCTCTCATTTCCTCAAACTCTTCATCAGTTTTATCTCTCTTAGAGTTTAGTTCAACATAGCGTTTCTGGAGTTGTTCAATAGTTGAACCATTGTTTTCTTGTCCAATTTTACTTCCCATTGGAACTCCAGCAATTCTATAATCATTTATAGGAGAGCCTTGATTAGTTCCAGGAAAACTAAGAGAGCCAATTGTTCTGTTGATAGGAGATACTTGACGGGCAGAAGCGGGAGGAATAGTAAACCCTCTACTAATAGGCTTCATTGTATTAGGATCAATCTCATTTGAATTATCAGAGAAAGGAGCAGGAATAGGCTGTCCATTACTAGTAGCTCCGTGATATACTGTTCCATTTCCAGAAGGTGTTCCAATCTTGTCTGTCATTGTAGACATTAAAGGATTAAATCCTGGAGTTCTCTGTCCAGTAGAAATTGTGCCTGCTCTAGTATTAATTAAATTAGAGCGAGGATTAGGAGAGGCGGGAAGAATCTTGGCGTTAAACTGTTCTCCAAGTATTCCTGCTCTCTGAGTGTCTTTCAAGTTATCTATCATGTTGCCCCTATCTTGTGCTAGATAGTTAGCAATTTGTGAATTAACTAATTGTGTTCCTAGTCCTGTATGATAAATCTTATCTAGATTACTAGATTCTCCCAAAAGACGAGCATTTTCATTATTCTGAACCTTAGCATTACCAATAGTAGCAGCAGTAGAATAAGGAAGAATATCACTCTGAGAAGCAATTTGACCTCCAGCTAACTTAGCTCTTGGTTCAATATTGGGCATGTCTGCTCTTGATGTATTAGCATCATACTGTAAATGAGCAGCCCTTTGAATAGCTTCCCAATTAGGAACATCTTGTTGCAAGTTAGCAAAAGACTGTGCTCCACTTTCTTTAGCCGCACCTAAAGCAGCATTGGCCCTCGCTGGAATAGTTCCATTAGTTCTTTGAAGTCCAGCCTCTAAAATACTGTTTAATCCCGTCTCTCCTCCAAGACTAAGGCCTGAAGCTAGAACTCTGGGATCTTTTCCAATTGAATTAGCAGCAGGAGTTACAGTATCTGTAAGCCCAGCTAATCTAGCAGCAGCTTCTCTCCTAGCGCTAGGCTCTAGCGTTTGCCAAGCATTGTTGGCGTTTTGTTCTTGATTAGCAATATCTGGATGAGCAAACTTAGTCCAACCAGATGGAGTCTTGTAGGGTAACAGCGGTTTGCCATTACTATCTACCGGACCACTATTTGGATTAGCCTCTGGAAAATCTTTACCATTCTGTGCATCAATAAAATCTTGATTGAGTTGTGCTGTTTTATCACCAGCAAACATTCCAATCAGAGAACGAATTGTGTTTGGGTCAAATGAAGGCATATAAATTAAGCAGGCATGAACGAAGCATTGATGTTGTCAAACATTTGGGAATCAACGGGAGTGGAGAATAGTCCTTGAATGTTGTCTTGATTAAACAAACCTTGTGTTTGGTCTGCTCCACCAGGAGTCTGTTCAAGAGTAGGCTGTCCCTTACCTTTAGGGGCTTTTTGATAGGCAGGTTGAATGTTAGACTGGTTTCCTCTTAAGGAATTCATTTGATTTTGTGCTCCCTGAATATCAACATTAGCATGTCTGCCTGTTAATCCTGTTCCTCCAATAGATTCTTGTGGAGCAATGAAAGAAGACGGCTGTTCCATCTGTTGCATAAACTGTTGTGGATACATCTGTTGCATGTATTGTGCAAGAGATGTATCCGGCGAAGAAGAACCAAAGCCTTGAAATTGATTCATATATTAGCCCAAAGAGTAATCCAGAACTTAACGGCAAACCTATTCGTAGATGGTTTTAGACTATGCTTAGTCAATGGATTAACCATCAGTTTCCAGACAAGACTACGAACAATGTAGTTCTCTTGCATAAGAGGAACAAGCCACTTTGCCATCTTCTTGTATCCAACAGCAGCTTGTGGGATAGCTTTATAGAAACGATCCCTAGCTATCCTGACACTCCTAGGCAATACTCCATGATAACTTTCAAGGAAGATAAAACAACAGGAAGGAGTAGATGAAGCATAAGCAGCGGGTGAGGTTGCATTAGCAATACTAGCCTGAGCAGAAGTATTAGCGTTAGCAAGAGAGGACATATTACCAAAGATGTTATTACTCATCCCTGTTGCACTATTAGCTGCTCCAGTGTTTGTTCCAGCATTAGCACCTTGAAACTGTCCTGCACCAAAGTTAGTCCCTGTAGAAGTGTTTGGTTGTCCAAGGGCAACATTAACCCCATTGAAACCACCATTACCAGAAGCAGCTCCAGCCGCACCAGAGGCAGCATTAACAGCAGAATTCATTAGTGGAATCTTGTTATTATATGCTCCCCCAAAATTCATAGCATTGGAGACAGTGTTTAGAGGATTAACAAGACCATTATTACCTGTGCTTTGATTTGTCTGGTTTAGAGACCGTTCAATGGCATTTGATTCTCCAGGAGACAATCCATTGAGATTGATAGCATCAACTGCACTAGAAGCACCCCTAGAAGCTGCATTGGCAGCATTGTAGTATGGTGCATTTGTAGCTCTGTTGATGTTAAGCGCAGCATTAGCAGCCTGTCCACCAGGACCATTAAGTTGGTTTAGGTTTGTTTGTGCCCCGGCTAGAGCATTACTATTAGCTATTTGCTGTCCAACTTGAGCTTCAGGAATACCGTATTGCCGTAACTGTTGTAAGTTAAGAGCATTGTATCCTGGTTGTGTTTGCTGTGCAGATGCAAGACCTGCTTGTGCAATACCAGGAGTTCCAGCAGCAGTCTCTTGCATAAGAGACGGTAGATACTTCTGATATGCATCAAGTGTTTGAGCACTATTTGGGGCAGCAACTTGTTCTCCCATAAAATTAAAGACGATTGTAAAGTTTCTGAGGGTTATTAAAATGTCTAACACGTTTTCCTACAACTCCTTCGAGAGTGTAAGAGGGGAAATTCTTGAGGAAATAAGATACCATTTGTTTAATGATACCAGGACGAATTGAGATGATATTAGAAACAAACAACACCTTTCTCTCCTCATCTCTATGAGCACATACCATGCCAAGAATTTCTCCTTTTTCTCCAGTCACACAAAGGGCAGCATTATCATCTATTGCTTTTCCAATAGAATATGCTATACCTGAAAGGGAAGAGTCTTTGAAAGCATTTCCCCTTCTATTAAGTAAACACCAGATTGCTAGTTCAGAGACAGTTTTCATCTTGAGTTAAGGGGGTTCATTGGAGTAATGTTATTTAGTTCCATACTAAATTGTGTGATAGCCCCATCTGTCCAAGAGAATAAACCAAACACTCTCCAACCCTGAGAACACGTAGGAGTAGAGAATAACAGATTTTCCATCTGAGTATCAATGTCAGATAGAGTAAATAAAGAAGTGGTTGGATTGGTCGGCTCTTTATATGAGATGTCTGATATAACAGGAGAACTAAAAGCAGCCCTGTTTCCAACAAATGGCATAAAGGAAATAGAACAATCCCTAGTTATCTTGTTAACAATAACCCTAGTCATCCTTAACTGAACTTCAAGTTTAGGGTGAGCCATCTTAAAGTTATTATTGAGCCACAGTGTATTAGAACAAACCCCAGCTGTCCTGACTATTCCAACATCCCTATTTGGTCCAGCGTAGAGACGAAACACTCTATCATCTTCTGTGATAGCAAAGAGTGCTTGAACATCTAATTCAATCTTTGTAAAGGCTTTAATTCTTTTCCCACCTGTTTGAGCAACGTCGAAAGAAGTCCAACAAGAATTGATGGTGTCGTATACAGCAATAGCCGGACCAAAGACTGTGCTTACAGCATATAATTCATAGTTGTTGTATAGTATGCCAGCAGCGTAACTAGCATCTTGAATGATGTTTGTGACTGCTTCTGTTGTTTTGCTAACCACCTGAAATGCACTTTGAATCGTAGAAGTAAAGACAGTATTCCTTCCTTCGTTTTGTGTTTGAGCAATAGAGTTAAAGCTACGAACACCAGTTAAATCAATGAAACGGGTATCACCTGTAGTGTCAAAGATTGCCCTATCAGAAAGGCAGTTTGCATTAAATAGGAATTTCCTGATGAATGTATATTCTCCAAATATAGTTGGAGCGTTTTGTGTCATGTTCTTGCTTACACTGAAGTTTGCATTAGACGCGGCTACAAACAAAGAGTTGTCTGCCATTGCTCTAAGACAAGTGATCCCACCAACTCCAACAGAGTATGCAGTTGTATAAGCATCACCTCCAGGATATTGTGTAAAGGGATACACATTAGCTAGAAGGTTAGTTACATTAACAACAAAATCAAGAGGCCTTCCAGAAACAGAACGAAGAATCAAATCTCCAGACGGAGATACAATATACAACACCCCATCAACAAACTCCATTGCTGTTCCAATTGGAACATACTCTCTGTTATCATAAACAACAACTGTGTTAAGAGCATCTGTGAAGGAGATATTCCATTTAGTTATATCATTTGTAACCCTAGAGATAGGTAATCCACTAGAATTCAAAAAGATAAACTGTGGTTGATTAATTCCGTCTTGAACTAATAGTCCAGGTAAATTACCAGCAGTAGCCCCGGCTACATTATTAGCAAGAATTCCAGACCTGCTATTAGGTTGTCCAACAGGATTAGCAGCTAGTCGATAATAGTTAGTCTCTGAAACTGGAACTGTCTTTGTCCAAAACCTTGGAGCTGTTTGTGACATTTGAAACCCCGCAACCTGAGACCAGTAGATATCTGTATACAGTTTGTAATATGCCTTGCCAGAAACAAATAGTATTTCATAGTCACCAAACGTAGTCATCTCTTGTTTAATACCAGAAGGCGCAAGAGTATCTTCAACAGAAGATAGAATCAAATCTAATTCATCATAACGATTCCTCAGATTGAATCCAATCCTATATTGATTTACAGCTAAATGAGTATCATCTAAGAGTAAATTCATCCCTCCAATAAAGGAGAGTTGATTGTATTCACTCTTAGCTTGATTTGGTTGTGGGGGTTGAGTTGGCATATTAATTAAGGTTAAGCCTAGCAAACTCTCCGAATAATTCTAAAGCTTTAACATCATATGCTTTGGCTGCATCTTCTTCATGATCAAAAGTTCCAAGATATGTCTGTTTGCTTTCATGTTGTATCTTAGCAATGAATTTTCCATCAGTTGGTCTTTTGCTTACACCTCTATATTTAGATGACAAACCAATATATGCATCTCTTCGATTTTGAGAGTTTTGAGAATCAGTTGCTAATCGAAGATTTGATCTTCTATTGTTCAAGCCATCACAATCTTTGTGATCAACAATCTCCCACGAGTTTGCTTTCAAAATCTCTCGATGCATTTTAATTACAGTTCCTCTTCCATAGCCAAAACTATTAGCAACCCTCATTGCATAATAATTCCCGTTCTTTCCTTTAGCTGCACACCAGTTATACTTACCAATCTCAACAGCATCAATAGTATCTATCAACGCTACTTTACCTTGTGTTAAAGTAATAACTACAGTATTTACATCTCCAGGAAGAATATGATAAGGTCTTGTTTTCATTGAATTTTTTGATATTTTCTCTCAATACTTGCGACCTGCATACAGGCTGTATCTCCTGCGAATTCCAGAGCCAGTTCTTTTCTGTAAGGTGTCGTGAGGATGAGCTACAAGAGAAACCATATCTTCTGTGTCTCTATTTTCATCTTCTACTTTTCTAACAGTTGTCCTAGAGGCTTTAGCATCATAGGCCGCGGCTACTTCTGTTTTCTCTTGTTCTTCTGCCCAGAGTTGTAAGATCTTATTGACAAGAACGTTATCAAATCCTACAGCAGGAAATTCATCTCCATCTTCTGAAAGCCAGGGGAGACGCTTCTTGTAAAGAATCTCTAAGTAATTGTCCAAGACAGAAGTATTTTGACTAAGCCAGGGACAAGAACTAACATCATATATCTGATAGAGTGACTCCATATGATTGTTTGGAATCACGGTTAGAACTTTACCGTCGATGTCAGATAGAGTAATATCAAATTGATTTACTCTGTCTTTCTTCGCAGAGTCATAGTCCAGGAAGTTGTTGGTTGTTTGTTTACTAACAGCATCCATTGTGATCACTTCATTAACCCTAGAAGCAAAAGGAGTAGGCCCGCTCACAGTAACTACAACAGGAGGAGACTCAACTTCAGAAACTGTAAGAACACCAACACTTTGATTCGTTACAGTCTGTTGTAAGGCCCTATCATTAAGGAGGCGAAAGTTCCTCCACATGTCAGTCCAGTTGAACTGATTGTAGCGCGGCCTCATTCTATTGACATGCCACACCTGCATTGAAGCAGCTTCTCTCACCCCTCTAATCTTTCCCATTATAGCAGGCATAGAGACAGTTTGATCTCCATTAACCTTAAGAACCCACTCCATCAAGGAACCAGGAAGGTCTGCTTGAGTGTATAATTCATCTGCTGCCTCATTAAGAAAGCCAAGCAAGACTTTCCTAGAAGCTGAGTCGGAGGGATTCATACCCATTTTATTTCCGACTCTACCTAAAATATAAGAAACAGACATAAATATT
>TBL_comb47_HYPODRAFT_10006629_pt1 | contig 12466 bp, 2 predicted proteins | sample TroBogypolimnion_40_FD_10682 | JGI IMG/M metagenome (IMG submission 10682)
AAGTTTTTTTAATCCCAAGTGAGTGGAAAAATGTAAAAACCTAAAACGCGTTAGTAGCAAGAGGCAACCGGAAAAAATACTTTCTTAAGCAAACAATTCACAGCGGATTCAACGCGACCAAAATCAAGTCAATCAGGAATTTAGAAGTTATTCAACTCGAGAACGAGAACCCCAAAGCGGCACTTAGAGGCAGCGACTAGCAGAGCATAGAGACCAGAGTAACAGCAGCAGAGAAGCAGAGAACTCCCCGTGGACACATTAGTTCCAATTCAGCAGAGCGATCAGAGCGACAGAGGCAGAGAACGATTCATAATCCTAGAAGAGCACCAGAGAAGAGATCACGGCAAATCAGAGAATTCGGATAGATTGGACCTACAAGAAGTATTAGAAAATAATGAGAACAAATTTTCACAAAAGATTATAATTTTTCAGGATCAGTTTACCAAGAATAAAGGCTGGGAGAAGTTGGAAGAGCGTGTTGGGAAGTCAGCGGAAATCGAACCAATCTGGGAATAAATAAATTATACTGGTAGGAAAAATATATATTGACAACATATCTGAAGGACAGAACAAGCAAGTGCTAACTCATCGAGAAATCAGGTGACAAATAATTAGGAACCATATTTAATTGAAGAAAGCTCCAAGCCACTCGTAAGTTAACAAAAACTCTTCGCGGACCTCCGGGGTGTAACGGATTGGCCGGTGACTAGGGACGCGGAGGGTATTTACCTTTGGCGTGCCAAAACTCTGGAAATTTGTTAAGTTTTTCTGATTATTGCAATTTTAGACGAAAATGGTCAAGACTACAAAATCAGGCAAGGGAAGCGAAAAGATGCAAGAGACTACAAGTGCGATGGATGTTGTGGAAGATACTGCAAGCACAGAGCTGCCGGGAGTTCCGCTTGAAATTGAGAATTTAAGACCTCTAATTGACAAGACATTAACTGAACTGAGCAATAATGTCAACATCCCAAACAATACAGAACTGTTAAAGAGAATCAGCACGGAAATCACAGCAAGTTCTTTAGGAGAATCAGACAAAGAGCGACTCTTGGGAACAATGTCTACAGAATTTAGTCTTCAGAATCTGGATCATAGGGAATTTTTCTTGAAAGAACTGGCAAGAGAGGAGAACTCTGGAAATGATGAGCTGGAAGTACTTAGGCTAAGAACGCTGGAAGCGCAACTGGTTAGAGCAAACAATACAGAAGGAGCAACAGAACTAACTCAGAAGTACCTTACGAGAATCACGGATTTGGAAGTTAAGATTAAAATAGAGACAATAAGACGGTATGTACTTGAAGGGGTAGGAGAGGTTAAGCTGAAAAGCTGGCTCGATCTTACAAGAGTAGAAACAGAGGTATTGAAGGAACCTGAGGCCAGGAGCAGACACGGCCAATTAACAAGAATATTATCCTTGGTTCACTCAACGGCAATGGCAAAAGGGGAAAGAGCCGAGTGGAAGAGGAAAATTAAGGCAAAAATGCAGATGGCTTACGAACAATGGGCGGAAGAGTGGGAAACAAGAATCGAGAGCCTGGAGAAATCCACCTTGCCGGAGACATATTTAAAAGATTTGGTACAGGCATGCCGTATGGAGCTAAAGGAGGATGAATTACTCACAAGATTTGACAAGGATACTCTACTGGCCCAGCTGGATCAGTTTATCGTTACTAGAAATATGGGAGAGTTGCTGGGTACTGGCTCGACAGAACTAAAGGAATCAACAATGAAATCACCAGAGGCGGAGGAGTGTACGAAATCATCCCAATTGGAGACAGAGGGACTGGAGAAACGTAAACTAGATGAAGTGATTAAAGAGGCTCGTCTTAAAAAAGGTAAACAGGAGCAAGGGCTTTTTAGGGCGAATACAGTAAGGGAAGGATGCTCTGCACCCACTCTGGCTGAGCAACAAGTGAACGTGAATAATATGGCCATAAGTTCTCACCAGAGAACGTCCGACACAGTACTGATAATTGACATCACTGAAAAGTGGACAGATATGGACGAACTTATACCCTTCTTAGAGCGCCTTATAAGGGAACAATGGGTGGAGCTGCGGCACGAAGAAGGTACAACGGGCTGGAAACAGACGGTACAAGAAAGTGACTGGAAGATTTGGCGTAATCAGTCAACTTCTTGTATAGCAGTTCCTTTAGCTAAATATTATGAGGTAAACGCTAGGATACTACGGGGCGGCAAGAGTATTTTTCGTACGGAGGTTTTCTCTGTGGCAAAGGTTCTTAAGTCGGGAACACAAATACCAGTGATGTGTTGCTACTTACCCTCGGGACACAACCTTGGCACGCTAGCGGATGCGATTGCAACTTCTACGTACAGAGGCGGAAGCAACGAATGGGAGACTGTTTGCGGAATGGTGCAGTGCATCAGAACGGATGGGTATCAGAACATGGATAGTGATCGTCTGGTAATACCAAGAGTCATCAATAGATCTATACCAGGGCAAGATGGGAGTAGACGTAAATGGAATCGAGAGGTTATTTTTGAAATCTACGACAACTGTTACACTGCGAATCAGGGCAAGGCGACAGCCACGACGGTAGGACCATACCGATTCATGATAGGGGAAGGGGAGCAAATTTGCAAAAACTTCGAACCGGCTGCTATGTTGATCGAGCCATATTTGTGCACCATGCTGGAAGGGATCAGAGCTGGGGTATTGCTTACAGAAATACTGGAGCAAATACAGATAGATAACGATGGATTTGACTACCTAACGGAACTCTCTGGGGTGCTCGATGGCTACGATCGAAGTAAGGGAGCCCGTAGGATCTTCCTCATTTGGCATAGGCAGACGAGGGTACTGATGGTAAAGAGTGCGGTAAGGACATCGGGATTAGGCAACTCCGGCTCACGACAGGACTGTCATATTAGATTTGAAGTAATGAAAGACCTCCCAGGTTTTTTGGAAATAATTAACAACTGGAAAGCAGCCGGTGGCAACAATAATTCGCTACAGGATGACAGAGAGGAGGAGGTGGTGGTTGTAAGTCAGGAGATTCGAGAGAGGAAGGCAACAAGGACGCCGGACGGTTGGGAAATTACTCCAAAACGTCACACACTAAAGACTCCGGATTCACAGCTAGGATGTTTTTCGGTTTATGAACAGTTATTTAAGAATGAAGCAGCGGCAAACCAGGAAACTCGAGCAACCATTGAGAAGTATATGCCAGCAATCGGTACAGCTCACAACATCTTGGTGGATCGGCACGAGGCCTTACAACAAAGGGTGGAACGATCAGAGGCATTCATCATGCATATGCTACAGACACAAGGGAAGGACCCAGCAGAATTCGTGAATTATTCAGAAACAGTGTACATGAAACAACTGAAGCAACCAAATGCGGTAAATGAGACGACTCTACAACCTAACGAGAAGGTGGATGTGGATGACATAATGGCGATGCTGGAGAAAGGGAAGAAGAGGATGAAGGAGATTGATGCAAGGAAGACGGGTAACGATGTCGACTACTGAGTCGGGCGGGTGGGTGCATTACTATATAGTGCATTCACCCACCACTATAAGTCACAACTGAAGAAACAATCCTGCTTGGTGAAGGGAGGTGGACGAACGGGACTGGATCAAAATAAGAGGAAGTTGAATGACGTTGGACTTACGAGCAAGACTGGAGGAGGACAACCAAGGGGGAAAACAGGGCAGGGAACAATTTTGACAGCACGAGAGCAAGAAAGAGTTGAAGGATACAGCAGAAAAAGAATTCTAAAATACAGAAGGACATGGACGTCGACGATTTATATGGAGAATGAAGAAGGCAGGACAAGGGTGGACAGTTCAGGAAAGAAGCAATGGCGGAGCAGAGAACAGAAGGACAGGGAAATCATGACTAAGGCTGTCGACCGAGACAGAGCGAAGAGATGCTCACGGAGATCATGCGTAGGAGGTGGTACTGAGGACAAGAAACTAGAAAAGCAGCAGCAGCCGTTTAAGCCACAACAGGCACAATGCTCAGCGAGATCAGCGGCTTCCGGAACAAGTTATGCGTGGTGCGTGAGACAAGGGAGTGCATACGGCAGAGAGGAGGAAACACGGTCAGAGACGCACAAACTGGAGCAGGATGACAACAGTAAGGAGAAGCACTGGAGTGGGAAGCGTAAAAGAGGAGTGCGAGAACTGGGCAATAACAAGATCCTAAATAGTGAGGGAGCAGGGCAACGAGGCCATGGTGCGGAGAACTCTCAACAGGAACACAAGTATGGCACGAACGAGAGGGCAGGCAGCAAGGGCAATCAAATATCTCAACAGGACAAGGAGGGCAGAGAGGCAGCTACATCGTATGGACCAATGGACAAATATCTGAGGGATAAGTGCAGCTTCACGAGACAGCAGAACTCGCTCGCTGGGACTGGGGGAACGTCAAGCGCACGAATAGTGGACCCAAAAAATCCTAGGAAGAGACCGAACAGAAGGACGCGACGACTGCACCTACAGCTGTACAAAACACAGTCACAGCCAACTCTGAACTGGTACGGTTTCAAGCGGGAAATCGAGGAGAAGCAGATACACAGTGCGGACTTTGCGGAAGAGATCACATACGAAGCAATGGAAAGGCTGTACAAGGTAGAGGACTTCACTATCATCGGGCTGACGTGTGATAGAGGAACGGACACAGAAAGGGAAGAAAGCAAGGAGAGATTGGCGGAAGGCGTTCGGATTGTAAGCTTGAATATCCGCACATTAACCAAGCATAAGCTACCGGTACTAGCTTGGTACATGCAGAAATACGAGGTGGACTGTATGATGCTTCAGGATGTAGGATGTACAGAATTCGAGTTGAGGTACCATCGCGTTGAGCTTAAAAGCCTGCTTGGGGACGAAACGGTTGTAACAATCAGCGCAGCGGGACAACATGGAGGCGAAGAGGGACAAGTGGGCGGACTGATGACCATAATACAAACTCGACTGGGACTGAGATTTCTGAACCACAATATTGACAAACTCAACCTGGGATTGACGCAAACCACCACGTGTATAATAAATGGACAGACACTCAATATGATTAACACGTATTGGCCAGTTGAAAACAAAGAGGGACCGTATTCGCTATGGAACACCACAATACGGGAGATGAGGAAGCGGGATATAAAAGGCACGCCGTTACAGTATGTACAGGACACAATTCTTCGAGCAAGGGACAAGCTAGTCACAGAGACTCCAGGGAGCCTGGTACTGATTGGAGGGGACTTGAATTCAACCATACGCAAGGAAGAACGAGGAGGTAGGGCGACACCATTAGACAAATGGATCATAGAAGCTAAACTGGTCAGTGTGCGAGAATGTTTGACAGGGGACGATACGGACGCGAGAAAAATAGAGCGCTGGGCGACCCACTACGTAGGATTAGAACCTATTAGTATCATAGACCATTTTTTGATCCACGGTAACGGGTGGGAGGACCAAATCACAGGCTATGGGGTGGATCAAAACCTGGACTTCAGCAACTATACTGACCATCGTCCAATAATGTGTGTACTAGCGGTTGGACCGAAACGGGGGCAGGGTACTGAAGACAAGCGGGACAGAAGACCTTGGGCACCAGTGATCAAACACAAGGACCTGGTGGAACGACTACAAAGGAAGCTGGACAAATGGCACACTACGAATGCGGTGCATCTGGGAACGTTACAAGTTGAGAAAAGGTATGCAGAAGTAGTGAAAGCGATACGGGACATAGGTATACCGCTGGCCAATAAAAGTCGCAAAAGGCTAGAGGAGAAACGAGCTGCATACAAACACGGTTGGTCTCCGGAATTCGTTGCTACGAAAGCTAAACTCGATTTTCTTTTGGAGGTTAGACACATTTTACGACGCAAAGATATTTGCGAAGACGCAATACTGGAGCGCATAAGGGAGGCTGCAGGAGACTGGGAAAAGACGGTCAAACGGCATATGAATGAGGCAGAGGAGCAGGACAGATTGCTTGAAGGAGATCATGGGCTCAGGTTCTGGCGGACAGTCACGATTCTACAGGCCACGAGTTGTTACATAAAAGATTATGAGGGCGTTAAGAAGATGCTACACGGTAAGCAGAGAGAAGACATGCGGATGGAGATGGGAGGGCATATTCAGCGACGAGAGGAGCGCAGAGCGGAGGGAAAGCTCAAAAAGGTTATCGACTCAATTCTTAAGAAGGCCAGAGTAAACATAGACCTCAGCTGCTTCATAGACGCGGAGGGAGTTCTCCAAACTGATCTAGCTCAGGGACATATCAAACTGACACAGGATTTTGCCGCTTGGTATCAAACGCCGCTTGGACATGTGAACAATGAAGCCCTCTTCAATAAACCATGGGAAGCGATCTGTCACAGCAGGCAGGAGTACAAGGACAACCTAGCGGACACATCCATCCCGATTGACTTGCAAGATCTGTTCTGGGAGGCACTCATGCACACTCCTCGCCGAGGCGAAATTAGTTTCAAAATTAAGGAAGCACTGGAACATCCCCCCTTGTACGAGGACTTCATGTCGGCCCTGCAGACGACTAAAGATTCATCAGCGCCTGGCCCCTCCAACATCACTTACGGAATGATCAAGCAACTACCGCCTGTAATACTCCAAGAAGTCTATCAGTTACTATGTGAAATCTGGGAAGGCCGACTTACGCCAGAGGAATGGAAACTGAAGTGGCAACAACCTATTCCAAAGAAAGTGGATGCAGGGACTGGAATCTGTCGAGTAGAGGACTTTCGGCCACTAGGACTTGTTGACACGTTTCGTAAACTATGGAGTAAGATAATTATAAGACGTATACAGTCGGTATGGGAAAGCGCAGGAGTGGCACGGTCGGAGAAGGAAGATGATTATATACAGCCGTCCCAACATGGTTTTCGAGCTCACAGGGGCACGGACACGGCACTATCTCAGCTGGTTAACGCTATGGAACAAGCGGAGCAGATGGATACTACGATTGGGATATCGTCCTTTGATATACGTCGGGCTTTTGACTCGGTCTCGAAAGGACTAATACACATGGGATGGGTGAGACTGGGTGTACCAGAAGATGTGGTTCGATGGTTACAGGCTATGGATGAGGAGGCACTCACGATTGTACGGACACCCTTTGCACTAGAAATACACAACTCCGAGGGACTGGAAGGACTTTGGAAAGCGATAAGAGAAGGCAGATTAGCGGGTTTCATGGCAGAACGAGGTACAGCACAGGGAGACGTGACTAGTCCAGCAACATGGATGTGCATATTTGACATTCTGCTAACGATGCTTGACCTAGCTAAACTCACACATAAATTCTATATACGACACGGCTCAGAAGTATCTCCGGTTAAACCCATTGCGTACGCGGATGACCTCGTTGCGATCATGGCGGATGTCTCAGGTTTACAGCAAGTCAGTCGTGTAGTATCCGCGTATTGTGTGATATGCAACCTCACCATCCTCCCAGCCAAGCTAAGAACCTACTGTCACAACTTTGGGGTGATAGAGAGGGACACGGAACAAACGCTGATCACATACCATGGCAAGGAATGGAGTCCTGTAGAAACAAAAGTAAGAGGACATACGCAGGCAGATGGGCCGCTTAAATACCTCGGAGTACTGGCCAATTTAAACAACAGTTACGAAGACTTATACTATACATTAGAGGGCCGGGTAGCTCAGTACTGCGGATTGGTCAATCGAGCGAGGGCATCAGGAGTAACTAAAGCGACGGTGGCACAGGCATCGGTATTACGCAGCATTGAGTACGCAGCAGTATGGGCCAACTGGTCACTAGAGAAATACCGAAAACTGGATGGACTATTCACGGATCTACTCAAGACAGCGGCCAGGAACATGCGTAGCCATCCTGCCTTAGCTCTGTATATGTCCAGAGAAACAATGGGACAAGGTTTTCTTAGGTTCTCTGATGAGGTACAATTTCGGAAGTGGACGTTCCTACAACGGGCGGCGATGGGACACAAGGACATAAGGCACACTGGGCAGAGTCTTTTGGACCACGTAGCGGCACGGGTACAAGTTGACACGGTTACCGGCAGATCTAGATACATTGTCAGACAACACCGTGACGTAACTGAGGTATGGGGAGGCAGTCTGATGGAATGGCTGAAGGAAGCTGGATATGGTATATATGTACACGGAGCACGAGTGGAGACAGGAGCAAATGAACCGATACATGACGGCATGAAGAGGCTGGAGCAATCTGTTAGACGTTTTTTGGAAACCTACAACATACAGGTTTGGGGAGATCTGGTTGGCTTTGACGCAGAGAACAAACCAAGATGGGAGACACCACCGACAGTGCCTGAGAAACTGCGTGAACTCATGATACGCAAACCTCCACCGGAAAACGGTCTACATCTTCGCGCAGGCCAATACTGGTGTGTGAAAACAGGAGGAGCAGACAGTTGGTCCATTGTAGAAATCATGGGAGCCGAAGCGGACAGGCCATATCAAATACACTGCAGATACTGGCAATCGACTGACATGTCCAGGATACCTGAACGTGAAGAGGTCATCTACCCTATGGAAAATCTGTATGGCGCAGGTTCTGGAACAATCATCTCATGGGATCAGATATTCACCACGGCGGAGTGTCGGCAGCTAATAACAGGGGACGACGTTATATGCGGAGATCTTCTCACACGACCCATACAACAAGTACTTTGCAAACCGCCTCCTATGGCAGTATGGATTAGACCACTCCCCCCTCCTGCCACGGAACAAATATTAAGACACTGGATGCAAAAGGAGGAATACTGTGTTAGCGGGATGAACAAGAAACGCAAGGCCGACTGCTTACTACTTCGAGACAATCCAAAGACCAGCAGATGTGCAATAGCCTCCGTTACCTCGGATGAAAGACAGCGACCTGAGCACGCCATATGCATCACTGCCACCTCCGGAGAAGATATTTCGAATCAAGACATGGAGATACTGGGAGCCTGTCTGGTCATCCGATTCCATCAAGGAACTAGTACGCACATCAACAGCTCCATGAAGACCACAGGACAATACCTCAGCCAGCGGCAACAAATCAAGAAAGGCAAACGGAATGCACTCACGGCGATGATGGAGGGATGGCTACCAGCGATGGCAAGGGTGGAGTGGACTCCTCCGCTTAAAGGCAACATCAGCCCCTGGAAAAAACAAATGACTGACAAAGGTATGCACATAGTCAGGTACATGGCTGATGGAGGCATTATACGCAGCTGCAACACATTGGAAATAGATATGCAGGATGTGCTCATGCAACTATTACAACCAGGACAGCCTATGCTCATGCAAGCAGACAAAGGTACATTAGTGCTGGGCAACTTACACCAGATCATGGACGACCATCGTCTTCGACAGTACCAAATTACAAGAGATAACTACGCAGAGAAAGCGGGACGCAGACGCAAGTACACGGATGCAAATTTCCGATTGGCTTCCAAGCTACATCAACTCCCGAAACTCACGATGCAAAGAGCAGCTACGGTAATCAGACTTGCACTGCAGAAGCGATGGCAAGGCGAGAACTTAGTGAAAGGAGGAAGGACACCTACTGAACCGCGCAGTCAATGGTTTTGCGATGTGTGCGACTGCGTTGACTCACAGGAACACTGGTTAACGCAATGCCAGCGAGGCAACCTGGGGAGGATCAGAGAAGAGTGTTTAGACAGAATCAAGGAACTAGGGGCGCTCTATCCCAAGCAAATCCGTAAAGGAATACAAGCGATCAAAGACTACCTGTGCGGGGGATTAGACTGCGGAACGCTTTGGACTGGAGTCATACTTCGTCATCATCTGGTCAAGTTTCGAAGGTTCACTACGCAAATGGGAATCTCTTTTGAGCAACAAGGGAAATGGGAGGAAGCGATTGTAACGATTCTTGCACACACGGTACAGGCGTCCTGGACGATGCTGGCGGAACATGAGAGGTTGATAAACGCAGGAGGAGGCGACACTGGACACCACGGATTGAGACCGGGATCACCCCCCAGACTGCAGGCGAACGGGACAGTGCACGAGGCCACCTGGATGGACAAATATCTCAGCCGAGCAGGGGTTACGCCAAACACTAAACCTAGGAAAAGAAAACGGAAATCACGTCCAAGGCATCAGGAGGAAGCAGCACAACAGTCACATACAACGCCGTCTTGTGACATCGTCCCACTCTGTCCAGTACCTCCTAGCACTTCTATCTTGGCGGATGAGCGTACGTTTGTGAGAGAACATTACGGAGATGATTTCAGCTGTGTGGGGGATACATGGACTGAGCGAACAGCGATGCGTTTATGTACAGGTCAATGGTATAGTACTTATAATATTGCGGCGGTAATTGAGACACAGGAAAACCAACAATCATCGGACCAACTGTACTGTATTACGAGGTTCGAGCTGGAGAGATGGAATGAAGGAAGACGACTTAGCCGAAGAACTCTGACTCAGCAACGACAAGCCCTATTTGTTAACTTTGTGATAAACCACGACAACATGCACTGGGGCTTTCTCATAGCAATGAGATCAGAACAGACAGTGGACATAATTTACGCAGACTCACTCAGCTGGCCGGGAAGGGAATGGAAAGAACGTTTCAAGCGATGGTGGATTCAAGTGGGCAGACAAGAACAGACGGTAATACACTTGATCGAACACGATATCCAACTACCTCAACAGGAAGACACAGTGGAGTGTGGAGTTTTCACTACATGCTATCACCAAACGGTTTTTGAGCTATCGCAACAAGAACAATGGCGCTGTCAGGACAGAGACACTCGATTGAGGCAGCTGAAAGAAGCACTATCTAAAATTACGGCGACAGTGGCAGCGCAAAAACGGCGAACCACGCGCGAGACACTATATAGACATGGGCAACGTATCTCGCTAAGGGTAGAGGAACAAATGGGGCAGATGTTGACAGATGTTGATAAGGTAACTGAGCCAATGACGCAGCGGCAGCTAAGACGGGGGCAGAAGAGGAAAGCTGAGATAAGCACAGGCGAAACAAGGGATGATCCTAAACGTTACCATTATGAACGAGAGGACGAGGTGAGACAAGGTCGGAGAATATATGAAATCCAAGGCACGAAACAGACGGGTTACATTCTTAATCTGCGAAGGACGTACGGGATAGGAGGTACAATACAGATTACTGAACAGGCGTCGCCAAGTCAAGAAAATGGGAACCTAGCGGAGCAGACACTGGACTGCCTTACGGACGAAGATGATCTAGACTCTTGGGAAGCGCTGGTAGACTTCTGGGCGGGAACATCTGAGAATGAGAAACAGGACGCGGATCCAGACACAGCAACGAAATCTANNCAGTCTGACACCACAGCAGCANTCCCAGAGGCAGAACCAGTGTGGACGCCAGCTACTGACAGCACTAGAGCCCAGACGGAGAAAGTATCAGAGGAACCATCAGGGACGGAGGAAGCACGGCACTCACAAGCGGCGGCAGGAACGGAGGAAAGTAAGGAGGAGCAAGTTGCACAACCGGTGAGGAGGAAACGAAGTCGGCGTAGACGATCTCAGCTTGACGTACTCATCACAGGAGCACCCAGCGCACCACAAGGAAAACGCATTCGTTCAGCGGTAGACTACACCCCAACGCTGGACAAAGAGGAGACAAAAGTTCCCGCCAAAACGATACGGACCCTCCCGGGAGCACGACATCAACAATGGCGAGTGGGATATGCAAGATCAACCATCAATAAAGTACTAGCACCTGGTCAAGACGCCGGCTACGGTCTGTTTGCCACATCACGTATTGAATGCAATGATGTCATCTGCACCTATGAAGGAGCGTTCGTGGATTATGACGAGGCAGTTTCAAATCAGTATCGCTCACACTACCTGATGACCTGTCCCACTACAAAGAGAGCAGTTGATGCAGCGGAATTCAACGCTTGCTATGGGAGATTCGCCTGCGACCCGCTTGACAAAGCGCTATACAATGCCATCTGCTGGTCTCACACCACTCCGATGATACTTAAAGCGATAGCTGCAATTAACCCCTGTTATGAAGTTTTCTGGTTTTACGGAGATTCATTTCCTTGGCCTTCGGAGCTACTACAACTTCGAGCTCGGCAGATGGTGACAGAACAAGGCTGGACCATCCAGGACACAGATGAGGAGTACGAGGAATATAAGGTGGCTACACCCTTGGACATTTCAGGATTACTAGGCAACGACTTCGTTTTGCTACCTACTACAGAAATGCGACGCACATACCAAGACCCGGCCTTGAGCACAGACCAGCTGCATGCTTGGAGCGACACGGAAAGGTATGCGAATACGATTGGACCAAGACTGGTGGTGGAAGCAACTAAGGGTAAAAAGCGGCGTAAACCGGAGGCAATAGAGATGATACCCAACATACAATCTCCCACGGATGCCAGAGCATGGTCCAGTCAGATGACATTCCGCCTTCGAAAACAACTTTCAGGCCCATGGATACGCATCCCCACGGAGACGCAGAGAAGATGG
>TBL_comb47_HYPODRAFT_10006631_pt1 | contig 12464 bp, 9 predicted proteins | sample TroBogypolimnion_40_FD_10682 | JGI IMG/M metagenome (IMG submission 10682)
CCATACTTCCCATACTTCCCATACTTCCCATACTTCCCATACTTCCCAGCCCATTTCCGAAATGCTCTTTGCTCAAGAGCCCTCCAAAGTCTCGGAGTCCGTGGAAGACTATGGGAATACTGGGAGGACTGAGAATACTGGGAATGTCGCCGGAAAAACCGCTGAAACTTCCGCTCAACGGCTATCCAAAGTCTCGGAGTCGGGCGGTTGCCCGTCCGTTGCATCCGGGTTTTGTAGCCGCTTGGGCGAAACAGCCTCTGCTCAAGGACACTCCAAAGTCTCGGAGTCGGACTGCGCAGTATTTTCCCAGTCCTCCCAGTCTTCCCAGTCTTCCCAGTCTTCCCAGTCCTCCCAGTTTTTCGCTAAGTTCTCTGCTCAACGACTCTCCAAAATGTCGAGAAAAGAGCGTCAGCGGTTATTGAAGAACAGGCGGGAAGCACAATGAAAATGATACCCACGATGTTCAGACACTCTAAAGCAACGACCTTATGCTCAGCGCCTGTCCAGAATGTCCAAAACGGAAAACAATGGAAGTTTACCACTGAGGACACGGAGGCACGGAGAATGGATAAGACAGAAGAGTCAGCGAGTTACTGCGGCAGTATCCGCAGTAACTCGCTGACACCTGTTTTACCTCTGTGGTCTCTGAGCCCTCTGTGGTTAAAACGGTTCCACGCCCTGGTACCCAGTGTCCAAATTGGGTATGGCACAGGATTAACGCATTTGCGTTTCCGGGTTTTATCGTCTATAATAATAACAACAAATTGTGTATGTAATTGCCATGCGGCGAATATTGGAGCATCTATGAAAGCTCAAGCAATGTTTCTTTTAATGGCGGCGTTAATGCTGTCTGGGGGAAAAATCATGGCTTATGAAGATATCTACAAGCAGACCCCGTCCGGCGAATATGAAATAAAGACCATTCCCGCGGGAAAAATGCTCAGCACTCAAAGTAAGGATTCTTACTTTGCCGCCGACAATAACCTGTTCATGCGGCTGTTTAATTACATAAAAGCCGAAGATATCCCGATGACGGTCCCGGTGGAAGCGGAGATTAATCCGGGCGTGATGCGGTTTCATGTCGGCAGCGAAGCCGGAGCCAAACCGCATAAAGATACCAAAGAAGTGAAAGTCATTGAACGTCCGGCAAGAACCGTCGCGGCGCTGGGTATTCGCGGTTCGTATAATAAATCGAACTACGAAGAAGCCAGGCAGCAACTGGAGGACTGGCTGAATCAAAATCCCGATTACGAAGCAAACGGCCAGGCCTATATGACCTACTGGAACAGTCCGCTGATGCCTTTCTTTTTGAAACACGCGGAAGTGCAGATACCGGTAAAAAAACGCACCACGGAGGTAAAGAAAATGAAACTTAACGAACTGACGCCGGAAGAAAAATACGTAATCCGGGATAAAGGCACGGAAAGGCCGTATATCGGCAAATATACCAATGAATCAAGACGCGGCATTTACACCTGCCGTCAATGTGATGCTCCATTATACCGTTCGGATGATAAATTCAATTCGGAATGCGGCTGGCCGGCCTTTGATGACGAACTGCCCGGAGCCGTCAAAAAGGTTGCGGATGCGGACGGGATGCGCACCGAAATCATGTGTGCGCAATGCGGCGGACACCTGGGACATGTGTTCAAAGGGGAAATGCAGACGCCGAAAAACACCCGGCATTGCGTGAATTCGATTTCAATGAATTTCGAACCCGCCAATTCCGGGAAATTCGGACGGGCAATTTTTGCCGGCGGCTGTTTCTGGGGCGTTGAATACTGGATGAAAAAAGCGCCCGGCGTGCTGATGGTCACTTCCGGCTATATCGGCGGCAATAAGGAATATCCCACCTATCAGGAAGTATGTTCCGGCAAAACCGGCCATTCCGAAGCCGTTGAAGTGGTCTATGACAAGAAAAAAGTCGATTATGAGACTTTGTCCAGGCTATTCCTGGAAATCCATGACCCCACCCAGTTGAACCATCAGGGGCCGGATTACGGCAAGCAATACCGCTCGGCAATCTTTTATCTGGACGACGAGCAGAAGCAAACCGCCGAAAAACTAATCGGAATCCTGCGGAAAAACGGCATTGCCGCCGTTACCGCAATCGAACCTGCCGGCAGATTCTGGCCGGCGGAAGATTATCATCAGGATTATTACAGCCGGAAAAATTCCGCGCCGCATTGTCATGTCTATGTCAAACGTTTCCAAGACAATACCTTGCAGCAAAAATAGAAATTACGGCATTTTGGCGGGTCGGACGGTCAAAGTTAAGCGAATCAAGTTTTACGGCTATTTTTTTTGGTTTTTTTTTGGTTTTTTTTTCAAAAAATTTGCCCTTAATTTTATTTAGCCATTTGACGTATCCCCATTGATGATTTATTCATAAAGAGGAGGCTCTTTTGTTTGTTGTCCGCAAATGATTAAAAGGGCCTCCAATTTTCTTTATAAAGTGAAAGAGAACAAATATTAAAATTAAGGGGGATCCGAACAGTGTTAGTAGATTATCAAGATTATTACAGCGAAACAGACTGGGCTTTATTCAAAGATGAAGCAGATAAGCATGAAACTCCGTTTCTGATAATCAATCTGAATATATTCCAGCGGAAATACGAATACCTGAAAAAGCATTTTCCGTATGCCAAAATCTACTATGCGGTAAAATCCAACCCCGCGGTTGAGGTGCTTGAACTGTTGAGGGATCTCGGTTCCTGTTTTGATATTGCATCCACCTACGAACTTGACCGGATACTGTCGCTCGGCGTTTCGCCTGACCGTCTCAGTTACGGCAACACGATCAAAAAACTCAATGATATAAAATATTTTTATGACAAAGGCGTTCGCCTGTTTGCAACCGACAGCACCGCGGACGTAATCAATCTGTCCCAGGCGGCCCCCGGTTCAAAAGTATTTTTCCGGATATTGACCGAAGGTTCCGATACCGCGGACTGGCCGCTGTCCAGAAAATTCGGTTGCCACCCGGATATGGCAATTGACCTGGTCATCCAGGCCAAGAAGCTGGGCCTGGAACCTTACGGAATTTCTTTCCATGTCGGCTCCCAGCAGCGCGATATCGGTACCTGGGACTCGGCAATCGCTAAAGTCAAATACATCTTCGACTTCCTGCTTGAAGAAGGCATCACCCTGAAGATGATTAATCTCGGCGGCGGTTTCCCCGCAAACTATGTGGTCAAAACCAACCCGATGGAATCTTACTCTGAAGAAATCACCCGTTATCTGCAGGAAGATTTCGGCGAAGACCTGCCGGAAATAATTCTGGAGCCCGGCAGATATCTGGCCGGCGAAGCCGGAGTGCTGGTCAGCGAAGTAGTCCTGGTTTCGCGCAAATCCAGACTGAACGTTGACCGCTGGCTCTATCTCGACGTCGGCAAGTTCAACGGCCTGATCGAAACCTGGGACGAAAGCATCAAATATCCGATTTACTGCGAAAAGCGCAGCAGCAACATGGGCAATGTCATCATTGCCGGGCCGACCTGCGACAGTCAGGACATTATGTATGAGAGCTATCTCTACAAGATGCCGATGAATCTGGCCGCCGGAGACCGGCTGTACTGGCTGACTACCGGCGCTTATACCACCAGCTACTGCTCGGTGGAATTCAACGGCTTTCCGCCGTTGAAAACGTTCTATGTAAAATAAGTTCAGACGACTTTGTGTCATTTTCACCTCGCCGGATTAAACTCCGGCGAGGTTCTCTTTTTCAGGATCAGTTTGTTTCCAGGCTTTTCCCGGATATATTAATGGACAATTCGCAGAAGGAGGGAGATAAAATGAAACAGGATACGGTCAAAACTAGTGCGTGCATTTGTTGGATTACCGGATTTGTTTTTTTGCTGGCCGCAGGGCTTCTGATTGGCTCAATATTTGTCCGGCCGCTGTTGTTGGGCGGAATAATTATTTTGTTAAGTTCAGCCATAGGCTACCTGTGGGCCCCGGAGTCATTTGAAATATCTGACGACTTGCAGTTGAAGGTTAATTATCATTGGGGCAGTAAACAATTCGGCCCGGTTGTGAAATGCTATCGGCTTCCCGGAAGCATTTGCTGCGGCATCAGATTATGCGGCAACGGCGGACTTTTTGCGTTTACCGGACTGTTCTGGGACCGTAAATACGGCAAATTCCGGATGTATTCCACCAGCGCCAGTTATAAAGATTACGTCATGGTGGAAACCGCCGACAAGAAAATCATTATCAGCCCGGAGAATCCGGATGCCTGGATTTCCGATTGCGCGCTGCTTAAAATTACCGGTCAGTAATCAGTTCCTTTGCCTGGATGTCAGGATGATGATAGCGTTTGCGGTCAGGGGAGATATTGCCCATCTGGATGGCGTGTACCGGACACCATTGCAGACAGGCCAGACATAACTCGCAGTTGGTTCCCCATTGCGGTTTCCCGTCAACCAGCCGGACATTGGCGGTCGGGCAGACTTTGACGCAAAGCCCGCAACTGGTGCATTTGTCATCAGCATGAAATTTCTTTACTTCTTTAACGACGCTTTTTAAGAAGTATCGGTTGGCCAGTTCAGTCAGCCAGTATGGAAAGTACCACGGATTTTCGATGTTTTTGCTTTCTCCGGCTTTGACAATCCCGGCAATTCGTTCCAGCCGGATTTCAGCGCGGCTTACTTTTTTCTGGAATTTTTCTTCCGGTTCGGCTCCGCCGAACGGGAGGTAATTGCTGGGCATGACCAGCCCGAATCCGGCATTAAGTTTAATATTTCTTGCCGCCAGCGCTTTTTGCGTCTGTTTCATGGAACTGCCGGACATTCCGGCATAATTGCAGACGGCAAAAACATATGAGTCGGGGGTGACTTTGAGTTTGCTGATGAAGGCCTTCACGATTTTGGGCATGCCGAAAGCGTATACCGGATAGATAATTCCGACCTTCTTCGCGGTGGATACAATTTCCGCGTCATCGGTATATGCGATTCGGGTCAATCGGGTGTTGCCCAGCTTGCCGGCGAGCGATTTGGCCAGCGCCAGTGAGTTGCCGGTTCCTGAGAAGAAAAAAATCTCATTCGGCATGAAGACCTCCTGTCAGTATTCAGCGTTTGTCTTTGAAATGAGTCAAAATATATTCGCAGCCTTCTTCCAGCGAAGGCAGTATCTTAGTGCAATACCTGACCATCCAGGGGCTGCAATCGACAAAGGAGAACGGAGAGAAAGCGACCACAAATTTCCCAAGATCGTGGGCCGCGTAAAATACTTCCATGCTGGTGCCGATGCTGGGCTTGTTGTAATTAACCAGAATGATGTCGGCATCCCTGACGTCCTGCAAGTCGAATTCGACGATTTCATTGGCGCTGTCCACCTGGCGGTCAACGAATTTCCGGCGCATCGGGTCCAGCGTGTCGAAACTTTTGCCGAGCAGCGTTTTGGCCGACTCGCGCCATTCGCGGGCGTGTCCGGCATGTTCATCCATAATCGGGCCGCTCAGATAAATAGTCTTTTTTTTCTTGATCATATACATTCCCCGTAATCTCTGATAATTATTCAAACACATTAATCTGAACCATGAACCGGCTTTTTGCAAATGCTTTTCGTCAATATGACAATGTCGGCTTTATTTAGGCTGAATCATTCTCTGCGTACATTGAAATGCGATGAATTATGAAATATAATAATGAGGTAATGATCGTCAGTTTATTAGTTTGTTTTTATAGCAACGGTGTTCACGCAATAAGGATAAGGAGAGTTACTCAAATGCCGGATATTTTTTCCAGAGAATTCAACGCTGTTCCCGCCGCGGATATCATCGCCAAATTAAAACATAGTTCAGCACGTCTTGATAACTTGCTGGGACACGATATTTATGTGAATACGGACTGCGAATACCTGGCGCGGCAGAAAGAGCGGATGATAAAAACGCTGGAATGCCATATCGGGCGCGTTGGCAATGTTCCCACCGTGTTGCTGCGCGCTCCCGGACGCCTCAACGCGTTTCTGGAATATCTCGACATGTGCGGCGGCGATCATATGTCCACGACGATTGACGGCGATATTCCGCTGGCGATCTCGTTCCGCGATGATGATGTTTTGAACCTCTATAATTCAAATCCGCTGTTTCCGGCAACTGAAGTTTCGCTCCGCAAGGAATTTGAGCAGTTCCGGCAGGCCCCCTGGTCCGGCCCGGCAGTTGCCGGCATGACCGACAACTGGGACAGCCGTTCTCTGCTTTTTCCATATTACGGACGCAAACAGGGTGACTGGGTGAATTACATCCTCAGCCCGTACATCAAAGCGCTTTGGGAAAATCCGGGGATTGAACTGCGCGGGGCGGACATGACTTTCGGCCCGTCCACCACGCCTTTCCGGGCCGGAGTCAGTTCATCCTCCGCAATGGTCGTGCTCTCGTTTCTGGCGATGTTTTTTGCCAACCGCGAAAAACTGCCGCAATGGACCAACCGTCAGGTCTGCCGTTTCCTGGGCGAAGCCGAATGGTATGTCGGCACGCACGGCGGGGCCAACGATCAGATGACTATTCTGTTCAATCTAGCCAACAGTGTCAGTTACAACCGGCATTCACGTCCTGAACTTGGCGTCACTACCCTGCCGTTTCTGAAAGGCATTCATGTCGTTCTGGCCAACTCGCTCTGGGAAGTGAACAAAAGCGCGGGCGGCAATCAGAGTTTCAATATGCGCAAAGGCTGGATAAAAATGAGCGAAGACCTCGCTGAAATCCTGATCAGTGACGTCACTGAAGCCATTAAAAATTGTGAAAACACCAAACCCGGCTGGCTCAGCCGACGGGTTGAAGACCTTTTCGGCTTTGTGCCGGAAAGGGATATACGGCACCTTGAGCAGGAACCTGAATTATGGGAAAAGATACGCCGGAATTTCAATAAACTCGGCAGTTTGAGCTGGGATATCCTTGAAATTTCCGACGAGGCCATCGAGGAATTTATTGCGCTGCTGCCGGTTAAAATCACACCCGGCGACGCTGCTAAATTATTAAAAATAGACGAGGCTTCCGTCATCAGAAATTACACCAGTCCCAAACGCCGCATCGGCGGTTATCATTTAAGGACCACCGCCAGATTTTTCTATCGGCAGAATGTTATCGGCAGGCGTCTGGAGCATATTTTTGAGAAGGTGGCGGAGCAGGTGCGCGCCGGAGTTATTTCCGAGACATCGGACATTTATGATGATTACCGTCAGGAAGTCGGCGTATTGGTGGATAAACTCCAGGATGCCCTGACGTTCGACTTCAGGGTCTCCATTCCGCAGATAGATTTTCTGCTCAGCATCGCTAAACGCGGCCCCGGCTACCTTGGCGGGAAATTGACCGGCGCCGGCAAAGGCGGCTGTGTTTCCATTCTGGTCAGGGCTGAAGATTCGCAAGCCATGTGTGAATATCTGGACAGGGAATACTACGGACGCCCGGAAAGTTTCGAATATTATCGCATGGTGCTTACCGATGACATCAAGTTCTCCGCCCCCGGCAGTATTGAGCATGAATCGGCGGTGGAGCGGCTGGCGAATCTGGACAAAGCCCTGGCCGCCATTCCGGAAAACCGCCGCGTGGTTACTTTCAGCAAAGGAGCTTGCGCCATTAATTTTGACTGAAAGAGGCTGATACAAAAAAGGCGAACTTTATACAAAAAGTTCGCCTTTTTTACTTAAAAATTAAAGTTCGCGGCTGATGCGCATGGAACAGAAATCAGGTCCGCACATCGTGCAGAAATGATCCTTGTCATTGATCGATGCGTGTTCGCCGGTCTGGGCATTTCTTTCATCGAGAGCCTGCTGACGGTATTCACGGGCGCGGTCGGGGTCGAGCGAGAGTTCGAACTGCTTCTGCCAGTCGAAATCGGCACGTGCTTTACTAATCTCGTCATCCCGTCTTCTGGCATCCGGACGCTTGAGCGCGACATCGGCGGCATGAGCGGCGATCTTATAGGCGATGACGCCGTTTCTGACGTCTTCCGCATTGGGCAGTCCGAGATGTTCCTTCGGCGTAACGTAGCACAGCATGGCGGCGCCATAGTATGCGCCGAGCGTGGCGCCGATGGCGCTGGTGATATGGTCATAACCGGGGGCACAGTCAATAACAACCGGGCCGAGGATGTAAAACGGCGCACCCTGGCAGATTTCATCTTCCATTTTCATGTTCATCTCGATCTGGTCGAGCGGAACGTGGCCCGGTCCTTCGACCATGGACTGAACCCCGGCGGCACGGCAGCGGCTGACAAGCTCGCCGAGGACTTTCAGTTCAGCGAACTGAGCTTTGTCGCTGGCATCGGCCAGACAGCCGGGACGGAGACCGTCGCCGAGGGACAGCGTCACATCGTATTGCTTGCAGATTTCCAGTATTTTGTCAAAGTTTTCATAAAAGAGGTTTTCGCGTTTGTTGACCTGCATCCATTTGGCCAGGATCGAACCGCCGCGGCTGACGATGCGCAACATGCGCTCTTTCGCCATCGGGATGTGTTCGCGGAGCAGCCCGGCATGAATGGTCATATAGTCAACGCCCTGTTCCGCCTGTTCGCGGATGACTTGCAGAATCAGTTCATCGGTAAGCTGGTCGGCGGATTTAATCCGGCTGAGGGCTTCATAAACCGGGACGGTGCCGATCGGCGCCGGGCTGTTGTTGACAATTGTCTGGCGGATATTGGTGATATTGCTGCCGGTGCTGAGATCCATAACCGTATCCGCACCGTATTTCAGGGCGGTGCGCAGTTTTTCCAGTTCCATTTTAGGACAACTGGACAAGGTGGAATTGCCGATATTGGCGTTGATTTTGGTAAAGAGCGTTTTGCCGATGCCGATAGGGTCGAGGCTTTTATGGTTGATGTTAGCCGGGATGACGACAGTACCGGCGGCGACTTCAGCGCGGATGGACTCCGGAGCACGTTTTTCCTTTTCCGCGACTTTTAGTATTTCCGGGGTGATTTCACCGGTGCGGGCGCGGGTCATTTGAGTAATATTTTTCACAGCATTTCCTCCAGGGATTTAATGGTTCTTTCAGTTGCTCCTTTGTGCTTGATCAGGGCAGCTTTCGCGTTTTCGCCAATGGTCTTGCGCAGTTCGGGTTCATTGAAAAGTCTGCACAGCGCGCCTTCCAGTTGTTCATCGGAATCAATTGTAAGCAGTGCGTTATTTTCTTTGAGCGCGTTAAGGACGAATCTGAAGTTTTTTAGAATACTTCCGGTAATTATCGGCCTGGCCAGCAGCGCCGGTTCGATCAGGTTATGGCCTTCGTTCTGTCCGGCCAGGCTTTTGCCCATGATAACAACATCCGCCTGTTTCATGAAACTGAGCATTTCGCCGGTGGTGTCAGCCAGCAGGCAGTCAACATCGGGGGGATTGTCAACGGCGGTGCGCTGTGCGAATTTGATGCCGAGTTTCTTCAGGATTGAAGCAATTTCGCCGCCGCGTTCCGCGTGGCGCGGAACAATGACCAGTTTAAGCCCGTGGAATTCAGGGATTATCCTTTTGAACGTCGCGGCAATCAGTTCCTCCTCGCCGGGATGAGTGCTGGCAGCCAGCAGAATCATGGAAGTTTCCGTTCCGAAGTATTTGTGCAGGTCAATCTCCGGCAGATTATCGGGAACGCTCTGGTCAAATTTCATGTTGCCGCAGACTTGGACCGGCGCGGCGGGGGCGACTGAACAGAAACGCTTCAAATCGGTTTCCGTCTGAACACAGATGCTGTCAAAATTTTCGAGCAGCGGACGGAAGAACATCCGGAAACGGTAGTAGCCTCTGGCTGATTTGTCCGACATTCTGGCATTGACCAGGACGGTTTTTACGTTCCGGCGGTGAGCTTCATGAATCATATTCGGCCAGATTTCGGTTTCCAGAATTATCATCATGCATGGTTTAATCAGCGTAAAAACACGGCGGACGAAAAAAATGAAGTCAATGGGGCAGAAGAAAACCACGACCCCGGCAGTAGCTTTTTCCATCGCCAGCGCCTGACCGGTAGTGGTGGTCGTTGACAGCACAAATTTTCTGTTCGGATGTTGCGTCTGCCACTGTTTCAGCAGTGAAAGCGCAATCATAGTTTCCCCGACGCTGACGGAGTGAATCCATATTGCTCCCTGCATTGCCTGTAACTGTTGTTTTTTCTCCGGCGAGAAAATGGCAAAGCGTTCAAGAAAAGTTTTTTTCTGTCCCGGGCGACGGATAAGCTTGATGACCAGACCCGGTATGAAAAAAAGGAATGCCAGCGGGAACAGCAGATTATATATAAACATCATTTAAAGCAACTACTCTTTTTATTATTCAACCGTTACACTTTTGGCCAGGTTCCGCGGCTGGTCGATTTCACAGCCTCTTTCCCGGGCGATATAGTAAGCCAGCAACTGAAGCGCAACGACAGTCGGAACCACAGAAACAAATTTCGAACATTCAGGAATCCAAATCACGTCATCGGCGATGCTTTTGATTTCCTCGTCGCCGTCTGTCGCCGTGGCAATGACCGGAGAGTGTCTGGCGTGACATTCCTGAATATTGCCGATCATCTTATCCTTGCCGGGGATATTGTTGGCCAGTGCGACCACCGGCACACCGGCTTCCAGCAATGCGATCGGGCCGTGCTTCAATTCAGCCGCGTGGTAGCCTTCCGCATGGATATAGCTGATTTCCTTGAGTTTCAGAGCGCCTTCCAGCGCCACCGGGTAAAGACAGCCGCGTCCGATATAGAAAAAGTCTCTGGCTCCGGCATACTTTTTGGCAATCTTCTCGATCTCTTCTTTGCGTTCAAGTATTTTGCTGATCAAGCCTGGAATGGAGTCCACCTCATTAATAATCTTAAGTCCTTCCTCACGCGACAGCCGCCGGTTTCTGCCGAAAAGCAGGGCCATCATCAGCAACACCGTGACCTGACAAGTGAATGCCTTGGTCGAAGCCACGCCGATTTCCGGCCCGGCGTGCAGGTAAATGCCGCGTCCGGATTCACGGGCGATGGTGGAGCCTACAACATTGCATAACGCCGCGACAATCGCGCCTTTATTGGCGGCTTCGCGCACCGCCGCCAGCGTGTCGGCGGTTTCGCCCGACTGGCTGATCGGGATGACCAGCGAATTGGGCTCGATAATCGGGTTGCGGTAGCGGAATTCAGCAGCCTGTTCGACATCAACAGGAATATTTGCCAGTTCCTCGAAGAAATATTGTCCGACCATCCCGGCGTGCAGACTGGTGCCGCAGGCCGCAATGACAATGCGGTTAACCTGCGCCAGTTCGCGGGAAGTCATATTCAAGCCGGCAAGCACTGCCGTGGCGGAACTTTTATCCAGCCGGCCGCGAATGGAATTGGCAACGGCGTCCGGCTGCTCGCAAATTTCTTTAAGCATGAAATGGTCATAACCGCTTTTTTCCGCGGCTTCCGGGTTCCAGTCAATATGGGCAATTTCTCTGGACAACGGGATGTTTTCAATGTTCCGGATGTCGATAGTTTCAGCCGTAATCTTTGCCAGGTCGCCATCATTCAGGTAAATCACCCGTTGAGTATATGCGGCAATCGCGGAAATGTCACTGGCAATCAGCGTTTCACCATTCCCGACGCCGATGACAATCGGGCTGCCATGCCTGGCGACAACGATGACGCCGGGATCTGTAACGGATATTACCGCAATCCCGTAAGTGCCGTTGACTTTTTTCAGGGCGGCGGCAGTCGCGCTCAGCAAATCCCCTTCGTAGCATTCGGCGATCAGATGGGCCAGCACTTCGCTGTCGGTCTCAGAGACAAAGACGCGCCCTTTGCTTTGCAGATGGCTTTTCAGCTCCAGATAATTTTCAATAATGCCGTTATGGACAATGGCGAAACGTCCTGATGAATCCTGATGCGGATGAGCATTGCGTTCGGACGGCGCCCCGTGCGTCGCCCACCGGGTATGCGCAATTCCGGCGGTAGGCTCTGCAAGGTCAATATCGCTCAATTCATTGAATATTCTATTTTCCAGATTCTTGACCTTGCCGATAGTCTTGACAACCTGAATTTTATCTTTCTCCAGAAGCGCCAGTCCGGCAGAATCATAACCGCGGTATTCAAGCCGTTTCAAGCCGTCCAGCAATGTCTTAACGATATTCCGTTTTCCCGCATATCCGACGATTCCACACATATTCTACCCGTATTTTAAGAATTATCATGAATTAAAAATATTTTAGATGCTTAAAAAGCTCTATGGAAAGATAGATGAAATAACACGATTTTCAATCTGTAACACGTTTTTAATAGCAGAAAAATTACTTGGATTACCCTGATCTTAACTTCATAAAATTGGATATGATATGAGAACGGTTGCACCGGTATACTTATCTGACCGCGTCATTTTACGTTGATTCTGCAACTAATTAAAAAACAGATTAATTTACGCCGTGTGCAAGTTTTTAAGTAAATAATTTATCGAATTGTAGAATTGAATTACCCGCTATCTGGTTAAGATAACAGCCAACCGTGTGCGCCAGCAACTTTCTTCCTGTACGAACCGTCAGAT
>TBL_comb47_HYPODRAFT_10006632_pt1 | contig 12463 bp, 14 predicted proteins | sample TroBogypolimnion_40_FD_10682 | JGI IMG/M metagenome (IMG submission 10682)
CCGACCCCAGGGGTGGCCACCACACGTTGACCCACTTGGTAGCGGCTCACGCCCGCACCGATTTCCCGCACCACACCCGCCAATTCATGGCCTGGCACAAAAGGAAAGGGCGGTTTGACCTGGTACAGGCCTTGAACCATCAAGGCATCGGGGAAATTGACCGAGGCTGCACCCACTTCAATCAACACATGACTGTCTTGGATGGCCGGGATAGGGTGTTCGGTATAACGAAGCTGCCCGATGGGTCCAAAGGAGTCACACACCATGGCTTTCATGTTGCTGTATTTCATGTGCAGTCTTTCACCCATAAGTCTTTGAACGTGTTCAGGGGTTGGTTCTGGACAAGATGCCCTGCATCCGCTGCTCAATGGCGGTGTTGATTTTGTGGTGTGGAACAAGATAGAAAACACCATCGTTGACGCCACTTAAGGCGAATTGTGCAACATCCGCGGCTGAGAGTTTGGCGGCCTGGAGGGCCTTGGTCATTTGCGCTCTGTATTTCTCGGCTTCCACGCTTGGGGCTTCCTCCAGAGCGCCAAAGTAATCCGGTCTTTTTAAAGCCGAGGCATTGATGTTGGTGTTGACCCAGGCCGGGCACAAGACCGAGACCCCGAGTGGGCTATTGATATCCTTGAGCTCATGGTACAAGGTCTCACTCAAACTCACCACACCGTGTTTGCTCGCGTTGTAAGCGGCCAAGCCCGAGGTGTTCAAAAACCCCGCCACCGATGCGGTGTTGAGCAGGTGAGAGGGGTGCTGTTGCGCGATCATGGGGGGCACAAAATACCGGATGGCGTGGGCCAGGCTGAACAAATTGACCGACATCACCCACTCCCAGTCTAGGTGGGTGTGCTCCCAAACGGGTTTGTTCAAGGCAACTCCCGCATTGTTGCAAAGCAGGTCCACATGGTTAAATCGTTTAAAACTTTGCTCGGCCAGGTCTTTCACTTGTTTTTCTTGACTCACATCGACTTCAAGGAGCAACATTTGGTCCTTGGGGATTTGAAGGGTTTCGGCCACGCCTTGAAGCGCTTTGAAATCAATGTCAGCCAAGACCAGGCGCATGGAGTGCTTCAAGGCCAGTCGGGTGAGCTCCAGGCCGATGCCCGAGGCGGCGCCGGTTACCACCGCCACGCCAGACTCAAAACGAAAGGAATTCATGGATTGTTCAAAAATCGGATGGATTTAAAAAAAGGCAAGCCTCGAGTCTCGGGGCTTTTCAAGCAATGCCCCCATTCAACGTTGAGGTTCAACGAGCGTCTAGTTTATCAAAACCCAAGATTTAAAAAATAGCCTTGAATGGCATGGCGGTGCGGGTTTGAACCTATGGGCTGTGGCGTTTTTGAGAGAACCCAAAGCCATGGGCTAGACCTCGCCCTCTTCTTTTAAGATCTGGAGATCAAATTCGTCAAGAATTGAGAGTTCATACAGTGAAGTGATGCTGTTGGGTAAGTTTTTTTTATGCCCTTTGACAACATGCCTGGGGTTCTCATGGATGGCGATGTATTTAAGAATGATTCGAGGACTGATGGGCAATTTGCTTTCAAAAGATTCAAGCAAGGTGTTCTTGCCTTTAATATCCAATTTCTTGGTGTAGTCTTTTAATTCTTTCAGTGCTTTGCCAACATTCATCACCGATTCAAAAACCAAGTTTTCAAGTGCTTTTTGGCGAATGAGTTCTTTGTTTATTTTTAAGATGCAGGTGTTCAATGCACTGGCGTGAACAAGCCTGGAGAAAGAGGTGGGTTCGGTGTCGTCCACATGAATGGACGCCGCCTTGGTTTTTCTCATCCTTTATCGCTTTCAAAAATGGGGCGTTGGGCCCCTGAGACAATGCAATAAAAATGCGAATAGCTTATTTTATTACAAAATTTATAACGATAATGCGGGGGTTTACCTGAGCAATGTTGGGGTTGGCCATGAATGTGGGTGTAACAACAGCCCATTTCATGCCCCAAGAGCCTCAATTTTTCATAGGTTGTCGCCTTCGAGCACCAGCGCTTGTGAGCGTTCTATTGAACCGAGTCGACTCGCTTGGGTTTGTCCTTGAAATGTGAGGTGGGCTTGAACGTCCCTAAAATAAGCCGTTAAGCTTCCATTTNTTAATTTCTTATTGGCCTAGAGTGTTCATGTGATTGTTGTTAAAAATCAATGGATGAAGGTCGGCTTTGGCTTCCCACAAGGTGTAGAAAAAAAAGGTGGTCTCATGGATGACCTGGACTTTTTAGCAAAGGGTGAATTTTCACTCTTAATTTTGATCAATCAATGCCTTTGAATGGGTGTTTGATGAGTGGGTTGCGTGTGTTATAAAAAAATCCTCTACATTGACCTGTATCAGTCAAATGATTAAGATTATTGTAAGCAATTTGCACGGTTCGTATAATCCTGCCAACCCATCATTTAAAAATAGTCTTATTTTTAATTCAATCAATGCATTGGGACACTTGGGTTTCTCATGTTTTATGAATTACTGTACAGCAGCACCTGTGTGTCTCCCCATATGAATACCAGTGATCTTGAAAGAATCTTGAAGGGCGCGAGGAAAAACAATCTTGCCAACAACATCACTGGCATGCTGCTTTATTACAAGGGCGAATTTGTGCAACTCATTGAGGGTAGCCGAGAGTCGGTGAAATACATTTTCAAGAATTTCATCCTCAAAGATAAAAAACATACGGGCATCAATGTGATTTTTGAAGGGTACATCATCAGTCGCAGCTTCAAGGACTGGTCCATGGGTTTCTCAGGCGATGATGAACCTCAAGAGGAAGCGTATTTGTCAACTGCTCGCTTGTTGATGAACATGATGAGCGAAGATGCCAAGAAAAATCCAAAAACACTGGGGGTGGCTGGCATGATCGCCGCTTATGACCAAATGCGCAAATCTCCATACCGCTAATCTCCATACCGCTAATACAGGGCATCGATGCCTATTTTCGATGATGTGTTCTTTTGAAAAATCAGGCCCATCGCACCTCTGATGAGGCAAGACTCACTGCATCACAGAAAAGTTTCATTTGTGGACATTGCCATCTTCCAAATTAATTTTGTTGAAAAATAGGAAGATGAAAAATAGGGCCATTCCGATCATGAAAAGAATGCCTAGAAAACTCATCAATCCATAATCGGTCAACAAAAGGTCGTGCAAGAGTTTCATGGGTTTTTTCAAAGGTAGAAAGACCCATGATCCTATGAATTGACTTTCTTGACATGATCTAGATCAGGGATTGGAAAAATTCCACTGGAAATATTCTCAACCGTGTGCTCTCAAAACGGATAGACGCAGTGGATAAGCTTTGTTGAGTGTTGATTCATTGGCGTTAAAAATCCCACGCCGGGCTGTAGGACTCAAACCTTCAACTCACCTCTTTGCTTAAAGCGCCATTAGTTCGTTTTAAAAAAAAGTCTTCTCAGGTCTTCGATGACGGCCTTGTGGGACTCGAGCGTGGCCTCAAGGTTGAATCCTGTTTTGGGGTCCAGGGTCACGCAACTGTCCGTGTAGGTGAAAGGTTTTTGGGTCTCGCTATTGATCAAAACACCGAGCTGTTCAAACACATGACAATTCCGAGCGCTTTGAGAGCCTTTGCCAACGGTAGGGGTGCTAGAGGCCAAAACATTGTCAAAACTGTGGGCGGCGTTTTTGTACTCGACGCTCGTGGCAACAGATCCTTTGGATGACAAGCGTTGTATCCACGCTTTGCATTGTTCAATGGAGGCGTAGTCGTCCATATCGCCATGAAACTCATGGATGGGCATGGTGACGTCCTCGTCGCCATCCACCTTGTCAAAACACGAGGGATAAAAGGGATAGGTTGCTGCGGCTCGAAAGCCAGGCGACCACGATTGCTGTAAACGCTTCAATGCCGCGTAGATCACTGCGGTTCCACCTCGGGATGCGCCAATGAGAACGATTTTGTTGGGGTCGATTCGGGCGTGTTTGGCCAGCAATTCATCGGCTCGAAAAATATCGATCACACCGGCAAATCTGGCCAGCCTGCCTTGGTCATTGGAGACGATGGTCAAGCCTCTGCCTGAAAACCCATCGATTTTAAAAGTGGCAATACCTGCGGCATTGAGTTGATAGTCCCAGGATTCATTGCCCGCATTGATGCCGCCAGAACCATGAACAATGATGGCCACTGGGAACTTCTGTATCTTGGAGTCGCGAGGCAGTCTGAGCTCGCCAGCAATGGTGACCGCAGTGCCGTTCTTATCGCCTTTTAAAATTTGTTCATCGGTCAAATTGAGGGTCTGAAAAGGAATGATCTCTACACGTGAGGCGTAGGAGTCTTCAGCAATTGCATCAGCCCATGCTTTTGAAAATGTGAAGAGTAAAAAACAAAAGAAGGCGATTTTGATGTGCTGCATATTTTTGATCATCAGGTGCTGAGGGGTAAGGTGATGGGGAGCCCTTCAGTTCTCAAAAGATGGTGTGGTTTTAATGGACAAGAGTCATCTGATTTTAGTCATTGTTGCAAAAGCGTGGTTTGAATTCCAAGACCAAGGAGGGGCCCATTTTAGGGCTTGGAGTTAAAAACCAAGCCTAACACATAACTTGCTTCAACCTGCATCAACCTGCATCAACCTGCGCCAGCCAACTCACACTAGCGAAGTCGAGTCGAGCAAACCGCTTTGGCCCAAAGTCGAGGCGCTCAAAAAAATACAGCCAACTTAGGCCTTGAGTTGATTTGCGAGACATCGGTTGTTCAAGGGATCGTGCAACGGTGTCTTGGTTCGTCTTGGTCCAGATAGGGATGTGGGCCAATCAAAAACTTGATTTTTTCAAGTTTGCGCACCTCAAGATGAACACATTGATTTGGATCATTCATGGATTAGCACAAAGCATCACAATGAAAGCTGTTCTTTGAGGAGAATATCAAATGTCTAGAATTACGCACCCAAGCTCGCATGGTAAATTGGGAATTCAAAAGGTTGCTGCACTCAAGGCGCCTGCTTCAGTTTTGAAGCCGGACGCAGACCCGCTGCTGAGAAGGAAAAAAGACGTTCGCAGCTTGGTTAAGCCTTTGGGCAAGGGCTTGTCCAAAGCCTTGGCCAAAACCTCTTCACCTCAAATCCTCCCCCAAGGTCTCCCCCAATTGGAGAGTCAAATCAATCCTTTTGAAGTCAGCTACTTGCAGTTACTGGACTTCAACAAAAGGCCCAGATGAGCCACAGGGTCTAGACAGACATGGTTCTGGGTGCTTGGCCGCCCCATGGCCTCAATACACTTTCACTAAGAGCACTTTCACTAAGAACACTTTCACTTAGTACACTTTCAATCGATTGCTTTTTCGGGTGCTGGGTTTGAAGTCAATGGCCTTGCCTTGGACCCAGGTGACGAATTTCGCAAACCGCTCGTCTGCTCGGAGTGATTCCGGCGTGTTGAATGTTTGAGCCAACTCGTTTTCGGTGAAAAGGGCGTGTAGTTGTCGATGACAGATGGCGTGCAAAAAGGCGGTCTCGCTGCCCCCCTTGGATTTGGGGATCCAGTGGTGGGCTTGCATTTGCGACTTGGGAATCCCCCGTTGGCACAAAGGACAAACCGCGTCGGGTTTCTCGAGCGCCACGGGCCGATTGAGCAATTCTTGGCGCTTGATCTTGCCCAGCATGGTTCAGTGTGGATGGTGGTTTACTTTTTAAGGCGATAGCCTGTCTTGAATATCCATGTGACCACGGACAAGGAGACGGCCAAGAAGCCCAAGGTCATCCCAAGGCTCACTTCAAGGTTCACGTCTTGGATGCTGTAAAAACTCCAGCGAAAGCCACTGATCAAGTAGACCACCGGGTTCAACAGGGCCACTTTTTGCCAAAACCCGGGCAACACCGAGATGGAGTAAAAACTGCCGCCCAAGAAGGTCAAGGGGGTGATGATGAGCAAGGGCACGACTTGGAGCTTTTCAAAGCCATCGGCCCAGATGCCGATGATAAAACCAATGAGGCTGAAGGTGACCGAGGTGAGGAGGAGGTAGGCGAGCATCCAAAACGGGTGATCGATGCGAAGCGGCACAAAAAACGCCGCTGTGAGCAAAATGATCAGCCCCAAAACAATCGATTTCGTGGCCGCTGCCCCCACATAACTCAAGATAATTTCAAAGGGGGTGAGGGGAGCCGACAATAGCTCATAGATGGTGCCACTGAATTTGGGGAAATAAATCCCAAAGGAGGCGTTGGAGATGCTTTGCGTCAAGAGTGACAACATGATGAGGCCCGGCACAATGAAGGCGCCATAGCTGATGCCCTCCATCTCAGTGATGCGTGAACCAATGGCCGAGCCAAACACGATGAAATAAAGCGCGGTGGAGATCACCGGTGCAATGATGCTTTGCATCAAGGTGCGCCTCGTCCTGGCCAGCTCAAAGCCATAGATGGCCCGAATTCCATGAAGATTAAACGCCATGGCCGACTCCTTGATCATTGACCAAGCTCACGAAGATGTCTTCGAGTGAGCTTTGTTTGGTGTGCAGGTCTTTGAAAGGGATGCCCAAATCGGAGAGCCTTTGCAGGAGTCCTGCGATGCCCAACTGCTCGCCCTTGGAGTCAAAGGAATAGACCAGTTCCGCGCCATGACTCCTAAGTGAAAGACCCGGTACCTCCAAGCCCGCCGGCATGGCCGTCAAGGGGGTTTGAAGCTCAAGGGTGAGCTCTTTTTTACCCAGTTTTTTCATGAGACTTTGTTTGCCCTCGACCAAGAGGAGCTCACCTTGGCGAATGATGCCAATGCGGTCAGCCATTTCTTCGGCCTCTTCAATATAGTGGGTGGTGAGGATGATGGTGGTGCCGGATTTTTTCAGCGCCCGGACCAACTCCCACATGTCTTTTCTCAAGCTCACATCGACCCCGGCGGTCGGTTCGTCCAAAAAGAGGATGCTCGGTTCATGCGACAAGGCTTTGGCAATCATGAGTCTGCGCTTCATACCCCCTGAGAGCGTGATGATTTTGTTGTGTCTCTTGTCCCACAAGGACAGATCCTTCAAGATGCGCTCGATCAGCTCGGGGTTGGGTGCTTTGCCGTAGAGGCCTCGGCTAAAGACCACCGTGTTCCAAACCGTCTCAAAGGAGTCGGTGGAGATCTCCTGGGGGACCAGCCCAATCAAAGCGCGCGCTTGTCGGTAGTCTCGAATGATGTCGTGGCCGTCCACCAACACCTCGCCGGCGCTCGGCGTCACAATGCCGCAGATGATGCTGATGAGGGTGGTCTTGCCCGCACCGTTTTGGCCCAGAAGCGCAAAGATCTCTCCCTTGGCAATGGTCAAGTTGATGCCCTTGAGCGCTTCAAATCCAGAGGGGAATTTTTTAAAAAGATTGGAAATCTTGAGAATGTCAGTCATTGCGCTATTTTAGGTGCGATTGGCCCAGCGCCTTGCCTTGTTCTTGCAAGACCGCCGAGGAAAAGGTGGTATAAGTTGAAAAAGCGCCACGTCAATGGCCCTCAAAGAGGGGGTCGGATTCATAAAAAGGGAGACAACGATGTATCAATTGCCAAGGTCTTTGTGGGGACTCTGGGCTCTGAGCCTGCTGCTTTTATTGGGCGCTTGTGGCCAGCTGACCACCCCCCAGCGCCTGGAAGGCGCGAGAGCGGGGATGGGGCCGGCCTATGCGGTGGATCCGTTCTGGCCCCAACCCTTGCCCAACAACTGGTTGCTGGGGCAGGTCGCTGGGATTGCCACCGACAAAGATCAAAACATCTGGGTGATTCATCGCCCAAGAACCCTCACTGAGGACGAAAGAGGCGCCATGCTCAAGCCAGCGCGCTCACACTGCTGTGTCGACACGCCACCCGTGCTCGAGTTTGATCCATCGGGTAAGCTCTTGCAAGCCTGGGGTGGACCGGGTGCGGGTTATGAGTGGCCCAAAAATGAACACGGCATCTATTCCGACCCCGAGGGCAATATTTGGCTCGGCGGCAATGACCCCAAAGACGGCATGATTTTGAAGTTCACGTCCAAGGGGAAATTCTTGCTGCAAATCGGCCATTCGGGACCGAGTGAAGGCAGTTTGTCCCAGACCCAACTCGGGCGTCCTGCGCACATGGAGATGGATGCGAAAGCGCGGGAGATCTATGTCTCCGATGGCTACCAAAACCGCCGCGTCATTGTCTTTGATGCCGATACGGGCGCCTTCAAGCGCTTGTGGGGCGCCTATGGCAAACCGCCAGTGGACGGCAAATTCCCCGACTTTGACCCGCAAGCGCCCTATTTTGGCAACCCCGTGCATTGTGTGAGGCTCACGCGCGATGAAACCGTGATGGTGTGTGACCGTGCCAATAACCGCATTCAAGTCTTCACCAAGGCCGGTGAGTTCATCCGTCAAATGGTGTTCGAGCCCAGCACCCAGGGTTCGGGCTCGGTGTGGGACATGGTCGTGAGTGAAGATGCGGCACAAACCTTCATGTTGATGGCCGACGGCACCAACAACGAAGTACGAATTGCCAGGCGCGATACCGGTGAGGTGGTTGGCAAGTTTGGCCGCTCAGGCCGTCAGGCCGGTGACTTTCACTGGGTGCATAACATTGCCATTGATGCGCAAGGCAACCTCTACACCACCGAGGTCGACACGGGCAAGCGGGTGCAGAAATTCACCAAAGTTCGCTAGATCTTTACCCGCTGAACTTTAGCCACTGAACTCTCCCCAAGGCCAAAGCAAGCGGCTTGCCCGGTCCATTCGGTCATTCGGTCATTGGGTCATTGCTGCCCCGTTGAGCTCAGGGTCTTCAAGGGCTCGACCCGTTCTTGCTCTTCGTCGGCTCATGGCCCCTGTCGATTCACCGTTCTTCCAAGCTTGATCGCTTGCTGAGTCGCTTTCGCGCGGGTTTTCCCTGATTCTCCCTATAATCTTTCAATTCTGCTTGCGTTCACCATTGAACTGCGAATTCATTTTTGAGTCTACCGAGAAAGCCCTTTTCATGTTCATCAAAAATTCCTGGTACGTTGCTTGTCGGCCCGATGAAATTTACGGCAAACCTTTGGGGCGCCAAATTTGCGGCCAAAAGATGGTGCTCTACCGCGGCGCCGAAGGCCAACCCGTCGTGCTGGAGGACTTTTGTCCCCACCGCGGGACGCCACTCTCACTAGGGTTCGTCAAAGACGGCAACTTGGTGTGTGGCTATCACGGCCTAGAAATGGGCTGTGAGGGCAAAACCGTGGCCATGCCCGGTCAACGGGTGTCGTCTTTTCCTGCCATTAAAAAGTTTCCGGTGATCGAGCGATTTGGTTTCATTTGGGTCTGGCCTGGCGACATTGACAAGGCCGACCCCGAGTTGATGCCCCAATTTGAATTCTTTGACAGTCCTCAGTGGGCCTACGGCGGCGGGATGTATTACGTCAAAGCCGGCTACCAGCTCATGATCGACAATTTGATGGATTTGTCCCATGAAACCTATGTTCACTCCACGAGCATTGGGCAGCCCGAGATCGACGAAACCCCTTGCAAGACCGTGACCGAGGGTGACAAAGTCATCACCTCCCGCTTCATGGAGAACATCAAGGCACCTCCGTTTTGGCGCATGGCCATGCGGGCCAATGGCTTGGATGAGAACGCCTTGGTGGACCGTTGGCAAGTCTGTCGCTTTGCACCGCCGTCCCATGTCATGATCGATGTGGGCGTTGCGTTGGCCGGCAAGGGCGGATTTGACGCGGCCGATCACGACAAGGTCTATTGTGTGGTGGTGGACTTCATCACGCCAGAGAGCGACACCTCGCATTGGTATTTTTGGGGCATGGCCAGAAAATTCAAACCCAACGATCCAGCCCTGACCCACAGCATCCGGGAAGGGCAAGGCAAGATTTTTGGAGAAGACATGCAAATGCTCGAGCAGCAGCAAGCCAATTTGCTCAACTATCCGAGCCGCCGCTTGTTAAAGCTCAACATTGACGCGGGCGGTGTCAATTCGCGTCGGGTGATTGACCGTCTTCTTTCTGAGCAGTCCACGGCTGAAGCTTGAAGGCATTTTGGCGTTAAAAAGCGCCAGGACTTTGATCAACGCGCAGGATGGCACTGGGGATGATCGGGCCAGACGCCAGCCCTGTTTGGATTTGATCGGTGGCGAAGTTTGGTGCTGAGTTGGGTGCTAAAACCGGCGTCACATTTTTAGAGAACAAAAAAAACCCACTCGAAAGTGGGTTTTGGAAGTTTCTTTACCTGGAGAAATTTCATCTTATCTCACAAGTAAGCCATGTCAACAGTTGGTTACTGAAATACAGGCTCGATTACTGTCAATACTGTTTTTACGTTTCTTACTTACTTGGCTCACGCGATCGAGTTGAATCCATATTTTGCATCAAAGGCATCAAAGGCATCAAATGAATTGATTCAATTCATTCGAAGTCGACTTGTGTTGAGTCAGTGGTTGAGTCAGAGGTTTCATCAATAAAGGCCTCTGAACTTACAATAACCCATACAGTACTTTATGCAACAGGGATTAAAAGATGAAACTCGACTCGAGCGCCAGCGGTGTGTTTCCCATCGCCCCCACCCCATTTTTTGACGATGGCCGCATCGACACCAACTCGATCGACCGTTTGGCCGACTTCTACGCTGCTTGCGGAGCCAGTGGCCTCACGGTGCTGGGCCAAATGGGCGAGGCCCCCAAGCTCACCCATGCCGAGAGTGTTGCCATCACGGCCCAATTCATTCGCCGCACCCCGAGCCTTCCGGTGGTGGTCGGGGTGACCGCCCCGGGATTTGCCTCCATGAAAGCCTTGGCCCACGAGGTGATGGGCCAAGGCGCGGCAGGTGTTATGATCGCCCCCCCCAACACCTTGAGGACAGATGAGCAAATCGTCGCTTATTACGTTCAAGCGAGCAAGGCCATTGGCGAGGACATCCCCATTGTTTTGCAGGACTATCCTTTGTCGTTTTCCGTGCAAATGAGCCCCAAAGTGATCCGCACTCTGGCCACAGAGGTTCCCGCCATTCAAATGCTCAAACACGAAGACTGGCCCGGTCTAGAAAAGATCTCGGCACTGAGGGCCTTTGAAGCCGAAGGCTCGATGCGGCGCTTGGCGATTTTGTGCGGGAACGGTGGACTCTTTTTGGATTTCGAAATGACGCGCGGTGCCGACGGATCAAACACCGGGTACTGCTTTCCCGACATGCTTTGTGATGTGGTTCGACTGCAAAAAGCGGGTCAGCACGATCAAGCGCACGATCTCTTTGATTCGCATTTGCCGCTGCTAAGGTACGAGCAGCAGCCGGGCACCGGCATGGCGGTTCGGAAATATGTGCTTTTTAAACGCGGCTTACTCCAAAGCGATGCGCAACGCGCACCCGGGGGCAAGCTCACTGGCCTGGCCAGGCAAGAAGTGGACTATTTGCTCCAACGGCTTGCTCAGAAAGACCCCCGAGCGAAAGTCAATTGAAGTCCCAGGGAGAAATGGCGCTTGAGCCTAGGTCGAATTCTTTTTATTTTTTTATTTTTTATTTTTTCCGGCTCAAACATCTGGCATTCAATCAACCCTCACGTGTTGGTCCATCTCTTTTTTATAAAAGATCCACCTTGATGTCGAATGCTCGCGATCACAGCGCCAACGGCTTTGTTCTGGCTTTGGGTGACGCTCACCATGGCAGGCATGGCTGGCATGGATGTGCAGGGTTTTTCTCCTTGAGTTGTTGATCCAAATCAAACCTGACCGCTTTCCTACCCGTGTGTTTTTGTGGCCTTGTTGTCTTATTGTCGTATTGTCGTATTGTCGTACTGTCTTGGGTTTAAGACTCGCGCCTTGCCAAAATCACTCTGAATCCCTATCAAATTCAAATCAGAATTTGGGGTAAACCCGCAGATGACCTTGATCAATCGGGTTCATTATCAGTAGTGCATCAAATTGGTATATAAAGTTTATTATTAAATAAAAAAAATCTTAGCATCCGATCCAAAGGAGACAACATGAACACTTTCACTTCTCATAACGACTCGAACGACCAGGACGGTTTTTTGTCCAAGAGCCGAACAGTGGCGCACCAGGGCTTTAATCGATGGTTGGTCCCGCCTGCGGCCCTTGCGATTCATTTGTGCATCGGCATGGCCTATGGCTTTTCCGTGTTTTGGTTGCCGTTGTCCAAAGCCCTTGGCGTCAAAGCGGCCATTCAGTGTGGTCCAGAGGTTGGATTTTTTCAAGAACTATTCATCACCTCGTGTGACTGGAAAATCTCCACACTCGGCTGGATGTACACCTTGTTTTTTGTCTTGCTCGGATCTTCCGCGGCCCTTTGGGGCGGGTGGCTCGAGCGGGTGGGCCCGCGCAAAGCCGGTGTGGTGAGTGCCCTGTGCTGGTGTGGTGGGATGCTCATTTCAGCGCTTGGTGTGCAGATGCATCAATTTTGGATGATGATTTTGGGCTCCGGCGTGATCGGGGGCATCGGCCTGGGTTTGGGCTACATCTCGCCCGTGAGCACCCTCATCAAATGGTTCCCGGATCGCCGTGGCATGGCCACCGGCATGGCCATCATGGGCTTTGGCGGGGGGGCC
>TBL_comb47_HYPODRAFT_10006633_pt1 | contig 12461 bp, 8 predicted proteins | sample TroBogypolimnion_40_FD_10682 | JGI IMG/M metagenome (IMG submission 10682)
TTATTGCGTTTTGATTTTCGTTTGATTGTTTTTTTGTTTTGTTTTCGTTTTATTTTCGTTTGTTTTGTTCGTTTGTTTTTTCGTTTTCGGGTGCTCCCGCCTTTTTCTTCCATTGTTGTAGTTTTGTCACCCATTGTATTTTCCCCTACCCCTTCCTCTTCCATTTTTGTAGTTTTGTTGTCTAGTTTTGGAACTTTTATTTTCTCTTCCTCTTCCTCTTCCTCTTCCTCTGTAGGTTTTTGTCTTTTTGACGATGTTCGAGGAGTTCTGTCTTTACTAATTTGGTCGTTGATCCTTTGTAATAAATTGAAGATTTGAACTCGCAACTTTGTCGGGTTTTCGGGCGGTGCTCCTCCACCAAAACCAAGTTTTTCTCCTAATCTGGGGGTTTCAACATGCATATCCTTTGACAACTCACCTTGTAAAGGTTGTGGAGAACTTTCATTTGAAGAATTATAAAACGGCGATGGAGGAGAAGACGAATAAGATGGCGATGGAGGAGAAAAAGGAGGAGTTTCGCTACCTATCATTGTGGATGACGTTCTATCAGGACTGTCTAAAGCAGATAAAATACCAACCTCTGTTAAATACTCTTTAAATATTTTCGACTTTAATATTGCTACGCGATAACCCATTTCTGCTCGACTTTCTGTTACCTTACCCGAAATAGATCCGGCGAATGAACTATTCAATAGTAACATCATGTTCCAATCATCGTCTCCGTTAACAAACTTAAAATCATCTATTTTTGTTGTGTTGGATGTGAAAAAAAATGCCTTTAAACCAAACCCTATAAAATAGGCAGACAGAATTTTTTTGTTGTTTGTCAGGTCATCGAGATATTTATTGATCATTTCATTTGTCATTTTTTCTAACAATTCGAAATATCTTTCGTATGTATAATAATAACAATCTTCTCCCAATGTAGGTTCTATCGAATACCAAAAAGACGACAATATCATGTAAATTGGTAACAGTGGATGATAACCGAAATCTACATCTTCAAAAGGATTCTTACCTGAACTGGTTCCTACTACAAGCGAGTCGATGTTATCTTCTTCTTCCGCGTCACTTGATTCTTCTCCAGAGTCAGTCATCATTCCCCCTCTTCTTGTAAAAAAAGCTCCAATAGAGTCTACCATACCTTTGAAATAGTTGTGTGTCAATAATCTAGTCAAAAGCGAAGACGTTACCTGACGGGTTTCTACATCACATATCAAGATAGGGGGTTCTACTCTAACTTCTACTTCAACTTCAACTTCTACTTCAACTTCTTCTTCTTCTTCTTCTTTTAAAATACTCTCGAGCCGCGCAATTTCATTAAAATCTTCGGCAACGACAAGTGAATCGGTTGAATCGCTGATGATTGGTATAATAACAGAAGCCGTAACAGAAGCTGTAGCAGAAGCTGAAGAAGATGACGACTTGTTTACATGCAGAAAATACCTCGCTTCCAAAACAAAGTTCGCAACTCTGTTAAAAAAAACCAAATTTGCCGGTAATCTACCACCTCTTCTAAAAGATTTTTCGGGTTCTCCCAGACTAGTTTTAAACGCTACGGTGACTGCAACCAAATGTCCGTTTATCAAGTCGAGTATTTGTTCCCTTGAACCTGTATCCAATATTTGAATAAACGATAAAAAAAGATGTTTATCGATAATTTCGGGAGGAGTTTGTGATACGCCTTGATTATAATTTAACATACGAACGTCGACTGTATTCATATCCATATCATAATTTGCGTCTGGACCAAAAAGGTCATTTGCAGACTTGTAAACCTTTGTGTTATGGAATTTTTCAATTCTTGAGTCCAATGCGTTTTTCACTTGGTCTTCTTCTGCGACTTGGTCTTCTTCTGCGACTTGTTTCGATGTAAATCGATCGATTGAATTTTTGATAGACAGCAACTTATAGTAAGAGGTTCTAAACTGATTTAGCTTGGTTATAAACTCATCGCCCAACTGTGTGTGCTCTTCTAAACTAGATGAAGATGAAGATGAAGATGAAGATGAAGAACTTTCAGTTTTGAAACTTTCATATGCTTTTATTATTTCATCCTTTAAATCGTTAACCACTTGTAAATCGGCCTCTACACCAACAAAACTTTTTGTTGCAAATGCCAATTCAGTTGCCGCAATTAATACCTTTTGAACTGAACGTTCTCCTAATTGACCAACAATTTCTAAATAGTTTTTCTCTTTGTTGTTTAATTGTCCAGTGCAATCGTCAATCGCAGTCGTTAACTGTTGTTTTAATTCTTCGATTTTTGCAGTCTTTGCAGCATTATAAGCATCAATTATGTGTATAAGTTGGTTTTCATCATTTAAAATGGATCCCATTGTTTGCAAGTTTTTCAAATTGGGGTCTCCACTGCCTTCAAAAGCTACATCCGTTGTATTTTTGAAAACAAACACGTTACCATAAAAATCAATGTAAATCACGTTGCAACCCATAGCAAGCGCATATGCGACGGCGATTCGATCATGTGTAACAAAATAACACGGTATTTTACGATCAAATATATGATCTTGGTTTTGATTGAATACATTTTTAAACCTCCTTGTGTAAATCATTAGACAACACAATGCTTGCCACCAATCTCCGCCTCTCTTTCGTTGTAGATTCGAATTAAATACAAAACTATTTTTTTTGTTAAAAACTTCTTTTATTTGTGCTATAACAGCTTTTAGTTTGGATATTACAGATGCGTTGCTATTCCCAGATTTACTGTCGATTACAAATGTTTCGTTGTTATACTCATCTGTAATGTTTAAATTTGTGTAATATTTTTCACTCCTTTTTTTGTCGTCGATTTGTAATGACGATAACTCGTAATTTAATGTAGTAAAAAAATTATTGTTTATAGAGTCATCGCCGTTTTTGTAAGCAGGATAAACTACACCTTCGTTGCCGATTTGTATCCAAGATTGTAATTCTACCCCCGAATCATTATCGAATAAGTTGACATTGTGTGCCTCTGTTTTTCCTGCCGGATCATTTTCTCCTTCTGGGGTTTTTACAATGTGTATTTTTTTTCCATCTAGTCGGGTACCTTGTTTTAGTTGAGCTAAAAAGCCATGTTGGTTGAAATCAACGACGAAAATTGCTTCGCTTCCAGTTTCTCCAAATATTTTGGTGTTTTCACAGAAATTTGCGCCTATATCTCCTTCGGCAGGTTGGTCCTGATTAGTTGTGCATTTTATAATGAACTTTACTGCTGTGTAATCTGTTTCGGTTTCGATACCCACTCTTAATTCTAGGGGTAATTGATCCTTGTTTTCGGTCACATTGGGAATACCTTCAAAATCAAAATCATTTTCTAATACAGAATTTAATACGGCGTCTTCACCTCCTTTCTTTTCTTCAAAAAAAGGTAATCCGGCTTTGAAAGAAGCGTTTACTCTATTATTTTTTAATTCGTTTCCCAACAATTTAATATCGTGAACAGCATCATTGTAAGATACACTCGCCAGCCACTTTTCTTTACCACTTGCTACTTTATCAGAAGTGCTCACATCTACTGTCTCGTCCTCGCTCATTAAATGTTATATATTGCAGATAAAAAATAAACATTTTACTAATTTATTCTAAACAACCGTGTATTTTTATATAATCTTAGTTTAGTATGTCTTACGGATCTTCTGCCATAGTCCCTTTCAATGACGAAGAAATGACAAAACCAAATGAAGATTTAAAACAAGAACCCGAAACCCCGGTTGACAATCCTGTTCTTGAAAATCCTGTTCTTGAAAATCCAGTTGTTGACAATCCTGTTCTTGATAAACCTATAAAAAACGAAAACTTATCGAAGGATATAACACCGAGCGAACTTCGAATTACATTAACGACAAGTATTCCGGGATATCAAAAAATTGAATATTCGCCAAATATGACTATACCCAACATTAAGGATGAGAAGGTATGTTTCAATCCGTTGATCCAATTGAACACGTCGAAAATTGATCAAGTTCCAAAAGACATCAAGATTCGTGAATTTTTCAACAAAGGATTGTTCACGTCGCTCATGTATTTTCACGGAAGCAAACCCGTCGACACCTTTAAAGAAGCGATAGATAACGGTTACGTGGATTCAAACATTAAGACAACCCTCGAGACGATATTCCCGACGAATAGCGTGATCTACGTGAGCGGTAATCCCTACGTCATAGTCGACGTTTTGTGGACGAGGGGGGATTGGCGACTAGGCGGGAAACCCATAAATGTCAATCGCCTCGCGCACGATAAATACGTGTCGTCAATAATAAAAGATGAACTTATAAGCGGACAAAAGTTATTGGCAGACGTCCCGGCTGATCTTAAATTTGGGCCAAACTTTGTGGATGATGGAACTGCAATGGGCATTAACCCAACAACAGAAATACCATATACGACAACGCAACCACCGACAGCGCAACTACCGACAGTGCAACCACCGACAGCGCAACGCCTAACACTGGAGCCTCCACCAACAGCGCAACCCAAATCATCGCAACGCCTAACACTGGAGCCTCCTCCAACGTCGACTGAAATAGTGCCCCAGACTCCAAAACCACCCAATATGTCGCTAATAGCACCAACACCATCACCTAGACAAGATGTAGAGTTTATCAGCGAGACTATAAACCGCGAATTCAAGTTGCCCGTCGTTTCGAAACCCCAAACCGATGTTTTACGCGCGTATTTTAAGAGCACTCCATTCTATAATTTGTTGAACATAGTCTACAAAAACATGAGCGACAACGAGAAGAAATTAATCAATCAAATTTTCAAAGAAACAACGCAGATAAATGTGAAGGACGTTAGGAAAGGTGCCAATTTGAGCAAGACCGCATACGATGTTACCGTAGATGGGTTGAAAGTTATATCAAATGAAGGAGGAGGCGACTGTTTTTTTCTGGCAACTGCCGATGCGATCAATTATTACAACAGAAACAAAACCAAGAACAGAATAACATTGAACGGCTATGGAACAGATAAAATATTCACGCAATCCTATTTGAGACAAATTGTATACGACCAACTGGTCAAAACCCCCTTTGACGCATCACCGTTGTTCGCGATCATGAACGACGAATTTGAAAATAAATTAAACAAAATACAACCTGTTGGCGAAACAGAATATGCAAGTCTCGTCGATTCGGTTTTCGAAGCAAATGATAATTTTTTGGTTCGTAAACCAACGGGAAAAATGGACCTGCAAAATACAAGCCCGTTTACACAAATGACAGACAAAGAAGAGATAAAAAATTACATAATGAGTGACAAGTATTGGGCGAATCAATATGCGATTGAAACTATGTGCAGCGTATTGAAACTACAAATAATTATAATTGAAAGAGACGATGAATACAACGTCAGGAATAATAATAAAACTGGAAAAGCCAAAGATGTTTTGTTGCGCGTCCCATTTATGAACAACTGCATCGATTTAACCCACTATATGTTTTTATATCATCGCGACAAAAATCACTACGAACTGATGACATTTAATTATTCAAAACAATCTAAAGCATTTCAAATTCCAAAGCAAATTTCAATATTCGACAAAGATGACAAGTTCATTCCACCATTTTACATTTTACTTTTATTGTATGAATCATTTTATTCAAGTATAAAAGGAGAACGCGAATACACTTTTTTGAGACTCTACTTCAAAGCAGTCGAACATAGCATCGAACAAATTAACGGACTGCGAGAGAAAAACCAGACAAAAATGTTATACAATCAATATTACGAGAAAAAATTCCCGTCAATTGAGAAATTGAAAGGTGGTCAAAATCCTTATCCGTATCAAAATCCTTATCCGTATCAAAATCCTTATCAGTATCAATATCAAAATCCTTATCAATATCAAAATCCTTATCCACGACAAAAAACCATTAGCGAAAACGATATGCCCGACACTTCGAAGACGAGCATTTATATTAAGGTCTACATGGAACTAGAACCAGGAACATCGCTCACCGCTGAACAACTGAGGGGCGTCAAGTGCCGGCAGAAAAAGAATGCAATCGTGCACTCTTTTGATGACATGCTCGGTAGAGAATACAACCCGCGCCCAGTATACGCAAATTACCAAAAAACTACGAAACAAAATAAGGATCAACCCAATAATACGACGCGAAAAATGAAAAGGTAGTTTACTGAAAATCTTCGTAATTGTATTTATTGAAATCCATTTTTATGAACAGATCCTTTTGTTTTTTTTTCTGTTCTTCTCGTCTAGCCTTTTCTAGAATTGCAATCGCAGATGATATTTCGGTATCACTAATTTGTCCGTCTTTGTTCGCGTCAACCAATTTGTGGAGAACTCTGTATTTGTGGGGCACCAAACAACACGAACTTTCTTCGTTTAGCAAATATTCGGATAATACAGTGAATATCGCGGTCAGGCCCAACGACGTGTAAATGTCTCGAGTCCCCATCCAAGCCATTGAAAAAACTAGAATTTGCTTGCTGATTGAATATTTCAAATACTCTTCGGTTGATTTGCTAAATTGGATCGATATAAATTTAGAACCTACGTTCAATAAAATCATGACAACCCCTGCAAAGTATTTGCTATTGTTCAAGAACATGACATGATGATGAACAAAATCTATTGCTGGATGAGAAGTCGTAACCGGAGGAATTATTTTGGCTGTTTTCATTCTATTACAATAACGCGTTAAAATAAAATTTACAAAATCCCAAGTTTTCTAAAAAATATGTTTGCGTTGGTCGTGTTTTTATCGTAGAATGATTCCGTCGCAATCCGCACTCGGCGAACGTAGGGTCTGTAAAGTTTACGCATCCCCGGGGTGAACCCCTCTTTCACACTCGAATTGTAAAATATCACAATGAATAAAAAGACAATCCAAATTATAGAATAAAAATTCATTCTATAATTACAATTTATAAAAATGCCGTGAAGGATTTCATCAGTGTCCAATCCTCAAACGGCATGAACGAAGATGACGTTTCGCCACCACTCTTGTTCACCGGTATCGTATTTGAGTTTTTCCCTTGTTGGATACTTCTCTCCTTTCCTAAAATATCAAACCCTTCAATTGCTTTTGTAGGCTCATCTTTTTTTCCGGTGGCTACCTTTATTTTCTCAGTCTCCTTGTCTTTCACCTTTTCTTTATCCTCATGTTTATCAGCATGTTTATCCGGATGTTTATCCGGATGTTTATCCGTATGTTTCGTTTCGAACCCTTCGAACATTCTGGCATTGCTGATGGCGATAATTATTAAAAAAACGCCGACAACTCCCATTGTTTTATTCATGTAACTAATCGCAATTATAAGCCCGATTAAAAGAACTCTACCTAAAACTGTGTCAAACAACATATCCAAAATCCTAGATTGGGATATTAGAATCATAAGAAGCAAAAGAATCCCGCTTCCAACTTTATCTTTTAGCTTAAAGTCCATTATATTATTATTCATATATAATTTTTTTTGAAATATAAAGATTCAGTGTGTTTTTTCAAATTATAATCTTATTTTTTAGTAAGAAGAATGTCTTTAGCAATGTATGCTGCCCCATTTGAAGATAATCTAAAAGATAATAACGATACAGACAGTATTATAAATAGAAAACGACAACATAATAAAACACAAAAGGTGTATCCTAAAGCAAATTATGACACCGAAAAAGTGAATAATGTATTGGAAAAAATTCACGAGAATCCGGAAAACGACGGGGACAATCTAGGAGATTTCAGCCCCCCACCCCCACCGATGTCGTCCGGCGTCGGCAAAACAATCGCGACCGAACAAATGCACAACATGTCTAACGAAAGTAATATGAACATGTTTAAGGTTGCGGGTAAACAACCACAACCAAACTATGCTACAGGCGACGATTTGGACCTAAATAATTTCAATTCAAATTATGGTGACAGCAAGAGTGTAGAGGATTATTACAAGAAGGTGTTGCCTGGATACAAAGCCCAGCCAACCAAAAACCCGACAAACAAACAATATTACAATCAGCAAACCAACGATTTGCCCGTGAGTCAAGACGTCCTCGTTCAAAAACTAAATTACATGATAAATCTTCTCGAGGAAAAACAGGACGAGAGAACAAACAACGTTACTGAGGAGGTTGTATTGTATTCATTCTTGGGAATATTCATAATTTTTGTCGTCGACTCGTTTGCCCGAGCCGGCAAATACACCCGCTAAATTTAGTCGGGCATCGATATTTTCTCTGTCTTCCATTGTGAAATACTTTCAATTCGTATGCCGGGATTTTTGGCATGTACAAGAGCAACCTTTCCCAGCCACCGGCCATAAACAAGCCATTGATTCACATGTCTCTTGTATTTATCGTTTCCGTCGTCGAAATTTGTGATTTCGAATACATTTGATGTATCTGGTTCGAAAAAAATCCAATTATTTTCCATACATAACGTGTATACAAACTGTTTAGGTAAAGATAAATTATTATTGATAAAACAATTTAAACCTATGATGCGTAATACATTCACTAGTATGCCAACCAAATATCTCATCGTTCACTGCACGCATGCCGGGTGCTATGATTATAAAACTGAGAAGGAAGACAAGAAAATTTCGCTTATGTCACGAGTAAAAATCAATCCTCCCAAGGTATTCATGTTCGACGACAAGTATCAAGCGAATGAGTTTTTCCACGAATATATGAACGGAATTGATTGCGTCGACGTGAGATGTAAAAAAGGAAACGAAACCGAACACATCGACCGCTGCACTTGCGGTATAATTGATATGGATGAAGAGGGAGACCCCATTTTATTTTACAACAAGGTGCACCAAATCTTTTTGTTGGAAATGGGGGGACAGACGTTTATTCCATCAAAAAATCTAAGGATTGACATCAACAACATGAATTTGACGAATAACCACATCAGGTGTTGTAAGATATTGAGCAACGAACAGCGGGATGTGTATATTCAGCTTGGACAGGCGTGCCAAGATTGTAATAACGACGACGACGACGACGACGATGATGATGACAAGTAACCTTAGTTTATGATCAAAACACGATCTGGTTTAAAAGAGTTGTAAGCGAAATTGTAGAAAAAATATGCGGTCGGGCTTTTGATGATGGGACGAGTTTTCAAATTATCCACTATAATATGATTGTGTGAAATGTTCTCTATTGCAGAGAATCCAAATTTGTTGTCGTCTGCGATTTTCCAAAAACTTATTTTGAAACCATGCACAAATAGGTCGTTATTTTCACAATTGTTTACAGATGCAAAACACGATAAAACCTCTTTGTCCTTTTCGATGAATACACATGATTTCCTGAAAAAATATGCGGAGAGCACCCTATCTTCGAACAGAATCACATTGATAAAAATATTCTTGGTCTTGATGAGATCAATAATGTTTGAAACTTCAGTCTCGATAATAATGTCAAATCGGCTGTTGTTGTCTTTAATAAAATCCAATAAGACTCGATAATTTTGCGCGTTGATTTCTAGCACGGTATACATTGGAGGTAGCGAGGCGGGCTTAGTCCACGTGTCGACGGAGTAACCATAAGTGGTGTATACGCACAAAGGAACGATTCCCGTCAATTGGTCCTCTCTCTTGAAGAGAGATACACATATGCTTGGGTTGGCATGACTTTGGTTGTAGTGGTGCGTTTGTATTATTTGCGGAGCAATTCCCTTTTTTCGGTAGGATTTGTCGACACACAAGTAATCTACATAATACGCATCGAACTTGTTTTCGCTTATAGAAATGTGTATAGGTCGTGAGGTCATTATTCCAATTATTTTTGTTTCGTCTATGGTAGTGCCTTTTTTTGAGTCGTATAGAATAGTCGGTTCGCTGTAAAACGAGACAAACGATGTTGCATTGAGTCCCGAAAAATATGACGCAATATTTTGTTTATTGGGTGCAAAAACATTGTCCTTGTTTTGCAAATAGTTTTGTTTGACAAAGTTGACCAGCTTGTCGAATTGAATACTCGATACGTCGTCGTATGCAATGGTCACAATGTCCTTGAAATTTGTGTATTTGTTTTTTACGGGGAGTTCGTGATTTATAATGCCCGGGGGGCGAATCATGTATCCTAAATCGTATACATGAAACACCGGCTGAGACACCCAGAACCCATATTTGTATTTGATGTAGGAAATAAATAAGATCGCTATAATTACGATGACAGATATTATAACATCAAACATGTATAATATCTATCCATTTTTCGCTTACGGAAAAAGCGAATTTGTTTGTTTGGTTTCTAAAGACGATTGATTAGGAAGGCTTCACTAATATGTAAATATATTGATTTTCGTATGCGCACTGAACAAGATCAATCTTCCCTTGAACAATAAATCCTGCATCGGCTGCTTTTGTTAATATTTCTTGAGAGTCTTCCATGTACAAAATTTGCTCCTGTTTTCGAACTTTTCCATTATTGAATGCGAATTTTTCATCGAAAACCGCAATATTTTTCTCCTTTTCGAGTTTGAAGTTGGATGTGTATACAAAATCGTTAAATGTAATTTTGGTGTTTGTGATTCGCTCCTTGGCATATTTTTGCGGCGATACGACATACAAAGGGTTTCCGGGCGGTAAAATAGGATCAAACTTTTCTCTATCGACTAAATGTAGTATCAGGTAACCCCCGGGCATCAACCATTCCATACAATTGTTGAAAAATAATTCTTTGTTGTCGAAATAGTAAATCGTAAAATACAAACACAATATGTGGGTGAACGTGTTGTTCTTATATTGATTTACGTCCAACACGTTGCCCAATTGAAAATCATAGTTGGGATAATTTTTTTTTGCTTGTTCTACCATCGACGGCGAAATGTCAATCCCTGCAACACTAAGGTCTTTTTCGGCCAATTTAGCGACATGATGGCCAGTCCCGCTTCCAACATCGAGTATTACGCTACTGCTAGTAGGAGTCGTTTTGTTCACAATTTGGGTTACTTCGTAGTCATCCTTTAGATTGTTGAACACCAAATAATCGTATATGGTGGCGTAAAAATTATCGTAAACATCTGGACCTTTTTTGAATAAAAATTTGTCGTTTTGTTCGTAACCCTCTTTGGTTGTCGTAAATGCGGACGAATTGAAAAATACGACCAATATTAACAATATTGTGACAAACAATAAAACCCTCCCTACACTTGACATTTTTTTATAAAAGTTCATTAGAGAATTTGCAAGTTTCATCTTTATTATATACATTTAGAAAATCCACCCATCTCCACTTTTTCCACTTTTTCCACTTTTTTAAAAAGTGGAGCAAAAACGCTACAGGTAGCAAAAACGCTACAGGTAGCAAAAATGCTACAGGTAGCAAAAATGCTACAGGTAGCAAAATGGGGGTTTTGCCCCCGTGTGGAGCAAAATCGTATAATATTCATAACTATTGTATTAGACCGACTGTTTCTCTTGTTTTTCGTAACTTTGTAAAAATCGATTTTTGTAAAGGTATAAAAGCGGAAGATTTGGTTATACCTTTTTTAAAGGTATAAAAGCGGAAGATTTGGTTATACCTTTTTTAAAGGTATAAAAGCGGAAGATTTGGTTATACCTTTTTTACACCTTCGCACATTGAAAACGCCCATAAACTGATATAAAGATATTATGTATGCATATAGAATATAACACGATGACATTTTATGAAATATTAAGCGATTTCATTTTATCACTCACAATGCCTGGTGCTAAAGAAGGGGAAGAACAATAAATATATTTTTGTTATTTGTATTGAATAACAAAAATGGGCGTTTTCAATGTGCGAAGGTGTAAAGGTTGATCGGAAGATTTGGTTATACCTTTTTTAAAGGTATAAAAGCGGAAGATTTGGTTATACCTTTTTCAAAGGTATAAAAGCGGAAGATTTGGTTATACCTTTTCTAAAGGTTAAAAGCGGAAGATTTGGTTATACCTTTTCTAAAGGTATAAAAGGTATAAAAAATGGCCGATGCTGAAATTAATGACATAAGAGAACCCGCTGATTTCAAGGGTATAACATTTTCAAAATTTAAAAAGAGCGATGCAAGCAAAGAGTTGTTGTCCAGTTTGATCAATTCTAAAATTGAATCCGCTTGCTATTGGAGCGCGGAATTAATATGCGCGGGGCACTACTCAGATTTGTGGGAAATAATCATTTTATTTTATAGCAAATATGTTCACCTGGGCAACCCAAAGATTGCAATCTATTTAGAACTGAGAATTAACCACTTTAGAGAAATTATTTCTACCGGTTTCAGTGAGTTGAGAATGAGAAACAACGAAAAAACAAGGCGAATGTTTTGCGAAATAATGTGTGTATTGTGTGATGCTAAACGAAGACATAGTTTCGATAACATTAAAATAAAAAAGAATGATTTCGACATGACGCAGATGACAGACAGATTCAAAGCCCCAGACATTCATTATGCGACGGAAGTTTATTTGAACGACGACCCCAAGGAATTATTCGTCGCTGTAAACGAGCTCGCTTACAATGTTTC
>TBL_comb47_HYPODRAFT_10006635_pt1 | contig 12456 bp, 7 predicted proteins | sample TroBogypolimnion_40_FD_10682 | JGI IMG/M metagenome (IMG submission 10682)
TCCTCCTCCTCCACCACCACCACCACCAGAAGGTGTTTTAGCGGCGACGTTTACTGTCCGAGTAATTTCCGCTGCCGTGTTGCTGGCGATGTCGGCTACATTATAGGTAATAGTGTAAGTTCCCACAGTACCAGTATCAACGGTACCAGAGATATTTATCGGCTCAATAACGCCGCTAAAAATATCCGTGGAAGTTGCTCCTAGCTCCGTGTAAGTGTCGCCAACAGTTAAATTAATTGGATTGCCTCCGATCAAAGTAAGAACCGGAATGATTTTATCAGTGACACTGGTATCATAGCTGGCGCCATTATTAAAGTAATTACCAGCAGGATCAATTAGCGTGGTGGCTTCCGGAGTAACATACAATCTGGGAGTGTCCCCTAATTTTAGAGGATTAGCTAAGGTAAGAGTGGCCTTTTTAAGATTATAGCTAACATTGCTAATCCCGTAAGGCGTGTCACCTTCATCTAGATTATTAGATTTATTGAGATCGTTGTAGACATTAAAGTCGGAAATGGCTGGGTGGTGGCCTTCTAAATTATTTTGCAAATCCTTGTTAAAGACAACCTCAATAGTATTCGAGCTGATTGCTTGAACGGAAGTAATTGTTGGATTTTCGCGATCAATATTAGCGACGGTGGCCGTAGTGCTGCCAGTGTTACCCGAGGGGTCAACAAAATTAAAAGTGAATGATCCGTTGTCAGTAAAAGTGTAAGAATTCAATCCCTCATTATTAGTAATGGTAACGGGCTCATCGGGGGTAATAGTGGCGACTACATTGCCGTTGGTGGCCGTTTCTGGAACATAGCTAACGGTGGCCGTTGGCGCCGTAGTGTCAATTACTCTAACAATTCTTTTAGCTTGATCAGCGGTCGAAGTGCCAGTATAATTGCCTAAATCAGCACCAGTGACGTCGTAAGTGACCGTTGAAGTGCCAATAACGTTTGTGTCTATCGGGGCTGTGGAAATATTAGTCCTAATTAGCGAAGTGATGTCTGTGCCGTCTCGATCGACGGCAGTAGCACCAGCGTCAACATAAGTCGTGCCTCTTTCAACAGTTACCGGACTAAGACCCTTACGATAAATGATCGGTCGATCAGTATTTACAATATTTACAGTTCTAGTAGTTGTGGCTCTATTACCAGATAAATCAACCGCACTGTAAGTTATTGTATGAGAGCCTAAAACAGTATTGTCAAAATCTTTGCCGGTAACAGTTATCGTAACGTGGCCGGTAATGTTGTCGCCATCAACCAAATCAGAAACGGTATAATCCGGATCTGGATTTAAAATCGAATAATCCTTATTAATATACATATCAAAAGGATTATTGCCGATTAGATTAATGGTTGGTGCCGTGGTATCAATAATCGTTACCGATGAAGTGGCGTTAGCATAATTTCCAGAAGCATCAGTAGCGGTCCAAGTGACTTCAGTTGTGCCCAAAGGAAATTTTGTTGGGGTGTGGCTTATTGTGGGGTTAGCATCGGCAATATCTGTTGAAGTGGCTGGAATTAAATCGACGGGAGTAGTCAATGGTCCAGTTGCCTCAAAAGTTTGGTTTTCTGGAGGAGTAATAATTGGGTTAGTCGTATCGGTAATTTTAATATTAAAACTTCCGGTGGCGGTATTTCCCGCCGTATCAGTGGCTGTGCAGCTAACGGTGGTTGTGCCAAGTTTAAAAGTTGAACCGGATGCTGGATCGCAAGTGACCGTAGGATTTTCAGGATTAACGTCAGAAGCACTAGTTTCAAAATTTATAATTTCTCCGTCATGATTAGTCGCCTCCATCGTAATATCTTTGGGTAGGTTAAGAGTTGGCGCGGTGTTATCAATAGTTACTGAAATCGGGTCTGAGGTGGCGTGATTTCCGGCATTGTCATAAGCATCAGCCCAGATATTATGAACTCCATCAGTCAAGGTGGTAGTGTCAAGGCTAATAGAATAAGGGGCAATATCCGCTTCCCCGATTTTTACATTTGTTGGCGTGTCTTGCCAGAATTCAACTTTGGCAACTCCTGACTGGCCATCACTAGCCGTCGCCATCAGGGTAACACTTCCTTTAAGCAAACTACCTGCAGTCGGATTTGTGATTGAAGACGTAGGCGCAATTGTGTCTGGAATGTAGTAAACAGTTAAGCTGATGTGGTCAACTCTAGCCTGTTTATCTCCTCCTGAAGTGCGACCAACTGATAACACGAGCCCAAAATTGGCGTTGTTAATATCAGCTGGCGTCCAGGTGCTACCCCAGAGATCCGATATGCCTCCATAAGTCGAAGTGGCGTCGGTCCCGGTCCAGTTAGATAAACTCGATTTGTTGTTGCCTGTTACGACATTATTTTTTACTAAGCTAACAACATGATCAGTGATATGCGAAGAACCTATACCAGTATCACTTTTTTCAATATTAGCTTGAATGCCATTAATAGTAGCGCCAATTGGAATATTAAAATTAAAGCCGGTTACTCTTAAATAATTACTAATATCATTAGAATTAGTAATATTTACTGTGGCGTAATTATTATCTGAGGTGGCGACACGGTTAGCGTTAACCCAGTCAACGCTCCCTGAGGGGGCGGAAACATTACCGGCAAAACTGGAACCGTTGTTTGGCCCCTGCGAGGGCGGCGGTGCGATTGCTAAAGCACTGTTAGAAATAATTAGCCCGAGCAGAAGCAGTATGGTTGTAAAACCAACTGTTTGATTTTTTTTCATATTATTTTGTGGGTATTTTCTAATAAATTTATTGGATAATATTAGATGTACCCGTTAAATTAATTATCACTTTTCTATTTTTAAAGAACCACTCTTAGATTTAACAACTACGACTCATTTTGTTCAAAACATTATTTAAAATTGCCGTCAGAAATTTGAAATTTCCAGACTAGATTCGGTGGCGTTTTTCCGTAAACGCTGAACCCTACAATGAAATAAATTATTTTGTTAAGTGCACTGTTATTAACTAAATTTATATGTAAATTTGTAAAAATGTTATATTGCCTACCGAATCAGAATAATAATCCCTATCTGGTGGACTTTAATATTACTCCTAAATCAAGAAAAAGTAAAGAGGGTCTTGTAAGCTATAATAAAAAATCACCCTTTTGAAGAGTGATTTTTTAGAGGCATTAATGGGGGCGCCTAAAAGATAATCATTAAAATTAGAAGCAGAATTAAGCCGAGGCCGGAAAAGATTAATTTGGGATGCTGTTTTTTAATCTTAATAAAAATATTTAATAATAAAGCTAGAGTTACCAGCGATAAGAGGGTTTTAAAATAGATCGAACTGATATCAAAAACCTGCTCTAGCCCGTTATGGGGGTGATTTTTAAATAACCAATACTGATCAGCGATTGAGGTTTTTTGAGGGGTAATATTATTGTTAGTAATTTCAGTTTTTTGGATTTCGCCATTGCTAGTGCTAACAGTAATAATTGGCGGCGTAATTGAGTGATTATTATTTTGAATCAGCGCTTGGCCAGCCCACTTGGTTTCGCCGCTAGAAGTGGCTTGACTAATCGGCGCCATTTTAATGTTATTGTTTAACACTTCCAGATTAGCCGTTTGAGCGGTGGTGGGTAAAGTAGCCTCAACCCTAACTATTTGTTCATTTTTAAAACCAACTGGTTTATTAATAACAATTTTTGCATCTTTAATTTTTAAAGCCGGCTTTTCTTCAATTTTATCTGATAAGACAGTCGGTTCCCCAGGGATAGAAATTTTATCAATCAGTTTGGTGGTTTCTATTTTTTTAGTATCAGGCTGATTATTTGTTTTTGGTAAACCAAAATATTGAGCAATAAAAATCGTGTCTCGATTTAAATAAGTGCCGCCAGCTAAGGCGACGCCTATGTCTTGAAAATTGGTATCAGTTAAATTGCTATAATGAGTCGGACTTTTTTCCCAGGCCGACATCACATCGCTGGCGTTGTTATATCCCATGGCCAAATTTTCCCCAACAGCCAAGTAATTATCATAAGCCGCAAGCTTTAAGAAATGTTCTAAATTAAAGCCTTGAGGGCTTAAATGAGCAAAGTATTGATTAATTAGCATGTCTTCGACTTTGTTGTCGGCCGCTTGGTCCAATTTGATATTTTCATTTAAAGTTTCTAGGGAAAGACTTTTTCGAAGACTGTTAGTCAGGGCAATTATTTTTACGCCCTCTTCTTTAGAAATATCCGGAGTCATCCAGGCAGCTAAGGGGTAAAAGACTACTAGCAAAACTACTATTAGTTTAACTATCAAAGCGCCACCGGCATGAAATAATAATCTTTTAGGATGAAGGGATTTTGGTTTATAATCATTGCCTTGGTGAGGAATAAAAAAATCTTTTAGTAATCCGCCACCGACAGGATCGCGGCCTTTTAAAACCGCTTCCCCATCTTCAATACCATCGCCATCAGAATCGGCGTTATAGGGGTCGGAACCAAAATAATTTATTTCGTCAAAATCAGATAAGCCATCGCCATCTGAATCTTTAAATTTTCTTGGTTTCGTAATCTTTTTTAACATAAAGAGAATCTAACACAAAAATGTAAAAATGGCAAATAGATATTTTTATTTAACTTCGTAAACTAAAGTTACATCTATTTTAATTTCATTTTGTCCAGTTTGAATGTCGGGGCTAGCAATAACAGCTCCACCGGCGGCATTACTGTCCATTTTTGCGTTAGCATACACCATGGGGGTAACTACCGGGTTAGTATTTTCGTAAACACTTTTAACTTGACCTAGCTTCATGCCCGATTGCTGAGCAATTAAGACCGCTTTTTCTTTAGCCTGCTTAATTGCCAATTCCCTGGCCTGATCTTTTAAGGCTGATTCGTCGTCAATGGTAAAATTGATATTGCCAATTTGATTAGCGCCTTGTTCGGTAGTTTTGGCAATAACATCGCCAATTTTATTCAAATCTCTAATTTTTAAAGTTAAGGTTTGGGTGACTTCATAGCCGGCAAGTTCCTGACCCTTAGCATTGGTCCAATTGTAAACCGGATTTAAAGTGTAGTTAGAAGTTTGAATGTCTTTGCTGTCAATGTTTAATTTAGTGAGCTCGGCGGTAATTTTATTCATCGTATCATTGCTTTCAGCAGTCGCTTCGGCCGCAGTTTGTTTGGTACTAGTTTTTAAGCCAATCTCAATGTTAGCAATGTCCGCTTTAGCGTAAACCGTCCCCGAGCCAGTCACAGAAAAACGGTCCTGGTTGTTATTCTGTTTAACTGTAAAAAGAGCGAAGATAACGATGGCGGTGACGGCCAAAATCACCAAAATCGCTAGAATTAATTGAGATTTTTTCATAGATTTTTTGTTCTGCCGAGCGGCAAATTTAAAATTATTTAATTTATTTTTATTATAGGCTTTTTTTCTCTTAAACTCCAGGTACCGCTCTTTCGTCCATGATTAGCAAAGCGGTGAGCTTCTTCACGGAGCTTAAGTAAAGTTGGTTTGAGATTTTTAGCTAAATCTTTAAAATTTTCCTTAGTCCCTTTAGCAAAAACTAATTTATCGCCGCCTAATTTGGAAATTCCTACTAAAGGCGTATTGAGATTATGGCTTTGCATTATTTTAGTAAGAAAGGAGATTTGTGGCGAGCCGCCATCAATCATTATCAAATCAGGCAGCGGCCATTCAAGATGTTTGAAGCGGCGCAATAATACCTCAGCTAGAGCTCTTTCATCATCAGCCGCTGGTGCTTCTTTGATTTTAAATAAGCGATATTCGTTCTTATCCACCTCCCCATTAGAAAATACTACCATTGAACCATAGGACTCATGGCCGTTTAAATGAGAAATATCATAACCCTCAATGCGGTTTAATTTTTTGGTACTTAAATTATCTTCACGAGTTAAGAGCGACACGTCTTGTAGATGTTTTAAAGCTCTGGCTTGTTCAGGGTTTTCTTGGCTTAATTTTTTAAGTAATCTCGTTCTTTCGCCGCTTAGCAGCAAGCACAGGTTATCAATATTTTTTTTATAAGCCTTTTTAGTAATGGCGTTAATACAAGCTCCGGGACAGAGTCCAATTTGGTAATCAAAGCAAGCTTTGCCTGATTTGGCGACGCAATTTCCCCAGGGAAAAATTGGTCGAATTAATCTTAGAGCATTACCAATTAGGGTTCTTGACTGATAAGGACCAAACACTTTAGCTTTAGTCTCGGGAAATTTTTTAAGATCTTGGCCGCGGATAATAATTGGTTTGGGATAATCGCCGCTAGGAATAACAATATAAATAAAAGAACGGTTATCGCGATCAACCACATTATATTTAGGCCAATAATCTTTAATGTTTTTTGCTTCTAAAATGATAGCCTCAAGCAGGCTATTGCAGACAACCCAGCGTAAGTCTTTAGCGGTTTCGACCATTTCGGCAATCCGCGCTTCAATATTTTTTTGAAAATATTGGCTGAGTCGATTTTTAAGACTAGTGGCCCGGCCGACATAAAGAACTACCCCTTTATTGTCTAGCCAAAAATAGACACCGGGTTTAGCGGGTATCGTTTTCAATTTATCTTTTAAAGGGTTGTTTTTCTTGATTGACATGCGAATAAAAATAAGCTAGTCTTAGGGGGCCATTTTAGTTTTGTTTAATTCCTTTTCAGGCCAGCGCTTACATAATGTAAGCCTGGCCTTTTTTCTATTTTAAATATTCTTTTAGATACTGACCGGTAATACTTTTTTCACTTCTAACAATATCTTCCGGTTCACCAACGGCTAAAACCTTACCGCCCTTTTCACCGCCCTCTGGACCCATATCAATAATATAGTCCATCGATTTTAACATATGTAAGTTGTGTTCAATAATTAAACATGAATTTCCGCGGTCGACTAATTTATTAAGCACCACGAGTAGCATCTCGATATCTTTATAATGCAAGCCAGTGGTTGGTTCATCAAGTAAATATAAAGTTTTTTTGCCCAGCGTCATGGTTAACTCTTTGGCAATTTTAATACGCTGCGCTTCGCCGCCAGACAAAGTAGTTGACGATTGACCAAGTTTGATATAGCCCAAGCCAACTGAAGCGAGCACTTGTAATTTATCAGTAATAAAATAATTACCATCAAATAATTCAATTGCTTCATCAATGGTCATATCCAATACTTCAGCGATATTTTTTCCTTTATATTTTACTTGCAGAGTTTCGCGGTTAAAACGTTGTCCGTGGCAGACTTCACACTCGACGGAAATAGCGGGCAAGAAATGCATTTCGATTAGGTTAAATCCGGCTCCCTGACAAGCCTCACAACGCCCACCAGGACGATTAAAGGAGAATCTTGACTTGGTATACCCTCTTTCTTTTGACTCAGGTAATTCGGCAAAGAAATCTCTGATATGACTAAAGAAACCAGTATAAGTTGAAGGATTAGAGCGTGGTGAGCGGCCAATCGGTGATTGATCAATTACCACCACTTTATTAATATATTCCACGCCTTTAAGTTCGGTCACATCTTCTAATTTAGCTTTGCCTGGTCGTGCTTTAATCTTGTTAATATTTTTATATAGTACTTCATAAAGTAGGGATGATTTACCGGAGCCGGACACACCACTAATTCCCACTAAACGACCTAAGGGAATTTCGACGCTCACATTTTTTAAATTATTAGCTCTGGCGCCAATAATTTTTAAAGCCCCACTATTTTTAGTGCGCCGTTTGGTTGGTACGGCAATTTCTTTAACGCCGGTTAAATATTGAACAGTTAAAGACTCAGCTTTAGCTTTTTTACTCTCTAATAATTTTTTAGTATAATCAGCGGCCATCACCTGCCCGCCATGAACGCCAGCCAGCGGCCCCATATCGACTAAATAATCGGAAGCGAGAATAGTTCGTTCATCGTGTTCCACAATAATCACGGTATTATTTTTATCGCGTAAAGTTTTTAGAGTTTCAATCAACCGATCAGTATCACGTTCGTGTAAACCAATCGTTGGTTCGTCGAGTACATATAAAGTTCTGGATAATTGTGAACCAATCTGGGATGACAAACGGATGCGCTGCGCTTCACCGCCTGATAAAGATTCTGCTTCCCGATCAAGTGATAAATAATTAAGACCCACTTTATTTAAGAATTCTAAACGATTTAAAACTTGGCCAATCACATTTTCGGCAATAGTTAGTTCGCGTTTAGTCATCTTTTGATAGTACTGCCAGAAAAATTCTTTTAAATTATCTAGCGACAAACTGCCTACTTCGGCTAAATTTTTGCCATGAACCTGAACTGACAAGGCTTCCGGTCTTAAACGTTTGCCTTGGCAGGCCGGACAATCTTTTTCCGCGAAGTAACCAATTTTACCTAAACCGGTACACTCTGGACAAGCACCATGAGGTGAGTTAAAAGAAAATAAGCGTGGTTCTACTTCGGGAAAAGCAAAACTATCATTGGGACAAGTCCAATTAGCCGATAATAAAAATTCTTGTTTAGTAAATTTAGCAATCATGAGTCCGCCGGAATAAGCTAAGGAACTTTCAACCGCTTCAAATAAACGAGTTTCATCGGTAATCATTACTTTATCAATCACAATCTCAATGCTATGTTTTTTAGTCGCCGCTAGTTTTATCTGATCACGTAAAAAATGAGACTCGCCATCAATCCGAGCTTCGGCATAACCTTGATTTAAATAGTTATATAACAATTGATAGTATTCACCTTTACGATCGCGAACGACGGGGCTTAAAATTTCGACATATTCTTCCTTAAATTCTTTAGCCCGAGAAATAATAATATCAACCATTTCTTCAAGGGTTAATTTTTCAATTTTAGTGCCGCACTCTGGGCAATACACTTCGCCGACTCGGGCGTATAAAATTCTTAAGTAATCATGAATCTCCGTTAGGGTGCCTACAGTTGAGCGGGGATTATGCGATAGAGCTTTTTGATCAATGGATATGGCCGGAGCTAAGCCAATAATTTCATCAACATCCGCCGGTTTTTTCTGTCCCAAAAATTGACGCATGTAAGGCGACAAGGATTCAACATATTGGCGTTGGCCTTCGGCAAAAATAGTATCAAAAGCCAGCGATGATTTGCCGCTACCAGAAACACCAGTAATCACCGTTAAAGTGTTATGAGGGATTTCTAAATTTATATTTTTCAAGTTGTGCATTTTAGCACCCTTGATGATTATTTTATCTTCCATATTATTTTTTCTTTTTCTTTTTTAGTATGACTTCATTTTGAGCCATTTTTTCTCTTCCTTCATCACTAATTTCTAAGAAGTCTTCAATTGGTTTAATAATTGTTTGTGGAGTGATGCCGTGTTTCTGATTGTAAGCTAATTGTTTAATTCGACGGCGACTCACTTCTTCCATCGCCAGCTTAATTGAATTTGTAATGGTGTCGGCATATAGAATAATCTTACCACTAACATTACGAGCAGCCCGGCCCATCGTTTGCATCAGGGAGGTTTGACTGCGCAAGAAGCCTTCGCGGTCAGCATCTAAAATCGCCACCAGAGTGACTTCTGGTAAATCTAAACCTTCACGCAGTAAGTTAACCCCAATTAGAACATCAAACTTCCCTTCACGAAAAGCTTTTAAAATATCAGTCCGTTCAAATGTTTTAATATCGGAGTGTAGATAATTACTCTTAAGTCCTTGCTGACCCAAATATATATTTAAATCTTCCGCTTGTTTTTTGGTTAAGGTATTGATAATCGTCCGCTCACCTTTAGCGGCTAAACGTCTCGCTTCTTCAGTGATATCTTTAATTTGGCTGTAATTATCTTCCTTTCTAAACACAGGACGAACTTCAATTTCCGGATCAACTAAACCAGTGGGACGAATGACCTGCTCGGCAATCTGTTTAGAATGAGTTATTTCATACTCACCGGGAGTGGCGGTCGTAAAAATAACATTACCCAAACGCTGTTCAAATTCTTTGAACTTGAGTGGGCGGTTATCAAGAGCTGATGGCAAACGCCAACCGTACTGAGTTAGATTTTTCTTACGAGCTTGATCGCCGTTATACATTCCCCGAACCTGAGGTACGCTAATATGAGACTCATCAATGACCGTTAAGAAATCCGGTTTACCATCTTTCTTGGGGAAATAGGCTAACAATGAATCCGGCGCTTCCCCGGCTAATTTACCGGACAAATGACGGGAGTAATTTTCAATGCCATGGCAAAAACCGAGACTTTTAATCATTTCTAAATCATAACGGGTGCGTCGTTCTAGTCTCTCAGCTTCTAAAAGTAAACCTTCGCTCCGAAAATAAGCCAACCGGTCCTGTAATTCCTCTTTAATATTTTTAAGGGCGGCCTCAATTTGTGGTTGGCTGGATACAAAATGTTTGGGCGGAAAAACCACAATTTCCGGTAAGTCTTCTAGAATAGCTCGAGTGACATGATCAATTACTCCAAGTGAATCTACTTTCTGGTTTTTAAGTTCAATACGATAAATAACATTTTCGGACATCGGTCTGATTTCAAACACATCGCCGCGTACCCGAAATTCACCGCGCTTAGTATCGCCGGTAGTTCTGGTAAATTGAATTTTAATTAGTTGTCTTATCAAATCGGCTCGGACAATTTCTTGATTTTTACTTAAATGAAGCCGTGATTCTAAATAATTATCCGGCACCCCCAGATTATAAATGCAAGAAACAGATGCCACAATAATCACATCACGACGGCTCATTAAAGCCGAAGTCGCCCCGTGGCGCAGACGGTCGATTTCATCATTAATCATCGATTCTTTATCAATGTAGGTGTCTGTAATTGGCAAATAGGCCTCTGGCTGGTAATAGTCGTAATAAGAGACAAAGTAATGCACCGCATTTTCGGGAAAGAAATTCTTATATTCACGATAAAGCTGAGCCGCTAAGGCTTTATTTGGCGCCATTACCAGTACCGGTTTATCAAAATCTTTAATGATGTTAGCAATGGTAAAAGTTTTTCCAGATCCAGTGACACCGAGCAAGGTCTGAAAGTCAAAATTATTTTCTAAACCACTTTTAAGTTTAGCAATCGCTTCGGGCTGATCACCGGCTGGTTCGTATTCCGATTTTAGTTTAAATAATTTAGCCATATGATAATTCTTATCAATAAAAACAAAGGGATTATCCGCCCCCCCCTTGTAAGCCATCGGCTATTTTTATTTATAAGAATCTATGAGTCTGTTAATCGCGTTTATTTCTGCTTCCGGTAATTCTTCATAAAACATTTTTGAGGATTTACTAGCGTTGATATCATTTATCTTTTCCTCTTTAATCTCTAATAAAGAGCTTAAGATACCTTCTAGATTTTTAATTAAATTTTCTTTGTTTTCACCGGTTGCTTTTTTGTAATTAACATTGCGGTTGGTGATTTCTAAAAAATAATTATAGTCATGAGCGAAATCTCCAGTTATCAAAAAATCTTTTAAAATTCTAATTTTATTTTCAGCGTCGCGCAGTAAGGCTTGGCTATTTTCATCGTACTCAGCCGTCCTGACGGCAGTTTTTGGTAGACCCTCAAAGCCGTTTCGATTCATATATTTTGCCTGATGTTTACAATAATATTCTACTATTTTTAGAATAAAATGTCAAAGAAAAAATGGCATAAAAAAAGCCTGAATCTCGAGTTAATCGATGATTCAGGCCGGGAGTTTAAGCAATTACGCTTTCGCACATCATGCCTTTGCAAGCTGAGGTTATCGGGCTCTCTAGGCAAATTTTAGTATCAGTCACACAAGGTAACAATCTTTCTGGAAAAACCAAAATTTCTAACAGTTCGCTTAAAAATTCGGCATCCGAAATCTTGAGCTGGGCATATTTGCTAATTAAAAGGTCTATTTCCGACTGTCTTATTTGATTAGTCGTTTGAAATATTTTCTGCAAATATTTTTCGAAATACAAAACTTCAGTCTCTGTTTCACTTCTAATCAGGGAGTTGAAAATTTTTAATTTATCAAATTCGCCATCAAAATCCAAAGTTACGGTTACCGGAACCCGAACTAATGAATTTTTATATTTTCCCTCAACACAACTATTGGCCCTAATATGACCCACTAATTTACCATGGCTTAACTCATCATAATCTAAATGATTTAGTCTGTTTTCAGTTACAATAAAATATTTTTTACCCTGCTTCCAAATTGGTTCAGTGAGCACAATTCTTTCACCTTCGGCGGTTACTAAGACACAAAATAAGGTCGCTACATTATCACTCCAGCTATTGTAGCCATCGGCGGTGGTGATGTATTTGTCTTTGACAATATAAACCAGAATCATGTGAGATATTAGAATCACCAAAAAAACAAAAAAACTTTTCATCGTTATTAGCTCATTCATTTTATCTTCACCCAATGCTAAAAGGCCAAAAATAACAATAAAAAAAACAGCTACCGAGAAGACAAATGGCCCGTGGCTCAGTAACAAAAAATACTGCTTAATCGGATTTTTCATGATATCAATTTTTAAATTGTTAATAATACTAATTTGTAAAACAAAAATAGCACTAAATGTGCTATTTTGTCAATATATG
>TBL_comb47_HYPODRAFT_10006637_pt1 | contig 12452 bp, 4 predicted proteins | sample TroBogypolimnion_40_FD_10682 | JGI IMG/M metagenome (IMG submission 10682)
GGTCATCCAGGCCGCGGGCCACGAGGTAATCGCGGGCCGCGTGCCCCTCCGGCGCCGTGATACGAGACGCGTAGTAGTTGGCGACCTGCTCCAGGAGCTGCGCGTCCTCCGCCGAGTCCTCCAGCGGACACGGCAGGCGCGGAACCGTCGCTAGTTTGCGCGGGGCCTCCGGGGCATGCTCGAACGCGGCCTTGCCGCCGTTGGCCAGCAACTCAAAGGCGTGGCGGAAGCTCAGGCCGTCGAAGCGTTCGACAAACTGGATGACGTTGCCGGTTGCGCCGCAGCCGCCCGCCATGCAGCGCCACAGGCCCTTGCCGGGCGTGACGATCAAGTTCGGGGTTTCCCGGTCGTCGTGGAACGGACACAAGCCGATCCAGTTCGCGCCCTGCTGCCTGAGCGCCACGCCCCGCGACTGGATCAGGGCGACGAGATCGGTTTCGCTTTTGATCCGGTCGATTTCGGGGTCGGGGATGCGGGCCATGGGGTTGTCGGTGAGGGGTGTATGTTAGGTCTTATCAGAAAAGACCGAAGACGGATTCACTTCAAGACGGAAGACAAGGCGTCATGGCGCGAAGGGTGTGATTCCAGTTTACCAGCGTTTGCTTGTTAGCGGTTCCATTTGGCGTGGAAATCCGGCGTGGTGGCACAGGCACGGCAGGACACCGCCGCCACGGATGGCGGATCTATCAGTGGCGTTGTGCCAGGCGCGGGAGTGGCGTTGATCAATCCGGCAAACCGGGCGAGGCTCGGGCCGCAACGGTCCCGGGCGGGGAATGGATAGGTTTCTCATGGTTTTGACAGTGGGGACGCCCGCGCACCATGCGCAGGATCTCCCGACCGCGATTGAGCAAGGAACGGACGCTGGCTGCAATGTCATCTTGTAACGCAAGGCCGGTCACAAGCGCGATCAGGCCCACAATCAGCGCCGGCTGCTGAAAACAGATGTCTTGCAGCACTGCGGAGGAATCTTGTAACGCAGCGGAGGAATCTTGTAACGCACTTTCGGGCTGAGGCGGCTTGCGGCGCCAGTAGTAGGGATTGTCTCTTCGCCACCGCCGAACCCGCTCGCAGTGATAGCTGCCGCGGAAGTAATCCTGGTTTTCCGGCCGGCACCGCCATTGTCGCTGGCTGTTGGCCTTTGACGCCTGGCGGCAGTCCGGTTTCTGGCAAAAGCGCTGACGCCCCAGATTGCGGCAGTCGGCGAGGAATCCCTCATGGCAGTGCTGGCACTTGGTAGCGGCTGGATGTTTCATCGCCGTTATGGAACGAGTGATCGAATCCAGCGCAACCTGTCACTGGCAAGAAAGGGAGTATCCTGCACGGGAAATGATCCGGCTATCAAGTCGCCGCGGGATTCCTAGCGCGGCGAATGCGGTGTGTCGCTGCTTTCGAGCCAGGGCCAGGGCAACATGTGTCTAACGACGCCGGGGCGGTCATGCCGGTGTTGACCGCCGGCGGCGGCTCATTGGTGCGGCAGGAGATGCTATGTTTCTGCGGATTTGGTGACGCGGTTTTTGAAAATGCATTCAATGGAGTGCGATCTCATGCAATGAATTTGAACGATCAGCAGGAGTTGTCTGGGAAAGCGACTCCTTCACCAGCGGGTACAGAAATGGTGGTAACAGGAATACAGGGTACGGAATTCCGAATAGTCATGATTTATCTAATCAATAAAGATGTTTGATTATTGGTATATCTCCCGGTATTGGGCTATTTTCAATCGTCGTGATTTTTCCGAGTTTTTTTGTTGACGTGCCCAGTTTCGTTGTCAGTGTCAAAAACATGTTAGGAACATTCCTACCATCCGCCTGTTCTCTGCCGCTTATCTCGTGTGTGGCATGGTTGACATTTGCGCCTGACGGGGCGGGTGAGGCTCGTTCCGCGGTGTCTGATGGCTTGGAAAACATGCCTGCCACTTTGCAGTTAGCAAAGCCGTTCCTGCCTCCCGCCGGTGCTCCCGCCGCCATCTCGCTGAATGCCCCCCGTCGGCTGCGTTCAACCCGCCATGCTACCCTACTGATCGTCCAATCGCCGCAAACCACATGAAAATCCTGACATCACGCATCCGACAGTTTTCCGTCGCGCTACTATCACTAATGTGGCTGGGTAACCAGTATGCATCGGCGGCACCCGAGGAGGCCCAGGCTCCCACGGAGAATGGGTCACCTGCGGCACCCAAGAGCGGGGTTGTCGCCGAGGTCTGGCCGCTTGGGGCACCGGTTGCTGGATCGGTGCGGCGTGCCTTTGAGGTCTGCCGCGGTCAAAGTCCGGCGGGTGTGGCCACGGCCATGCCATTGGGAAATTTTGACATTCCGGCACGGGCCGCTGCGTCGTTGGTTCGGGTTCGCGGAGTCCTGAATGCGCCCGAGACGTTTTCATACGCGTTCACCATCGACGGCTCCGATCCCGCGGAATTGTGGATCGAGGAAGCGGATTCCGGGATTTGGGTGCTGGCGCAAAGGGAGGGCAATCCGAACAAGCGTGCGGGCAGCATCAGGATGGAACAGGGGGTGCCGCGGCGTTTTGAATTCTGGACGATGGGCAGCGGCGAGATTGCTGTGCGGTGGAACGCCGTGAAGTGGGGGACCAAGGACTCGAGACGGGTGATCGTGGACGGTGTGATTCCCGCAGCGAGCATGGCCCCCCCGGCGGCAAGACCGGGTCAAGTTTCCGGAGATGCGCTGCGTGATGAGTGGAAAAAGCGGTGGGGTCTCGACCTTGCATCGAACGACGGGCCTAACGGAATGTGGGGGGATCCAGACGGCGACGGACTGTTGAACTGGCAGGAACAGCTCGCCGGGACCGCCCCCCTCAAGGCCGATGCCGAGGGGCGGCCCGGTCTAGTTCGCCTTGAAATCTGGCGCGGCATACCGGGCAAGTTTGTCTTCGATCTAACGAGATCGGCGAGGTTTCCGCAGCACCCCGATGAGGTCCGCTATCTGCATCGTCTGGAAATTCCCGTCGGCTACGGCAACGATTACGGGTCGCGGGTGCGAGGATGGATCAAGGCACCCGCCAGCGGCGAATACACGTTCAACATCATCGCGGACGACACCGCCGAACTCTGGCTTGGGGAAAACCCATCATCCTTCAGCAGGAAGCTGATTGCAAGGGTCGAACAGGCGGGCCCGCCGGGGAAGTGGACGCGGCGTTCAGAGCAAATCGACAAGCCGCTCTTCCCCGAGCAGGTATCGGCACGGATTTCACTGGTGAAGGACCAGACCTATTATCTGGAGATCCTCCACAAACAGTCCGACAAAATCGACCACTGCTCGGTGGCATGGATTCTGCCAGGCGAGACATTGCCCCAGGTCATCGGTGCCGACGCCCTGATCTCCTGGCAGCGCGACCCGGCGGACACGGCCGACACTGGCCTGCCCGACGCCTGGCTGCAATCCTCCGGATTGATGGCCGAGGGCGTGGATCCGGCGGACCGCGCAGCCAATGCGGATCCCGACCACGACGGCCTAACAAATCTTCAGGAATGGATGGGAGGCACCGATCCGCTCAAGCCTGACATGGTCGAGACGACACACATGCTCACCTGTGAGAGTTGGACGGAACTGCCGGGAGACCGGATCCAGGATCTGGTGCTCGACAAGGCGTATCCCGCAAAGCCGACGCACCGCACGCTGGTCGACAATCTCGACTTCAGCGCGGAGGGTGACAATTACGGGGCCCGTCTGCGCGGGTATCTAACAGCCCCCGACGACGGCCCCTATGTTTTCCATATCTCCGGCAACGACGCGTGCACGCTCTATCTGGCGGAATCGGAGGACAAGTTCACCAAACACGTGATCGCCAAAACGGTTCGCGGAACGGGCTGGCGGGCCTACGGCCAGAATGTGTCCCAGCAGAGCGATCCTGTCGAACTGAAAGCGGGCCAAAGGTATTACATCGAGGTCCTGTTCAAGCGCGGCGCGCGGCAGGACCCCGCGGCCAACCCCCGGGATCATTCGAGCGTGGCGTGGTCAAGGCCCGGACGGCACGGCCTCGGGCAGACTGTCATCGATGCTGGCTATTTCAGTCCTTACAAAAGGGACCCTCGCGACCAGGACGACGACGACCTGTTAGATTCGTGGGAGACAGCGCATAATTTGGACCCCACGGACCCCACCGGAGCCAACGGCGCCTGGGGGGATCCCGACGGTGATTTGCTCGATAACTTCACCGAGATGCAGGCCGGCCTTGACCCGCAGGTCGCCGATGCCCACGGAGCGCCGGGCTTCGCGATGTGGGAATGCTGGGAAAATATCGTCGGCGACCTCGCCGCACTCAAGGCCGATTTGTCGTTCCCGCTCCATCCGACGCGGCGCGAGTGAGTGACCAGCCTCGAAGGCCCCTCGGGCCTGGGGAATTTCTATGGCTCGCGCCTGAGGGCGTACCTGATTCCGCCGGTCACCGGGGACTACACCTTCGCGATTGCCGGGGACAACCAATGCGAGCTGTGGCTGAGCCCATCGGAATTCAAATACTACAAGGTGAGGATCGCCTCGGTCGCGCGCTGGACGGGCTTCCGCGAGTGGGACAAGGAACCTGGCCAGATCTCCAAACCGATCCATCTGGTGGCGGGAGGGCGGTACTTCATCGAGGCCCTGCACAAGCAGGACACCAAGCAAGACCATGTTTCGGTTGCCTTCAAGGTGCCCGGCGCGAAGGAGTTCGAGATCATCCGGGGCAAGGCGATCGCGGGGTTCGCCGGTGACCCCGAGGACAAGAATGACAACGACATACCAGATTCCTACGAACGCCAAAATGGGATGTCGCCCGATGGCCGCGACGCTGACAAGGATCTGGATGGCGACGGCCTCACAAACCGGCAGGAATTCCTGTTAGGAACGCGTGCCAATCTCAAGGATACGGATGGCGATGGGATCAATGACGGAGATGAAGTCAAGATCTATCACACCAACCCGCTGGTCAAGGACACGCCGCCCCCGGTGCTTGCAAAGACCGCCCCCTTGGCCCAGTGGTCGGGAACCTCGGGCTCGTGGATGGCGGGTGCCGACGGCACCCTGGATTCGATGGAGCGCCGGGGCGAGGCTTCCTGGGACGTCGAACTCGCCGCCCCCGGGGTTTACCTGATAGAGGTGTTGGCAGGCGCCCACGGTGCGTCGGGGTACGTTCCGCCCGTGCCGGTGACCATTTTGATAGACGGCCTGGAAACCATGAGCGGACTCATCCTCGCCGGTGAGCCGCCGACGAGGCTCGCCGCCCTCACCCGTTTCCTTGCGGCCGGCAAACACCGCGTCACCCTGGACGACCGCAATGTTCGTTCCGGTGTCGGCATCGCGGTCGTGTCGATCAATTTCTATCGTCATCAGGGACCGGATGCGGACGCGAACGGCATCCCGGACTGGTTGGAGAACCTCTGCCGCCGCGAGGATCAGTTGGACCAGGGCCAGTCCGAATCCGCGGTTTCCCCCGCCTGCATCGAAGGTGAGGCCCGCTTCGCCGATGACGTGTCACTCTCGGTCGGCGGCGTTGCTGTACCCGCGCAGGAGGGCTTGCGGGGCAAGTGGTTCGCCGACGTGCCGCTCGATCCCGCGGCCCCTGTGGAACTCAAGGCGGCCTTCGAGGGCGGGGCGATCGTCGAACCGGTTTCGGTGCAATGGATAGCGACGAACCTCATGGTTTGTCCCGATGTGCTGCGCCTGCGGGCCGGCGACGCCTTGTTGCTGACCGCGTGTCCCGCCGACGCTGATCCGCAAGCCGTGGCGTTCGAGATCAAGGACGGAGCGGGGTTTGACTGCTCGGGACAGGCCAGCCAGCCGCAGCAGGTGCGCTTTGCCCAAGCCGGGCGGTCGGTTCTCTCTGTCGCCGCAGGCACCTCCGGAGGCACCCAACAGACACGCAGCGTCACCGTTGAGGTTCGCGCGGCAAGTCTCGACGCGGGCTTCAGCGTGGCCGTGGATTACCCGCGCACCTGGGAACTGCCGCTGGTTTCGCGCGACCTTTCCATCGAGTCCGATTCATGGCTAACGCTCGAAGAACAGTCCACCACGCCGCCGGCACCCCGGACCTTCACCGCGACCGCGACCGCGGCCGACTCCGCGCGCGTGTTGGCGCGCCTCTGGGACCATGGCCCGGTGCTCGCCGCAGCCTCCGTTGATTGCTTCCGCTTTGCCTCCGCCACCGCGACCGGTGACAGCTACCTGCTCCGCGTGCTGGCCGACGGAACCCGTGTGGTACAAGTCGGTTACGTGATTGACGGGGTCATTCCCAAAGACCTGTCGATTTGGCTGCGGCTCTATGTGACGGACGCCGTGTTTGCCAACGGCGACGCCTGGTATCAGCTCACCGCGGCGGACTTCGACGCAAACGGGATGGCCAGACTCACGATCCTCAAAGCTCCGGGGACCGGCATCCCGTTTGTGTGCCAGTGGATCATGCCATACGGAACGAAGGACGGAAACCCCGATGTGAAAACGGCGGCACCCGCCGGCACGGCAACCACCGACCCTGAAACGCCGGTTTCGCCAATGCTCGTTCCGGCGGCAGGCGCGAAACAACAACCCACCGGCCAAGGTCAATGAAGCTCAGGAACCTGCTGCCACCAACCCGGCGCTCCCGCATCGCTGTTGCCGCCTGCGGGGTGGCGGTCCTGATTGCAGCCGGTTGGGCTGCTAAGCAACGGTCCGCCGTGGCACCGGCAGGTGGAGCGCAGCCATTGGACATTGTCCATCACCCGCAGGATCCCAAAGACCTGTTTAAGGGGCATGAGTCCGCCGTGCGTTCCTCGTTGGTCGAGGCCCTCGCGCTCGCAAAGGATGTTCCATACCCGCGGCGGACCGAAATCCTGCGTGCCACCGGCGGCGACCTTGACCCAAACGAAATCGACCTGTTGGTGGCAGCCCTTCTCGCCACAAGTCCGACCTCGGACGCAGGCGGTTTGCGCTCCACCTGGTTCAGCGAGATTGCCAACCTCCTCCACCGCCAACCCGCGGCACGGGAGCGCCTGGCCCGCGCTCTGGCGACTGTCGCCCTCGATCCCTCCCGCGACGCCACGCTGCGCGACTATGCTTTACAACATCTGCGTGTGGTTTGGAACGACTCGGGTGGCGACACCGGATTGCGCGACTCGATCACGGCATCGCTCCGCAAACTTATCCGCGCGGACAAGACAGTGACCACCGCCGCGCTCCTTTCCCTGCACCTTCTCGGCGACGACGCCACCGCACCCGACAACCCCGTCACACGGGCTCTTCCCGACGCCGAGGTCGGGTCCCTCGCGGCTCACTTGCTCGAAGGCCCGGCCGGTTCGTGCCAACCGGCCGAACGCATGACCGCCGCACGCATCGCCGGCGAACGGCGGATCACTTCCCTGATTCCGCAACTCCGCCGCATCGCGTCTTCCCCGTCCGAGCACATCCTCAGCCGCATGGCGGCGGTTGCCGCTCTCGGGCACATGGCCGATGCATCAAACCGCGCTTTCCTCGAGTCCCTTGCCAAGGACCAGATAGACCTTGCGCCCGCCGCTCGCCACGCCCTTTCCATGCTTCCAGAATAATCCCAGTCCCCGCCCGCCGTGAATCCACAACGCCTGCTCCATCAATCGTTTCGTATTGTCGTCCCCGCGCTCATCCTTGTCATGATGGCATCGCCGCTTCCCGGAGCGCTGACCGGCGTGGACAATCCGGCCGTAGGTGGCCGGCAGAGTTACGACCTGGCCAATGCGAAAATCCGGGGGAATAACATCTCCGTGGTCGAGCTGGCTGACTTCGTGAAACCCGCCATCGGTCCCAATGACATCCCCCGCACGTTGGCAGTCGGCCCCGACCTCAATGGCATGGTGAATTTCCAGATATCAATGGATGTCACCGATTCCGCCTATTCCTATCCGGAATTCAGGATCGTTGAATCCAACACGGCCAAACCTCCCTCGGTTGTCCAGGCCACCCAGCGGGACACTGCCTTCTCACTGCCCGTCGGGACCTACAATTTCCCCATCATGGTGCAATACCTGTATCCCGGCTCGGATATCCCGCTTGGGTGGTTTAGCGTGACCACCGGCTCATGCGGCTGCAGCGCGTGTTCTTCCTGCGCTTATGAACCCAAGGCGTCACTCGACGGGGTGTGCCTCTCCCTGCCCGTTGGTTTCGACAGCTTCGGCATTCTGGGAAGCTCCCTCGAAGTGCGATTCGATTCGACGGTCAATCCCGGGATTTCCGCCGTGAAGATCCGTACCGCGGGCACGAGCGTGGCGTCGTCCGCCGGACCTATCATCAATTCAGTTACCACAGCGTCCGCCTTCACGGCGGTAACACCCATCGCCAGCGACCCCGATACGAACGCCTTCGCGATCACGGTGTCGGCCGATCCCGCCGATCATGCCGGCTCCATTTGCCGGGTCGTCGAGGTGCGCAGCGTCACAGTCACGGCCCCTAGTGAAACCTTCGTCCGCATGACATCGAAATCATTTGCCCCCCCCAACACAACAAGCCCCACGCAAACGGATGTGGCAGAATGGCACTTTGACAGTGTCAACAATAGGTGGTCGCTGATCACAGGCAACGGCCTCAGAACGGAAACCAGGACGGTAACCAGCTCCACCAACACTCGCAACGAATCCCTTCAAGTCACCGAGGCATCCCAGGTCGTGAGCGACCGGAGCGTCACCTACACCTTTTACCCCTGGGGTTGGGAAGAGACCCAGGAGGTGATCGCACCCGGGTCCGGGCAGCTCGAAAGCGACTGGTCATATTGGCAAGCCTCTGACACAGGTGCTGATTCCTCATCAATCGGGCGCCTCAGGTCCTATTCGCGCTACGGCGGATATGCCGAATCCCATACTTATTCCTCGGGCTCCCATGCGATCACCAGAACCGGATGTTTCAGCCCGGGCTCTCCGGCTTCCGAAACTTGGACGTGGGATGGCAACAGCACCGACACGGTTGCCCGTTCCGATCCAGCCTCCCAAACCGTCATCATCCGGTCGGCCGACATGACGATCACGAGGGAATACGACACGTCCTCCACCTATCTGGAAACCTCAACCCAGCGCAATACCTGCGGGGCGACTTTCGGCGGCATGCCCAATAGCATCACCCGACCCGACGGCACGGCCCGTTTCATCTCGTACAGCTTCCCGCAGGGTCAGTCCGACTTCGTCACAACCATTGATGAGGGAGGGATGAATAACGGCCGCACCGGAATTTCAGACGGCACCCGCACCGTCGAAAAGCGTGACAAATACGGGCAGGTGTTCGATCACAGTGCACATGCTCTGGTCGCCGGTCAGGAAGACCTGCAACTCGACGAGTGGACCGTGACCGGGTCCGACTTCGCCGGCCGTCCCACGGAGGTGGAACATTTCGGCGGCGAATGGAGCGAGTCCAAGGTTTACAATTGCTGCGGCCTGCTCAGCGAAACCGACCGCTACGGGATCACCACGACCTATGCGTACGACGACCTCAAGCGCCGGATCAAGACCAACGTCCTCAAAGTAACCACCGCCACCGGGTATGCCGGGCTTACGATTTCCCAATACCGCTACGCCGAAACACCCGGCAACGGTGGCAGCCTGGGTGCTCCTATCATCAACGAAATCTCCAAAACGGTCTCTAACCTCGCAGGCACATCCGTCGATACCTGGACACCGTCCCCCGCGAGCGGCCTTCTTGAGAAGACCTCCGGCACCGTCACCTCGTATGGCGACTCGTTGTCAGCCTATGGCAGGCAAACCGTCACCACGGCATACAACGGCACTTCGTCCAACATCCAGACCTCATGGTACGCGGCGGACGGCCGGGAACTCAAGACCTGGGGCCAGCTTTCGCTTGCTCGCGCCACAACCTACGGGAACAATCCTGTCGGCTACGGGGTGGACACGACGTCGTCGTATGTTGACGGAATCGCAACGGATGGCAGCGGCGGCACTCTCTGTGAAACCTCCACGGTCAGGACGGACGGACTCGGCAGGCGCACCTGCATTTTCCACGACTATGACACCGCAACGGGCAAGGCTACAGCCACGGAGAATTACACCTACAACGCCAAGGGTCAGCTTTTGTATGTGATTGACGCGGACGCCGTCCGCACGATGTATGCATACAACACCAAAGGGGAAAGAACCACCACCGCCATTGACCTCAACGGCAACGGGGCCATCGATTACGGCATCGATCAGGTGACCTACAGCGAGACAGCCCCCGCCGTGCGCATCATCAGCGAAAGTGTCAGCCTCCCGGTCATGCGCACCGTTTCCAAGGTCTGGCCGGCGGCAAACACCGAGGTTGAGGTCTCGCGAACCGACCGCTTGATGGACATGCCGGTGACCTGGACCGACACCCTGCCCCTCGCGGCGAACGGAAGCGGCACAGGCTACGGCACCACCACCACCTCAATCGTGCCAGACTCCGAAATCCCGGGCGATTGGACCGAATTCACATGGCACAGCGACGGCTCCAGCACCGTCAGCATCTATCAGAGCGGAAGGCTGCATGCCGTGGAAAACCACGACAACGCCTCCACTCCCTCCGGCGGAAACCTCATCTCATCCGTCACCTACACCACCTACGACGGCTTCAACCGCCCCACCGTCGTCACCGATTCCCGCACCGGTCCCAGCACCACCGTGTATGTTTCGGACATCTGCGACGCCGTCAAATCCATCACCGACCATGGCAATCGCACCACCATCTTCACTTACGATACCCGCGGCAACCGCACCCAAGTCCAATACCCCGATAACAGCATCACCACATCCATTTACACCTCGCAAGACCAGGTCGAAGCCACCTGGGGCTCCCAGGCCTACGCCACCGTTTATGCCTATGACTATGCCGGACGCATGCTAACCCTCCGCACCAACCCCACCTTCGATCCCCTTACCAACCTCCCCACCGACGCAGACGGTGCCGCCACATTCTGGCAATACTCCCCCTATACGGGCCTCCTCACCGGAAAGTTTCACAACCACAAACCCGGCAACCTCTCCGACGGCCCCACCTATGCCCACACCGCCGCCGGCCGCCTCCTCACCCGCACCTGGAAACGCGGTGTTGTGACCACCTACGGCCATGATACGGGCGGTCGCGTCAACACGGTCAGCTACTCCAACGATCCCGCCAACACGCCCAATCTCGTTTACATCCGCGATCCTCTCGGCCGCATCCTGACTGTCACCCGCGCCGCTGCCGCCCACGACACCTATACGTTCGATCCCAACACCCTCCAACCCGCCACCGAGGTACTCAATCAGGACACCCCTGCCGCACGCTCCCTCAGCCGCTACATTGATTCCTTGGCGCGCCCCCTTTCCCTTCAGGTCGGCACCGATTACTCCACCGCCTACGGCTTCGATGGCGCCGGACGCCTCAACCGCGTCTGGAACCAGCCCACCCTCAGCACCACCAAATCGCCTGTTGGCAACGCCACCTTCACTTACACCTTTCAACCCAACTCAGTCGGCCTCGTCCAAACCGTCGTCGGCGGCGCCCACACCGTCACCAACACCTGGGAGACGACCCGCGACGTCCTTGCCACCAAGGTCAACGCCGCTACCAGCTCAACACCCTCATCCTTCGCCTACACCGTCAACACCCTCGGCCAGCGCGACACCGTGGGCCCCGTCCTTGTTAGCGGCGTGCCCGTTTCCACCTACACCCCGGCTTGGGGCTGGCATTACAACGACCAGGGCGAACTCGATGAAGCCGCTGACCACTACGAATTCGCCAACCGCGCCTTCCGTTTCGACCCCATCGGCAACCGAGTGGAAAGCGTCAACGGCCTTCTTACAGACATGACCGGCACCCCCAACTACGCCGCCAACCCGCTCAACCAATACACCGCCACGCCGTTCGCGACAAGCGCCCCGATCTTCGATGCCGACGGCAACCTCACCGAGGATCGCGGTGCCAACAAGGACTCCGAAGATCGCCAGTATGTCTGGGATGCCGAAAACCGCCTCATCGCCATCAACAAGGTCCTCTCCCGCGACTCCGAGGGAGTCATCACCTCCGCCGTCGCCCTGGTCACCTGCCAATACGACCATCTCTCCCGCCGCATCACCAAAACCACGGGCACCGGCGGCTCCGCCGTCACCACCTGCTTCCTTTACGACGGCTGGAATTTAATCGCACAATATGCTGGCACAACGCTCAAAAAGACCTACACTTGGGGCATGGATCTCAGCGTTTCACTTCAGGGAGCGGGAGGCGTCGGCGGATTGCTCGCCGTCTCCGAGGTTGCCTTTCTCGGCGCGCGTAAGATTCTTACCCCCTATTACCCGACCTTTGACGGCAACGGCAATGTTAGCGAATACCTTAATTCCGGCGGCAGTGTCGTCGCCCATTATGAATACGACCCCTTCGGCAACACGCTTGCCTCAAGCGGTAGCAAGGTCGCTGCCTTCGCTCACCGCTTCAGCACCAAATTCCTCGACACGGAGACCGGCCTCTATTATTATGGCTACCGCTACTACGACCCGCTCACCGGCAGATGGCCGTCCA
>TBL_comb47_HYPODRAFT_10006639_pt1 | contig 12451 bp, 11 predicted proteins | sample TroBogypolimnion_40_FD_10682 | JGI IMG/M metagenome (IMG submission 10682)
CCCGTAGACCCCGGCCCAGGTGGTGGTCTTGTCCAGCAGGTCGCCGGCGCGGACCTGGCTGGCGGTGAAGCGCCCCCGCCGCCACTGGGTGCCGCCGCCGAACACGCCCAGGTTCGCGAGGCCCCAGCGCAGGATGGGGGCGCCACCCTCCAGCACCAGGGAGAAGGTCGCGGCCCCCGGGTCCACCTTTTCGGCGCCCAGATGGATGAAGGCGGCACGGTCGTCCTGGGCCATGGCGGCCAGCGGCAGGAGGGACAGGACGGCGAAGCGGGGGAACCGGCTCATGCGGTGGGCTTTCGGAAGCGGCGCGAAGCCGGTCACATGGATTCGGCGGAAGGGGGTCGGAAATCGTGGAGCTGCACGGCGAGGGACTGCATGGCCGTGGCGACCGCCTCGGCCACGGACCGGTGGGGGTTGAGCCGGGCCCGGCCCCGGGACCGCACCTGGAACAGGCCGAGGAGCCTGGACGTCTCCACGTCGATCAGCCGGACGCTGAGCGAAAGCACGCTGCCGAACATCCCCACGGTCAGCTCGCCGCCCGCCACCACGAAGACCTCGACCCCGGCCAGTTTCCCCAGTTCCTTGGCCTCCCGGGGCGCCACCAGCCCCGCGTTCTGGAATCCCAGCTCGGACATGATCTGGCCCAGGATGGCCGGGTCCCCGCGCTCCACGACCCCGTAGCCCCCATCCCGGAAGAAGGCCTCCTTCAACCGGTCCTGGATCAGCGAGGAGGCGTTCTTCGCCTCGGCCCGGTCGTCGGAGGCGAGATTCACCGGCAGGACCGAGACCTGGAGCCGGTGGGGCAGGACGGCCGGGTCCGGCCCCTGGATCGGCGCCGCGGCCAGCCCCAGCCCCATGAAGAGCGGCAGCAGGGGCCGGATTCGGAATGGAAGACGGGTGGCCATCGGGGCTGGAATCCTCCCGGATCGGACCGGGCGCGCAGGAGGGGGCAGGGCGGGGGGAAGTTGGCGGTTCGAATTGTTGTAATTAATAATTAATTGTTTTATCCTCTGGATTGGAATATCGGCTTAATTCCGGTCGACTGCAAGACGCAATTCTCGATTCACAATCATTCCGGCGGTATCCTGGATTCAGGATCCAAGGTGGTAATTGCTTATAGTTTCAGATAACTTTTCAACATGACGCGCATTTGCTTCTATCTCGATACCCGGACCATCCGGTCGGTTGATGTCCGGGATGTGGATGCAGGCAACCCGGGCATGGGCGGCACGGAGTACCTGTTTTTCCTGGTGGCGGCGCACCTTGCCCGCACCCATGAAGTCGCCATGTATGTCACCCATGACGGCGCCTTTCCCGAGGGAATGACCTACCATGTCGTGCCGGGGTTTCCCGAGGCGGCTGCCGCCATGGCCCGGAACCGGGAAGAGATGCTGGTCCTGCGCGAGTCCGAGATCTGGCCGAACCGGCGGCACCTGGACCGGATGAGCCAGCCCGTGCTGGTCTGGGCCCACAACTACTCGAACCACAGAACCCTCCGGGCCTGTGCGCAGTGCCCGAAGGTCGCCCGGTATCTCTGCGTCAGCCGGGAGCAGTACGAAAATCTCCGGGACGAGGCCGTCTTTCAGAAAGCGGACTATGTCTACAACGCGGCGGTCACCCGGAACTGGCCCCTGGATCCGCCCGGCGCCGCGGCCGACAATGTCTTCTACATGGGCAGCCTCATCCAGGCAAAAGGTTTCCACGTCCTGGCCAAGTACTGGAAGGATATCGTCCGGGCCGTTCCCACCGCCCGCCTGCACGTGGTGGGTTCCGGGCGGCTGTACGATCGCGATGCGCCCCTGGGACCGCTGGGAATCGCCTCCCCGGAATACGAACGGTGGCTTGCCCCGCATGTCACCGAAGGCGGGAAGGTCCGGGACGACATCATCTTCCATGGCGCGCTGGGCGCGGAAAAGATCGGGGTGCTGGGCCAGGCCAAGGTCGCGGTGGTCAATCCGACCGGGGTCGGAGAGACCTTCTGCCTCTCCGCCATGGAGTTCGGGCTGATGGGCGTGCCCGTGGTCACCCGGAATGTCGGCGGGCCCGTCAACGTGGTGCGCAACGGCGTCACGGGGATCCTCTATGACCGGGAATCCGATCTGCCCCGGGCGGTCATCGGCCTGCTCAAGGACGAGGCCGGGCGCCGGGCGATGGGCCAGAGCGCCATCGCCCACATCAGGGCGCAGTTCGATATCGACGTCGTCATCGCCCGATGGGAAACCATCATCCGGGAAGTCCAGGCCGGCCTGGCGGCCACGCCTGACTACGCGGTCACCGGCGGGCCCAAGGGCCTGAAGGAATGGAACCGGAAGCTCAAGCGCATCCCCTTCCTGCGCTGGCTGCCCTCCATCGATTACTGGACCCACGCGGCCCGGAAGCGGTTCCATAGCCTGTTCTTGAAACCCATCAGGAATCTGAGGTCGAGATGATGCTCGTGGCCCCGCTCAAACGACTGGTCTGGTACCGCCTTCTGCGCCGCCTGCGCAAGGCGCGGGACAAGCGGGTTCCGCCCCGGCCTCCCAGCGTCTTCAGCTGTTCGGGGCCCGAGGCGAACGAGCTGATCAGGCGGCTGCTGGCGTCTCCGGATCCCTGCATGATCGCGCGGTTCGGCAACAACGAGATGCGCACGGTCCAGAACTACCTGTCGGTCCGGGCGGACCGGCCCCTGGCCCAGAGGGTCCGCAGGTACCTGCGCGGCGAGGGCGGGCCCTGGTGGTGGGACGACCGCACCGCGCGGGAAATGAAGCGGGGCGCCGGATTCTATCCCGCCAGCCCCGGGAACCTCGAGCGGTTCGCCCGCATGACGCTGGAAGATTGCACCGAGATCGACCTCCTGGGTTCCTGGCTTCCGGGCGAAACCGAGCTGGACGGTCTTCTGCGGGCGGCGCGGGTTCCGCTCGGCAGCCTGGAACCCTATTTCCACGAAAACCCATGGAGTGAGCAGCTGAGGGGGCAGAGGGTCCTGGTGATCCATCCCTTCGATCAGACGATCCGCAGCCAGTATGCAAGACGGGAGGCCCTGTTCCGGGATCCGCGGGTCCTGCCGGCCTTCGAGCTGAAGACGTTCCAGTCGGTGCAATCCATCGCTGGGGATTGCACCCGGTTTTCCGACTGGTTCGCGGCCCTGGAGTGGATGAAACAGGGCATCGCCGCCATCGAGTTCGATGTCGCCATCATCGGCGCCGGGGCTTATGGCATGCCGCTGGCGGCGTTCTGCAAGCGGGAACTGAGGCGGAAGGTGGTGCACCTGGGCGGGGCGACCCAGGTCCTGTTCGGAATCAAAGGCAGGCGCTACGACGAAAGGCCGGAATACGTGAACTTGTATAACGATGCCTGGGTCCGGCCCCTGGCCGGAGAGACCCCTGCTGCGGCCATGCGGGTGGAGGGCGGCTGCTACTGGTGAGGGCTCCGGACCCGGGCCCGAATCCCCTTCCCACCGTCCCGGAATTTCCTTGTAAGCTCATGACACTCATATCCATGAGGGAAGCGCCCACAGGAGGCACACCATGCTGTTGCAGGGACGCACCATTCTCATCACCGGCGCCTCCAGGGGCATCGGCGCGGCCACCGCGCGCCGGATGGCGGAGCACGGCGCGGCCGTGGCGGTGAACTACGCCCAGAACGAAGCGGCGGCCCGGGAAGTGGTGGCCGCCATCACCGCCGCGGGCGGCAGGGCCGTGGCCATCCAGGCCGACGTCCGGGACCAGGTCCAGGCGGAGCGCCTGGTCCGGCTGGCCGAAAGCCAGCTGGGCCCGGTCGACACGCTGGTGCTGAACGCCAACATGAGCTTCCCCGTGGCCCCGTTCACCGACCTGCCCTGGGCCGGCTTCGAGCAGAAGCTCCTGGGGGAGCTGGCCTCGGCCTTCCACCCCTGCCGGGCGGCCGTGCCCTCGATGATCCGCCACAAGCGCGGCTGCATCATCGCCGTGAGCAGCGGACTGTCCCGCCAGCCCGGTCCGGGCTTCTCCGCCCACACCACCGCCAAGTCCGGCCTGGACGGCTTCATGAAGTCCCTGGCCCTGGAGCTGGGGCCCCACGGGATCCGGGTCAACGTGGTGGCGCCGGGGCTCACCGAAACCGACGCCACCGCCTTCTATCCGGCGGAAGCCAAGGCCGCGGCGGGCAGCCGCCTGCCCCTAGGCCGGATCGGCCAGCCCGGGGACGTGGCCGGCATCATCGCCCTGGTGGCCTCGGACGAGGCCGGATACCTCACCGGCCAGTACCTCTCCGCCGGCGGCGGCGGGATGATGCTCTAGTCCCACTGCAGCGTGTCCCGACCCAGCGTCAGAGTCGTCGCTGTCAGTTCGCTGGCGCGAACTGCATCGACGGAAGGGATTGCTGCAGGGATCCGAGGGTCTCGCAACGGACAAAGACATTCCCTGACAAAGGCATACCGCAAACCGGTCGCTTCCGTCCCCCTTGCGAAGGTGGAACAAGGGCCTTGCATCTGTGCCGTGATCCCTTCCGTCGATGCAGTTCGCGCCAATGAACTGACAGCGACGACTCTGATGCCAGGTCGGTACACGTACGCCCTAGGCGAGGCCTTCGTCGAACCGCTTGTGGTGCTTGTCGAAATCGGGGAGAAGACGCTCGTAGGAAGAGCACATCAGCGGCGATGAGATCATGAAGTCGGCCGAGGCGCGGTTGCAGGCCACGGGGACGTTCCAGACCACCGCGATGCGCAGCAGCGCCTTCACGTCGGGGTCGTGGGGCTGGGGCTCCAGCGGGTCCCAGAAGAAGATGATGAAATCGATCAGGCCTTCCGCGATCTTCGCCCCGATCTGCTGGTCCCCCCCGAGCGGGCCGCTGTTGAGCTTCTGGACCTCGGTGTCCAGGGCCTTCTCCAGCAGGGCCCCGGTGGTCCCGGTGGCGCACAGCTCATGCTGGACCAGCATGTCCCGGTTGAAGACGGCCCACTCGAGCAGATCCCGTTTTTTGTGATCGTGGGCGACCAGGGCGATCCGCTTGCGGGGGGGGACGGGCAGGGCTGACTTTTCCATGAGGCTTCCTTTGAATCAGGGTATTCCTTTCAGCCTTATGAACAGTGTAACCATCTTGTAAAAAAAAGTTGCACATCGCAAGCCCTCACTTGGGCGCTGCCGCCGCATAGGGCGCCGCGAAGCGGCGGTCCCAGGCGCCGTTCCGCTTCAGTTGGAGATTCCAGTAGAACTGGGCGATGGGCAGCCGGAACGCCAGCGAAAGCATGGCCGCGGCCAGGGGCGGGTACCGCTCGGTGCCGGCCACGGCGCGCAGCTCCTCCGCGCCGAAGCGGCCGTCCCGGGCCAGCTGCCCGCCGAGGCCGCGCAGCCGATCCCACAGCTTGCGGTTCGCCCCGTCCGGCATGCTCTGGAGCGCTTCGCCGCCGCCGCGCACGATGGTGCCCGCATAGGGCGAGCCCAGGCGCCGGGCGAGCTTTTCCAGGTAGCGCTCCAGCGGGCGCGAGTGCAGGGCTTCGGGGAAGCCGGACTGCACCAGGAAGCCCAGGGCCGGGTTGGCGCCCGCGGGCGCGGCCACCCGCGGGGCGAGCGCCTCGATGTAGGCCATCACCAGGGCCGGCATGGCGTCGGTGTAGAGCGGCATGCCCAGGAGCACCGTCCCGGCCTCGCCGAAGGCCGCCACGGCCCGGTCGAACCCGGACTTGTGGGCCAGGTGGAGCCGTTCCGGCGGCGCGCCGCCGCCCCGCTCCCAGCCTTCGGCCACCCGGGACAGCATCTTCATGGTGTTGGAGCGGGGTCCGCGGGGCGAACCGTCAAGCAGCAGCAGTGAGCGCATGGGCCACCTCCGCGGCGGGGCGGTCGGAGACCGCGGTGAGGACGGTGCGGAACTTGAGGTTGCGCGCCAGCCGCGTCCACATCGCGGCGGTGATCTCCAGGTCCTCGGCGTCGGTGCCGGGCCCCGGGGCCAGCAGCAGCGCGAACCTCGGGTAGCGCGCATAGCGGGGGCGGTGGTGCACTTCGCCGCCCTGGATGACCAGATGGGGGTGCAGCAGCGGGATCATCTGGTCCACCGCGCGCTTGAGCAGGGCGCTGGTGAAGCCCATGGCCACCGGGGACGCCAGCACCAGCAGCCCGGCGTTGATGGCCGACCGGCAGACCGAGGCGCTGTCGTCGCCCTTGGCGCACTCGCCCGGGGTCTTCACCCAGCAGCTCCAGCAGCCGCTGCAGCCCTTGAGCTCCAGTTCGCGCAAATCCAGCGTGGCGACTTCGTGGCCGGCGGCGGCCAGGTGCCCGGCCACGGCGCCGAGCCAGGCCTGGAAGGGCGAACCCGGGTCCGGTTCGCCGTTGAGGATGGTGATGCGCATGGGGTGTCTCCTTTCGCCGGAGAAGCTGTTCTACGATGTAGAATCGGTCTGGCAGCATCAAATCTACACTGTAGAAATGGCCTGTCAATACCTTTTTATACGTCGTAGAATGGAACCGACCGAAAGCTGCTGGGAGCCTTGCCCGTGCCGACCGAGAAGAGGACAGACGCCCCCCGGCCCAAGCCCGGCCCGGCGCGCCGGACCCGCAGGGAAGGCCCTTCGGCGCCGCTCACCCGGGAGGGCATCGTCACGGCCGCACTGGGCCTGGTCGACCGCGACGGGCTCAAGGCGCTGTCCATGCGCAGGCTCGGGGCCGTGCTCGGGGTGGACCCGATGGCGGTCTACTACCACCTCCCGAACAAGGAGGCGCTGCTGGACGCCATCGTCGAGGCGGTCATGGCCGAGATCGACCTGTCCGTCGACCATCCGGAGGATCCGCCCGAGGAGCGCGTCATGTGCGCGGCCCGCGCCTACCGGGACGCCATGCTCGCCCACCGGAACGCGCTGCCGATCGTGCTCGCCCGCGCGCCGGCCACCCAGGTGGCGCTGCGCCCGGTGGAGCTGCTCCTGGGTGTGCTGCGCGCGGCGGGGCTGGCGCCGGTGGAGGCGCTGGCGGGCATGAACACCGTCGCCGCCGCGGTGCGCGGAGTGGTGGGGATGGCCGCCTTCGCCGACGCCAAGCCCCATGCCCAGGAGCTGGCCCGGACCCGGGCGAACCTGCCGGCCGACCAGTTCCCCCACCTGCTGGAGGTCATGGCCTGCGCCGGGGGCCCGTTCGAGCGGGACTTCGAGTTCGGCATCCGGGCGCTGGCCCGCGGCCTCATCGCCGAGGCCGGCCGGCACAAACGGGGCGGTCTGCCGAATTCAGGGCGCTGACGGGTCCGGATCTGTGGGATCGTTGAACCAAGTTCAACTTTTCAAGTCGAACATCACCATTCCTTCGGCACGGGAGCCGGGTGGGGATCATGACGGGCAGATCCGCGGGACAGCTTGGCACCAAGTGGTTCGGCGGACCCCGGCGGCTGCTCTCGGTGGGGGTGCTTTCGCTGGTCTGGTTCGGCCTGGCCTGGAACCTCGCCGGCTACCTGACCGGGCGGAGGGCGGCCGCCGCGCTGACGACGGCGCAGGAACGGCTCCGGCAGAACATCCAGGGGACCGCCGAAGGCGTGACGACCAACCTGAAGTTGCTCCACGGCATTCCTGCGGCCATCGGCCGGGTCGGCGAGGTGCACCAGGCGCTCAAGCGCTTCAAGGGCGCCGGCCCGGGCGCGGCGCCGGGTCCGGCCGGCCTGGACCGGGTGGATCAGCTGCTGGAACGGGCGGCGGGCGACATCGGCGCCCTGAGCGTGCTCTGGGTGATCAACCCCGGCGGCGAATGCATCGCCGCCAGCAACTACCGCCGGCCGGACAGTTTCAAAGGCACCAACTACAAGGACCGGGACTACTTCCGGGAGGCGATGGCGGGCCGGATGGGCCACCAGTTCGCGGTCGGCCGCAGGAGCCTCATCCCGGGCCTGTTCTTTTCGGCGCCGGTGGTGGAGGACGGCAAGGTGCTCGGGGTCATCGCCGGCAAGGTCGACCTGCCCACCCTGGACACCTGGATCAGCCAGGCCGAATCCTTACTCACCGACCGCTTCGGGGTCGTGGTCCTGGCCCGGACCAAGCGGTTCGAGTACCGGACCCTGCCCGGCGCCGAGCTGGCCGGGCTCAGCCCCGCGGAGCGGGACGCGCGCTACCTGAGGCACGACTTCCGGGGGCTCGACATCGCGCCCTGGGGCGACCCGCGCTTCCCCCAGCTCAAGCGGCTCGACGGCGGCGCCGTTCCGGTGCTGATGGCCACCATGGCGGTGCCGGCCGACGACCTCGCAGTGCACGTCATCGAGGCGATGCCCGGGATCGTGGTGCTCGACGGCGACCAGCGCTGGCTGTTCGCGCTGCTGGCGCTGCTCGGGACGGCCGTGATCGGCTGCGTGGCGGCCACCTGGACCTACATCCGGCACATGACCCTGGCCCGTTCGGCGCTGAACGCCCAGCTCAACGAGCTGGCCCTGGCCAAGGCGGCGGCCGACGCGGCCAACATCGCCAAGAGCCGGTTCCTGGCGACCATGAGCCACGAGATCCGGACCCCACTCAACGGGGTGCTCGGCATGGCCGAGCTGCTGCTGTCCAAGGACCTGGACCCCTCGATCCGGCATGACTACGCCCGCACCATCCTCGATTCGGGCGGCACCCTGCTCACCCTCATCAACGACATCCTCGACCTGTCCAAGGTCGAAGCCGGCCGGATGGAGCTTTCCCTTTCGCGCTTCGCGCCGGGCCAGCTGGTCCGGGAGGTCGCCGCCCTGTTCGCCGAGATGGCCGGCAGCAAGGGGCTGACCCTGGAGGCCCGCTGGGCCGGCACGGCGCGCCAGGCCTACCTGGGCGATCCGATCCGGCTGCGCCAGATGCTTTCGAACCTGGTGAGCAACGCCATCAAGTTCACCGAGTGCGGGGCCATCCGGATCGAGGCCGGCGAACTGGAGCGGGACGGCGGCACCGCGCTGCTGCAGTTCGCGGTGATCGACACCGGCATCGGCATCAGGGAGGAGGAGCGGGCCAGGCTGTTCCAGCCGTTCCAGCAGCTGGACAGCTCCACCACCCGGCCCTACGCGGGAACCGGGCTCGGCCTTTCGATCGTGCGCAGCCTGGCCCAGCTGATGGGCGGAGACGTGGGGGTCGACGGGGCGGACGGGGGCGGCTCCCGGTTCTGGTTCCGCGTGCTCTGCGCCGAGGCTCCGGAGCTGGCGCTTCCGGACCCGGCGGCCCGGCAGGAGCGCGGCCGGGATGCGGAGGGCCCTGGCCCGGTCCGCCGGCGGATCCTCCTGGTGGAGGACAACCCCACCAACCGCAAGGTCATCGAGGCCCTGCTGGGCAAGCGGGGCTACCTGGTGCGCAGCGTCGAGAACGGCCTGCAGGCCATCGAGGCCATCACCGGCGGCGAGCCGGCCGACCTGGTCCTGATGGACTGCCAGATGCCGGTCATGAGCGGGTTCGAGGCCACCGAACGGATCCGGGCCTGGGAGCTGGAGCACGGCCTGGCGCGCAGGCCCATCGTGGCCCTGACGGCCGGGGCCTTCGAAGGCGACCGGGACCACTGCCTCAAGGCGGGCATGGACGATTTCGTCACCAAGCCGGTGGATTTCGTCCTGCTGCCGGCGGTCATCGCCAAGTGGCTGGACCGGGCGGAAGGGCTATAATTCTCTTAAATCAGTCGGGCCCGTTGTATTATTCTTGCCCTCATCGCGGGGTGAGCATTTGGATACGAAACGGCTATCTTATTTCTGCACGATCGTCGAGCAGGGGCAGATCAGCCGGGCCGCGAAGCTCCTGAACATCTCCCAGCCGCCCCTGAGCCTGCGCCTCAAGGAGCTGGAGGACGAGCTGGGGGTGGAGCTCATCATCCGCAAGGGGCACATCTGGCAGGTCACGGAAGCCGGAGAGGTGCTGTACGAGCGGGCGCGCCAGGCGCTGAACCAGCTCACCGAGATCCCCACCGAAGTCCGGAACGCCGCGGGCGGCTTCACCGGCCGGATCTCCGTGGGGCTCTCGATGTCCTTCACCTCCTACTTCACGGAAGTCGTGCCCAGCCTCACCGCCAAGTTCCCCCTGCTGCAGTTCCGGGTGTTCGTGTCCGACAGCTCGACCCTGGAGGAACAGGTCGAGTCCAGGAAGGTCGACTACGCGATCGTCCTGCTGCCCACCAAGAAGGATATCTTCGAAGTCCAACCGCTCTCGATGGACCATTTCTGCGTCGTGTACCCGGCCGGCCTGATCCCGCCGCCGGTGGACGGCGCCTTCGGCGTCAAGGTCCTGCAGGACATCCCGCTGATGCTCCTGCGCCTGTGGAACGGCGGCAGGACCTACGACCAGCTGCGCAGGGAGTTCCAGCGGCACGGCATCGCCCCGCGCATCCTGCTGGACAGCCCGAACGTCAGCGTGATCCTGGGGGCCCTGGACGCCGGCGTGCGCGCGGCGGCCATCCTCCCGCTGAACCAGGTCCCCCGGAACGTCCACGAACGGTTCCAGGTCCATAACCTCGAAGGCATCCTGGACGGCATCCAGCCGGCCATCATCCACCTTCCGGACCGCTACCTGACGCCCGCGGCCCAGGAGGTGATGCAGGAGGTCCTGCGCGGCAGGGTCCAGCCCGTCACCTAGGTTGAATGTGGCGTCCGGGTGCCGACCGGTCATCAGGGTCGTCGCTGTCAGTTCGCTTTCGCGAACTGCATCGACGGACGGGATCACGGCACAGATGCAAGGTCCTTGCTCCGCCTTCGTGAGGGAAACGGAAGCGACCGGTTTGCGGTATGCCTTCTCTGAAGGGTGAGACGAGGCCCTCGGATCCCTGCCGCAATCCCTTCCGTCGATGCAGTTCGCGAAAGCGAACTGACAGCGACGACTCTGCCGCTGGATCGGGACCCGAAAGCTACAATGGGACCAGGGTCGGCCGGGCATATCGGCTCGGTATGCGAAATATACATAAACGGTATTTTATTGAACTCAGGGGAAGGGTTATATATTTATCACCCCATTCCGTTCGAGTCCTGGATCGTGGGTTGTCGCCTCCAGGATGGTTCACACCGATCTTTTCCGCGTTTCCTTCCATGCCGCCGCCTTCGGGGCTGAGCATGGCTGCCGTATGGCAATTTCGGTAACAACCAGAATGCAGTTCCACGCTGCCCTGTTCCCACGGGGCAGGATGCCATCAGGTCCGTCGTGACCGCCAAGGGAGGACATATGCTCACCGCGCCAGCCACGTCTCCAGCCGAGAGTGCGCAGCAGCCCGAAGAAATAAGAACGCCGAGAAAAGCGGCGATCGCCGCGTGGATCGGCAGCGCCCTCGAATACTACGACTTCTTCGTCTACGGCACCGCCGCGGCGCTCATCTTCGGGAAGCTGTTCTTCCCCTCGAAGGATCCCATGGTGGGCACGATCGCCGCGCTCGCGACGTTCGGCGTCGGCTACGTCGCCCGCCCCGTCGGATCGTTCTTCCTCGGCCACCTGGGCGACAAGTACGGCCGAAAGAAGGTCCTCATCCTCACCCTCATCCTGATGGGCGTCTCCACCTTCCTGGTGGGCTGCCTCCCGACCTACCAGCAGGTGGGCATCCTGGCTCCGTGCCTCCTGGTCCTCTGCCGGCTCCTGCAGGGCATCTCCGCCGCCGGTGAGCAGGCGGGCGCCAACTCCATGACGCTCGAGCACGCCCCGGCGCACCGCCGGGCCTTCTTCACCAGCTGGACCCTCAGCGGCACCCAGGGCGGACTCATCCTGGCGACCCTGGTGTTCCTCCCCATCGGCGCGATGCCGGAAGCCTCGCTCCTCAGCTGGGGCTGGCGCATTCCCTTCTTCTTCAGCGTCTTCGTGGTCGGCGTGGGCATCTGGATCCGGCGCACGCTCGAAGAGACCCCGGCGTTCAAGGCCCAGCAGAGGGCGCCCAAGCCGGCCAAGGTCAAGCTGCCCGTCGCCGTGCTGTTCCGCGAGAATCCCCAGGGCGTCGTCAAGATCATCTTCGCCTGCTTCTACTCGGTGGTCAGCACCGTCTTCGCGGTCTACACCCTGTCCTACGGGGTCAACCAGATGCACATCGCCAAGTCGACGATGCTCACCGTGGTGGTCCTCGCCAACGTCGTCGCGCTCGGCGCGATCCCGGCCTGGGCGGCGATCGCCGACCGCGTCGGACGCAAGCCCATCTTCATCTTCGGGACCCTCGGCTGCGCCGTGCTGATCTGGCCCTACCTCTGGACCATCCAGAGCATGAACGTGCCCCTCATCTTCGTCATCGGCCTGCTCCTGTCGGGCGTGGTCTACAGCGCCAACAACGGCATCTGGCCGGCGATGTTCAACGAGCAGTTCGACACCCGCTACCGGCTGTCCGGAACCGCCATCGGGACCCAGATCGGCTTCGCCCTGGGCGGGTTCGCGCCGGCCATCGCGGCCTCCCTCATGAAGGCGGGCGGCTGGACCTACGTGGCCATCTTCACCAGCGGCGCCGCGATCGTCTCGGCGATCGCCGCCATGACCTTCCGCGAAACCTACAATGTGCCGATGGAAGAGCTCGGCAAGAAGCTGTAGCGACCCCCATGGCCGCCCGGTATCGACGGAGGCGCCGCC
>TBL_comb47_HYPODRAFT_10006640_pt1 | contig 12448 bp, 17 predicted proteins | sample TroBogypolimnion_40_FD_10682 | JGI IMG/M metagenome (IMG submission 10682)
CTCATTTTATGCTTTGACGGATTCATCAGTTGCTCCTTTTTTTGTGGTGAAAAATAGAGTAGCTCGAATCCGTCTCCTTTTCAAGTTTTTAATTTCCTATGGGATGGTAGTGAAATGAAGTTTTAGCTCGGATTATTCATAAAAATGGATGAAAGACGAAAATATGCTCAAAAAGAAAGATTTTGACGATGCCGCAATCATGCGCGGACTTGGATTTAACTTTCGGAGGGTAGAGAGAAGCCTGCTTCAGCCCGCAGGAGCGGGAGCAGGAAGGTAATGAAGATACATCGCTTTGAAATGCCAACAAAATAAGTTTTAGCTAAGTAGACGGATTGAAACAGCGTACCAAGCGATTAGAGTATTTTAAGGTTATAATTAATTACTGAAGGCTGTTGAAGCAAGGAGCAGGAAAAATGGGGGATCAGATACTGGTGCCGATCATTGAGATATTGAGTAATGCTGACGAAAAAAAGACAAATATCCAGCCAACATTATTGTATAACGAAGGCTGGATGTTGCGGCTGGTTTTAGATTGGCTTGCCAAGAATCCTGGAATCAAATGTGAAGGATTGAGTGTTCCGAAAGATTGCTCTTGGTTTTCTGAGGCATTACTACCCTCGCCATTTCTGAGAGGGAAGACAGAAAGAGAAGGCTACACTCATGCGGATGGGGTTGTAGGCAAGTTTTGCATAGGGTGCTTACAAAACAGCGAATCTGTTTCAGATGATAATTGTGCTACTGGCAAGTTTTGCCCGGAGCCAGGAACGGCAGGAAGGAATAAGGGGAAATTATCGCTAAAACCTGATTGTAATTTTTTTTATGTGGTCGAAGCAAAAATGGGCAGCTCTCTTTCTGCAGGAATAACCAATGACCAAAATTATAATCAGGCTGCACGGAGTATTGCCTGTATCGCAGAACTTTTGGCGCAGCAAAAGGCCACAGGGGAAGAGATTGAGCACTTTGACCATTTAGGATTTTATGTTTTTCTGCCTGAAAAACATCCTGATTTAAAAAATGGGAATATAGAAATTTTAAAAAAAGATAATATAAAAACCATAATAGGACATCGAATTGGAAGTCTTGATAATGAATCAATTCGTTGGTTAAAAGAGAATCTTGATTATAATAAATCTAATAGTTATTTAAATAAGCTTTCAATTAAAGCAATTACTTGGGAAGAAATTCTTAAGGCCATTGGCAATAGTTCATTAAATGAGTTTTACACAAAGTGTAAAATCTATAATGGGATTAAAGAATAACCTCAAACTTTAAATATTGGTTAATTCCTCGCTAGAGACATTTTTATCGTTTTTTTGAATATTTTTTTAACTCATGCACATAGTGGACATGATTTGTCCACTATGTTGATATATAATACTCTTATCATAAAATTATTTAAATTGGTAAGACTATGAATGAACTAGTAAAAGTTGACCGGCTGGCTGAAATTATTTCTTTAATGAGAGATAAAGGCAAGCAGTTGAATTATAAGATATTTAAGCAATTGACCAGATTTGAAGTCAGCCAGAAGACATTTCTGCGGGACATCGCATATCTGCGGGACAAACGAGGCGCGCCTATTGACTATGACGCCAGCGAAAAGGTATTTTTTCTTAAAAGTCCGTATGTTGATACCTCTTTTCTGAGTGTCGGGAATCCGCAATTAACTTTTATTGGGACAAAACTGGCTGAAACAGTATTGCCGGAGCCTTTTAAAAGCGGCGTTCGCCGTTCCATGGATGCGGCAATTCTTGAATTCCAGGATGACGAGAAAACCAAGAGTGATTATAATTGCTTTGTGGCGGCTTTTGACCAGCGGGTAAAATATAACTTTGAAATAGTGGAAACAGTTTTTAAAAGCTGCATATCCTGTAAAAACTTAGAATTAGAATATCTCGGCGGCGACGGCCAAAGCAAATCGCAAATATTTTCACCGCACTTCATGGTTGAACGTCAGGGAATATGGTATTTACGCGGCCGGCTGCACTCGTCCAACGGCAGGATTCTGAAAACGCCAAGAATTATTACACTGGCCTTGCATCGAATAAAAACCGCAAAAATACTGGAAACAGATTTTGTTCGGGATGAAAAAATAAGAGAATCCATTGCTCATGAGGGTTTATTTGATTTCGAGAACATTTCTAATGTGAAGATGCATTGTGCCGCCGCAATTCGCCAGGCAGTCCTTGAACAGCACGAGCATACCGGCAATGAGATTATAAAAAATCCGGACGGTTCAATTTTGCTCACGATAAAATATGCGCAAAAGCGGCAAATTATAAAATGGGTGTTTGCGGAGCAAGGCAATGCCAGAATAATTGAGCCGGAATCACTGTCAGATGAAATTTGCGCGATTGCACGAAAAATATTATCTATTCATTCAGGAGAAATCCAATGAAGATTAAATTCAACGGCGGGATGAATCAAATTGGTGGAAACTCCGTCATTCTCAGCACCCCGAATACCTGTTTACTGCTTGATGCAGGCATTGCAGTTACCGGGGAAACCCGCTTAATCCCGGATTCAAATCAGATTGATGCTATACTGCTCAGCCATGCGCACATGGACCATTACGGCCAGCTGTCAGAACTTCCCGCAAATGTTCCGGTTTACTGCGGTGAAATTACTTGGCAATTAATCCAGTCTTCAGTATTGTTCAACGGGAAATCTCTATTAAAGCATCAGGTTAATTTCATTCGGCCGTTTCAGGAATTTTCCATTGGCGGTTTCTCAATCACGGCCTATCCCGCGGATCATTCCGCGCCGGACGCTATGGCATTTCTGATTAGTGACCGCAGAAATCGAATTTTCTACACCGGCGATTTTCGCGGGAGCGGACGTAAAACAAATTGCTTCAAGCATCTGATTGATAACCCGCCGGAGAAAATTGATGTTTTGATTATTGAAGGCACTATGCTCGGAAGAAATGACGGCAAAACGTTGAGCGAACGAGCGGTGGAAAAGGAAATGATTGAATCCCTTAACCGCTATAATAATCTGCCGTTTTTTCTGATTGCTTCGCCGCAGAACATTGACCGCATGGTTTCCTGTTACCGGGCGGCAATTCAAAGCAACAGAGTATTGGTACTGGATATCTATTCAGCATGGATTTTACGCCTGTTTAAATTGGTCAATCCAGGCAGTAAAATTCCTGACCTGAGCTGGGATAAAATTAAAGTTATTGCCAGAGACAGGACCGCCAGCCGGCATTATGGCATCTTGAAAGGAAACCCGGAATTCTTCGGAGAATTCACCAGAGAGATTTATACGCCTGACAATCTGCTGCTTTTAGATGATATCGTAAAAGAACCCTGCCGTTATCTTATAAAAACGTCTTATATTGAGCATATCGCTGAGAAATGCAGTTTTAAGGAGTTCGGGGTTATTTATTCGCTATGGCCGGGATATATTGAGGGGACTCCCCAATTGTCCGCGTTGCAGGCCTCTCCCAATGTGCATTTTGAGAAAATCCATGCGGGCGGCCACGCTTCGTTGAATGAATTGCGCTTATTAGTGCAGGCATTGAAGCCAGCCATGACGATTCCAATTCATACCGAACATGCCGAATTGCTCGCTGATTTCACTGATAACGTTCAAATGGCAGCTCCGGGCGCTGAGATAAATTTGTAATTGAAAGGTGTCTGAATAATGTATTACTTCGCTTATGGCTCCAACATGAATATAGAACAAATGTCGCACCGCTGTCCGGATGCGGCTCCGATTGGCCCCGCTGTATTGATGGATTATATAGTGATTGAACGTCAGTACGCCGATATTGAACAAAGACCAGGAGCACAGGTCAATGGCCTGCTTTGGGAAATTTCGGAAAAGTGCTTGCGTTCGCTGGATCGCTACGAAGGATATCCGAGGTTTTACATCCGCTATAATGTGGATGTGATTTTTAATGGTTGCGCGTTAAATGCCATAGTGTACGAAATGACTCAATCAGCCAAGCAAGAACGCTCCGGATTACTTTACTCACCTGATTACCGGAATAAGTGTTCTGCTGGCGCAGTAATGCACGGAATCAAAGACGCATTCAAATTATAGGAGAAGAATATGTCTGTATCTAAATCAAGTTTTTTACTGATGGCGGGGATTGGTCAAGAAAGCGGCATTGAGTTTTCTTTTACTGAATCTTTGCATATGCAGCTCAGGGAAGATAAGAATGTATGGGTATCTCAAGATAATTTTGGCTATAAAACCGGTTTGTTTCCATTGTACTGCAAGAACTCTGAAACAACATTTGATGATGCGTTTGTATTAGCTGCCGCCTGGGCAAAGGCAATGATTAAAAAAGATGATTCTTTCTTAAAATATGTGCAGGCTGAATTTAAAAATCATCCGCGCAAAATCCGTAATCCATTTACCAAAGAAATATACTTTCAAGCAGGAGATATTGTAAGAGAACTGATGCCGCCATTGAAATTTGTCGCGGTTTCTTTAGACGAGTCTGATACTGAGTTTACCAACAGCAATTTTCTAAAAAAAGCAAAAGAGTATGGAATAAATTTTGAATTTTGCAAAACCTTGGTTAAACATAATCCCATTTCTTCAGAGAAGAACGCTATACAATAATTAAGCTTAACGCAGTCAAAAAAACAACAGGCAGTGTCCAGGCTACCCAATAAATGGAGATGTTAAATGCGGAATATCGAATACACAGATTTCGGAACGTTAGGACTGAAAATAGACGATGAAATATGTTTCAGGCCGACCGGTCAGATTTTTAAGGTCGGGTCAGGGAATGGAACCCCGGGCAATGGCGGCACTATGATTCAAAATCCAGGAGTAGGAATCTGTTCAATCAGGTTTATGACAAGACGACTTTTGAATGGAGAATTACCGGATGATCTGGACATCTACGAGCTATGGGAATATAGGGGAAAAACCTTCAGAGAGATTTCCGATGAAAAAAAGCAAGATTGAATGTCATCGGGTCAGGTTTTTAACTTTGCTTTTCTTGTAAACAAATTATACGGTGATAATCAGCTCCAATAGCACGGTAAAATACATTTTTCACCACGGAGGGCACGAAGAACACTGAGGGAAAACAAAAATCAGAGCATGACTGCGGATGCCGCAATCATGTGCTGACTTGGATTTAACTTTCGTGCCTTTTGTGGTTAACCCTGTATTTGTTTTTTATGCCTTTGTCTTCTTCAATTCCTTCATGCTCTTCATGGTGAAGCTGTATTAGTATTTTTTCGTTAACCCTGTATTAAGATGCTTACGGCATCAAATGTTCAGGGGTGGTATCAAGCGCCTGGGCCAGCTTGATGGCGGCTCTCAAGGTCAACTTGCGCTTGCCGCTCTCGTATTCGCTGATTACCGCCTGACGGATGCCGGAACGCGCGGCAAGCTCCTTCTGCGTCATATCCAACTTCAAACGAGCTCCCGCCAGTACGCGGTATTTATTGTCACGCCACCAGTCAGTAGTTTCAATATCAACCAGTTCATCATCATTGTCACGCGGTTTCGGGTCGAGTACTTCGACGGCGAAATGACTGCGCAGCAGTTTAATAATTTCCTGCGCTCCGGCTCCGGAAAGCGATATTTCAGTATGGGGCTTTCTCACGACTGCCAACATAATACACCTCGATAGTTATGGTTTCTTTTTCTGCCGTCCAACATGCGACATAGCGATAATTCAAATGGCAATGATATTTGTTTCCTTCAAGTTTTGAATAATTCTTCCATTTCACCTGCTCCGGCCCGTAAATTTTTAAATCCCGCTCAAGCATGGCAAAAAGAGAACGAACATCCTGCGGCAGCTTGTTTAAGTTCTTAAGCTGTTTATTTTTTGTTTTTACTGTCCACATCAAATAGCGCCTTTACCTTAATATCTAATAATATCCCAAAATATACCAAAAATCAAGAATAGTTTAAAAATATATCTGTTTTATAATAAAGCAACCCGGCAATTACGGCGGCATAAAATACATTTTTCAAACTGCGGGAAGGTCACGGAGAACACAGCGAATACACTTTAACCACGAAAAACTTAAATGAACAGGATGTACAGGATAATGACAGAGTCTCTACACCGGCGTACCGGATTTGCTGTTTTTAGTAGGGCGGAGTCGCCGACCCCGCCCCGCACAGAGCCGCAAAGGCTCAGCGAAAAATCAAAACATGAGTCAGCGGATGAATGCGTTCCACGCAATGATCCGCTGACTTATATTCTTTCCATTCATCCTGCATATCCTGTCCATCGCTGTAAAACAAGTATTTTATTGCCCAAATTTGCATAATCTTTCCGTCCGCCTATATTTCAATTCAGAAAAAAGCGCTACCGACATGTTGAAATAATACACAGAAGTCGCTAGAGCAATTTTCTGGCAGCAAAAAATCTGTTTAACTGCCATTTTATAATGGAACAGATGATTTTTTATACACAAAATGTGCAAAATATAGGGTACGACCCCGCTCAGGCAAGACCCCGCTCAGGCAAGAACCCCGCTCAGGCAAGACGCTTTTTAAATAGTTCAAGTTCTAAATTATCCAATGCTTTTTGAAAATCATCCGATGCTTTTTGTATAGCTTCGTTTTGGGCTATATTTTGTTTTAATAAACCATGATATTCAGAGTTAGCGATTTCAATGCTTTCTCTAAATCTTTCAAATGAATTTTTGAATAATAAAATTGTAATATTTTTTACTGTTATTTTATTCTCATGCACTGTTGTTTTTTCCTGTAATTCTTGTATAAGTTTTTTTTAAAAAAAATCTATCCATATCTCTGGGGCTTCTTGCGATAGTTTTATTACGAAAGTAAATTTATCTGTAATTTCAGTGAATTTTATTTTTTTAGTGTCCATAGGTGTACACTCAGATTTTTCTAATCCAATCATCTCTATATTTTTAAATCCTTCAGCCATAATACTACCTCCTTATAATGTTAGGTGATTAGTAATATGCCCTCGCACCAATAAAAAGCAAACCGGAAACAGGCGGTAGGTGAAGTGTAAAAAATATACTATACAATGTTATAATGTATAAGTTCAAATATTTTGTAATAATAACATATCTATTTTTATAATTGAATTTGCAATCACTTGATTAAATAAGTATTTTTATGATAGGGTTTAATAATATTTAAAAAAACGGAGATTAAAAAATGAAAGAAATCGAAAGACACACCGCATGTACGAAAGAATGGAGAATAGATATATCTCTATTTGACAATGGGGAAAATGGGTACGTTGCTAAATATATAGTGGTTCAAAGAAAAAAAGCAGCAGTGAATTCAATTGCTGGCAAGAATACATGGCAAGAGATTCCTTATATAGATTCAAGTTTTGAGGATTCATTAGAGGGTGAAAACAAGGATGAATTATTGAAAATCTGTAAGGATAAATTTGAATCAGAACATGGTAAAATCATTAAATTTGATGGGAAATTAACAGAATAACTGAGAGGAGTATAAAATGGAAATACAGCTCAAAAGAAGACACCATTATGTATGGCGTGGATATCTCAGGCCCTGGGCTAATAATGAATATATATATTGTTGTTTTAATGAAAAAGAAATTAAACATTTAAAATTAGATAAAGTAGCTGTAGAAAAAGATTTATATAAGCTAAAGAGACTAACTGCAAAAGAAATTGAATGTATAGAAAAGTTGATAGAAAAACAATCAGCGTTTGTACAACAGTACAATAAGGCTTGGTTAAGGATTTTGACCTTTGTCCATCAATTAAAACAGTCTGCCGATGAAAAAGGTATAAATGAAAAAGAGCTAAATGACGATTATGAAGAGTATATATGCAATGCAGAAGAGGAGATGCATACTGAAATTGAGGACAGTGGACACAAATATATAGAATCAATTCTAAAAGAAAATATTGATTTTTATAATGATCCTGAATCTCGTTCACAATTCTCAAATTATATTTGTTTTCAATTAACTAGAACGGCAAATACTAGGAACAAAATTATAACTGAATATAAAAAGACGATGACGGAGTCATATTTTGAAGATATAAATATAGAAAACATCTGGAGTATTCTGAAAATTATTTTTGCAACAAATACTGCTTATAGTATTTTCAGTGTTGCCGCATACAAGATGATTTTACTTAAAAATGAATCATCAAAAGAGTTTATTACTGGTGATCAGCCTGTATTCAATACCTATGCTACTGGTCAACCGCCGCAGGAACTTGTTGACCTTGAATTATATTATCCTGTATCTCCCAAATTCGCAATTTTAATAACGAAGAAACCTAGGTATCATGGAATTACTAGAATTTCTATTAGTAAATATGAAGTTATCAAATATAACCAAATGGTAATCAATCATGCAGGTAGTCAAATATATGCAACATCTGTAGAAGTATTAAAAGAATGCGGTTTGCCGAAAGTATAAATTTTTTAATAATATAATTTATGTTGAACTTGGTTTTTTATTAATAAATATTTCAGGATATTCGCCCTTTTTAAATAACGTTTTAGCTTCTCCCAGCTTTAACCTTCTTTCCATATATTTTCTTGTATAGTCAGGGTTATCTTCTTTAATATATACTTTATTAGAAATTATGTATGAATCAATAATGTCTGATATAGTATCAATGTATTCAACTGATATAAAAAACTTTGAACCATAGAAATCAAGATTATAGGAAAATTTGTCAAAATCAATCTCAACGCGTTCCATGATTGTGGATATTTGAGAATCTAAGTCTTGAATCACAAACAAGTGAATTTTTTTAATTTCTTCGTCCATAACTATCTCCATTAATATTTATTATCTTTTCTGAAATTCTAGGTTGTAGGTGGTAAGTATTATTATTCTTCTTTTGTGGCGATTGCAATTTGTTCTCTAATTTCTGACGCTTTATCAAGTGCTATTTGCCCCCAAATAATTAAGAATAGACCCAATAAAGTAAAAAATAATCTGAAATAAGTTAGGTCACTCATTTCTTTTGCTGCTGACAGTGAGATTATTGCAATTATAAAACATTGTGTGGTAAAATTTCTTTGTCTCATTTCTGCGAATAACGCTAAATTCAATTGTTGTGGATTTTGTTTAATTCTAGCTACTTTACAATCAAAAATATCTCTTTTCGCTTTGTTTCTTCTGGCCCATTTTTTTGATATACTTCCAAAGTACGCATCTAATTTGTTTTTTAAATAAGAACTGATAATGTTAATAACAATTCCTACAAGAACAACACCAATCCACCAATATATAGATGATAAATCAGTTAAAAATTTTTGCATTTTGCCCTCTATCAATACTGTCAATTAAGTTATTTATTAAAGGGAAAATATATATGACTTGCAGGATAAAACAAATCTTTAGATTGATTTGCTAGGTGAAATGCTGTATTTTAGCCCCTTAAGACATACACAAAAATTAATTGAGGGAAAGCATTATGAGTGAGGGGAAAAGTCTTAAAAACCTTTTGTTTGATGCAACTGTCATCATTGGCATAATAACCATATTGGCTTATTACGAAGGAGCATCAGGTTATAATATTAAATGGCAAAAGCTAGAATCAAATATGATTCCTGAAGTTCCAGTACAAGACATCTTTTTTAAAGGTGGAATGTATTTATCTATGATAATGGGAATTATAGCTTTAGTAATTATTGGTTATCGCATTATACATGGAAGTTTTGACATTGGTATACAGAATAACAGTCGAGATAGAAACATAGGTTTATTAGTTATTAGTATTGCGATAATTTTGCTTTTCGTTGAATCATTCCCTATGATTTATAATTATATTGGTAGTTATGTGCATAAGCAACAATCAGTCCCAGAAGGCAATAAAATAATAGAAATCAAGCTTAAACACAGAGAGAAAATAGAAAATATCACTGATTTAATGATGCTGGGGAAAAGAGATAATTTTTATATTTTTTTAAAATCAAATGGAGAGCTTATTTCTTATAATAAAGATGAAATTTTAATGATTGATTTTAAAAACAACAATAACTAAAATTTGAGTTTGCTTTAACTTATAAAAGGAGTTATAAGAATGCCCAGATGTAAAATTTGCAATCGTGAACTTCACAATACCCCAAAGACTTATGCTCGGCCAACTCCTGAAGGTTGCTCTCACACCTCAAGTTTCTTAGCGGGGTCGTACCCCATTTTTTACACATTTGTGCTTAAAAATTCATATATTACATCATTAAACTGTATTTAAAACTATTTTATATGGCCCCATAAACTCAATGGAAACACCTTTTCTGTCCTCCCGTTCCACGGAGAGCGGGCCGCTGTACCTGGCATGATTCAGGGCGCGGATGATTCCGGTATTAATCCATTAAGAAACCGGGGCAACTGGTCAATCAGATAAAGCGGAATATTGAGTAGTCCATTATCATATTTAAGATTCTGCATTGAGAACCGGATGGCAACTTCCGGGTTATATTTGCCGCGATAAACCTGCATGCTGTGGCTGCGGACATTCAAACCGGACTTCACTTCAACCGGCAGAACCATTTCATCGAGCTGGATGACAAAATCAACTTCCGCAGTATTGCCGCTGGTCCAGTAGTGAATCGGATTAACGCCCATCGCTGCCAGCTGCTGCTGGACATAGTTTTCAACCAGCCGCCCCTTAAATTCGCCGAAAATATCCTTGTTGAGCAGGACTGCCGACACGGGTACCTGCGCCATCTTGCGCAATATTCCGGTATCCGCAAGATAAATTTTAAAGTTGCGCCGGTCTTCATAAGCCGTCACAGGAATGGCAGGTTGTTCAAGACGATTGATGCGGTGTATCAGTCCGGCCTCCAGCAACCAGCGCAAAGCATCTTCAAGGTCTTTGGCTCTGGCGCCGGATTTGACCTCGCCGTACATGAATTTTGCGTTTTCTCTTGCCAGCTGGGCAGGAATAGAATTCCATAATAAAAACAATTTAGGTATATCACGGTCAGGTGCGTGTTTGGAAAAATCCAGTTCATAGGATTGCAGAATCTCCTGTTGTACGGCTTCAGTTTCCGCTATATCTGCCGTTTCCATAAAAGTAGTCAATACTTCAGGCATACCGCCCCAGGCCAGATAGTCGCGCAAATGCTTTTCCAGCCGCCGGGTGAATGCATCAGACAGAGGAGACAAGACGGCGATCTGATTACAGTAACCGGCCAGCGCCGGATCGGCAGCGGCAAGATACTCGGAAAAAGTGCATGGCGTTAATTCCATAAAATTAACTTTGCCTACCGGAAATCCGGTCTGTGCGGAAAGCGTCACGCCAAGTAATGAGCCGGCTGCCACTATGGCGTATTCGCGTCTTTCTTCACAAAAGTATTTCAATGAGTTAAGCGCTTCCGGCGAGTTCTGGATTTCGTCAAAAATGATCAGCGTCAGCTGCGGCTTCAACGTTTTACCGGAGAGGACGCCAAGTTCCATAATAATGCGTTCCGGATCGATTGTTCCGGTAAACAGACTTGAAAGATCGCGCTGACGTTCAAAGTTGAAATAAGCGGTTTCTTTAAAATGCAGCCGCCCGAACTCTTTTAGCAGCCAGGTCTTTCCGCACTGCCGTACCCCGCGCACGATTAAAGGCTTACGCCTGGAAGAATTCTTCCATGCAATCAACTCGTCCATCTTTTTTCGTTCTATTCTCACCTGGTCCTCCAAATCGTAGTTCATGATAAATATTATACTCTATAACTATTCCAAATGCAATTAAAAATACAGCATTAGATATGATAAATGCAAAATTTACTGCATCTATCATATCTACAATGCTATTTTTACTGCCTTTTATACACAATACAGATACAAAAACCAAAGGGGCTCAGGGATGCAGCAGTCCAAATATTGCCGCGCAATCGTAATGCAAAAATTGAATATTCGGCGTAGCGGAAAACTTTTTCCCGTCTTTCGCCCGCGATGATTTCGATATTAATCCATTAAGAAACCGGAGACGTATTACTCCCCCGGCGGTTGAAACTCGGCGGTTCAAAGATTATATTTCCTGATGTTTTAATCATCTTTGTATTTTAACAGGGATAGACAGGATAGACAGGATAAAAACCGTTTCACCATGAAGAGCATGAAGTTGGGAACCAAGGAAAACATGGTTTATTCCGCGACTGCGGGAAGGGCACAGAGGACACTGAGGAAAAACCTGAGTCAGCGTATTTAGGCGGTGAATCCGCATAAATACACTGACTCAATGTATTATCTTCATGATCTTCATGATCTTCATGATCTTCATGGTAAAACAGGCTGTTCTCTGTGTTCTCTGTAAACTCTGTGAGAAAAAAGGATTTTTCTGCGCCTTAGGGATAGACAGGATAAAATAAAGTTTTAATACATGTTTAACCACGAAAGACACGAAAAGACACGAAAAAAATCAGTCAGCAAATTATGGCGGGTATTCCCCCGCATTAATTCGCTGACTACAGTTTTTACTCTGTGTTCTCTGTGCCCTCTGTGGTAAAAAAAGATTTCTCTGTGGTGAAAAATGGTTTTATAAGTGCG
>TBL_comb47_HYPODRAFT_10006641_pt1 | contig 12447 bp, 6 predicted proteins | sample TroBogypolimnion_40_FD_10682 | JGI IMG/M metagenome (IMG submission 10682)
GTTGGTCTTGTAGAGTTCTTTGAAATAAGGAGCAAGACCTGCTATGTATTTGATACGGTTTGTTGCATAATCTGAAAATTTACTGTCTCCGGTGACATCACCGGCCAGCAGCATTCCACTATAGACCACGCCCCATTCATAACTAATAATACGATAAGTACCCGGTTCCAGAATAGCATTGATATTTGGTTTTGAAAAGTCGGAAATCACCTCTTTGGTCTTGCTGTCAATTACCTTCATGGGGGTAGTGGTTTCGAGATAATTCCGAACTCTGTCCAATGTTGCTTTTACCTCTTCGGCCTTAGCCGGACCATAAGGAATAGGATAATCAGGGGGCAACAAATAGAGGGGTGTGTTTACGTCATTCTTCTTTATCTGAGCAGATATGTTGGTCAAAGCAACAATCGCAAGGAGTAGTGTGAATATTATTTTGGATCTCATCGTTATTCAAAAATTATTTCTTCAGTTTATACATTTCGGTTCCGGCTAAGAGGAAACATCCCAGCCCATAGTCTTCAAAATCAGGTGTCTTGTCAAAACTTAAAGGTTGTCCGTCTTTAGGTTCCTTTCCTGTTCCCTGAACAAATCCAAGTTTTCCATCATCGTGAACGGAATTCTTCACCATTGCATCCCATGCTTTTACAACAACCGGTAAATAGATTTTCCTGTCCAGGTATCCATTGTTGATTCCCCAAGCCATGCCATAAATAAACAATGCTGTCCCCGAAAGCTCCTTACCTCCGAAGTGTGTAGAATCCTTTAAGCTCGAATTCCAATAACCATCGGTTCTTTGAAGAGGCAGCAAAACTGTAGCCATATCTTTAAAGTCCTGGAGATAGGGTTTATAATAAGGAGATGTTTTAGGAAGGTTGTCCATGGTTCTTACATAAGAAGCGAAGACCCAGCCATTGCCACGGCTCCAGTAACAATTTTCACCGTTTGGTTCCTTATAGGGAGGAACAAAATCTTTATCGCGCCACCACAGTTTCTCTTTCTGGTTGTACAATCCATTTCCACCATGATTGTATTTGCTGTAATTGTACATCTTGTACATGCGTCCATATAAGGCAGTATCATTAAACAACTTCCCCAGTTTGGCAAAGACAGGCATAGACATCTGGATGGCATCGATCCAGTTCCAGTCATCTATTTTAGAAGTACGCATCATTGTATCGATCGAAGCCTTGATAACGGCAATACGTTCTGGCTTTTTATCAATGAGGTAAAGATCAATATAGGTTTGTCCGCAGCACTGATTGTCGGCATTTCTGGAGATCTGGTTTCCCCGGAGACTCCATTGGTGTTTTTCGCCCCATTGTACGGCATAATCATAAAACGAAGCCTGTTTATCGATGGCATATAAAGCCATCAGCCCTTCATAATATACCGCCCGGGTCCAGATATTGCTTGGGCGTGAGGAGTTGGTCACGATCACCTTACCGGCATCGGGCCATTTATTCATAAAGTAACCATTGGTAAGTTCCAATGTCTTGAGGATTTCTTTTTTATCGGGTATTTTTTGAGCAAATACCATCCCTGAGCAAATAACCAGACCCAGTAAAAGTGTTTGAAAACGTAAATACTCTCTTTTCATACTTTTTTAATATTAATTGTTTTGGATTTCTTCATTTCGATTCAAAACTGCCAATATGATTATGGCATTTTTGACAGACCTTCCCATTTCACTTTCCACTGATTATTTTTAGGGATACCGGGATTCTTCACGGTACATCCGTCCCATCCCGCACACATCATGGCAACTGCCGAAAGCAAGCCGCCATTTCCCGGCAGGTAAAGGGTAAGCCGGTTATCCTGATAGTTGTGACCATTATTCAGATATGTGTTTTTAGTGACCGGCATCAGCAAAGCCTCTATTGCCTTTTCTGGCATCCCAAGGCGGGTAGCCGACATGGCAGTCATAGGGTAATCCCATCCCCATGTCTTTTCCCATTCCCAGTTTTTCCATACCCAGTCAAACGTCTTGTTCATCACCTTGGCGTCGAATCCTTTGGGCATAGGCAACATCCCATAGGCTCCCAGTACTATGGGGTGGTCTGTCCGGTATTTTAAATTGGTATATGCATCGGTAGCACTCTCGGCAGGGAGATAGACCCCGTTTTGTTGTGGCAATGCCGACAAAGCATTCAGGACCTTGTCCCATTCAGGATTTCTTTTCAGCCCTGATCTTACACGCCATTGTTGCGCAGTATTCAGACCCCATTGCCAGTAACTCAATTCGAATATCGGGTTAAAAGTCTCATCGGCTTTAAAACATTCCTGTGCAGGAATGAGTCCTTTGCCTAATATATAACGATGTTTAGCTGCATCATAATATGCATAGGAGGCCATAAAATCTGCTGTAGCAAATACCAGCTCTTTGTATTTTTGCAGCGTCTTCAGGTCGTGATGCTCACGATAACACAACTCAGCAAAATAGATGAAATGGGGTTGTTGCCAGATCAGGAAAGCACCTACCGAAGAGGGGCTTTCATTGCCTGCCGGATCGGTCATCTTTTGCCAGCGAAGTCCTTTATAGCCTTGTCTTTTGGCAATATCCTTTGCTTTACCTTCCACGTCGGCATACCAGGAAAGTGAATTTTCCAGAAGATCAATTCTGTTCCACAATGCAAAATGAGCAGCATGCCACCAATGCATTTCCAGGTGAGGCTTTCCATACCAGCTGTTGAAGGTCAATCCTGTTTCCTGGGGTGGGTAATGACCCGAACACTGTATTTTGGTCAGGTACTGTGACAATACGATCCGTCTTTCCAGTTCTGTGGCCCGTTTATCCGTACTGCCAGAAAAATCAACAGCACCACCTCTCATCCAGAAGAGCTTCCAGTTCTGTTCACTGCTGAGTTTTGACTCGGTATAAGCCGGCATGACATCCATTCCCTTTTTACTAAATCCACAGCTAAATGAAAAGATGCTGTCGTTTTGATCGGGCGTCAACTGAAAATAATGATCCATCTTTTTCGTCAGTACAACAGGCTTATCCATTTGAACTTCCACTTTATAAGCAGTCGTATCCAGGGTATGCATGATACTTACAAAATGCGGAGATTGTTGCAGAACAATGCTTTTATGCTTTTCAGCTGCACTCCAGTTGTCTCCACTATCCCCAAAAGTATTGGTCGGGTATGGAAAACGTAACCGGATCAGCAGACGGCCCTCCTTTAACAAAGAAGAAGTCACCTTAGCACTGACGACATCCTTTGCCTGATGGGCATAGGTTGACACTTTAATACTCTTTCCTTCAACCGAGAAAGTACTCTTAATCTCTCCTGTCCACAGATTCAAAACCTGACTGACAAAGAGGATGTCTTCTTTTTTGGCCAGCTTTCCATTCGACAGTATTATATCAAAACCAATATTTCCCAATTGCAACCGATGTACATTTTCACGAAAATAATCTCCGGCCTCTTTGTTTCTCAAAGGGGTGGACCATTGTGTACCATAGGAAACATCCCTACCATTGAATTTGTATGTTTTCAGTGATTCCTCAAAACGATAGTTTTCCGTATTTGGAAAACTGTGCCACCCCCATTCTGATTCTGTCCCCAATGGAATGCCTTTGGCATACGATTCGGGAAAAGACTGTAATCCTGTGCCATCCACAGTAAAACAGAAAGTACCGTTACCCACACTGAGCGACGATAAAGAATCAAACACCTTGTTCACGACATTGTGTCTTTGAACCAGCGCCTGCCGGTTAATAGGTTGAGCCTTTACCAGGAATGATCCGGCACAGAATAGGAGGACGGCTAACAAAATCGTTTTTCTGATCATCTGCTTAAATTGTAGGTTATGTTATCTCAGTAGTGAAACAGCCATGAGGCCGATCACGACTTCATTTGCAAGCGTTTTCACCTTCAAATTCTTTAATTGTTTTGAGCTATCCAAAAGTAAGTCAAGAACAGTGGCGGCACCACCATCAATACCCTTACCACCATAATCTTTTGTCGACAAAACTTTGTTGAAATCAGGAGTGAAAAATCCTGTCTTCAGTGCCAATCTGACTAGGCGTGGTTGAGTCAGCTTAAAAGCATATCCATCCACATAATAATCCTTTTCGATCGGGCACCATGTCTCAGGGTTCCTGAGATCCAGCGAGGTTTGCGTGCCATCAGTGTATTCGACGATGACCTCTCCATTACTGATCTGACTTTGCATATAATTAGTAGAACCTGCCATCAGCAAATAGGCATGAGCAGCTTTGCCCGTAAGCGGGAATGCGATTTCATGTGGGTAATTATCCCATTGCGAAGTAAATGCTATATTCTTCGCCTCGGGTGCACCGGGTGTTGCAAAAGGAATTCCCTGTGGAGTTGTGATCTCATTTTTTAATCCTGCCATCGCACGCAATCCGTCATCGTCAATATTTGCTGTCATGTTAAAAGAACACCAGTCTCCGATGCCCTGTTTTGGAATAGCCAGAGTTGGATAGGGAGAACGTGGCGAGAGATATTCGTTTTTAAAAATACGCGTAACCTTGTCGTTAAATGCTCCCGTGATATCTACCGTTTCAAACTTACCCGTTTTGGCTGCATCCACATTCCAGTTGGTGACTGTTTTTTCAACTACCTTTCCATTGGCCCATTCTACTCGAACGAGATTGCTCCCGTTATAGATATTTGAAGAAGGGACGATAATTTCTGATGAAGTGGTACCTGCTCCAATGGTTGTGTTGGTCACATAAGCCATTGCTCCGGGGTTTACGGTGACCATAGCATTAACCTCTGCAGCCGTATTGTTTTGGATAGTAAATTTGAGACTGTTCTTCTCTTGTGCCAGAGGAGCCGATATACCAAGAGTCTCCCTGATTTCAAAACAAACCGGTGCCCACCAGGTAAACTGACCTTGTTTTACCCTGACAAATGCAGTACGATTTCCCTTTTCTCCCACTACCAGCGCTTTCAAAGTATTGTCTTTGACCTCTGACTGTTTTAATGCCTGTTGAGGATCAAAAAGCTCAACTACTTTGGCTTTTCCAAAGGTAGCAGATAAGGTTTCGTTAGATCCGTATGAAGCGGCGTTATGCGTCAGTTCGGGTTTGGCTCCCTGCCATTCGATGGAGATATCAAACTTAGATCCTACTGCCGTAGTGATCTCTATCTGAGGATATTCTATTGCCTGATCTACATTGGTCCAGGCTACGTTTTTACCATTCACCGTTACTGATTTAACCGATTCCCCCTTGGCTGTTGCCCTGAACTTCAGTTTAACAGGTTTGGAGAGTGAAGGAATGATGGTGTAGTTCTCTCTGTTGCCGCTGCGTTTAAAAACAAATGAAATGTCGGGCGTCTTCAGGGAAGCATGATCCCATTCTACGGGCAATCCTGGCCTGATATTCAAAGTGTTTTCAAGCAGATCGGGGATGATACCGAACAATCCTTCCACCAATGAACGGGAAGCCATACCCACCTGATCGGCAAAATCCCTATAGGCTTCAAATCTGTTTGCATCATAATAGGAGATCTGTAAGAAGTTTCCGGGACTACCGCCAAGATACATCGCATCGAGCAGGGTGCTTTTCCACAGTTTGAAGGCTGCATCATTACGACCCGATTGCCAGTAAGCAAGGGCGGCATGCATGTTCTCAGCCGAAACCACATTGTTGATTGACCATTCATAGGGCATCCAGTTTGATGTGGAAAGCATATAATAGCCTTCATCGGTCAACCCTTTAGCCTTTACAGGGATATGTGGAATTTCTGTGTCTACATAACGGGTAGTCTGATAGGCTTTAAATGCATCGGCAACATCAGAATCGAGGGTATGATATACTGTCCATAAGGCAGCTGCAGGATGCAGTCGTTTCAAGCCAAGCAGTTCCTGGTATTCTGCATACCAGCCCTTCGAAGGCATCCATAGCCTGGTATTCATTGCGTTGAGGATCTTTTCAGACTCCTTGCGATAGGGTTCTGGGTCTTCGCCAATCAGCTTCGCCAGATACGCTGCCGATTTGTTTGCAAGATAGTTGTATGCAGATGAATGAGTGACGCCGCTACCGCTATATTCCAGTGCATCACTGGCCCAGATACAGCAATAGGCATCGTATAAGCCGTCATTGTCACCGTCGAAGTTGCGTTTTTCCCATTCCAGATGGCGTTTCAGAACGGGCCACATCTCTTTCACATAGGTCAGATCGCCTGTCCAGTTGAAATGCCTGATCAATGCATCAATGTAAACCAGGTTCATATCGTAATGATGGGCAACCAGTTTTCCATCAGGATTTCTGCTGATATATCCACTGGTATACAGTGTATTCCCAATCTTTTCCTCCTGACGGGAAAGGTTGGCCTTAGGATCTGGAACAGTGGGACCTGTCAGTGGAGTAGTGAATTGTGACTTGGCATAAGCAGTGAAATGGGTCTGAGCCCTGTCGTGCCAGCCCAGTGCATCACCGGTATAAGGACCGCGCCAGCCATCCAGTCGCATACGCCAACCAATGGCACCATGAAGATAAGTAGGATATTCCCATATGGCATCACCTGCAATTCCTATGGCTCCACCCAAGGTATTGATATAAGGATCAGGCGTTTCAACTTTAATCCTGTCAGCATATTCTTTTCTGAAAGCCTCAGCCTTTTCAAAGATAACGGGTGCATCTTTGTAAATAAGGGGTGTGGTCGTTTCGGGATTCCTGACCATGAAATAGAGTTGCTCGCCCGATTTAACCGGAACCTTTCCGGATATCACCTGAGAAATTGTTCCTTTTGATTCAATTAATTTCTGTGGGGTGTTCAGTTGCCCGGCATCTGCAATAGTGACTTCAGAAGCGGGTGGAAATGCTCCTGTCAGGGCTAGTTTCTTTGCTTTGCCGGTATCTGTCTTGGTCGCCTTGTCTGCAAAATAGCGTTCATCTTCTGTCAAAACTTTACTTCCACCATACAGCAAGGTAAAGGTGTTGTCCTTGATTGTAAAAGCATCGGTCGAACAATTTTCAGGCTTCAGATAAAAACTCGATTCAGGATCTACGTTCATGTCACCATCACGTGAGAATTTCTGTCCGGATGCACCTCCGAAAGTCCATATCAGACTGACTTTTTCGGTAACATCTTTACATTCTGTGCGGACAATTACCCCTTCCGCGTCACTCATTGCGAGTACGGTAATGAATAACTTTCCCTGGCCCAGTAATTGATCTTCAACTTCATAAAGCATCGATCCCGGACGATAACGGGCAGTAATTTTGTCGGCTTTGATCAGCCATTTGTTGCCTTTGGGACTCATCAGTCCAAACTGAAGATTTCCTCCCATGCCCGGCATGTACAATGCGAACTCGGGAAGATCTCCTGCTTCAACACGAAAGGCTGTATTGGTTCCGTAAAGCGCACGATTAAAACGACGTGTACCATTAATAATCACAAAATCACCGCCATCCGGTTTATAGCGAATCACCCTTTCCTGATTATGCCAGTAACCGGGATTGGGGTTGACCAACTGCTGGCCAAAACCGGCAGGGAAGTATACGTTTGTAAAAAGAATAAAAGCGATAAGGAATTTGAAATAAAGCTGATCTGGATACTTCTTCATTTGTAAACTTACTTTTTTAGGTACTTATTTAATGGACAGTTTTTGATGGCTTTCAAACCGTCAACCACACACTTTGCGTTAAAGATAGCACCAATTGCGTTGGTATGCGGTCCTGGTTCCGGGAAAAATTTCGCAACAGAGTCCTTGCCAATTACGTCATATTTATCGGCAATCAATTGATTCAAAGGAATGTAATCGGTCTGTGACATTTCAGCAGCTTCCTTTGCCCACTTGGCATAGTCATTGTCGTTACGGATTACTTTTCCGTCTTTCCAGTTATTTCTTGGGATCAGAGAACAGATATAAGGTGTTGCCCCTTTGGCTCTTGTTTCTGCAACATATTTGCGCATATACCAGCCATAAGTATGGATGGTTTCTTTTCTCTTTAAAAGGACATTGTTGATGACCAGTGAATCTTCACCGTTTCCTTTGATAGATCCTCGCGACCGTGTACTATCAGAATAAGAACCCCCATCATTATGGCCAAACTGCATGATTACAAAATCACCGGGCTGTACCTGTGCCAAAACCTTATCCCAGAGACCACCGGTAATAAAAGTACGGCTGCTGGTTCCACCCATTGCCAGATTCTTGACAGCGATCCGTGTAGTATCAAACTCCTCACCGATGAAGCTTCCCCAGCCTTGCAGTGGGTTGCCAATTTGTTTGGTGCCGTTTCTGACTGTCGAATCACCGATAAGGAACAAGGTCGGTTTACGTACCTGAAGTTGGATCAAGGTAAACGAGGTGAGTACAAAAAACAGGATAACCAGAAAGAGAGAATGATTTTTTTTATTCTTTGTCATGATATTTTATTTTAAAGAAGTTTCAAAAAACAGACTATTTCGTAACCGGTACAATTGTAAAGGTACTGCCATCCTTGGCATTAACCGTAAACTTATCGAATTTCCAACCTTCAGCAAATCTGGCTGTTCCGGCTTTATTTGCGTTGATTGTTACGTTGATGAAGCTGAAATTTTGAAGCAAAGATTCTGCCATTCCTTCTGCATCGACAGCGATTCTTGCAAATGTTGCATTGATATTGCTGACATATACATCCTTGAAATGTGGTGTTCCTGCTGAGGCAGGTTCTACCTTGTGCAACATGGTTTTCCAATGTGCGGGGATGGAATCATAGTTATATCCCTTTGGCAGCGTGGAATAGCTGTAGGAAGGATTCCAGTTCATCGATATTTTGACGGCATTGCCCACACTGTCCATCTGAACATTCTGGAAATGGATGTCTTCGACAGTACCTCCACGTGTAAAGGCAGATTTGATGTTTAATCCGTTCCCGGTGCCTTTGGCTACAAGATCCGTTGCAATGATATGGCGGATACCTCCTGATGTTTCGCTGCCCAAGGTAAGCATTCCGCCTCCTTTTCTGGCAATACATTTGCGGATCAATACATATTCAGTTGGACGATTCACCCTTAAACCATCCCAATCGCGTCCCGCTTTCATGCAGAAATCATCATCATTACAGTCGATATCACAGTTTTGTATTAGGATCCATGAAGAAGAATCAACGTCAACTCCATCCGTACTCGGACCATGACCATCTTCATTGTTGCGTATAGTGAGACCATCTACGGTTACATTTTTGGAATATAAAAGTTGGACTGTCCAAAACCCTGCATTCTTAAGGGTTAACCCTTTGACGTTGATGTTTGATGACTCCTGAATCAGCATCGTCCTCACCCGTTTTGCATCGTAATCAATGATCCAACGCAATCCTTTGGCATCATATTCCTTCCTCATTTTGGCATATTTATCCCAGCAAAACTTCCCTCTGGCATTAACAGTGCCTTCTCCGGTGACGGCTGCATTTTTCTGGCCGATGACGTTGATCAAAGCTGCAGGCCATTTCATCTCTATACCGGCAATTCGGGTATTAATTTCAGGATAATCCTCAAAGTTTTGACTGCCCAGAAGCAATACATCCTTGTCGACGCGCAACTGTACATTTGATTTCACAAAGATAGAACCTGTTACATAGGAACCCGGGTTAAACGTAACAATCCCACCCCCTTTTTGAGCACAGGCATCAATGGCTTTCTGTATTTCTTTAGTCGTGACAGTCTGACCGTCACTTATGGCGCCATAACTGTTGACATTGAAAATTTTGGTTAGTTTTTGAATGGGAGTGGCCCCGACTCTTGTAGTCCACTCAGGTAATGGAATCGATTGCCCTAAAGAAGAGAGAGAAGCCAGCATAAGTAAACTGGCAATAATCAGGTATCTTGTATTCATTGGTAAAGCTGTTTTCATGATTAATATTTATAGGGTAATAACAAATTGGCCAACTCATTTTCAGTAACCGTCAGTACGGTACCATGTCTGGTCCCTGCCGGAAAATGTACCTTATCAGAAATATCGGTCCAGTTTACCAGATCCTTTGAGCTAACGGCACCGTATTTATGCTGGGTGTATTTATCAAAATAGACGATCCATTCATTGTTGATTTGAATAGCCGTAGGACCTTCGGCCCAATAGTTTCCGGTGATAGGGGCAGAGGGCTTTCCATAAACACCCGTGAGGTTGTCACTAAAAGCTACCCTCAGGTTTTTCTGGACGGGTTTCTTGGTTTCGTCTTTCAGAATCATCACATATTTTTTGCCCTGTTTCTGTATAGTAGCATCAATCACGTTGAAGCCCTGGTCATATAAAAGTTGAGTCTTGCTATAAGTCTTGAAGTCTTTGGTGGTGACGTAATAAATCCTGTGGTTATTATCACCCAGAGAATCTGTCTGGGGAAATCTTCCGGGGATAGTTGTAGCCCAGAACAACATGTATTGTTTTGAGGGTTTGTCATAAAAGATCTCTGGTGCCCAACAGTTCTTGGCTGTAGCTTCATGTTCCATGACCGGGATATATTCCTGTTTAGACCAGTGAATCAGGTCTTTGGAGGTGGCATGACCAATACCTCTCTCCTTCCAGCTGACGGTCCAGACCATATGGAACAGACCATCCCCACCCTTGACTATACAAGGATCGCGCATCAGCTTGTCAGATCCTACTTCCGGTTTCAGGTAAGAGCTGTCGCCATGCAATGATTTCCAGTTGAATCCATCATTACTATAGGCCAGATGCAATCCATCCTCGCCGTTATTTTTAAAGTAACAAAAGATGTAGGCAGTTTTTGAAGGTAGGGTTTGTGCGTAAGTTCCTAAACACAGCGTCAAGGCTAATAACAGGGTAAATTTTTTCACCATATCCTTTGCAGTAAATTATTTTATGAAGTTGATGACCTCTTTGAAAAGCAGCAAAAAGTAAAAAACCTGATGTATCAAAAATGTGAAGGTCTTAGATAAATGCCCGATTTAAAAGTTTTATTTTAAAAGTAAACAACGTGGAGTTAAAGAGCAAAGATAAAATTTCTTTTCATTTGGAAAAAGAATAAACGAAGAAACCGATCGTCAAAAAGAATCCGGTTTATGCATTTAACGGAACTTTAACATCATGGTTGAGGATCGGTATCTCTTTCATGCCCTCTTCATTCCTTTTGGCTTTTTTTGAGGCTTTTCTTTTGATCTGTTTTATGGGTTCTAAATCTTCCCTAAAGCCACATTTATACCAGGTTTTATGATATTATTCAATAATAAATCAAAGGTGATGAGCTAGAGTCATTCGAAGACTGGAAATAACTTCAGAAATCTTTCCCCAAAAAAATTTAACCCTTTGGATACCCTTACCGATAAAACGAAAACTGTGGTCTATCAGAGTAAACGATTGTGCTATAAATAAATTGGGGGTGTCACTTTTCAAAGTAGCACCCCCAACATTTATTTAAGAATCAGTTACGATTAATAACCTGTATTCTGAGTATATAATCCAGGGATTGCATCTAACTGTGATTGAGGAACGGGATAAACGATGTATCCGGCTACACAAGGATTCATTTGTTTCCTGATCGCATCATCAACTGCCATCCAGCTGTTCATGGTAGTCACAAGGGTTCCGCTTCTCTGAAGATCAAACCAACGGCTTCCTTCATCAGCAAACTCGAGTCTTCTTTCGTTATAGAGCTGGGCAAGTGTAACACCTGTCAATGCAGGAGTACCAACACCGGCACGGGTTCTGACCTGATTCACAACAGCATCAACATCAGTTGCCTGTGAACCTGGCGCACCATTCAGCACACACTCGGCTTTCATCAACAGGATATCTGTGTATCGGATGGCGATAAAGTTGATTCCCCAGTCAAAACGACTCGTGGTTGGGATCTTGGTAAAATCAAGATACTTTTGGAAGAATGGACGGGTTTCGGTACTACCTGAATTGTTGTAAGAGGCAGTATGGATCGCAAAGGTTTTACGAACATCTGTGGCACCATATTTACTGATCAGATCATTCGATACGGGTATTGCTTCCAATGCTCCATTCGACTTTGAGTCGTTGATTGATTTGAAATAAATATTCGGGCAAAGATCCCAGCAGAAAGTAGCTCCATAAATTGAGCTGGTACCACTAGCTCCTGTCAGATACATTACATCAAATACAGCTTCCTTATTAACAGAAGGATTTTGATTTGAGTAAGCAAAGATATTGGCAAAACTGGTATTCATAGTAAACAGACCGCTGTTGATAATATCCTGTAACAGGGGTAAAGCTAAACTCCATTCGTTTAATCCCAGTCCAGGTCCTTCTACACCATAAGTTGGGCCAGAACGTGCCATATACACCTGTGCTAGCAGACCTTCGGCGGCATATTTTGTTGCTCTGCCAACGTCTACACCGGTATAGGATGCAGGTAAATTTGCTATTGCTGTTTGGAGATCTGCAATAATCAATTTATAAACGTCAGCTACCGGACTACGAGCAATCGTATTTGCTTCAGAAGCAATAACAGTATGGTCGATGATAGGAAGCTTGCCAAAATATTTAACAAGATCAAAATAATAGAAG
>TBL_comb47_HYPODRAFT_10006643_pt1 | contig 12444 bp, 14 predicted proteins | sample TroBogypolimnion_40_FD_10682 | JGI IMG/M metagenome (IMG submission 10682)
TTAACAGGGTGCGCGGAAATCCTCTGCGTTAAGGGGGAGGATGAATAGCGCGGACACCGAAGGTGTTTCGGGTTGTCGGCTGTTTGGGTGTTTGCTGTTGTTCGATGCTGCAAAATAAGATGGCGACCCTAGCGCGTTGCCCCACAGCTTTTTAGCAAAGCTTGGATATTGCTTTTTGGCGAATCATAAACACAGTGCCTTCCTTGGCGAATCTCGTTGTTATTTCTCATAGACCAAAGCATAATTGAGGCATGAAACGCTTGCAAGCCTACCAATTTCTGATGGAGCCCAATGGAGAACAGCTGCGTGCAATGCGTCGTATCGCTGTTTCTTGCCGGTACGTCTGGAATAAAGCGCTGGCACTGCAGATTGAAAATCACAAAGCCGGTGAGAAATTCATCCACCATTTTGCAATGTGCAAATGGCTTCCTGTTTGGGAAAAAGAGCCTGATACTTGGTGGCTCAAGGACACCCCTTCACAGCTATTTCAGGGGGTGATTAAAGAGCTGGCACGCGCATACAAAAACTTGCTTGACAAGCGTGCTGACTTTCCTGCCTTCAAAAAGAAAACCGGCGGCATTGACGTGGGCATTACCCGTTTTGCCACGATGAGCGATGCCAGCTTCATTGCTTCGCTCAATAGCTTCAAGAAGCACCAGAAGCACCAGGAGCACCAGAAGCGACTGGCCCGCTACCAGCGGCGCATGAGCCGCAAAGTCAAATTCAGCAACAACTGGAAAAAGGAAACAGCCAAAGTTCAAAAGCTTCACACTGCATTAGTCAACACCCGCAAAGACTTTCTCAACAAGACCCCCACAACGATCAGCCAAAACCACGCGCTCGTCTGTATTGAGGATTTGCAAGTCGGCAATATGTCCAGGTCTTCCGCAATCCCGTTCTCTTCAGGGCCGGGAGGATGTCAAAATGGTGATTTTAGACGATAGGGTACGACATGCTGGCCTACGGATCACATGGCTTGGTGGGGGTGTTGACCCCACAGGCCAACACCACGGTGGAGCCCGAGTTTTGGGCCTTGTTGCCCAAGGGGCATGCGGCCTTGAATGCCCGAATGACCAGTGCCAAGCCCAGCATTGAAGGGCGGCTCGTGGATTATTTTGAACACTTGGACGAGCATGCGGCCCAATTTGGCAATGCCCCCATTCAAGTGCTGAGCATTGCTTGCACGGGCAGCTCCTACCTGGCAGGTCGCGATGCTGAGCAGCGCATCATTGCGCGTTTGAGTGAGCGCTTGAAGCTGCCCGTCACCACATCGGGTCTCGCCATGGTCCAGGCCTTCAAGAGCTTGGGGGCCAAGCGCATCTCGCTCATCTCGCCTTATCCACAGGCGTTGACAACGCAAAGCGTGCAGTACTGGAGCGATCATGGCCTTGATGTGCAAGAGGTTCAAAGTGTTTTTGACGACACCCGCCCCCCAACGTTTCACCCCATTTATAGCCTCAATGGCCATCAGGCGGGGTTGCCGCTTGAACAACTCTACCTAAACGACGTGCAAGCCATTGCCATGCTGGGTACTGGCATGCCCACCTTGGCGGCTTTGACGCGGGCCAATCAAAAGCAAAGCCGCATTCCGGTCATCTCTTGTATGCTCGCCACAGTCTGGTGGAGTTGCAAGCTCATCGATCCAAGCTGTGAGGACTTGAGCACTTGGGTGCGCTCCCCCCATTGGTTGGAAAGGTTGGAGGGACTTTTATGAATTCATTGTTGGAGACAGCGGCGTGAACAAAACCGATGTGTTGGTGGTGGGCGCGGGTCCAGTGGGCTTGACGCTGGCCATGCGCTTGGGGCTCAGGGGCGTGAAGGTGGTCTTGCTCGAAGCGCAAGACCACATTGAAAAAGACCTTCGAGCGTCGACCTTTCACCCCCCGACCCTGGACTTATTCGATGAACAAGGGATCACGCCCTTGCTGATCGAGGCCGGACTCATTGCCCCGACTTGGCAAGTGCGCAACCATCCCACCCATGAGGTTGCCGAGTTTGATCTCTCGGTGTTGAAGTCTCACACAGCACACCCCTATCGATTGCAGTGCGAGCAGTGGCGTTTGAGTGAATTTTTACAAGACTACATCCAAACCCACTTGCCGAGTGTGAGTATTCGCATGGGCGTGAAGGTCGAGAATTTTGAGCAAAAGACCGATGGTGTTGAGGTGCAGTCGAGAGACTTGACTGGTGAGTGTCAGACCTGGTTGTGTCAATACTTGGTCGGGTGTGATGGCGCCAAAAGCGTCGTCAGAAAAGGCATGGATTTGGCTTTTGAAGGGCAGACGTTTCCAGAGACCACCCTCTTGGTGGCCACAGATTTTCAGTTTCAGGATCACTTGCCGCATTTGTCGTTCATCAATTATTGTTGGAGCCCCAAGGGGACCTTTAGCCTTCTGCGACTTCGGCATTTGTGGCGGGTGAGCCTCTATCCATCCTTGGATGAGTCCATTGATGTGGCTCTTCAAGAACCTTCCATTCGCGCCAAGCTCCAATTGATTGCCCCGCAATGCCAAGATGCCAATATCTTGCAAGTCAGGCCTTACCGCATCCATCAACGCGTGGTCCAACACTATGTGCGCGATAGACTGATCTTGGCGGGAGATGCAGCCCACATCAACTCACCCAGTGGCGGCATGGGCATGAATGGGGGTGTGCACGATGCGTTCAACTTGGGCGACAAACTCTCTCGGGTGCTGCAAGGTGAGTCGACTCAGCTGCTGGGCTTATATGAAAGACAACGTCGCCCCATTGCCATCAAGCATGTGATTGAACAGTCTGCCAAGAACCGAGCTCGCATGCAGGAAAAGGACGGCGAAAAACGCCAACAAACTTTGAAAAACTTGCAGGCCGTGAGTCTCGATCCTGTGCGGGCCAAGGCATACTTATTGGAGACCTCCATGATCTCTGGTCTACAAGAGTCCCTCAGTCTGCAGTGAGCGCAGTCACGCCACCCAGTGCCAGGGCAGCGGGCGAGGTGATCACATCATGGTCAGTCAGTTCGCACTCAAATTGTCGGTCTTGATGACGCCTGCCCATTTCTTGTTCTCATTGACGATAAATTGGTAGAAGTCCTTGGTGCCCAAAAACTTCGGGGTGAGACCCATCTCCATGAGTTTGGTTTTTAATTCGGCTTGATCTAGACTTTTACCAATTTCCAACCTGAGCCGCTCCACCACCGCTGCGGGCGTTTTGGCGGGAGCTGAGATGCCAAACCAGGCATCACCCACGGCACCTGGAACACTCTCGGTGAGGGTGGGGATGTCGAGGTGGTCGGGCAAACGCTCTGAGGCTGTGACGGCCAAGGCCCGGACTTTGCCCGCTTTGATGTAAGGTGTGGCGGCAATCAAGGCGTTGAACATGGCATCGATTTGACCTCCCAAGAGATCCGTCATTGCTGGCCCCGTGCCCTTGTAAGGGATGTGTACCATGTCGATTTTGAGCAAGTGCTTGAGCAACTCACCGGTTAGAAAACCCGCGGAACCCACCCCCGCCGATGAATAACTGAGTCGGCCTGGGCGATCGCGCGCCAAAGCAATGAAGTCGGCCAAATTTTTGGCGGGGTGATCGCTTCGCACAATCAGCGCATTGGTGAAGGTGCCCAAAAGTGCAATGTGCACCAAATCTTCAAGAGGCTTGTAGGACATGGTTTGGCCCATCAAGGGGCCCACGGTGATGGCTGCGCCATTGGAGAGCACCAAGGTGTAGCCGTCTGGCTGGGCCTTGGAGGCCATGTCGGTGCCCAGGATCGAGCCGTTGCCGCCCTTGTTGTCAATCACCACGGCTTGATTCAAATGTGATGCGAGTTTATCGGCCACCACCCTGGCAATCAGGTCCCCTGAGCCCCCGACCGCAAAGGGCACGATCAAACGAATGGCTTTCATCGGGTAGGCATTGTCATTGGTTTGCGCTTGAAGTCCCGAGGACCACAGCCCGAGCCCCGTCACGCCGCACAGGCCAGAAGCGGCCCATGTTTTGAGCAGGCCTCTTTTGCAGAGGTTGGGCAACGCTTGAGACTTGAAGTCGGTTACTTTGGCACTGACGAGACTGGCCACATTGGAGTTGACATGGGAGGTGACTTGGTGGGTGACTTGGCGATGGGACATGAGGCTTTTAAACTCAATGATGGTGGGTGGTTTTAGGGTTCATGGGTGAGGGTCAAGGGTGATGTTGGATTTTTTAGCCACCTCTTGCCAAAGCGCCGTTTCTCGCTTGATCAAGGCTTGGAATTGCTCAGGCGTGCCCGAGACGGGATAGACCCCATCGCTTGACAAAAGGTCTTGGGCATCCTTGGTGTTCATGCTTCGATTGATCTCGGTGTTGAGCTTAGCAATGATCGCCCGGGATGTGCCTTTGGGTGCCAAAATCCCATGCCAAACATTGACCTCATAATTGGGCAGACCGGCTTCTCGCAAGGTGGTGACATCGGGCAGCACAGAAGTTCGTTGCCGAGTCGTCACGCCCAAGGCTTTGAGTTTGCCCGTTTTGAGAAAAGGCAAGGCCACCGAGGGGGTGCTGAAAAACAATTGGGTTTGCCCTGAGAGCGTGTCGCTCAAGGCGGGTCCACCGCCTTTGTAGGGCACGTGCAGCAATTCAATGGAGGCCTGAGCCATCAAGAGCTCAGCACTCAAGTGCAAAATGCTGCCCAAGCCTGAGGAGGCAATGGTGAGCTCGCCCGGATGGGCACGGGCCAAGGCAATCAGCTCAGCCAAGTTTTTGGCGGCCAGGTTGGGATTGGCCACGAGTACAAAGGCGCCTTGAGAGAGTTGTGCCACTGCATTCACGTCTTCAACAGGGTCGTATTTGAGGGGGTAGAGGGCGGCGTTGACAGTGTAGCTCGCCGAGATCAAAAGGAGGGTGTAGCCGTCGGGAGGCGATTTGACGGCAAACTCATTGCCCATGAGCCCACCCGCACCGGCCTTGTTGTCGACGATGACGGCTTGCTTGAGCGCGGTGCTCAGGCGTTGTGCCACAAACCGAGCGATAAAGTCGTTGCCCCCGCCCGGTGGGAAGGGAACCACCAAGTGGACGGGGCGCTGGGGGTAAGCTTCTGCGTTGATCCCTTGGGCTTGGACGTGGGAGTTGATGAGCCAGGTCAAAAGGAGTCCTAGACCGAGCGAATAGGCCCGCGCTGAGCGCACGCACGGTTTCATAGTGCCTTCAAGCTCACGTGGTCACCTGCCAAAGTGAGTTGGCAGCCCAAGAGGGCGCTCTCACGCTTGAGACGCTGAAGGGTTTCGTCTTCAGCCCCCAAGACTGGAAAATACGTCTCGTTGTGCTCATTGTGGCGAACCAATCGAAAGCCCATGTGCTCAATGGACTTCTCGTTCAAGGTGAGTTGGGGCATCATGCCGACCCAGTCGCCATGGGTTTTGCCGTTGTGACCGGTGTGAAAAGAAAAACTTCCCAATCCGTAAAAAATCGGTTGGCCTAGGTAAATTTCCACTGGCAAAGAAACGTGGGGGCCGTGACCAAACACGATGTCGGCGCCCGCATCAATGGCGGCGTGGGCAATGTCCTTCATATAGCCCAGGACCTCTTCCCACAAACCCCAGTGGCACGAGACCACCACGTGGTGACATTCTTTTTTGAGCGCCTTAATTTGGGTTTGCAAAGATTTCAAGTACTCGGGGTCGGCCCAGGTGACGATGACGGGGGGGATGCCTGGGCGGTTCATGGGGGGGATGTCGGCCTGGACTTTGTAGGCTGGCACTTGGTAGGCGGTGTGGCCTCTGAGAACGGCCACACCTGGGGTGCTTTTGCGGGCCTCGTGGTGGGTGTTCCAGTAGACCGAGGTTCTGGCGAGAAAGCCGACCTTGAGGCCTGATTTTTCGGCGATCCAGGGCTTGCAGGCGGCCTCCAAGTTGGCGCCTGCACCAGTGTGACCAATCCCCAAGGCATCCAAAGCCTGGGTGGAGTGGAGGATGGCCTCTGAGCCGTAGTTGACATTGTTGGCCAGGCCCACGCCTTGGATATGGGCTTGAGCGAGGGCCTGGGCTGCAACACTGGGGTCGGCGTAGAAGCCCTCGTTGTCGACCGAGTGGTCACTCGGGGGGGTGTACAAACAGCACTCCAAATTGCCAAAGACCAAGTCCGAGGCTTGCAAGGTGGTGTGAACTTGTTTGAACGGGGTGAGGGGGTCGGTGACGTTCATCAAATTGACGTCACCCGTGAGGGTCAGTTGTAGGCTCATGGGCAGAATGTTGGTGGGGCCGAGCTTGGCCAAGATGGGGGAGTTTCACGCTTTAGCTTACACTATTCTCATGCACTTGCTTTTGATCTTGACTGAGGTTTTCACGCACTCGCGTTCATCGGGTGGGCCAACTTGGCGCTCAAGGCGCTCAAGGCGATCCATGCGGGGTGTGCTGCGCTTCGGTGTTGGTGCAGTCTTGGGCTTTGAAGCTTTGCTCTCAAGCGGCCAAACACCCCCCATTGCTGAGTTTGTTTGCGATGTGCAGGTGAGCCACGTGCGTGAGCGTTTGGTGGTGAAACCCAACCCTGATGTGTATGCCGTGAGCAAGGTGGAGATCAATGGCAACTTTCGGTTTGCTGCGCAATATCTGCCGCTTCTCAACCTCTTTAAGACCTACACCTACGATCACTCCAAGGGGCGTTTTGTGTTGTTGGCTGAGCAAGAATTTACACCCACGGCTGACAATTGCGCCAAAACCCTGGGCGTGCACCGCGTTTATGGTTCACCCAATGAGCGTGAATTTTCATTCCAGTGTCAGGTGGTGTGCAGCCCATGATGAACTTTGTGAAACGACTCATGGAGACGGGCTTGATGCTGATGCTGATGCTGAGTGTCACGGCCAGCCCCAGCCTCGCTCAAGGCCAGGGCCAGGGCCAAGTTCAAAGCCCATTTCAACCTCAAATCCCCAAAGAAGACCTTCATTTGGTCTTTGTGGGCGACATCATGCTCGACGGCTTGCCCGGTCGTTGGATTGAGCGCGGTCACGACCCCTTTGCAGGCTTTTCCAGTGTTTTGACCCAATCAGACCTGACCATTGGGAACTTCGAGTCTGCCTTGGGCAACACGGGACACGCCGAAAACAAGCCCTATGTTTTTAGAGCCAAGGCGAGGGTCTTGCCTTGGGTGAAGAAGTACTTTCATGCCATCTCACTGGCCAATAATCACACCGGGGACTATGGCCCAGAAGGCTTGTCCCAGGCCATCGATTGGATGGACGCCATGGGCCTGGCGCATTTCGGCGCGGGCAAAGAGATTCGCGCGGCCCACGAGCCTTTTGTCTTTGACGTCAAAGGCAAACGAATCGCTGTTTTGGGCTACGATTTATTCCTACCCAGAAGCTTTGAGGCTCTGGACGACCGAGCCGGCACCGCTTGGGGCGAGAGAGAGTACATCAGCGCCGATATTCGCCGCGCCAAAGAGTTTTACCATGCCGATGTGGTGATGATCTATCCGCATTGGGGGTGGGAGGGGGAAAAAACAGCCTCAGGGGCCCAAGTGGAGTTGGCGCATTGGATGATTGATCAAGGCGCCGATGCAGTCGTGGGGGGCCATCCGCATGTGACTCAAAACATCGAGGTTTATAAAGGCAAACCGATTTTTTACAGCCTTGGTAATTTTGTTTTCGATGGCTTTCATGACCCCGATACCACCACCGGTTGGGTGCTCAAGCTCACGCTGCAAGTTGATGGCCAATGGCGCTGGGAGACACTGACCGCGCGCTTGGACCGAAACGGGATTCCCCATCCCGAAAAGACGAGAAAAAACTTTTAATCGACCTCTCGGCTCAGGAATAAGCGAGTTCAGTACCGCTTGGGGTGGGCTCAGCGTTGCCATCTTGCCCATTGGCAAAGATGATTTTTTTCAAAACCTGCCCCACACCTTTGGCCGAGATCAAGGAGTAGCTTTTGTCCTTGGTTTGGATCAAAAATGCCGACTCACTCAAGTTCAAAAAGATGCTGAACTGTTCAAGGCAGTGGTTGCGTTGGACCAAAAGCTGAATCAAGTAAGTGGTCCCTTGTTTGAACAGATGGTGGCTCATGGAAGGGGACTGATGGCAAAATTCTTTGCAAAATTGTTCAGCCAAATGGGGCAATTCGTCGCCCATGAGGTGCACCAATTCCAAATCACGCCCAAAGGGCTCAAGGGCATATCGAGCCTCGATTTGGCTCACCGCCACCAAGGGTTTGTTCATATCACGCATGACAGGTCTCCATTTTTTAATCTTTGTCATGAATATAAGCAAGAAGTGTGACAGATTGCCTCAAAACCCCACTCCAAATCGGTGCATTGAGTCAGAAAAACGACGGTAACACCAATTCATCAGGCTTGAAGACTTAAAAAACGCGGTCAAATGTCTTTTTTTAAAGACGGCGACCTCAGCCCTGACCCTATTGGGTGGGGTGGGCACGTGGAGGTGCTTAGGAGCCAAGGAGTCCAGGAGCCTTGGGGCCTGGCCTGGCCAGGTCCCAAGCTTTTTGGAGCGGATCCGAACTAGGCGTGGTGTCGCAGTTCTGACATGAGTCGATCCCCTGACGCTTTGAGCAGCGCCATGCCCTCGTGCAACTGTGGGTGGAGCAACTTGCCGCCATGTTTGATGATTTTTCCGGCAATCATGACGGTGTCAATGTTGGCCAAACTCGTTTGCATGATGACGCTGTTCACCGGGTCGTGAACAGGCTGCATGTTCAAAGCCCTGGCATCGATCATGACCAAATCGGCTTGTTTGCCCACCGTCAAGGAGCCCACTCGATCTGCCACATTCAAAGCCTGTGCGCCTCGGATGGTGATCCACTCCAGGGCTTGGCGACAATAGATGGTGGAGGTGTCGGGGAGTTTTTGGTGTTCTAGCTTGGAGTGGGCATTGTCAAGCGCACGTTGAGCGGCCAAGGCGAGTCTGGCCACGGTGAACATCTCACCCGAATATCCCGACTCCAAGTCCACGCCCAAAGATGGTGCGCTGTTGAGCGCCAACAGTCGACCGGTGATGGGCATGCCGTGTCCTTGTGTCATTTCGCTCTCGGGGGTGAGAGAAAAACTCACTCCAAGCGCCACCATCATCCTGAGTTCTTCGTCGCTCAAGTTGTTGCCGTGCACGATGTTGTTGTTGTGTCCCAAGAGGCCGTCTTGGGCCAAGCGGGCCCAGCCGTCGGGAGTCTTGGCGGCCGCTCCTGCGCAGTGCATACTCGCAATCAAGGAGAACTCCCGGGCCAATTCAAAGTCGTGCACCGCCACGTCATAGGTCGAGTAGTGTGGCCCCAAAATCGCCAAGCCCAGTGTGACCAAGGCCTGTGGGTCGGTGAAGCGAGTCTTCACCAGTCGCTCTACTTCGGACCTGGGGTGTGGAATTTCGCTGAAATGCTTTTGTCCAGGCTTGGGGTCAGGTTTGGGTGAGCCGTGAAAAAACACCCCCCGAATACCCGAGTCCAACAAGCCTTGAATGGCATGATCGGTGTGCTGTGGGGTTGGGTTGTTGTGACACCAGTCGCCCAGAGTCGTCGTGCCGCAATTGATTTGGTTCAAGGCCCCCATCAAGGTGGCGATATAGAGGTCTTCTGGCTTGTAGTTGGTGGCCAAGCCCGCGTGCACGTTGGCAAAGTATTCGAGAAGGGTCCAGTTGCTGGTGACCCCCCGAAGCGCAGTTTGCCAAGTGTGCATATGGGCATTGACAAAGCCCGGCGTGATGATCATGCCCTGGGCATCGATCGTTTGGGCCCCTGGGGCTGATAGTTTGGGGCCGATGGCCTTGATCGCGCTGCCTTCGATCAAGAGGTCCGTGTGGGTCAAGTCACCAAGTTTGGGGTCCATGGTGATGACGGTGGCGTTTTGAATGAGGGTTTGGGTCATGGCGGGCAGTTGGAGGAAGGTGGAGGAAGGTGAAGGATTCTCGCCCGCGTCCAAGTCCAAGCAAGTCGCGGCTTCAAGGCAGTTGGGGGGCGGGGCAGAGCGTAGAATTTAGACGTTTAGAAAAATCTGATTTTAAAGGGGTTCTAGCTTCCAAGCTATCGGCGTTAACATCCTCAACGCTGCTCTTGGGGAGTCCTCACAGGGCAAAAAAAGCAGCCTCATGAAGGGGTGGCTCGCAGCAAACGCATCATCGAGCCCGCGCTCGATGTGCTTCGCCTCGGAGGGCGCAGTGCCGGGCGCGTCGCGTGAGAAATGGTTTTTTATTTTTCTTTACATTGCCTTGACCATCGGTAACTTGTTTTGTCACGAATCAGTTTTACATTAATGTCATACCAACAAACGAACCAGGAGCTGACATGAACCACGCTTTGAGCCTCAATCCAACTCGCCTTTCAGGCTTCAAGGCCCATTGGGGTTGTTTTGCCCTGATCCTGTGTTTGGGTTTGATGCAAACCCAATTGAGCCATGCCCAAGCCGCACCGGGTATGGCGGGGCCGGGCGAGCCAGGGATGGGTATGCATGGAATGCAAGGAATGCAAGGGATGCATCATGGTCCCATGGATCCTGCAAGAATGGAGAAAATGTGGCAACGTCGCATGGAGCATTTCGATGCCCACATGGCGCAGATGAAAAAACGCCTAGACATCACCCCAGCCCAGGAGGGCGCCTGGGGACAATTTGTCTTGGCCATGCGTCCCGCAGACCACCCTGAGCAGCGCCCCATGGGCCCAGAGCAGTGGAAAGAGACGATGCAATTGAAAGCCCCTGAGCGGATGGAAAAAATGCTGGCCCAGATCGAAGCGCATCACGCCCAAAGGTTAGCCCTAATGCACCAGCACTTGGACGCTCTCAAAGCCTTCTATCCCCAGTTGAGCGAACAACAACAAAAGGTGTTTGACAGCATCAGCAGGCACCCCATGGGCAAGCGTCCTGGTTGGCGCCATCCCTAGGCTCAATGTTGCAGGTCTGGCACGTCCATCACCCACTATTCGCGGTGACTTTGTGATTTGCTTTTGGTGCTGTTGGGCTGGGATGTTTTGTTGATGAGCTCGAGCTGCTTGAGCAAGGCCGTTTTTCGTCGTTCACTCAGGCCTTTGAGGCCCATTTTTTCCAGTTGACTCAAGTGCTCAAGGGCTTGGGTGGTGAGTTGACTGCCTTTAGCGGTGAGCTCAATGCCAAAAGCGCGTCGGTCGTGGGGATGGGGTTTGCGCTCAATGAGCTCTTGCTCGCTCAAGGCTTGAATGAGCTTGACTGCATTGGGTGCACGAAGGTTGAGGGCCTTGCAAATTTGCTGGGCCGTCACCCCCGCATTCATGTTCACCACCTCCAAAATGGAGAATTCCAAGGGGCTCAGTCCCAAGGTGTGCAAATGCTCGGCGTAGAGGTGTGAAAAGTGAAACGAGGCTTGCCGCAATTGAAACCCCAGCAGCCCCTTCAGTGCAGCCATCTCCAATTGCAATTCTTCTGGCGACTGCCCCCCGGTTTCATCACCCGCTTGTGAAGCGGGTGCAGTGGGGTTCAAACGCGAAGTGCTGCTCTTACTTCTGGCAGAAGGATTCACTGATCCGTGCAGGCTTTGGTGCGCGAGCGGCTTGGCCCGAGCCGCAATCGCCATGCGCTCAGACGGCGCTTGCGGAGCTTGGGTCGCCTGGGTCGTTCGGGTCTCGGCGTCAAAAGAGGCTTGATCGTCCATGGGTTTTATCGACACAGGGCCAATATATCTTCTGGCACTTCAATGGATTTGATGCGATCGGGGTTTTGCGGGTCTTTGATGCAAAAAATGCGCGTCTCGGTGCCTTCACACAGCAAGTCCTCGCCCCGCATGACGCGGTGATTTTGGATAAACACCCGGCGGCGCCACTCTTTCACATGGGTGTGAATTTGCAGCGTTTGTCCATAGGTGGCACTCTGGTGAAACTGGGTGTGAATTTCCAGCAAAGGGGTGCCCACCAAGCCACGGGTCTTGGCCATTTCGCGCCAAGGGGGTAAGCCACAAGTGCGAAAGAAGTTCTCGCTCGAGGCGTCCATCCAACGCGAAAAATTGGGATAAAACACAATACCAGCCGGATCACAGTCGCCAAAGGAGACAGTAAATTGGTAAATGGTGGTTTTGGGGGCGGGCGTGGCTTGTTCGGACATGGGACTCAAGTGCTTATCAGTTATAACTGTAAAGCCAGACTTTAGCCCCAGCCCGGGCTTGCCTTGAACGGGGATTACCCTAGTCAACTTATTTTTATGAAACACTAAGAAATCGTGTTGTGAGGCCCCAAAAACCTCACTTTGGCTGGTTTTTTGAAGGACCTTGCCCGCCCTTTTAACCCTAGGATGCAAGATTTGAACGCACCAAAAGGGGGTATCTCATGGGCGACGTCACCGCTGACTGGAAAGCGCGTTGGGCCGGGTTTTTGCGCGAGGGTCTTCACTCCGGGGGCTTGGAGCGACTCCACAAAGCCCATCCTGCCCATCCTGCCCATCAAGAAGCTTGGGGTCAAGAGCGCCAGCGCTTATGGCGTTGCCTGCTCGAAGAGGGGCTCGCATACTGGCTCGGCGAGGCCCCAGCAATGGCTGGG
>TBL_comb47_HYPODRAFT_10006645_pt1 | contig 12441 bp, 9 predicted proteins | sample TroBogypolimnion_40_FD_10682 | JGI IMG/M metagenome (IMG submission 10682)
CGATAAGCTTTATAAAGTTGCAAACCTGATTGGCAATATGGTGAAGAGAGTCCGGGCTGAGGATCTTGAGGATTTACAGAAGAGTAAATTTTTCTTTGATGCTCACTTTATTATTGGAGGACAATGCTTTAAGGATAAACGTTCGACCGTTTTTCTGGTCTTTCCGGAAGGGAACTGGGTTGAGGTTTCCGATGAGTCACCTTATACTGTCATTGGAAATACCGGATTTGGAAAATCGATCCTGCGACGGCTTTTACATGAGGAGATTAACTTTGATCTGGCCATAAAAGTGGCCTTCCTCTCGTTTGACGCAACGTTTAAAAATGCCAGTGATGTAGATTTCCCGCTTGATTTTGCACTCTACAAGAATGGCAGCTACGATATTCAGGAATTTCGAAAGACAGAAGAAGAATTAAAGGGTACCTCTAAACGATGGAATGAGATGCTCGTCAATGCGGCCAATGAACTGCCGAAGTTTCTCCATTTTGAGGATTAGGAGAATTGTATTTTAGTGGCCGGGTGAATATTCAGGATTTGAATATTCACCCGGTCAATGTTTCTGAAATTACCTTTTCAGCTTATACTTGCGCAAATCAAAGGTGTGGGGATACTCGGGATCAGGCTCAATAATTGTTGGAGTCAGGGCTATTTTCTGACCGGTTTCCTCCTCTTTCTCCAGAATATATCTTTTTATCTCGTTACTGATTTCCCTTGGGGTATAGACTCCCTGGGTGTGATTTTCGTTGTAGAAACGGGATACTCGCCTCCCTTCTGCCTCAAAACTGTTAACCGGGAAAGTGTCGTACGCCCTTCCTCCCGGGTGAAATACGTGGTAAGTACACCCTGCCACCGATTTGCCAACCCATGAGTCAAAGATGTCAAAGACCAATGGTGTGTCAACTCCCAGATTAGGATGGAGTGCTGAGGGTGGTTGCCACGCCCGGTAACGCAGGGAGGCTACAAATTCTCCTTTTGTTCCTGTATTGACCATCGGAATCCGCATTCCATTGCATAAAATGGCGTATCGTTCCCCTGTTAACCCATTGGCTTTTAATTCAATCCGCTCGACCGATGAATCCACAAAGCGTGCCGTTCCTGAACTGGACATCTCTTCGCCTAAAACATTCCAGGGTTCAATCGCTGTGCGTAATCCCAGTTCTATATCCTTAAATTTCACCCTGCCTATGTGGGGAAACCTAAACTCGAAAAATGGTTCCAGCCAGTTGACATCAAAAGAATATCCGGCATCATTCAACTGATTCACAATATCTTTTAGGTCATCTTTAACAAAGTGATGCGTAAGAAATTTGTCATGTAATTCGGTCCCCCAGCGGACCAGTTTTCCTTTATAGGGTTTTTCCCAGAACCAGGCTACGAGCGTTCTGATCAGAAGAAGCTGAACAAGGCACATTTGCTTGTTCGGCGGCATATCAAATCCCCGTAATTCGAGGATTCCCAATCTTCCGGTTGAGGAATCGGGTGAATAAAGTTTATCGATGCAGAATTCTGCCCGATGTGTATTTCCCGTAAGGTCGATCAGCAAATTCCGGAATAACCGGTCTACCAGCCAAAAGGGGACCTCGCCCTGTCCCGGCTCCGGAATCTGGGCAAAAGCAATTTCAAGTTCGTAGAGCATCTCCTGCCTTCCCTCGTCAACCCGGGGAGCCTGACTGGTAGGCCCGATGAATGCGGTGGAAAAGAGATAGGATAATCCCGGGTGGTGCTGCCAGAAAGTCAACATACTTCTCAAAAGATCGGGCCGCCTCAATAACGGTGAATCAGATGGGGTGATTCCCCCCAATGTTATGTGGTTTCCGCCACCTGTGCCGGTGTGTTTCCCGTCGAGCATGAATTTCTCGGATCCAAGCCTGCTTTCCAGAGCCGATTCAAAAAGTATATCGTAGTTATTGACAACTTCATGCCATGATTTTGCGGGATGGATATTTACTTCAATCACACCGGGGTCGGGAGTAACCATTAATTTTTCAATCCGTTTATCCTTAGGAGGTGTATATCCTTCAACCACAACGGGGATTTGAAGTGCCTCGGCGGTCAGTTCAATGGCAGCCACCAGATCCAGGTAATGCTCAATCATCCCGGCAGGCGGCAAAAATAGGTGAATCTTTCCCTCCCTGATCTCTGACACAATTGCAGTCCGAATAGTAAATGAATCAAATAACGGGGTGAATTCATCCTTTTGTTCTTCTGATTTCTGAAAAGGGAGGTGTTTATTTTTTTTATTCTCCTCCTTCATTTTAGTGAAATCGTAATTTTTTGGATTGAGAAGTTCTTCAGGAATGGTATAATCAGGTATTGCCTTTGATCTTTCCAACACCGATTTATGAAAATCACCCAGCGCCGGAGACTCTTCAAACGGGCTTCGTTCGATGGGTTTTGGTTTTTTGGATTCCGGCATATGTGGCAGTGAATCAAGTGGCAAACGATGACCCATTTGAGAATTTCCCGGAATCAGGAACATACTTTCTCCACGGAATTGCCATTGGCAGGAGATCCATCCATTTTTGGGATAGGCCCATTGAATCGGCAACACATAACCTGCCGGGCTGTTTAATCCCCTGTCGAGCTGTTCCATAAGCGTTTTTCGCTCGAGAGAATCTTTAAGGTTTATATTGGCAGGATCAATATTTACCGGAAGATTTCGTTCGGTCCACAGGTAGTAAAAGGCATCCTCATATCCCGCCATGATATTATTTTCTGATACGCCAAGCATTTTGGACAGATAAATCATAAATCTTCGCGCATCTTCAACGGAATAATTATAATCTTTGCTGAAATCTGCCAGTAAATCCTTGTTTTTCCATACAGGTTTTCCATCCTTTCTCCAGTAAAGTGCCATTTGCCATCTTGGGGTAGGCTCGCCGGGATACCATTTCCCCTGGCCATAATGGAATAAGCCTCCTGCGCCAAAATGGTTACTGAGTTTTTTGATCAGCGAATTGGACAACTTTTGTTTTTCCTTACCATCCGCAGCGGTATTCCATTGCTCCGATTCCATATCGTCAACAGAAACGAAAGTGGGTTCTCCACCCATGGTAAGACGAACATCACCAGCTTCGAGTTTCTGATCTACCCTGTTTCCAAGTGCCATTATTTCAGCCCATTGCTGATCGGAGTATGGTTTGGTTACGCGTGGATCTTCGTGGATGCGAATAACTTCATTCGAATGGGTAAACGCCACGTTACACGGATCTATCGCCCCCGAGATGGGAGCTGCGCTGGAGGGTGCCGGGGTGCAACATAACGGGATATGCCCTTCTCCGGCCAGTAATCCGGAGGTTGGATCAAGACCAATCCAGCCTGCACCGGGGATATAAACCTCGCACCAGGCATGCAAATCGGTAAAATCATTTTCAGCCCCTGATGGACCATCCAGAGCCTTCTGGTCAGCCTTAAGTTGCACCAGGTAACCCGATACAAAACGGGAGGCGAGCCCCAGGTGACGCATCGTTTGCACCAGAAGCCAGGCTGAATCACGGCAGGAGCCCAATTTTTTTTGCAGGGTCTCTTCGCAGGTAAATACTCCGGGTTCCATCCTGACGGTATATTCCAGCTCCTGGTACAATGCACTGTTAACCGCAACCAGAAAATCAACAATAGTGATATCTTTTAATCGTCCGGGTTTTTTCATCCATTCCCTCAAGAGCGGACCATCTTCAGTTATTTCAAAATAGGGAGCCAACTCTTTGATATCCTGTTCTACATATTGAAACGGGAATTTTTCGGCATACTCTTCGACAAAGAAATCGAAGGGATTAATGACTGTCATTTCTGCAATCACTTCAACCCCGACTTTGAACTCTTTTACTTTTTCGTGCATAACAATGCGCGCCAGGTAATTGCCGAAGGGATCCTGTTGCCAGTTTATAAAATGTTCCTTTGGCTCAATATTTAAGGAATAGGAATGGATTTTTGTACGACTATGGGGGGCAGGTTTTAACCGGATGACGTGGGGCCCCATGTTTATCAAATGATCGTATTTGTATGTGGTATTGTGTTTTATAGCTACGAGGATTGCCATATGCTTAAATTTATCATGATTTATCTGAAATCAGCAAAGGTATTCAGCTGCAGATCATTTAACAGTTACTACTTAATGTATTGAAAACGTCTGACAATGACTTTTTGTTCTGAATCTAAGCGTTGAAGCGGTGGATATTCAATATCTTTTTTTCCACCACATCCTTAGCCGTTCAAGGATTTTCTGCTCTGAGGCATTGTTTTGAGGGGTGTAGAATCTTTTGTCCCTGATTTTTTCCGGAAGAAACTCCTGATCAACAAAGTTTCCTTCATAGGAATGAGCATATTTGTATTCTTTCCCATATCCCAGATCCTTCATCAGTTTGGTTGGCGCGTTCCGCAGGTGGAGGGGAATGGGCAGATGTCCCGACTCGTGCACCTCAGCCAGGGCAGCATCAATAGCCTCATAAGCTGAATTGCTTTTTGGAGAGGTGGCCAGATATATGGTGCACTCTGATAAGATAATACGCGATTCAGGCATTCCGATTTTATGGACCGCATCAAAGGTATTTTGTGCTATCAGAAATGCGTTTGGGTTGGCAAGCCCCACATCTTCGGAAGATAAAATCAACAGCCGGCGCGCTATGAATTTGACATCCTCACCACCTTCAATCATTCTGGCCAGGTAATAAACTGCCCCGTCAGGGTCACCTCCACGTATGCTTTTTATAAAGGCAGAAATGATATCGTAGTGCATTTCGCCATTTTTGTCATACAATGCCAGGTTGGCCTGCAATTGGTTTGTGACCAGCTCATTGGTAATCACAACTTGATCCCCGGTGACTGCATTCAACACAATTTCGAGAACATTAAGCAATTTCCGGGCATCTCCGCCGGAGAACCTGAGCAATGCTTCATTTTCCTGCACCACGATTTTCCGCTGACTGATCTCATAATCCGTAGCAAGAGCATGGTTTAACAGAGTGATTAAATCCTCTTTTTCGAGCGATTTCAGGATGTAAACCTGACAGCGGGAGAGGAGGGGAGAGATTACTTCAAATGAGGGATTCTCTGTTGTGGCGCCAATCAGTGTAACAAGCCCCTGCTCTACGGCTCCAAGCAACGAATCTTGTTGCGCCTTACTAAACCGGTGGATTTCATCGATGAACAAGATCGGATTTGGGGCAGTGAAGAAACGGTTACTTCTGGCCTTGTCAATTACCTCCCGAACATCCTTTACCCCTGAATTAATGGCACTTAGAATATAGAAGGGGCGGTTCAGTGAATTGGCGATAATTTTTGCCAGGGTTGTTTTTCCAACACCGGGAGGACCCCAAAGAATGATCGAGGAGAGATTTCCTGATTCAATCATTTTCCGTAGTACCGCACCCTCGCCAACCAGATGCTTCTGGCCGATATAGTCCTTCAGAGTTGTAGGCCTTAATCTTTCTGCTAGGGGTTGGTTTGACATGTTTGAATGAAATTATTCCGTTAAATAACTTTAGGGATATATTACGGATTTATTATCTCCCGCAGATCGCGTTGATCAATGCAGATTACGAAAATCAGATCTGCGAAAATCTGCGCCATTTGCGGGAGAAAACCGAACAGGATCCCAATTAGTTACAATACCTTTTGATTACATTGTAAGCGTCAGTAAGCCCTAATTCTCCTGCCTTACTTAAATCGAGTGAGCCGCCCTCCATATCATCCAGATAGATTCGGGTCAATCCCCGGTTAAAATAGGCTTCGGCAAAGTCTGGCTCAAGTTCTATTGCTTTTGAGTAATCGTTAATTGCACCCAGGTAATCCTTCTTTTTTACTTTTGTATTTCCCATATTATACCACGCAAATATGAATCTTGGATTCATGTATAATATTGATTCGTAGTCTTTTAATATATCTTCATAATCCAGAATCTTCTCTTCTTTAGGAGCGTCGGGAGCCGCCTTCGCACCGTTTATATTTAAAGTTGTCGGTTCCGGAAGTATTCCGGGCATCCGGATAAAATCGACCCGCTTCATCATGGCATTGGCCCGGCTGAAGTAAGCTAATACATTGCGTCCGTCGATTTTAATGGTTCGGTTATAATCTTCAATGGCCTGATTGTAGTTTTTCAACAGCTCATAATAGATAGCCCTGTTGAAATAGGCATCCGGATTTTTCTTGTTATTTTGTATCGTTTTATCCCACAGACTAATATTGTCATTGTATTCCTCACTTCTCCAGTCATCATTTTTGACTGGTTTGTTGGTGATGAGCATGAAAGGCTGATTATTGTTTTTACGATTTATCGCATCCACTTCCATACTGTAATATTGTAATCTTTGATAATCCACCGAGTCCTTATGAAAAATTGAAATGATAAATTCCGGTTTTAATTCAATCTTGACATTCCTGTTCTGAACCATTCCCCTGGCAACCTCTGTTTCTGTAACTTCACCACCGGTATTTACAATGATATTTCGCCGGGCGCGTTTTTGGGTTACAGGCCCTTTATTGTTTTCCCGTTCAGTAGTGGTAGAATCGGCTGTGGCACCTGTGTTTACATTATTTTGGGCCAGTGTGTTTGCCTGATTGGCTACTCCACCATTGGTAGTTTGATTGGCCTGATTAGCAGCTTGATTGCCCTGTACATTTTGGCCATTTTTATTCTGCGATTTTTGATTGGCAGTTGGAAGTACGAAGCCATACAAGCGTCGTTGCTTCTCTTTCTCCTGTTCGGCATCGATACGTTTTCTATACTGGGCAAATTTCGGATCAAGTTGTTCAGCAACAGCAAAATCTGCTTCAAATCCGGGTATTTTAAGAGATTCCTTGGCGATACCGCGGTTAAGCCAGGCGACAGCAATTTCGGGGTTTAATTTGATGGCCATATCATAATCGGGAATTGCACCCCGGGTATCATCCAGCTTGTGTTTGACAATTCCGCGATTGGCAAATGCCTGGGCCATTTTTGGATCGAGCCTGATACAAAGGTCATAATCTTTCAATGCACCGGCATAATCCTGTTTCTCAAATTTGGCAATACCCCTCATCAGGTAGGCACCAGCAAAGTGAGGTCTGATCTTAATCGCTTCGTCACAATCTTTGATGGCTCCATCCAGATCATTCTTCATTTGTTTGGCAGAACTTCTGTTCAGAAATGTGTTTGCTTGCAGCGGATCTATCTCAATGGCGCTTGTATAATCCTGAATTGCACCATCGAGATCTTCCAAAGCAGCCCTGGCAATTCCCCGGTTGGTATAAATAGCCTGATCATCGCTTTTGTACTCCAGCGCTTTCGTATAATCACTTAATGCCTCTTTATAATTCTTCAACTCATAGTTGGCCATACCCCGATACATGTAAGCTTCAGGATAAAATGGCTTGATGTCTATCGCTTTATCATAATCATTTTTGGCACCCCGGTAGTCATCGATATAATGTTTTGCCATTCCCCTGTAAAAATAGGGTTCAGGGAGATTTGGCCTTAGTTTTATAACTATATTTAAATTTTCTATGGCACTGACGTAATTTCCGAAATAAATCCGGCTACGTCCTATGTAAAAATACTGATCAATATTGAGTTGCGCGAATGTAGACAATGAAATGCCCGTTAAAATAAGTATCGTAAAAATTTTCTTCATCAGAAGGCGAATAGCAATTTGTAAGTGTGCAAAAATAGCAAAATTGTGTTCGTTGGCTGAATATGGTTTTTAATTTTAATATAATAATGTATAAAGCATGTTAAATAGGTGTGATTGGTGTTTAGGGGATGATCTTTATCTTCAGTACCACGATCTGGAATGGGGTGTACCGGTTCATGACGATCAAAAACTCTTTGAATTTCTTACCCTTGAAGGGGCCCAGGCTGGCTTAAGCTGGCTTACAATACTTAGAAAAAGAGAGAGTTACCGTATCGTTTTTGATAGTTTTAATCCACAAAAGATTGCCTGCTACGATGAGGATAAAATAATTGAACTCATGAATAATGCCGGGATCATCAGAAACCGGCTGAAGATTACTTCAGTGGTGAAAAATGCCCGGGCTTTCCTTGCTGTTCAGGAGAAGTTTGGCAGTTTTGACCGTTACCTCTGGGGGTTTGTTAATGGGCAAATTATTCATAACAAGTACAATACGATTAAAGAAGTTCCTGCTGAGACCGAATTGTCACGGATTATTTCGAAGGATATGAAGAAACGGGGATTTACCTTTGTGGGACCAACAATCATTTATTCCCATATGCAAGCCACAGGAATGGTTAATGATCACCTAATTGATTGTTTTCGTTACAGGGAATTAGGGGAAAACAGTTAGGAAACGGTAAAAATAAAATCGGCTGTTTTGTTATAATATATTGAAAATAAAGGTTTTAATAGAGTGTGTTCAAAGTAATTCACTTTCATCAAAGTTGCGCCTTTGGGTTACATTTCCTTCTGAATCGGTAATAAAAATATGGCGTACCTGAAAATGGTCGCGAATGATAAACTCATAAATTGGTTGAATATCTGCCTTTTCGATAAAAATTGAACTCATGATTTGTCCGAAGGTTTCCAGTTTTTCCCGGATGGCAGGATTAAGCATATCAATTTTGTAATTTGTCTCTGTTTTGAGCCAAGTACCCGATTTTTCAAACCAGGCAATCATTTCTATACCATTAATACGAAAAATCACTTCGAAGTGACCATCCTTCTCTTTTGACCATTCCACATTAGTGGCCTCGGGAAATAAGAGGTCAAAAGTTTTCAAAAGTGGTTGTCCTGGAGTATTGGGATTAATCCGGAATAAATATTTTAGGATAAAATCTTTCATGGAATGGTTTTATCTTTGAGACGGAATTTAACACAAAAGTCACATTCAAAAAGATAACTAACCTTGGTTATAATGTTCATTGTACAAGAAGGCTACCCGATCCCGGGCACGTTTTAACCTCATTTTTGTGGCGCTTTCACTGATCTTTAATGCAGTTTGTATATATGCGATCGGTACATTATCTATATAGTGCATCGTGAGCAATGCCTTTTCTTCCGGATGGATCAGCTCAAGGATTTTCATCAGCCGTTCACTATTGATCTCCTTTTCGTTCAATTCATCAATCACATCGGGAAGTTCATGCGAACTGTTCCAGTCGGGATAATTCATCTTCTTTTTTGTGCGGAGATACTCGATACAATTATTATAGGTAATCGCATAAAGCCAGGTTGAGAAGTTGGCTTCACCCCTGAAATCGGCCAATCGCTCAAAAACTTTGCAAAAAATGTCCTGTACAAATTCCTGGGCAAGTGTTTTATCTTTAAGCAAGGAGTAGCATTTGTCGTAAACCTTATCTGAATAACGCTTATACAGCACTTCAAAAAGGTTCGTATTGTGCTCTTGCTTAATAAGTCTGATGATTTCTTTATCTGAATAATCCTTTACAGAATTTTTTATTGTCATCTTTTAAAGCCGATAAAACATTAAAAATTAAGAATTTAGTTTAATTCACACGTCAAAATTAAAAAAAAAATCTGAAATTATTGTGACCTCTCCACAGGTTTGCGTCTAAACTGTGTATTTTAAGAATTGAAAAACATTTTTTATTTTAAATTTATCTTCAAAATTATGAAAAAGGGATTATTAAAACTGGTTGCTTTTAGTGTTTTAGTTGTTACATTGGCTTCTTGTGCCAAAGCTCCTCAAGCTGAAATTGATGCTGCAAATGTTGCTATCGAAGCTGCTAAAACTGCAGGTGCTGATCGTTATGTACCTGAATCTTTCAATGCTGCTTCTGAAGCATTAAAAACCGCTGTTACAGCTGTTGAAGAGCAGAATTCAAAATTTGCATTATTCCGTAACTATGATGCAGCTAAAACAACTCTTGCTTCTGTAAACACACTTGCTGCAAAGGCTGTTGAAGAAACAACTGCAAAGAAAGCCGCTTTAAAAGCTGAAGTTTCTGCTGCTCTTGCTTCACTTGCAACTATTAATGCTGCAAACAAAGAATTGTTAGCCAAAGCACCTAAGGGTAAAGAAGGCAAAGCTGCTGTTGAAGCTATCGGACAGGAAATTGCTGCTGTTGAAACTGTTGGTACAGAAGTTACTGCCGGTGTTACAAACAACGAAGACATCTTAACTCTTTCTGGTAAAATCAAACCAGCTGTTGAAAAAGCAAAAGCTATCAGCACTGAATTGACAGAAGTTATCGAAAAAGCAAAAAGTAAAGGTGGAAAAAAAGCTAAAAAGTAAATCTTTGAAAGCTTAAAAACTTTAACCCTCGGAAGAATTTCCGGGGGTTCTTTTTGAAATTATATTTGGGAATTTCCCGTTGATTGTTTCCCAAGCAATCATATTTTTCAGTTTCTTTGCTGACTGCTTTGCGGAATATAACTTTGAGATTTTATCATTTAACAATGAAATCCATAGGTACAAATGATCAATAAAGAGGATGAATATCCTATTGGTTCTTCATGGAGGAAGAATTAATTCTAAGTGTTAATCTAAATTTAGTAGTGTGAAACTGGGTTGGAAAAAAAGATTATTTGTTAGTTTTGGAATTGCACTTTCAATTTTCGTGATTGTCTATGTGGTGCTTATCTTAACAATGGATAAGCCGCCTTTAGTCCAATTTAAATCATGTCAATCGATACTGGCGAAGGCAAAAAAAGCAAACGCTGATGTGTATTCACCTGAGTATTATAGTGCTGCTGAACGAAAATATCAGGCTGCACTTATTGAATGGAAGATTCAAAATGAACGGGTTTTCTTTAAAAGAAATTATTCAAAGGCAAAGGGACTCATCCTGACTGCAACTTTAAAGGCAGAGGAAGCCAATGCCTCATCAGGTGCAAATAAGAATTCATTAAAAATGAAATATTTGCAGGAAGCTGAGTTGCTCAAACATAAATTGGACAACTATCATGATCTGTTCATTCATCTGCCCCTGAAGGTGAGTTTGAGAAAAAATTACGAGTTTGGAAAGCTCTCGTTGGAACAGGGATTGAATGCTTTCAGCAGTGGAGATATCATGCTGGCCACCAAAAAATTAAATGAAGGTAAAATCAGAATCAGCGTTGCCGATAAAGAGGTTAACTCAATTTTAAAGGAATATTTCAGCAGCTTTTCAAAATGGCAAAGCTGGTTTGCCGCCACGATTCGATTATCGGCACAGAATAATGGTTATGCTTTCATTGTCGATAAGATACAACATAAGGGATACCTTTATTATAAAGGGAAACTAAATAAAGAGTACGATGTCGAGTTTGGCCGAAACTGGATTGGGAATAAGTATTTTGCCGGTGATAAGGCTACACCCGAAGGGATGTACCGAATTATCAAGAAAAAAGGTAATGGGGATTCAAAATATTATAAAGCAATGCTGATTAACTATCCCAATGAAGAGGATTACGCAATGTTTAACAGCAAAAAGAAACAGGGTATTATTTCAAGAAACAGCAGAATCGGAGGATTGATCGAAATTCATGGTGAAGGGGGTAAAGGGGCTGACTGGACAAGCGGATGTATTGCACTCGCAAATTCAGAGATAGATGAACTTTTTAGCCGTGCTGCTGTCGGAACTCCGGTTACCATCGTAGGATCGATGAAATCACTTTCTGAGTTATTAAACTAAATATCAATATAATGGAAATCGAAGAAAAAAAAGGCCGGCCATTTCTCAGCATTCTAAAATGGATTATACCGCTACTTTTATTCTGTTTATCGGTAATGATGATTTTTTATACGCCTGCATTTCAGGATAGTGCCTTTAAAGTGAAATTTTTATTTGCCGGAAAGTCTCTTTTTGAGGGTAAATCAACTGAAGCAATCGAAAATCTGGCACTAAGATCCAGCCGTAATATTAGTTCAATTGAAAGTAAACTCGATAAACTAAAGCCGGTAAAGCCTTATATTGTCGTAAACACGACTGAGAACCGCTTTTCTTTACGTAATGTCGATGGGGATACTATCCGGACAGGCGTCTGTTCAACTGGTAAAAATGAATTATTGATTGCCGGAAACAAGCGAATAGTTTTTAAGACACCAAAAGGAATCTTTACTGTTCGGAATAAACAGCAGAACCGTCCCTGGGTGAAACCTGACTGGGCATTTATCGAAGATGGTTTACCAATTCCGTCGGCCAGGTCAGCAGAACGGATAGATTACAGTACATTAGGAGATTATGCTATGGAAATCGGAAATGGATATATGATTCATGGCACCCTCTATCAGCGATTCCTGGGATTGCCAGTGACTCATGGTTGTGTTCGTCTTGGTGACAAAGACCTCGAAGTAGTATACAACACACTGAGTAAAGGTTCGAAAGTATATATTTATTAAAAATCCAACCATGAAAAATAAGATAGCTTTTTGGATCATTACCTTGTTGCTAACTGCCTGTGTCATATACATTTCTATTACAACTATTATACGGCCGGTCTTCACAAAGAATCCATTGCCCAAAGCAACAGTCAGGAATTATTCTGAAGAAAAGAAAAAGGTAGGTAA
>TBL_comb47_HYPODRAFT_10006646_pt1 | contig 12440 bp, 10 predicted proteins | sample TroBogypolimnion_40_FD_10682 | JGI IMG/M metagenome (IMG submission 10682)
CGGTTTGATTAAAACGAATGTTTTCAAACTTCACCATGTTAGGACCAAAAACCATTGTCTGACAATAAAAGCGACCACCTATAGGTAATAAGTCAGCTACTTGTTTCATATATGTTTCATATATTTGTTCCTGTTTACCATCTCTATACTCTTCTATTGAGCACAAATGTTCAGGACTACCCATGGCAGTAACAACGTCAAACTTTCCAAATGTTTCGGGAGTAATGTCTTTAGAATCCATGTGTTTTACATTCAGCCCGTTTTTAATACAAGCATCCGATTGACCTTTAGCTAATACCACACCATAAGTATCTGCACCCATCTTGTTTAGATAATCAATAAATGCNCCCCAGCCACAACCCATGTCTAAGACCTTAGTTCCTTTTTTAATATTACACCAATCAACTATGAACTGATGTTTTTTAACTTGTGCTTCCTCAATAGACAGTGAGAAGTCACCGTCGAATCTTGCGCAACTATAGGCTCCTTTGTCGCCTAAACTGTATCGGAATATTTTATCCAATACGGTATAAAGTTCGTCTAAATCTTTTTGTACTGCCATGATTGTTTTATTTTAATTGATTCACGAAAAATGTTTTTTGCAAATTTAATACTTTAATTTTGATTCAGCCCTGTTTTATTGAATTAATATTTGAAATAGCTTAAAGTTATATTTTATTTATAGCTAAAAATTGTAGATTTAATATGGTCAATGACATTATAACGGTCTAAATATTATGCAAAACATCTTCCCCTTTCTCTCCCTAAAAAGCGAAGCCGAGGTGTGTTAGTTTTACTAGGTTGCAAATTGTTTATTCATTTTTTCATCCCTTTTTATTTTGTTTTATTGCCGTAGCGTTTTTATTCCTTTATTGTTTTAAAATAATGTGTTTACTAATATCTTTTTGTAAGAGTTGTATTAATTAATTTTCCTTGATTATCATAATGGGAAGTCTTTTCAAATATTAATTTACCTCTTGTTCCTCTAACTTTTTTAATACTTAAATATTTTTCTTTAATTAAATTATTTTGAAATTTTAATCTTTTCCATTTTATTTTTTGAATTCCATCCCTCATATCTTTATTAGCTGAGTATTTAGCATAATCTATTTTAATTAATTCATTTTTATTTATAAATTGTTTCTTAATTTCATAATTACCTTGAAGTCCATAATGTGAAATTCTAAAATAATTATAATCATAAACGATATTAAAAGTATCTTTATTTATAGAATTATAATATAATGTATCAACTTTTATCAAATGGCTTGTTAATGGTTTAGAAAATCGACAGGATGATATATGAAAAGCTATAATTATAATAATAATAGTTGTAAGTATTTTTTTCATCCCTTTTTATTTTGTTTTTATTTTATGTATGTACTTTTTTCAAACAGATCCTTCACTACGTTCAGGATGACAACTCTTTTTTTGGGGGAGTAGAGAATAGGGCGGCTTCGCCGCCCTATTCTCTAACCATCACCAAATATCAATTGTCATTCCGAATGCAGCGAAGCGAAATGAGGAATCTGCAACTTTCTATACTTAATCATTCCTTGTTAATTACTCCACAAACTTACTCATTTTTATCACACCAAAATATAAAACGTTTAGATTAATTAAATATTTCTTTATTTAATAACTCTGGCATATCTAAAAGAAATATTGATAAGCTTAACTATTACGATAGCTGAAATAGGTAATAAGCATTTACAAACATAAAACTTCTTAATTTCCCTTGTTTTTGTAAAACATTCATAAAGAGTCCGACTCGTGCATATCTTTTCGCGGGATGGTAAAATCGGCTCCGATTTATGCATATTTTTTTATGGGATGGTAAAATCGGCTCCGATTTTATGCTATTTTTTTGGGGGATGGTATAATCGGCTCCGATTCTTTTAAATCTTTTTACAGGATAATAAAATTGACTCCGATTATCCTAAACCCAAAAATGTTACTGTGTAATCGGAGTATATTTAACAAAATAATTAAATTCTTTTGTGTAATTGGAACTTTTTTGAAAAAGATGGATACTAGAACTTGTAAGGTTACTATTTCTGTGCTTTTAATATTATCTTTTATAATTTTTTAATGAATTTATAGTACGTTGGACTCATAAACATTAAAGGCATAATAATTAATTTTGGTAGAGATTTAATTTTTAAATTCCGTTAGGAATTAAATATAGGTAGAAAAATAAACAAATCACAAAATCGCCAATTCACCAAATATAAACGTAATTCGTAATTCGTAATTCGTAATTTTTTAAATCATTTCACACAAAAACTATATCTGTAATAACATTAGCACCAGCATATTTATTAAGATTCTTAATTAAATTCTCTTTGGCATAGCTCAATTCGTTTCTTAATGCTGCCGAATCAACTTTTACATATAGCGTTTTTCTTTTTACATTTAAATCCAGTTTACTTTATCTTTCATCCCGTAAGCATTTAGTAGTTGCTCAATAGCTTCTTTTAGTGTTAATTCGTTACTATATCTTCTCATTATTATTGTGTTATTTCTGTTGCAACTCCGGCATTTATAGTAAAAATCTTATGTGGAATATCTGCATTCTTAAATATCTTTGCAATCCTGTCGTGCTGCGTATCTGTAATAAAAACCTGTCCAAATTTATCGCTTCCCGCAAGATTTATTAATTGTTCAACCCTCGAATTATCAAGTTTATCGAAGATATCATCTAATAATAAGATTGGCTTAACCTTTTTAATGTTTCTTGTAAACTCAAATTGAGCTAGTTTCATTGCCACAACAAATGATTTCTGTTGTCCTTGCGAACCAAATTTCTTAATAGGGAAACCGGAAATCTTAAGATCCAAATCATCTTTGTGAATGCCACAGGTAGTATATTGAAGCATACGGTCGCGCTTGAGATTGGCTGCAAAAAGATCGGATAAATTATTATTATTTAATTGAGATATATATTCAATAAATACCTTTTCTTTACCGCCCGAAATATATGCAAAGTATTCTTGAAACAAGGGTAAAAAATCTTCGAGAAACGACTTACGTTTCTGATGAATATTAGCACCATGTTTACATAAATGCACATTCCACAACTCTAACGAACTCTCATCATAAGGAATTTTATCAGCAAACCGTTTTAAGAGAATATTTCTTTGCTCTAAAGCTTTGTTATAATTAATAAGATCATCAAGATAAATCCTGTCGAACTGCGAAATAAGCCCGTCAATATATTTACGTCTTAGTTCGCTTCCATCACTAATAAGATCTCTGTCGTAAGGCGATACCATAACCAATGGATACAGCCCGATATGATCGGCAAGTTTATCGTATTCCTTTTTATTAATCTTAAATAGCTTTCGCTGATTTCGCTTTTGAATACAACTTATCATATCCACTTTATCTTCCTCTTTTTGATAATATCCATGAATGGCAAAGAAGTCCTCTTCGTGCCTTATATTTTGAGAATCTATTGGATTGAAATAACTTTTGCAAAAAGACAGATAATAAATTGCATCCATCAGATTGGTTTTGCCTTCACCATTATCACCAACAAAACAATTAATCTTTTCGGAGAACTCAAGATCAGTATCGGTATAGTTTTTGAAATTTGTAACAGTCAGCTTTTTAAGAAACATACATTATATATTAGAGATAATAGCAGCAATTTCCTCCATCAGCCACTTAGGTGTGGAAGTAGCACCGCAAACACCAACATTATTTATACCTTTAAACCATTTAGGATTTATATCCTGAGGCTCGGAAACAAGGTAGAATCTTGGATTTACCGATTTGCACAGATCAAATAAATACATTCCATTAGAGCTCTTCTTTCCGCTTACAAAGATAATAACTTCAAAGTTACCGGCGAATTCTTTTAATTCTTTTGTCCGATTTGAAACCTGTCGGCAGATGGTATCATTGGCAACAAAATCAAAATCAGCATCAGAATTCTTTTCTATAAGTCTGTTTTTAATTAGTTCAACAACCCTAGCCAAGCCATCTATACTCTTAGTAGTCTGCGAATACAAACGTATAGGTTTAGTGAAATCAACTTTGTTTAAATCTTCATCTTTATCAATAACAATTGCATTATTATCCGTTTGTCCAAGCAATCCATTTACCTCAGCATGACCCGTTTTCCCATATATTAATACCTGTCCACCTATCATTTTCATCTCCTCATAGCTATTCTTGATCCTTTTCTGTAATTTAAGAACTATAGGACAAGAAGCATCTATAAGAGTAATATTATTTTCGGTAGCAATACGATAGGTTTCGGGAGGTTCGCCATGAGCGCGAATCAATACTTTACAATCATGTAATTGCTTGAACTTATCATGTGTAATAACTTCAAGTCCTTTATTGGTAAGACGTTTTACTTCCATCCCATTATGAACAATATCACCTAAACAATACAAATGCGGATTGTCATTTAACTCCCTTTCGGCAATATCAATTGCATTAATCACACCAAAACAAAAACCGGAAACCTTATCTATCGTAACATTCATCAAAACCTATACTATATTATATATGTAAGCACTTATTAAAACAATTGAAACCATTTAGCAATCTTAAAAAACATCTCTTATGAAATGTTCTTTATTATTAAAGCTAAACATATCGCCTGTTTTCAATCCTTTAATACTTTGGAAGAAAGGAACTTTTATTGAGATAGGATAATAAACATCTTCACCAACATGAATTTTAGTCATACTAATAGCTACAAATAGTTTTTGATCATCAGTAATAACAACCGAACCAAAACTAACATCATTATTTATTTTATTTGGATCTATTCTTTTTAAAACAGCAAGCTCAGCCATAGCATTATCTAACTGTTGACCATACATATCACGCTTACGCAACAATTGCATTCTATACGAATCATACCTATCCTTAGGTTGTCCATAATCATTTGCACTTTCTTGTGTTTCGGCCATTTGTGACTTCAGACTCTCGATTATACTATTAATATTAGTATAACAATCGTCAATTAATCGTTTTTTAATCTCTTGCTTTTCCATCATTTTCTATTGTAAATGGATATTTTATTGTAATTTTACAGAGTTATTAAATTGTCAACAAATATACGAAATAAAAATGGATAATGCGAAAAAACTTTTAATGGATGAAGCAATTAAATTAGCCGATAATAATCTTAACAGCACTATTAACGGTCCTTTTGGTGCTATAATTGTCAAAAATAATATAATTGTAGGACGTGGAGCTAATAGCGTTGCTTCAACTAATGACCCTACTGCACACGCCGAAGTTAATGCAATTAGAGATGCTTGTAAAAATTTAAATACTTTTGATCTTGAGTCCTGCGATATATATACTAGTTGCGAGCCTTGTCCCATGTGTTTGGGGGCTATTTACTGGGCACATATAAAGAATATTTATTATGCTTGTCATAAAAAAGATGCTGCCGAAGCAGGTTTTGATGATGCTTTTATTTATAATGAATTTGATTTAGCTATTGATAAAAGAAGTATACCGGCTACACAAATTAATCAGGAAGATGCAAAAAAAATATTTGTCAAGTGGATTGATAAGCAGGATAAAATCTGTTATTGAATGTGATTACCATTAATGATGAAGGTTTCTTTAAAGTGATCCCAATAGAAATCGGAGTTTTAAATAAAGTTTCATCACTTAATACAATTAAACATCTTGTTTTAACGTTAAGTATAGATTCAATAAAACAATAAAAACATTGAGAAATTTATTAATAATATTACTGGTATTCATATTCATTTCGTGTACAAGCGGAAGAAGTTATCATGGCGTAAACCATAGCAAACATACCGTACGTGGAGGCGCAGGTAACACCGGACTGGATGTAAAAAAGTCATGCTCCAAGACTACTGATTAAAAAAATAAGGCTTACTATTGTAAAATAATAAGCCTTATAAGTGATCCCGCTAAGAATCGAACTTAGATCTGAAGTTTAGGAAACTTCCATTCTATCCGTTGAACTACGGGACCAATCTCTTAATAAGAGGCTGCAAAGATACAAAAATTATTTAACTTCGCTGCCATTGTTTATAGTATCCGTTGGAGCTACAAAGCATAACTTGCCGTCATAGTTCTCAGCCATAAGTATCATGCCTTGTGAAGTAATTCCTTTTAAATCTTTTGGAGCTAAGTTAACTAGTATGCTAACCTTTTGCCCGATTATGTTTTCTGGTTCGTAATACTCGGCAATACCCGAAACTACGGTGCGTTTATCAATACCTGTATCAATTGTAAGTTTCAAAAGCTTCTTTGTCTTCGGAACTTTAACAGCATCTATAATGGTACCTGTACGAATATCTATCTTAGCAAAGTCATCGTATTCTATATTAGCTTTAGCAGGTTTAGCCTCCACATTAGCTTCTTCGTTAGCCTTTTTAGTATCCAATAGTTTCTGCACTTGTTTGTCGATATCAACGTCCTCAATTCTCTGGAAAAGGAAATCAACAGCACCCAATTGGTGTCCTTCCTTTACTAAATCAATACTGCCTGCCTTATCCCATTTCTCTAAAGTAATATTAAGCATCTTGCTTAACTTATCAGCAGTAAAAGGAAGGAAAGGCTCGCAAACGATACTTAAATTAGCACATATCTGTAAAGAAATATTAAGAACAGTCTTCACCCTTTCAGGATCCGTTTTAATCTGTTTCCATGGTTCGTTTTCGGTAAGATATTTATTACCTAAGCGTGCAAGATTCATCATCTCATTAATAGCTTCGCGAAAGCGATAACTTTCAATACTAGCAGCAATACTTGCAGGGAAATTCTTTATATCTTCTAAAACTGTTTTATCAGCATCATTAACAGCACCCAAAGCAGGAACAATTCCTTCATAATATTTAGAAGTCAATACCAAAGTACGGTTCACAAAGTTGCCGAAGATAGCAAGCAATTCATTATTATTCTTTGCCTGATAATCTTTCCAGGTGAAGTCGTTATCCTTAGTTTCAGGAGCATTAGCGCAAAGCACATATCTTAATTCATCTTGTTTATTTGGGAATTCTTCCAAATATTCATGCAACCATACAGCCCAGTTACGAGAGGTAGAAATCTTATCACCTTCTAAATTCATAAACTCATTAGCAGGAACATTATCTGGAAGAATATAAGAACCTTCTGCCTTCAACATTGCAGGGAAAATAATACAATGGAATACGATATTATCTTTACCAATAAAATGAACAAGCTTCGTTTCTTTATCTTTCCAATATAATTCCCATTCAGGAGTTAATTCTTTAGTTGCAGAAATATAACCAATAGGAGCATCAAACCATACATAAAGAACTTTACCTTCGCCACCTTCAATATCAGCTGGAAGTTTTACACCCCAATCTAAATCTCTGGTAACTGCACGAGCTTGCAACCCCTGATCTATCCACGATTTACATTGTCCATAAACATTCGTTTTCCAATCATCCTTATGACTTACAAGTATCCATTCTCTAAGGAAGTTTTCATAACGTTCTAAAGGAAGAAACCAATGTTTAGTTTCTTTCATCACCGGTTGGTTACCACTTATTGCCGAACGTGGATTAATAAGATCTGTAGCATTTAATGTAGTGCCACATTTCTCGCACTGATCACCATAAGCTTTTTCATTACTGCAATGAGGACAGGTTCCGGTAATATATCTATCAGCTAAAAATTGTTTGTTTTCTTCATCATAATATTGAAAAGAAGTCTTCTCAACAAAATCATTCTTATCATAAAGAGTTTGGAAGAACTCAGTAGCTGTTTCGTGATGAACTTTATTAGAAGTGCGTGAATAAATATCAAAGGAAACACCAAAATCAACGAAAGATTTCTTTATGATGCCATGATATTTATCAACGATCTCCTGAGGAGTAACCCCAAGCTGACGAGCCTTAATAGTAATAGGAACACCATGTTCGTCGGAACCACCTATAAATAAAACATCCTTACCGATAGAACGTAAATAACGCACATAAATATCAGCAGGAACATAAACACCAGCCAGATGACCTATATGAATTGGGCCGTTAGCGTAAGGCAAAGCCGAAGTAATTGTATATCTCTTAAAATTATTGTTCATAACGTTGTGTAAACTTTTAACATTCTTTTAGTAAAACATGTCTAAATAATGAGTATTTTAGCTAACTCAAATTAGGGTGCAAAGATACATAATTTTCAGGAGTAACTAAAACGTATTATTAAACTATTAATCAAGTAGGGATGACAAAACGAAAACAGCAGGGGAGTAAACTGATAATAGGATTGATTGCATTGTCGATAGCATTTCTTAGTGGCACAGGTCGCGAAATGCAAAGCAATGTCAAACCAATCCATCTTAAGAATATTGGTAAGTACAAGCCTGGTGTAAGTTCTTTTGTTCCCGATCAACAGAAGGTTAAGTTTATTGATAGTCTGGTTACTTCTTGTTATAAAAAAGGCATGTTCAACGGCACTATTCTTGTTGCCGAAAAGGGAAAGATACTTTATGAAGGAGCTTTCGGTTATTCTAATCTTAAAACTAAAGATACTCTTAATGTAAATACTCCTTTCCAGTTAGCATCTGTTTCCAAAATGTTTACAGCTGCTGCTATTATGCTTTTGCATGATAAAGGCAAGATAAATTATGATGATCTTGTTAAGAAATATCTCCCTGATTTGCCCGGCGAAGGCATCACTATTCGCAATCTTTTGAATCATCGTTCAGGTTTGCAGAACTATATTTATGTTGCCGACCATTACTGGAACAAATCTAAGGTGCTTGTCAATAATGATATCCCAACATTATTTAAGCTTTATAAGATTCAACCGATATTTAAGCCGGGTGCTCGCTTTCAGTACTGTAATACTAACTATGCTTTGCTTGCTTTAATTGTTGAGAAGATTTCGGGTACTTCTTTTGCTCAGTTTATGAAGTCTAATATCTTTGACCCGCTAGACATGAAGGACTCCTATATATATAGTAAGGCTACTGATAACTTTATCCCGGGTAGTGCTAAAGGGTTTTCTTTTTATTTCCGTGGAAGAGCTTTTAAAGAAGAGATTCCCGACTATCTTGATGGTGTTACGGGTGATAAGGATATGTTCTCGAGTGTAAGGGATATGTTTTTGTTTGATCAATCGTTGTATGATTGCACTATCTTAAAAGCCGGCACTATTGCTGATTGTTTTACTGCTGATCCTAATGATAAAGGTAAACTTAAGAAGTATGGTTTTGGTTGGCGTATAAGAGTTGGCGATGATGACCGTCAGGAGGTATATCATTATGGTTGGTGGCGTGGTTTCCGTACTTATTTTGTTAGGGAAATGACGGATCGTTTTACAGTTATATCATTGAATAATCGTTCTAACGTTCATATTAATTCTATTCTTTGTAAGATTTTATGGTATCCATATGATGATACTAAAGATGCTAAGGGTAAGAAGCATAAGAGAAATGCTATGGACGAAAACGAAGATAGTTCTGAGGAAGGTTTATAGGAAGAAAGTACTTCAAGTATTTCAAGTTTTAAAAAGAAAGGAGAGTTGTCATTTAATTGGCAACCCTCCTTTCTTACTCTCTTTCAACATCGCACCTTAACCGAGATAGAGCGGTACACGAGCAGAGTTGAGGGGAAATTTCACGTACTCTCTTAGGTAACAATAATTGGATAAGGCACACTCCAAATGCCAATTCCCCAAGCACCTATAGCAGCCCAACGTACATAAATCTTAACTCCCACAGGCAAATTTAATAACGAAAAACTACAATGCGAATTTCCTCCTGCCAATATACATTCGTTTATTGGAGCTTCAGCTTCCAAACTATACATAACTATAAACGAAGCATCTGGCTTGTTTGTTGGTACTGTTATTAATAATTCGCCTGTATTAGGACTATTTTTTAATGAAAATGTTGGATCTGATTTACCTGAAGTACTTGCATCATAAAAAGGGATCTTTAAATTTGTTAATAATATTGCAGAACCTGCACATTTATAATTAGCCCACACCCCAACTGTGTGCATATCTTCATCAGCTATTGCACGACATGTTTTTAGAGCCACTTGTTCCGTTTTACCTCCACCAATATCGACTTTATGTGCATCTCTTAACTTAACTGCATCAGCCCTTAGTTTAGCACTTGTTACTGAACAATCACCAAACATTTCATCCGAATCCATTCCATCTGCAGTATTTTCCATTATTTCGGATAGTGATAAAGAATTTTCGCCGGTGTAATTAATATATGCTTTATTTATTTCCATTTTTAAATTTGTATTACTAGAATTTATTTATTTTATTGAATTATATAGTATTATATTTTAATTAACCCTCTTTTTTACAAGGAAGTTTTAATTTTACAAAGGCAAAGATTTTTATTAAATAGGCTAAATGTGTCGTTAGTGGCCTCTAATGTGTCGTTAGTGGTCTCTAATGTGTCGTTAGTGATCTCTAGTGTGTCGATAGTGGTCTCTAATGTATCGATAGTGGTCTCTAAAGTGCTGATAAACGCCTTTAATGTATCACTAGTTCTCTCTAATGTACGATTAGTTCTCTCTAATGTATCACTAGTTCCCTCTAAAGTATCATTTAGCTAAGTTAATGACCTAATTAGCCGGCATATATGCCTATATAGCTAATTACCTAAGCTTTTTTCTTTAAAATAAAATTGAAAAACTACAAGAAGTAGTTAGATAATAATGAACAGAATATTAAATGGTTTCCCGAACCGTTGACTTCTGTTATCATTATTAAAAATGAGCTGTGCAGATGCTCCGCCATCCAAAGAATAAGGGTGGTGATATGCAAAATTTAAACTTCAATGTGTAATTTATTTACCTTTTTTTCTGTCTTCAAAATAATTTCCAAAGATACTAATTATATTAATACAAAATAAAAAAAGATTTATTTTATTTTTATAAAGATTACAACAATTATGTAAGTGTCTATGTTAATATCTTTACAACAATTAATTAAAATAAGTATGAAGAAATCAATAATTATCTTAATATTTACTCTGTCGTTATTGCCAAAGCTCAATTATGCCCAGGGTGGCAGTACACATTATAAAAGAGACTATTCAAATCAAAGATTTGCACTCAATAAAGTATATGCTGATCTTGATTATGGGTTTCTAATTACCGATAAATCCCATGATTATGGAGCTTATTGTAATGTTATTTTTACAAATAATTGGGGTATTTCAATTGATGGTTCAAAAGTTAACTTACCTAATGCCCGTAATTTGCCTTCTGACTATGCAAGCCATCCTAAACCGTTTGCTCATTTGTTTTTTATTAGTGGTCCTAACGATTATGTGAATATAACTTCAATAAGAATTGTAAAAGACTTCCAAATTAGTAGAAATTTTAGCACAGGAATTGAGGGAGGGATCTCTTATATAAGCTATAAAGAAGATGAATTCTATAAAATTGATAGTTTAATGCCTACTATCTTCAGTTATGATTATAATGAAAGACAAAAAAGCACTGCGGTCGGATTATCTTTGCGTGCAAATGTTGAATATCAGTTATTAGATTTTCTTGGAGTAGGATTTGATGTTAAAACTGATATAAATTCGATACATACATTTGTAGCTGCTAATCTACATCTTACATTTTGGTTTTATAATAGAGAAAGAAGAGCAACATAAGATAAATATGGTTTAATTTTAAGATTTTATCTAAACATTAAAACCATATATCCTAACCAAAACAACAAATAATATCAGGGTTAAAGCCCGTTGGTTCTGTCTATTTCATATTACCCCAGCCTGAAGTCTAGAATTCATACATAAATAATAATTTTTGTATCATAATAAACAATATAAATATAAGTATGTTGATAAATATATAGGTTAATATAATATTTACTATCACATTTTTAATTAAATTAATTACTATGGAACAAATTAATTCAACCCCTTTTAAAAATAATAATACATTAAAAATAGTTTGCCTAATAAACTTGCTGTTTAGTGTAATATTAGTTTACCTAGATGTTAAAAGTTATTTTGATTATAAAACTATGCATGCACTTAATAGTAACAGCTTTATATATATGTCTGTTTTCGAAATTATAATAATAACAGGTCTTTTATTAATGCTCATTGGACGAAGAATTGGGTTTACGCTCTATATGATAGGGCAAATGGTATCGTATATTTATCCAATAGCTACAAACACAGGCGATACTGTTTGGGGATTATTGACGTTACCAATAGTATTAGGACCAATATTTTTTGGAATATTTTATTTTAGAAACCTTAAAAAGTTACATTAAAACCCACATATCCTACTCATTCATAATTCATAATTCATAATTCATAATTTATTGCTTAGTTTCGTTAATAATTGCTTAATTTTGCAAGCTCTAAATAAATAAAAAGAATGCTAAGAACACATAATTGCGGCGAACTGACATTAAAGAATATAAGTAAAGAAGTAACCCTTTGCGGATGGGTGCAACGTAGCCGCGAAATG
>TBL_comb47_HYPODRAFT_10006647_pt1 | contig 12439 bp, 8 predicted proteins | sample TroBogypolimnion_40_FD_10682 | JGI IMG/M metagenome (IMG submission 10682)
CCGCAGCGTTGGGCACGGCGCGCAACCTGACATCGATCGCATCTGCCGCCGCGAAGGACTTCTGATCGATCCCGCTCAGGATATAATCGACGAAGCGGTATTCCTGGCCCGCGATCCGCCGGTTGTACTCGCGGATCTCGCGCACGGTAAAATCGTGGTCGGCGAACACCGGCCCGTTGGCATACGGGATGGCGAAGGGGGAGCCGACCAGGATGGCCCGCGGGTTATAAAACGGAAGGCCGGAGCCGTTATTTCCGCCGTGGTGAATGCGCTGGAGGAACAACTCCCACAGCGTCTTGCCTTTATCGTCGGTTGGCATAGGTGGGGCTAAGGACCGCCGAGGATGGCCGAGACGACGCTGGCCACGACGTGGCAGAGCCCGAGGATGAAGGCGCCCACCACGATCGCGAGGGCGATGTTGCCCTGGTTCAGCAACGCGCTGAAATTCAGGCGGGGCGTCAATCTGTCGAACGCGGTATAGCCCACGATGATAAGGATAATGGCGATGACGCCGAACGCGACCGTCGCCAGGAGGTCGCCCAGGATATAGGGTGGAAGGTGCAGTTGCATGAGATGAGGGGATCGTGAATCAGGTTGCGGTTTGCCAGCGTTTGAACCAAATCAGCCAAATAAAGAAACCGGAGAAAGCCAGGGCGGTGGGGATACCCAGCACCCAAAAGGCGACCTGCCCCCCGAGGGTCGGACGCGTGTTATAAGCTTGGTTGACGTAGTGATCCGAATACATCAGGTCCTGATCGAGGCCCGTCGGAACATAATGCGGATCGCGCGCGACGGCTTGCGCTTCGAGTTGCGCCACCCGCGTCTCCAATTGCTGGTCGGTCGCCATCAAAGACTGGTAACGCCCCGGATCCATATCGTAGCGGTGATGGTAAGCCCAGTAGGCCCGGTCGTCCAGCGAACGGTCCAGCAACCACCACCAGAAGAAGCTGCTATAGGGGTCATGATAGACCACGACCGGGCGCGAGTAATAAGGGGCATAGAAGGCGTGGATCCGCACCGGCCGACTCACCAGCACTTGCGCGTCGGGCACGTAAGCCGAGGTCCGGTAGGAACCGCCGCTCGGGTTGCGGATGATGGGGGGGGGCTGACCCTGGTAGCCGGAGTTACCCGAGGCGCCGGGGGCCCGCTGCGTGTCCTTAAACCGGGCATAGTCCTGGCGGCTGCCCTCCTCCTTGCGAGCGCGCGCCGCGGCGCTGTCAAAGGTAATCCGGCTTGAATCGGCATCGGATTTGCGCGTCGCAGTCCGGGAGCTATCGCCGCTGGCATGGGAGCTAAAGAGGTGATCACTCCCAGAGGAGTAACTTCGGCCGGAAGTGTAGCTCCTGCCGCCGCCGCTCGAACTGGAGCCGGAACTGTAGCTCTTGCCGCCGCCGGACTGAAAGCCGCCCGAGCTCCGAGTGCCGCTGGAACTCGAACGGCTGCTCGAAAAGCTGGAGCTGTGCGACCCCGAGGAATAGCTGTGCCCGCCGCTGCTGTAGCCCTTGGCTCGGCTGCTCAGCGGGACGAGCGCCACCAGGAGCATTGCCGCCACTATCCAACTTACGGTGCGTGTTCGTGTTTTCATAGCCAGCGTTAACACGATGCCACACCACGGCCAAATGCCCACTATTTTTTCGAGACCAGATTGTAGCGGGCCAGCGTCGCCGCCGATCGGTCGAGGAGGACTGCGGGCTGGGATACCCGCGCTACGGTTCCACTCGGATGGCCCTGGGCTACGGATTCTGTTCCAGGCAGTAGAGGAGTTCTTTGCCGCGAAGGAACAACTGCTTGCCGGCGGCCGCCGGCGAGGCATCGAATCGTTCGTTGAGCCGGTTGCTGGCCAGCACCTCCAGTTTGGCGGAGGGCTTCACCACCACCGTCACTCCGTTGCGGCCCACCAGATAAATCCGCCCGCCCGCGCCCACGGGAGAGGCGTAAACCCCACTCAAGTCTGGGATGGGTACCGCGTCCAAAAAGACCTCCCCCGTCTTGGGATCCAGGCCGGAAAGTTCTCCCTTGTTCACGGCGAAGAAGTAGAGCCGGTTCTCGTAGAGCAGTGGCGAGGGCACGTAAGGCGTGTTCTTCTTGTACGACCACGCAATCGCGTCGCTGCCGCTCAAATCCCCAGTACGGTCCAAGCGAATCGCCAACAACGAACTGCCTTGGTACCCGCTGGTGCAGTAGAGCATCCCGCCGTCGGCGATTGGGGAGGGAATCACGTTGCGGGTCAGGCCCGCGCATTCCCAGACCAGTTCGCCGGTGGCGACCGCGTAGCTCCGGACCTTCCCGGTCGCGGCGGTGATGACCTGCGCCTTCCCCCCTTGGTCCACCACCAGGGGTGTCGCCCAGGAGGTGCGCTCCTCGCGCGATTTCTTCCAGAGCGTCTTGCCACTCCGCTTGTCCAGCGCGCAGATGAAAGAACCGTCCTCGTTGTCCCAGTTGACAATGAGCGTGTCTTGGTAAATCGCCGGAGAACTGCCCTCGCCGAAGCTCATGGCGATGCGCATCTTGCCGAGGTCCTGCTGCCACTCCAGTTTCCCCTCGAAATCGAAGCAATAAAGGCCATGAGACCCGAAGTGCGCAAAGTAGTGTTGGCCGTCGGTCAGCCCCGAAGGCGAGGCGAAAGTGCCGTCGCTCGGGTGATGCCTTCGTGGGGGACCTCTTCGCGCGCCACTTGCTGCCAGAGGGTCTTGCCGGTCTGGCGATCCAGGCATTGGACCACAAACTGGAAGGTCTCGGTCGGCTTGGCGCCGCCCGGAAACCCGCCCCGCCCGCCGGGCCCCTTTTTGCCGCCCGGACCACCGGGAGGCTGCCCCCCCTGCCCTGGCGGCGGACCAGGTGGAGGCTGGGCGGCAGGCTCCGCCGGGGCTTCGACTTTCTTGCCGGTCGCGATGGCGGTTTGCACAAAAACCCGATCCCCCCAAATGATGGGGGTGGCCGAACCTTCGCCGGGGATCTTCACCTTCCACTTGACGTTACTCGTCTCGCTCCAGCTAGTGGGCGGACTGGCCGAGGGCGCCACCCCATTCTGGAGCGGACCGCGCCACTGCGGCCAATTCGCTTCGGCGGTGGTGGCGGCCCGCGCGCCGATCGCGGCGCCGATCGCTAACATCAAGCCCCAGAGAACCAGTTGACTCGCTCGTTGCCTTTGTCGTTTCATAACATCTATTCCCGTCGTTTGGATCGACTCATTGGCCCGCGAACCGCCCCTCGGTTCCCGGGCGACACCTCGTCCGAGTGCTGCCTGGCGTGATACCCGCAGGCCGCACTACTAAGCGAGCCGGCCGCAGTATGCAAGGTGCAATATTTCGGTGCAACTACGGTTTCCACGCGGGAAAAAGGAATTGGTTGCGGCAGACGCACGGACATGGCAGGCTCGCCACATCATGAAAACCATTATCATCGCCCTTTGCGCGTTCTTGACCACCGGCATGGTCCTCAGCGCCCACGCCGCCGACAAACTCCACCATGTGGTCTGCTTCAGGTTCAAGAGTACCGCCTCCGCCGACGAGATCAAAAAGGTCGAACTGGCCTTCCAGGCGTTGAAAGGAAAGATCCCCCAGGTGGTGAGCCTGGAGTGGGGCACGAACGTCAGCAAAGAACAACGGGACAAAGGCTTCACCCACTGTTTCCTGCTCTCGTTCAAGAGCGAAAAAGACCGAGACGCGTATATCGAGCACCCCGAGCACAAAGCCTTCGGCAAAATCGTGGGTCCGGTGCTCGATGACGTGTTCGTGATCGATTTCTGGTCGAAAAACTGAGCCAACCATCCGGGGTTAGCGTTCCGGGGAGTAACGCGCCTTGCGTTACCTGCCGCGGTATGGCCCGCCCCAAGGGTGGGGTCGAAACGCCAGGGGCGGGTAGAGGCCCAAGGAAAATGAGGGGCCAAAAGAGCCATACGCGCCCGCTGGGGTGTACGATCCGTAAAGCCGGGCGTTGGCCGACGCCAACGTCCGCGGGTACGCGTAGTGATACCACCAGAAATCGTAGCTCTCGGGATCGGGCAGATTATAGCGGGCGGGGTTCAAGGAGTTACGGTTGGCGGGAGCTACTCCCACCGCCGCACCGGGGGCGGGCTGAGGGGGGATCGGCAAAGCATTCAGTTCGCCCGCACGTTTCATCAATGCCAGTGCGATTTCATTGGGCACTCCGGCCTCTTTGAGCGCGATGATACCCGCCGCGGTGGGAAAACCGACCACGGGCGCGTGCTCGACGTAGGCCATAATGACCTCGGGCGCGACCCCGGACCTCGACAGGTTCAAAATCTCCTCGATAGCAGTGGGCTTAGTTGGGGCGGCCTTCGCCGGATCGACTGGCTGGGCCGCGAGTCCAGGTCCATTGCGCGTGGTCACCACAGCCGGGGTCCCGCCCGGCGGAGCCCCGGACCTGGTTTCCTGTGCCAGCGCCGGCGAACTTGCACAGGTCCCCAAAAAGGCTCCGGTCAGAATCCATCCGGCAATTAAACACTGTTTCATAACCACGACTACTCCTCCCGGGGTTCGCTGGCGTTTTGCCATCGGTCACCGGGCAAACCACTCCTGCCACCGCATTTCAGAGAACGGTTGAAAAGGCCGTCATCGAGTTCATGTCGGGTGCAGCTTTATTAAGCTCGGCCTTTCGCCGGCAGTGTCAAGCGAGAAAATAGCCCAAGCAAAGCGGCCGGAACTTGCGTTCCGGCCGCTGCGAGCCGTTAAGTGGAACCCGGGGCGTGCGTTAGAGTCGTATCCGGTAGAACACGTTGCCCGACGGATTGGTCACGGTGTAGGGGGAGCCCGCACCCGCCACGTCGGTATAGGGTCCCGTGACCGAAGTTGCCGATTGCAGGGTGCCGTAGGACCAAGTCAACCGCACCGAGGTGGGACTGCCCGGCAGCAGGGTGATGGAGACCGGTGGGACAGAGGAGGTGCCCACGAAGCTGTAGCCGACATTTCCGGTTAAGCCAGGAGCGGCCGCCGCGTAGATGGAAGCCACCTCCAAAGCCGAGAGGCCGCGGCGCCACACGCCCAGATCGTCGATATCGGCCGAGCCGTCTTCCGGGTAGAACCCGGTCGGGTCCTGTCCGATGGTGGCGGCCTTCCCGGTATCGATGTTAGCCGCCGCGCCGGCATAGGTACCGGCGCTCGTCGTGCTGTGAGCCAGCACGCCATCCAGGTAGACCTGACTGCTTGCCCCGTTGCGGTTGATGACATAGGCCAAATGGTGCCACTGGCTATCGTTGATCGAGCCCAAATCGCCATAGACGAGGGCGCCAACCGCAGCGCTGTCGAAAAGGCTGTAGGCCCAACCCCCGTAATTCTGCGGCTTGGTGGTGGGATTCGGGCTGGCGGTGCCGTAACCGTAGGCCGGCGCAAACACGAACCCGGGGTTGTTCTCGGCGTTCACGGCATCCGTGAAGAATGGCAAGTCACCGCCTTGGTAGCCCAGCGGCAGGCGGATCCAGAACGCGACACTGAAGTTCACATTGGAACTGAACTGCAAGTCGGGCCGAACCCCGAGCGAAACATAGTAGGTCTCGTCGGCGGCGGCCGTGGAGGAAGTGAGGTTGTGGGCGTGAGTCGTGTAGTGGAAGGCGGACCCTAGCACGCCAGGAGTGAAGTAGCAATCCACGTTACCAGGGTTCGCGTTAAACGTATTCGTCGACCCTGGCAACACATGATAGTTGACGCCGTTGTTCCCGCGGCCAGTCGCGTCGATCAGGTTGTTGTCGAACGGAATATGCACTACCAACCCCGGGATGGTGACGGCATTGGTCGGGGTCGGCCAAACGGTGAGGTGGGCTGGAGCGCTGAGTACCCCGCCCAAGCTGTTGCTCACACCTACCGAGTAGTTGCCGGCATCGCTGAGTGCGACGGCGCTGTTGGTGAAGGCGCTATCCGTTGCCCCAGGAATGTCAACGCCATTAAATTTCCACTGGTAGCTCAGCGGAACGGAACCGGCGGCGCTGACCGACAGCTTGGCGGGCAGATTGAAGTAATTCGTTAACGGTGCGGGCTGAATCAAGATAAAGGGCTTAAGAGTGGTGCCGTAGGCGGCGGCGTAATGATTGTAAATGGTCGCCGGATCGAGGGCTGTGGGGTACACGGCGACCTCGTCGATGGTGCCGTTGAAGGTGCCATCGTAATTGGGGTCGTTGCCCGTGCGCTTGGAGCCAATGCTCACGGGGGTGGTGGTGTTCACCAAGCCCGCGGTCCGGGTCGGGTGGGTCGCTTCCAGTTGCCCGTTAACGTACAGGTACATGGTGCTGCCGGCATCGTCATAAACCCCGACCAGATGCTGCCAGGTCCCGTTCGGACCGGAGCTGCCCACGGCGGACAGGATCGCCGCGGTGCCGGAGGAAGTGAAGAACCGATACACCCCGCCGGAGACGTCGATAGAAAACTGTTCGGTCTCGGTGGTGCCGTTAGCCCCGATGCCTTTGGCGATGACGGTGGCTTGGTCGGCTTGGCCGGGTGGGGCGTTGACCCAGGCTTCCAGCGAGAAGCTCGAATGCCCCGGAAAGTTGATGGCCGTCCCGCTGATGCCGCCCGCGTAGCTATTCAGACCAGAGAACGAGGCGGCGGTATCCGCATCGATAGTGGAGTACCCAGGAACACCGAGGGTGGCGCTGTGATAAGTCCCGTCGTTGCCGCCGATGCCATCATGGGCCACGGTGCCACTGCTCTCACCCAGACGCCAGTAGGCCATCGGCCGGCTGCCAATGACCGCTCCGCCGTAACCCGAGGGGATGGGATTAACGGTCAGCGCGTTGGTGGTGCTCATCACGGTAATACCGGTCAGATTGCTGACCAGGACCGAGTAGCCACCCGCATTGGCCAGACTGGCAACGCCACTGTAAGTTGAGGAGAGGCCCGCCTGCACTAGCGTCCCGTTGAGCATCCAAAAGTAGGTCAGCGGCGCGGTGCCTCCAGCCGTGACCGAGAGGCTGAAGGGATAGCCGACAAACCGGGTGGTCGGGGCGGGCTGTTGGGTGATGAAAGGGGGCGCCGCCACCACGGAGAAGGTCACCGCATTTGTGGTCGTTCCGTAAGGGTTGGTGACCACCACCGCGATGGTGTCGGTACCGGGTTGCAGGTTATTGAGCGTGAGGTTAGCGGTCGTCACGCCAACGGGAACTCCATTGCTGAGCCAGGAGTAACTCAGGGTGGGGCTGCCCTCGGCCCAAACGGACAAACTCAGCGAGGATCCTTGATAAACCGTGCCGGGGTTCCGCAAGGCCGTGGTGATTACGGGCGGCACCTGGGCCGCGTTGTAGAGCGCATTGATTTGCAGCGGGGTCAGGGCTTTGTTGAATATCGACGCCTCACTAATCGAGCCGCTGAACCGCACCCCGTCGAATTGCGAGGGATCGGAGCGACCGCCAATCCACCAGCGGTTGGTCACATTCAAGGCCCCGCCGTCGCCATCGGACAACGTGGTGAGCGAACTGACCAGCACGCCGTTCCGATACAGATTCCATTTCGTGCCGTCAAAGGTGCCGGCCAGAAACACCCAATTGCCCACATCGCCCGCCGGAATGGCCATGGTGGCCGAATCATACCAAGTCCCATCACTGGCGCCAATTTCGTAGTAGTTACCGTCGCCATAACCGGCGGAACCGGGTCCGCGGGAGATACGGAGGAAGGTCTCGGCATAGGTAGTAGGGTCCCAACCGTGGGCGATGATATCGCGGTAATAGTCTTTCTCGGCGGGGTTGATCCACGCCGCCAGGGTGATGTTGCCGGAAAAGTGCAAGGCCGGCACGTCGCTGACCGGGCACGAACCGTTGACGCCGTCGAAGAAAGTGGCCCCAGAGTTGGCCCCAAATCCGGCGTAACCGGGCCCGCTTTGCCCCGCCAGGGCGCCCCAGAGATTTGTCCCATCTCCCGCGGTGCCGACACTGCCGAGGGCGGCTACCGGCGGAAAAGTGCTGGGATCCGGAGGAGTGACCACCGGTTCGTTCAGGCCCCAATAGGCGCTCGGACCGTCGGCCAGGATCTGAGCGCTGTAGCCGGCGTTGTTGATGGTAGCCGCCTGATAATGCGCCATAATGGTCGAAGGCGAGAGCTTGGTGGGGTAAATCGCCACCTCATCCAGCCAGCCGTCAAACCCGCGGTTGCCGCTAATGCCGCCCGAGTTGATCGCCCACGGAGCGCCAATGCTGTCGTTCCCGGTCAGCGGCGTGCCACCCATGCGGAGGAAAGACTCGGAGTTATTCACCCAGTTGGCCACCGGCGCGGCGCCGCTGCCGACCAGCACCCCGTTCGCGTAGATGGAGGCATTGGTGCCGTCATAGGTAGCCACGATGTGCTGCCACACCCCCACCTGGGCGTTGCCGTTGGTGCTCACAATGCTCCCGGCGTAACCACCGGTGTTGCCCAGCCGGAAATTCCAGCGGCCCGTGTTATTGACATAAAAGAGCCAACCGGAACGGTTGCCGCCCGTATACAAGCTAGGGTCGAAGTTCGAAAGGGGGCAGAAGCCATTGGCGTCCGACCCGAGCGAATTCGGTTTGGCCCAGAACTCGATGCTGAAGGGCGGGGTCGGGTTCAGCGCCGGATTATAAGGCACATCTACTTTGGCTTTGTCGTCACCCGTGCCGCCGGTCCCGACGAATCGGAGGCAGGTGCCCACCACTCCGGGTTCGCCTTTGTTGACAGTTCCCACCACAAACCCGTTGGCAATACTGCCCAACGGGGACAAGTTTGCCACTTGATTCAGTGGCGGCGAGTTGGGAGGATCGTTAAACCTCCAATAGCCCAGGGGTCCGAGGGCCTGGATGCTCCCGGGATAGTCCGCGCGAGCCTGCCAGACCGCCGCAGCCGCGATCAAGGCCGCCCCGGCGAATTGGCATCGGTTGAGATGGTGTCGTTTTTTCATGCGCTCTTTACTTTCTTCGGCTTTCTGTTCGGTTCTCCGTTGACAGTGAGTGGTTAACTTCTCGCGCACTCGAAACGCCAGATCGGGACTCGGTCGGAACGCACTGCCTCTCGCCTCTCCGTGCCGGCTAAACCAGCCGGCTTCCCTGTCCAGCACTGATCAAGTCGCTTTCTGCGGGGGGAATAACTAAAAAATCACCTCAGGCAGGTCGCGATGTTCTGAACGATGGGCACATCGGGACTATAGGGAGCGGCCAAGGAGGTCGAGCCGTCGAAAAAGGTCGATTGGAAATGAACCGGTATGGTGGCCGGCGCGGCGCGCCACTTTTTCATTTCCGCGTGGCCGTCAGCCAAGGAAAAACTGCAGCCGAGGTTGTGATAATTGCCGGGCAGGTCGCCGAACATGTAAGCAGCCGGGGTCGGTTTGACCGGGTCGTACCCGTGCATATCTTGCATGTAATTTCCCCAATTCCCCGCGTCCTCACGCTCGTCCACAAACACGAAGATCCGCGACGGGCCCTTGGCGTTGCCCTGGCTCATGTCACTGGTCTTGGAGAAGATCATATAGCTATCAGCCCAACCCCAGCCACCGTCGTTGCCGAGCATGTTGCCGTCCTTGGCCGAGGGGGTGAAACCGCCGACGTAGAGGTTCATGGCCATCGTTCGGGTTCGAGGCTTGGGCACCCCGTTGACGGTCACATAAGAGTGATCGGAGGGGCACTTGTAAATGCCCGCGTTCTTGGCGTAAACCCAAAGGGGTCGCTTCTGGAGGTCGACCGTGATATCCCAATTCGGGATATAGTTACCGTCATAACTCAAATGCGTCCAATTCCAGGCATACGTGTTCTTCCAGTTGCCCGGAGTGCCGGTGACAGGATCTGACGAACCGTCATCACTCGCATAGGTGAAGATGTCGTGGCTGTCCTCCGCGTACATTCGCCAGCACAACGCCAGTTGCCGGTGGTTGGACAGGCACTGAATACCCTGGGCCTTGGATTTGGCCTTGCTCAACGCCGGCAGCAGCATCGCGGCTAAAATGGCAATGATTGCGATGACGACAAGCAACTCGATTAGAGTAAAAGCCCGGCGGCTAGCCGGAGTTAGCATGGTGGTTCTCATTTGGTATGTTTTCATTGTTGGCTGGTGTCAACTCTCCCTCGAGAGGCTAAGCAAGCCTCAGTTCTCGCATGACATTCCGATCGGACTTCATGGTTAGTAATTGGTATAATAAGCGCTAGGTCGACATCCGGCAACAACAATTTTGATTGTGCTATCGGGGGCCCCAGCCCCCCCATCGATTCGACCATAACCGGGCACATGGAGCAAGACTCATGCCGAACCTGCAGACACACCTCAGAGTCTCCTGTAACTATATGCAGACCAGTATCTTGTGGTGTTATTAACCTCCATCTCCAAGTCCTATCTTCCCGGAAAGCATGGCCGTTCCTAGGCAAGCTGGACAAACCGGGCCAGAGGCTCCATTCCTGAGAGCGAAACTCGGAGGGTGGTTGGAAAGGTCGATCGGAATGCCGTCCTTCGCACGCCCCCCTGCCACTCTTGTGGCCCAGCGACCGGAACGGAGCCTTCCGGAGTCGGACCCAACTTTCCATTGCTGCTTTCACAAAACGACAAAATTGTGCCTAGGATGCTGGATCGAATGATGCCCTGTTAGCCAGGGCTGGGCAAGGGCAAATTAGCGCCGCCAGCCAAGATATTGCCGGACGCCCCAACAACAACACTTGCCGACTGAAAGTCTGCACTACAGTTGGCCGGCACGCTGCCCGTATCGCGGGCTTTCCGACTGGCTTTCCAGCCCGCGCTTCAACCACACCAGAAACCACACGCGCGCGTAGATCCAGTTGCAGGCCAAGTCCTCGCCCGCCGCGTCCAAGCAGAGTCGGATCAAGGCAAAGTGCCGGTGCCTCAAGGGGATGGACCCACTCCATTTCCACGCGGCCGGTCCCCTCAACCGATACGCCCACGCGTAGTGGGCCCGCCAGCCCCCCAAGTCGCCCGTCGACCCGCCAATCCACGACCGCGGACACATGGCCTTTCCGTTGTTAAGCCTCAGTTCACGGGCAGGCTGGTAAGTTCGTCAAGGAGGAGTCGGACGAGGGGGGCGATGGTTTTTCGACTGAAGTCGAAGGCACAGCCGGCGGCGGCGAACAACTCGGGCAAGGGCCGGGAGCCGCCCAAGGCGAGGGCGGCCTTGTAGTTGCGGAGGGCGCCGGGTCGGTCGCGCCGGGCATTGGCCCAGACTTGAAGCGCCCCGAGTTGGGCGATGCCGTATTCGATGTAGTAAAAGGGATGGGTGAAAATATGCAACTGGCGATGCCAGAGGTAAGCGCGCGCGGGCTCGTATCCGGTCCAATCGACGTCGCCACCGAAGCGCTGGAGGAGGGCAACCCAGGCCCCGGCGCGGTCGGTGCGCGTATGGTTGGGGTGGGTATAGACCCAGTGTTGGAAGGCATCCACGGTAGCGATCCAGGCGAGGATGGTGAGGATGTTTTCGAGGTGGGCCCGGCGGGCGCGCTGGGCCTCGGGGAAGGCATAGAATGGCTCAAGCCACTCATTGCCAAGCAACTCCATGCTCATTGAGGCGACTTCACAAAACTCGATGGGAGGATTGCGATAGGCGAACAGGTCCTCGCCTCTGGAGGCCAGGGCGTGGAAGGCATGGCCGGCCTCGTGGAGGATAGTCTCGACATCGCGTTGCTGACCGACGGCGTTCATGAAGATGAACGCGAGGCGGGCCTCGGAGAGGTTGGACTGGTATCCGCCAGGCGCCTTGCCCTTGCGGTTGGCGAGGTCGAGCAGGTGCAACTCTTGCATCCGACGGAACCCACTGGCCAGGTCGGGGTCGAGGGCATCGAAGATGCTCTGGGTACCGGCGACCATTTGGTCGACGTGCGAAAACGGCCGTAACGGGGGGCGTCCCTGAGGATCCGTGGCGAGGTCCCAGGGACGCAGAACGTCAACGGAGAGACGGCGGCGGCGTTCGGCCTGGAGGGCGCGGAGGGCGGGCATGACCTCGGCTTCCACGGCCGCGTGGAAGGTCTCGCAATCGGCCGGGGAATAGTCGTGGCGGCCCATTTTTCGGAACATGTAGTCCCGATAGTCGACAAACCCGGCTTGCCTGGCCATTTGCCCGCGGAGCTGGACGACGCGACCAAAGATATCCTCGAACGCAGGCGCTTCACGCAAACGGCGGTTGGCCACCAACTCCCAGGCCTCCTGCCGCAAGGCGCGATCCGGCTCTTCGAGGTACAGGCCCATTTGGATGAGGGTACGTTCCTGGTCCCGAAACTGTACTGTTAATGAGCCGGTCAGTTTTTGGTACTGCTGGCTGAGTTTGGCATCCTCAGTTTCGAGCGCGACGTTTTCCGGGCGGAAGATCTCGACCTGGATGCGGGTGTCGCGATCGAAGACGCGGTAACGCTCGGCGGGCAAGTGTGGACGGAGGGGGTGGGCAACGAACCGGCGGGCGAGGTCAAATTGGCGGGGCTTGGCCTGCGGGTCAAGCTGCTCGACGAAATGGAGATAGGCGGCCTCGGCCTCGGCATCGTCGGTGTGGCAGGTCATGG
>TBL_comb47_HYPODRAFT_10006648_pt1 | contig 12438 bp, 3 predicted proteins | sample TroBogypolimnion_40_FD_10682 | JGI IMG/M metagenome (IMG submission 10682)
ACGCCTCCGGCATCGACAAGGTCGAGGTGAAGATCCGCCGCACCCTCGCCACCGGCAATAAACTCTTCGCCCGCCTCAATGTGGTGGTGGGGCCGTAAAGCCGACGGCTCCAAGCACGAAATCATCCACCATCCATTCACATCTCTTCCACCCATGCATCAAATTGTAGCGGCGCTCTATGAGCGTCGCTGCGGAACCTGAGGCGCAAAGCTCTGCTCCCTCGATACCAACACCCGGCGGTCATAGACCGCCGCTACAATGCAGCTCTTCCTCCGACCTATTCCACTGATTACTGATACTCCGCCTCTCCTTCCATCTCTACCATTCGTCATTCGTCATTCGTCATTCAAAATCTTTCATCCCCGATCCACCATCACTTCACCATGAAACCCCGCCGCCTCTCCACCGCCAGACTGTCCCTCCCGCTCGCCACCGCCATCGCCGCCCTGCTCGCCGCTCCCAGCCTGCATGCCACCAACTATTACTGGGATACCAACGGCAACGGCAGCGGCAGTGGCCTCGGCAACGTGGCGGGCGTGTGGGGGACCAGCGCTTTCGAGGCATCGATAGCAGCCACTTCTGTCCTGGACGGGTCTATCACGGGTGTCTCCGCCGCGACGACTACCAGCGATTGGATGATGTTCGGCACCACCAACCTAGCCTTGGGCAGCACGGCTTCCTCAATCGGAATCGCCACAGATGGCGTTAACATCGGCAACATCTCCTTTGGTGTCGGGCAGACCAACTCGGTGACGCTCGGCACCTCGGGCAACATGGGCAATATCACCCTGAACACCACCTCCAGCATCGTGGTGAACAACGCCTCCGACACCATCGGCGTGGTTCTCGCCGGGACGGGTATCAGCATGACCAAGGCGGGCGCGGGCACGCTCACCCTCACCGGGGCGAACACCTACACGGGCACCACGATCATCGGCGGCGGCGGCTCTTTGGTCATTGGAAACGGCAGCACTGGCAGCCTCAATGGAACCACCGGCACGGCGCTCACCTTCAGCGCCAACACCGTTGGCGTTCCCGGTGGAGCTGCCGGTACCGGTGGTGGGGGGCTTATCAACTTCCAAGAGGCCGTCGGCAGCACCCAGGGCATGGGTGCGCTCACTGCGAGTGGTGGGGATGGAACGATCCAATCCACGTTCAATGCCACCAGCGCTGCGGTGACATTCTCATCGCTGGGCACCCGCACTGCCGGTGCCACGCTCAATTTTGTCACCAGCGGCGGCACGAACGGATCGACCAACTCCATCAATCTCACTGGCAAAGCAGCCGGTTTCATCGATCAAGCCACTTTCTTTGGCGGCAGCAATTATGCCTGGATGAATGCGGCGGGATCTTACGTCCGCGGTATCAACTACAGCGGGGACACCGGCGCTGCCACCAGCGCGGGCACTACAACCTTGGCGGGAACCAACTATCAACAAATCACCGGGGCGGTTACTGCGCAGAACACCGCGACCTTCCTGACGATGGCCGACATCGGCAGCTACAATCTCACGCTGGCATCTGCCCAAACCCTGACCGTCAATGGGCTTCTTCAATCCGGTGGCACTTCCGTTTTCAGCGGTGGCACCGGCATCCAGGCGGCGAGCGGCGCGGAAATGGTGATTCGCACCAACCTTTCAGGTGACTCCCTGACGATCTCCACGCCCATTCTGGCCAATGGATCGAACGCCCTGACCAAATCCGGTGCGGGCACGCTGGTCCTCAGCGGAACCAACACCTACACCGGCACCACCACGATCAACTCCGGCATATTGGCCGTCAGTGGCGGCAATGCCATCGCCGACGGCAATTCGGTTGTCCTGGCGAATGCGGCCGGTGCCACCCTTCGACTCGACAGCAATGAAACCATCACCAACCTCTCCGGCGGCGGCCTTGCGGGTGGCAATGTCAACGTCCAGGGCAACACGCTGACTCTGGGTGGCACGAATTCCAACATGACCTTTGACGGCACGATCAGCGGCACCGGCGGGATTACCAAAGTGGGCACCGGCACCCTGACGCTCAGCCGCCAGAACAGCTTTGCCGGCACGACCACAGTGACTGGCGGAGCCTTGACTTTTACCTTTAGCACCGACGGCTCGGCCAGCTCCCTCCCCATCAGCACCGGCGGTGCGTTCGCGATGGCAGGGGGCACGACGCTCAACTTCAGCCCGGGGGCGATCCTTCTCGCGATAGGTCAGTTAGGAGCCCAGTTTAATGGCCCGCCGAATGGATACACTGTCGGTAATTCCATTCAGGTGAACGGCGGCACCGTTAACTTGAGCGCTTTTGCTAGCTTTACTAACGACAGCAAGATGACTTTTAGTGGCGGTGTGACTGGCGGTACCAGCGGGGCACAAACCCTTAACTTCATTACTAACCCTGCTGACCGAAATGACACTTTGTTTTCGGGAGTGATCGCGGATGGCAGCGCCGGCGGCACCTTGGGACTGAATTTCGCCATCAATGGCTCCGTAAGTCCCAATTACGCGAGCCTCAGTGGCCAAAACACCTTCACGGGGCCGATCACAGTGACAACGAGCGCGATCGGTGGTGTTCTGGCGATTGGTGGCGAAAAATACAACTCCGGCTCCGTCGCTGGCTCTGGCTACCTCGGCGGTGGCAATTATACGAACACCATCTCGCTCGGCAACCTCACCACTCTCGACTACCTCAGCTCGGCCAACCAGACCTTGGGCGGTGTCATTTCCGGTGCCGGTTCGGTTCTCAAGGAAGGCTCCGGCAATTTGACCCTCTCAGTTGCGAATACCTTCACGGGCACGACGACTGTCTCCCTCGGAAAAATTATCCTGGGTAATGCCCAGGCGCTTCAGAACAGCACTTACGTCACCACCGGGTCAAACGGTACCATCGGGATCGATCTGACCGGCTATACCACGCCGACCCTCGGGGGCCTCAGCGGGTCCGTAAACTTGGCGAGTGCGTTCGCGGGCGGATACAGCAGCGTTTCCAATCTCACGCTGAACCCGCAAACGGGTACCTCTGCATCGTATAGCGGCAATATCGCCAATGGTGCAATGATTCTCACCAAGACCGGCGCAGGCACGCAAGCGCTCACCGGCACCAACACCTACAGCGGCGGCACGACTCTCACCAACGGAACCCTGCAATTCGGCAAACTCGTTTCGCAGCCTGCTACTGGGGTGGTCGCGGTCGGCACCGGCGCGACTCTCGCCGTCAACCTTGGCGGCAGCGGCGAGTGGACCACGGGCACCAGTGGCAACGGCACGATTGGCGGGCTGCTGGCCGGGTCCGGCGGGCAGGGCGGCGGAACGGTGACTTATACCGGCACGGTCGCTCTAGGCCTCGACACGACCAATGCCAGCGGCGGCGCACAGAACTATGGCGGCATCATCGGCAACGTGGGCACGACACTTGGCATGACCAAGTTGGGCACCGGCACCCTCGTGCTCTCCGGTGCAAACACCTACACGGGGCCCACCACCCTCACCGCAGGCACACTCAGCGTGGGAGCAACCAACAATCTTGGAGGAGCCACCTCAAACCTCGTTTTCAATGGCGGCACGCTTCAAATCACCGGCACCACGCTCACGAATTTCACGGGTATTGGACACACGGTTGCGTTCACCTCCGGGCAGGCGGTGGTCCTGGATATCGCCGATACGGGCAACACCTTCACCGCCGACCTGGCTCTTACCCAAGGTGCCGGTGCTCTGACGAAAAACGGCATCGGCACGCTCGTGCTGAACCAAGCCAATACCTACACCGGTGCATCGACCCTCACCGGCGGCGGTGGGACGACCCTCGACTACACCAGCCAAAACAACAACAAACTCTCCACCGCAGCGCTCACTCTGACCGGTGCCGGCACTGTGACGATGAAGGGTGGTTCATTCACCCAAGTCGTCGCCAGCACAGCCCTGAACGCCGGCGGCACTTTCCTGGCCCGCAATACAGGAACCAGCAAGCTGCAGATGGCAGCCATCATCCGCGCGGCCGGCGGCACCATTTCCTTCGCCGATGCGACCATTGCCACGGTGAACACCGCCAACGTCAACAGCATCCTTGGTGGCTACGCCACACTCGGCAATGATTGGGCAGTTGGCGGCGCGAGTAACACCGCCGTCACCGCTCTTTCCTCCTACACTGGCACGCTTCCCACTATTACGGGAGTTAACACCGCCAACTATACCCTCACGGGTGATCAGACCCAAAGCGGCGCGGTGCTTGCCAACACGGTCAAGATTACTGGTTCCGGTGCACTCGACAACACGCTGGCATTGGGCACGAGCGCGCTGACGATCACAAGCACCTCTGCAACCGCTCTGGGCGGAATTCTTTATGTGGGAGGCGGCACCAACAATTACAATATCACCAGCACTTCAGGGACCGGGCTGGATGCGTCTGCTGCCTTCGATCTGGTGATCACCACCGTGACCGGCACCCTGAATGTCTCCGCAAATATCAACGGCTCCAACGCAGCCAGAAATCTGGTCAAGACCGGAGCAGGCAAACTGGTCGTCTCCTCAGCCAATGCCTATACCGGGGGTACCTACGTCAATCAGGGCGTCCTGCAACTCGCCAATGCCACCGCAGCCGGCACAACGGCAGGCGGCATCGTCGTCCAGAATGGAGCGGCACTGGAACTTGCCAATAGTGCCGTCATCGGAGCCAAGGCGCTGACCATCACCGGCACGGGTGTCTCCAGTGCCGGTGCGCTGCGCAACATCGCCAGCAACACCTCCAGCTACGCCGGTGCGATCACCATCGGCAACGGCGGCGCACAGATCAACTCCGATAGCGGCGCGGCTCTCACCCTTAGCGGCGGTGTCGTGACGGCTGCCACCAGCAACGCGACCTTCGGTGGTGCCGGTAACACGACGCTCTCGACTGCGGCCATCAGCGGCGCGGGCGGCATTGTCAAGAACGACGCTGGCACGCTGACTTTGAATTTTACCAACACCTACACCGGCGGCACCAACATCAATTCCGGCACGCTTTCCTTTGCCAATGGTTCCCTTGGTACCACAGGCAGCATCACCTTCACCGGGAACAGCACACTGCAATGGGCTTCCACCAATACCCAGGACATCTCCAGCCGCCTGGTGATGAGCAACAGTGTGAACTCCAACTTCGACACCGTCGGGAACACTGTCACCTTCGCGTCGGCCATTGGTGGCTCCACCAGCGGATCGTTGACCAAGACCGGCACCGGCACGCTGACCCTTTCTGGAATCAACACCTACACGGGCGGGACGACCCTCAAGAATGGCAAACTGGTCCTTGATACAGGAGCAAACCGTCTGGTCAGCACAGGCTCCGTCGTTCTCGGCGACAGCGGCACCACCGGCAAGCTTGTGCTCGGCAGCACCACAGCGGCCAACCAGACGCTCACCGGGTTGACGACGACCGGTCTGGGTGGTTCCGTGGTGGGCGGCTATACCTCGGCCTCAACGCTCACGCTGAACATTTCCGGCAGCAACGCCTTTGGCGGCACACTGGGGGGCGCGGGCACTAACGAAAATAATCTCGCCCTGACCTCGACCGGCGCAGGCACGCTGACCCTCACCGGCAGCAACAGCTACAGCGGCGGCACCAACATCAATGCTGGCACGCTTGCCTTTGCCTCTGGTTCCCTAGGTAGTAGCGGCAGCATCACCTTCACCGGGAACAGCACCCTGCAATGGGCATCCAGCAATACCCAGGACCTCTCCAGCCGCTTGGTGATGAGTAACAGTGTGAATTCCATATTCGACACTAACGGGAATAATGTCACCTTCGCGTCGGCCATTGGCAGCACCACCAGCGGCTCTTTGACCAAGGCTGGCTCCGGCACGCTGGCCCTCTCCAGCACCGACACCTACAGCGGCGGCACCAACATCAATGCNGGCACGCTTTCCTTTGCCTCGGGTTCTCTTGGCAGCAGCGGCAGCATCACCTTCACCGGGAACGGCAGCCTGCAATGGGCTTCCGGCAATACCCAGGACATCTCCAGCCGCCTGGTGATGAGCACGAGTGTGAACTCCACCTTCGACACCCAAGCGAACAATGTCACCTTCGCGTCGGCCATTGGCAGTTCCACCAGCGGATCGTTGACCAAGGCTGGCTCGGGCACGCTGCAATTCAACAGCCTCAACACTTACAGCGGCGGCACCACGATCAACGCGGGAACTCTGACAACCGCAGTGGACGTGGGTGCCGCTGACACCATAGGCGGTGCGCTCCTGGCCGGTGGTCCCATCACCATCAACCAAGGTGCGACGCTTTTGTTTAAACCGGTACGTCAGTCAAATCAAACCCACCCATACACAGCCACCAATAACATCAGTTTGAGTGGCGGTGCCGGCACCGTGAATCTAGGGTTCGGTCCGGAAAATGACACCAAGTTTGCCCTCAGCGGCAGTGTGACCGGAGCAACGGGCGTCGCTCAAACCCTGGCCATCACCCAGGCCTATGGCGGCGGTGGCGGTGACCGTCAGGAACTCCTGTTTTCCGGCAACATTGCAAACGGCAGCGGCGGCACCTTGGGGGTGAGCATTGACTTTCAGGGGAACTCTGGTGCCGGTAACGCTTTCGTGAACCTCCAAGGACAGAATACCTTCACGGGTGATCTCACCTTAACCAATACCGCCAACCTTAATTCTGGTGCCTGGGTGACCATTGGTGGCGAGAGATACGTCGGATACTTCACGGGCAGTGCCGCAACTGTCGGAACCGGCTATCTTGGCAGCGGGGCCGATTACTCTGGAGCTATCTCTATCTCCAACGGCACCAGCGGCTTGACCATTCTTTCCTTCCTCACCTCGGCAAATCAGATCTTGAGGGGTGTCATCTCCGGCACCGGGTCACTTCAGCAGAATGGCACCGGCACGCTGACGCTCACCGCCGCAAATACTTTCACCGGCACGACGACTGTCACGGGTGGGAAAATCATCCTAGGTAACGCCCAGGCGCTTCAGAACAGCACCTATGTCACCACCGGCTCAAACGGCACCTCCATCGGCATCGATCTGAACGGCTATACCTCGCCGACCCTCGGGGGCCTCAGTGGCGCGGTCAACTTGGCGAGTGCGTTCACGGGCGGATACGGCAGCGTTACCAATCTCACGCTGAACCCGCAAACGGGTGCCTCCGCAACGTATAGCGGCGTCATCGCCAATGGTGCAAGTGGCATAACCGTCACGAAAACCGGCGCGGGCACACAGACGCTCTCCGGCAGCAACACCTACACCGGCGCGACCACCATCAAGGCCGGCACGCTGGTCCTTGATACGGGAGCGAATCGTCTGCTTAGCACGGGCACCGTCGTTCTCGGCGACACCGGCACCACCGGCAAGTTTGTGCTCGGCGGCACCACGGTAGCGGATCAGACGCTCACCGGCCTGACGACAAGCGGTTCGGGTGGTTCCGTGGTGGGCGGCAATGCTTCGAACTCGACGCTCACGCTCAACATTTCCGGCGCCAACACCTTTGGCGGCACCTTGGGGGGCGCGGGCACCAATGAAAACAAACTCGCCCTCACCAAGACCGGCACCGGCACGCTGACCCTCACCGCTGCCAACACCTACACCGGTGCGACCACGGTTTCCAACGGCACCTTGGCGGTCACCGGGTCCCTGGCAGCGGGTAGTGGGGTGGCCGTCAACGGGGGCAAGCTCACTGGCACAGGCACGATCAATGGCACGGTCGCAGTCGCCGCCTCCGCCACGCTCGCGCCGACCGCGCAGGCCAGCGGCAGTCACCTGACCGTGGGAGCCACCACCTTCACTGCCGGTTCGATCTTCGAATGGGACATGAGTCCGGCGAATCCAGCGGTTGACCCCGGCAGCATGGCCAACAATCAGGGGAGCTACGGGCAGGTGGCGGCGGGCACGACCACGGGCACGTCGGTGTTCACCATCGTGCTCGGCTCCGGCGGCTACGGGAGTTCCTTCTGGGACACGAACAAGACCTGGAGCAATATCTACAGCGCCTCGAATGTGAGCAACCTGGCCTCGTTGTTTACCACCTTCGGCGGCACCAATGTCAGCTCCACGGGTGTCGTGAGCGGCCAGGGGTATTTCTCCTTCAACGGTGGTACCGCCCTCACCTGGACCGCGGTGCCCGAACCGACCAGCGCGCTGGCGGGCCTGTTGTTAGGCGCCGGCCTGCTGCGGCGGCGGAGGAAGTGAAGAGTGGTCGGTTGTCGGTTGTCGGTGATTGCGAAGAAGATCTCACGCACTGAGCGCAAGCTCCACGGACAACGGACAACAGACCGCGGACAACATCTTCCCACACTTTCCCGGAGTTAATGGGTTTCTCTCCGGGATCCCGGCGGGGTCGCTGTCCAGGCGGGCGGCGGCCCCGCGTTTTTAACATGCCCTAAACGCTTAAAGAGCAATTCCCGCGAAGCAACAAAATGAAACGACAAGCAATCAAGATGATGATACGTGGTCTGATTGTGAAACACATCATACTCTTCAGCCTATATCGCCTGATGAAACCAACTTGGTTCCTGTATTGCTGTGGGTTCTGTCTTGCTGCGTCGATGAGCGTGGCAGGCGACACGACGCAGTCACACAATCCATGGAAATCGTTCTGGAATCGCAGTTACCAGCAGGTGCTGAAGGGCGAGGCGGGCAGGCCATCCTTGTTGTAGAGGTTGCAGCCGGCCGGATGCTGGGGGTAGGCGTAGCGCACGGCGACTGGTAGCCTATCCTCTGACGAATAAGGCCTTGATGATATGTGTTGCCATCGCCGGATTTTCCTTCAACCGGCGCGTCGAATAGCCAAACCATTCTTTGCCGAACGGAACATAAACCCTCATCGGATGCCCTTGGTCCACGATTGACTGGCGTAGGTCGGGCGTGACGCCGTGGAGCATCTGGAATTCGTACCTGTGGGCCGGCACCCGGTATTTTTCGATCAATTGGCGGGCTCCATCGACCAGCGCCTTGTCATGGGTCGCAATGGCGGCATGGATGCCATGGCTCAGCATGAATTCAAGGTCTTCGAGGAAATGGCGGTTGATCTCCTGGCGGTCCCGCCAGGAGATGGTTTCGGGTTCGACATATATTCCCTTGCACAACCTGTAATTCAAGGGTATTTCCGGTGAATGGAGATCCATCAGGCCTTGCAGGTCGGCCAGGGTTCTTTTGAGATATGCCTGGACGACGAGGCCGGTTTTCCCCGGAAATTCGGCATATAATTTTCTCAGGAGCTCGATTTCCAAATCGGTGCACGGCGAGTCCTCCATGTCGATCCGGACAAACGAATCGCAGGCGGCGGCCCGCGCCACGATTTGCCGGATGTTCCGATAACAGACCTGCGGGTCCAGAAGGAGTCCGAACGAGGTCGGTTTCAGGGAATAGTTGCCATGGATCTTCTCGGCCTGGGTCCGCTCGATGATCCGCAGGTATGCCGACCGGTTGTCATCAGCCTGCTCCAGGTTGGTGATGAATTCCCCCAGCAGGTCGATGGTGACCTTCATGCCCCGGGCGTTCAACTCCTTGGAAACCCTGATGGCATCCTCGATGGTTTCCCCGGCGATGTACTTTTTGGAAAACAACCAGACAAGCTTCTTCGGCATGTAGGGCAGGACGGCGGCGATGATTCGGTTGATCATGGTATGAACGACGATGGTGGCGGATCGGCGGCCCTTGGCAAGTCAGGCGTTGGTCGTTTGTCGTCTTGACGCCCAAACAGTACCGGGAAAAACACGGCTCGCCACCGGGCAAGTAAGGAAATGCCCGCGCCGGCTGCCAGCACTTCGGCCGCGCCTCGATTTGACGCAATCATTGATTCATTTTGTCTGATGCTTGATTGACAGAAATCGGGGTCCATGATTATATGTCGCCTTACTGCTGCAAACTATCACCGACAACCCTTCCTCTACTACGCCTCATCCATCCACCATCCAAAATTCAAAATCATGATCCCCCGCCTTCTCTCCACCGCCCTCGCCTCACTCATCCTCTCCGCCGGCCCGGCGCAGGCCTCGACCTATTTCACCCGGCAGGACAATACCTCCACGCTGGATCTCGCGGGGGCGTGGAGCGCCGGCGGCCCGCCGACCAGCACCACGGGGGCAAAGTGGGATTCGACCGTTGTCACCCACTTAACCGATACGGCGATTGGCGCGGCGGTGAACTGGGGCCAGATTCAAATCCTCAATCCCAGTGGCGCGGTCACGATCCCCGCCTCCAGTTACACGCTTGCTTTGTCCGGATTGGGCAGCAGTCCTGTCACCGGCATTGATATGTCGAGCGCCTCACAGAATTTGACTTTCAATCAGACGATAGCGCTCGGCGCGAGCCAGACGTGGAACGTGGCCTCGGGCCGGACGCTCACCATCGGCGCGGTTGACATCAGCGGCTCTAGCAAAAGCCTAACCTTGACAGGACTGGGCACGCTGACGTTTTCGTCCGCCACGGTGGCCAAAACCTTTAATGGCGGCCTGAACCTCAACTCCGGTTCTTGCACGCTTGATTTATCGTCAATGACCACGCCGACCGACCTCATCAACAACGCCAACGTGCTGACCCTCGGCACCAGCACCGGTTTCACCGGCCCCTCGCTCACGCTGAAAGGCAAAGGCAGTGCGGTCACCTCGCAAACCTTCGCCTCGACCACGCTGAACCTGGGCAACTCGGCCATCACCTTGACCCAGAATAGCGCCACCAGTTTGACCGCCGCATTGGGTGCCATCACCCGCACTGCCGGGGCCACCCTGAATTTCCCGACCACGCCCAATACCACCACCGTTATCGCCACCACCTCGACGGGCAATGACGCCAGTGGCATTCTCGGGACTTGGGCGTCGGTGAATTCCGGAACGAGCTTGCAATACGCCAGCGTCAACGGCAGCAGCCAGATTATCAGCTACGCGGGGGCCACCACGACGGCGCAGCCCGCCAATTTGTCGGATGTAACCAGTGCGACGGGGAACTATTCTTTTGGGGCTACTGTCAACCCGACGCTCACGGGCAATATTACGGCCAACACGCTTCGCTGCACTGCGAGCCCTGCCAGCACGCTGGCCAATGGCGGTTTCACTATGACGTTCAACGGCCTGATGAACGCGAGCAGCACCGGCTTGACCATTTCTGGAACTGGCAACCTGGTCATTGGTGCAAACAAGGAACTGGTCATCATGAACAACGCCTCAACACTGAAACTCTCGCCAGGCAAAATTGTGGATAATGGTGCCGGCGCGTCTTCGCTGGTCTGCAACAATATTGGTGCCGGGACTGTGTATGTGGTAACCATCAACAACACCTACAGCGGCGGCACCGTTGTCAATGGTGGCACATTGAGGTGCCAACCATCAGGAGCAGGCACAGCCGCTGCGACGCTGGGAACCGGAACGGTGACTGTCAACAATGCCACTTTCTTTCAAAACAACGGCGCGGTGACTTACGCCAACACCTTCGTCCTAAACAATAGCACAGCATCCGCGGGGGATAATGATTTGAATTTCAGCGGCACCGTCACCCTGTATGGAAACAACACGACTACTACCTACGTCGGCCACAAAGTCGATTTTCAGAACGTGTTGAGCGGCAGCGGCGGTCTGACGGCATATTACAACACTAGTTACAGCGGCAATGTAATTACTGAGTTGGACGCCGCCAACACTTACACCGGCAATACCTACATTACCGGGGGTTCGGGGACATCCACAGCCACCCTGAAACTGGGGGCTTCCGGCTCCATCAACAACACGCCGCTGATTTCCATTGGTGCCAACGGAACCTTCGACGTGTCGGCCATCAGCAGCTATACCTTGAGCAGCAGCACTACCTTGAGCGCCGCCGGCACCTCTTTACCCGCCACCATCAAAGGCGCTTCCAGCGGCACGGTGAGTCTCGGCTCCCGGCCGATTATTTTGAGCTACGACGGTTCGCATGTGCCGCTCACCATCAGCCAGGGCGCGTTGTCGCTCAATGCCAACCCGATCACCGTCAACGGTTCCACGCTGCTGACCGGCGCTTACAACATAGTTTCGCAAACGACCGGGAGCATATCGTCGTCCGGGACCTACCCTGGGGTCAATGGCACCGCCATTCCCGCAGGCAAGATCGGCTACATTACGACCAGCGGGACCACTCCGGGGTTCGTGACTCTCAATATCGGGGTGCCCACACTGACGGTCAGTGGCTTCCCGAGCACTGAAACCGCAGGCGTGGCGGGCAGCGTGACGGTTACGGCCAAGGATCCCAACGGCAACACGGCCACCGCCTACACCGGCACGGTCCATTTTACAAGCAGTGATGCCCAGGCGGTCGTGCCGTCCTCCTACACCTTCGTCCCCTCGGACAACGGCACGCACACCTTCAGCGTGACACTCAAGACGGCGGCCAGCCAGTCCATCACGACGACCGACTCGCTGGCGGGTGCCAGCGCTTCGCAGACCGGCATCAGCGTGACTCCGGCAGCCGCGGCGAGCCTGGTGGTGTCCGGCTTCCCCAATCCGAC
>TBL_comb47_HYPODRAFT_10006659_pt1 | contig 12426 bp, 9 predicted proteins | sample TroBogypolimnion_40_FD_10682 | JGI IMG/M metagenome (IMG submission 10682)
TGTAATGTTGCTGGTGGGGTGCGTCGCGTTCGGTGCAAGTGGTTGCGCCAAGAGCGAAGTTGTCAAAAATGACGAGCCTCTAGCCCAGTCATCCGCGGCAGCCCAGCCGATCCCGGCTGTGACTGTACAGGAACAAACGGCAAAAGCGGCCCCAGCCAAAAACGTGGCAGTGAGTGAGCAGAGCGTCCCCGCGACGAGCCAAACACAGGAGAAGCAGGTGCCCATCTCTCAGGCGGGGGAACTGAGAGCATCGTTGCAGAAGATATACTTCGATTTTGACTCAGCCACTCTGTCCAAAGAAGCTCGTGAAACGCTGGCCAAGAACGCGGAGTTCCTGAAGAAAGACCCTGAGGTAAAGGTGCGGATAGAAGGTCATTGTGACGAGCGCGGTTCCGATGACTACAACTTGGCACTCGGTGAAAAACGTGCCAGGGCTGCCAAGCAGTACCTGGCCTCGATGGGGATTCCGGCGGACCGGCTTTCCGTGATCAGCTATGGCAAGGAGAAACCTGCTGATCCCGGTCACGACCAGGTGGCATGGGCGCATAACCGGCGTGACGAGTTCGTGGTTCCCAATAAATAGTCTCACCAGGGTGAGGCGTATCGGGATGCGGCGCCGGGACTGAACTTGATTAAATTCCGTAAAAAAACATACTTCCAGTTGACTATTTGGACCGCGGCAGCCTTCGTAGGAGGTGCCGCGGTGTTTTTTGCGCGCCTGATCGCTTTCGCACAGGGACTTTATTTCAACATAGCCCATGCGCACCCGTATCTGGTCACCCTCGCCACGCCGTTGCTCTTTGTCGTTGCCACCCTCATTGTGGAGAAATTTGGCCCCGAAGCGCGAGGTAGCGGCATACCGCAGGTCCTCGAAGCCATAGATCACGCCCGTAGCGGGGAATCCGAGGAGTCTCCCTGGCTCAGTTCTCTGGTTTCGTTGAGAACCGCGGTTGTGAAGGTGATCTCGAGCACGGTTGGCATACTGGCCGGAGCATCGATTGGCCGCGAGGGTCCAACGGTTCAGATCTCTGCCTCCGTATTCGCCTGGTTTGGACGCCTGACTCGAAAAATCCTCCCCAACGCGGATTTTCAAACTTTTTTGACTGCCGGAGCGGCTGCTGGGGTGGCGGCAGCCTTCAATGCCCCGCTTGCAGGAATCACATTCGCCATAGAGGAAGTTACCGAGGGGTTACTCGGACAGTTCCGAGAAATGATCATGCTCGCGGTGATCCTCTCGGGTGTCGCCGCCATGGCCCTGTCGGGTAACTACTTGTATTTTGGTCATCCCGCGGTGTCAGGCTCCACGGCCATTCTCGTGCCGGAAACCTTGATCCTGAGCGTTTTCGGGGGACTATTGGGCGGCACGTTCGCCCGCCTGCTGGCGTACCCGCAATTGTTCAACCTCCCGCCCCAGCCTTGGAAAAAGGCACTTTATTGCGGGATCCTCTGCGCCGCCGTGGGCTTTTTCAGCGGGGGAACCACCGCGGGATCCGGGTACGAGATAACGCGCCATTTCCTGGAAAGCTCCTCCGTAGACAATTGGCCGATACTCTTCGGATTGGAGAAATTCTTCACCACCGTAATGTCGTATCTTTCCGGCATGGCTGGAGGAATATTTTCGCCATGTTTGTCGATCGGGGCCGGCATTGGCTTCACCGTCGCCAAGATCTGCCACTTCGCCAATTTCAAGACATGTGCACTGCTTGGCATGGTCGCCTTTTTTTCAGGTGTGGTTCAGGCGCCTCTCACAGCGGTTATCATCGTAATGGAGATGACCGACGAACATATCCTCATCATCCCCTTCCTTTTTGCAGCCTACCTCGCCAGAAGGATCGGGCAGGTATTTATGCCCGTACCCCTCTACAGATTTCTGGCAAATAAGCATCGTCAAGGCTGAATTAAGCAGACCTTATCCACGTGGTAGCTCTGGGCACCCCGCGGACTCGGGGTTTTGCCTTCATTTTCGGGTGCGCCTGTGGTACCTTCACGGATTGGCCTTCCCTTCTGGGCCGGGCCTCGCCCGGTGCCGCGTAGCGTCATTTTTCCTGGGGGCCCAGTCCCCGTGGAGTATAGTCCCATCATGAAAATGTTTACTATCGGACCCCAGGTCCTGCTCGCCATACGGGGAACCGTCGCCGCCCTCCTGGCCCTCGCCATCGCGGTGCACCTGCAGCTGGAATGCCCCTACTGGGCCGCCATGACCGCGCTCATCGTTATCCAGCCGACCCGCGGACTGCTGCTGGAAAAGAGTTTCTACCGTCTGATCGGCACGGGAGTCGGCTCGCTGGCGGGGATTGCCATGCTCCATCTCGCCAAGTCTCCGGTCATGCTGATCGTGGCGCTCGCTCTCTGGCTCGCTGGTTGCGTTGGTGCCGGCAATCTCATCTACGGCCTGCGCTCCTACGGCGCCATGGTGGCCGCCTGCACCGGCGCGGTCATCGCCCTGGCCGGCTACGGCAGTCCCCTGCAACTGCACGCCCTGGCTTTCGGCAGGATCGCCGGCATCACCACCGGGATCGTCGTTGCGACGACGGTGACGCTTTTCTTCACCCGTCGGCGCTCCAAACGCGAGGCCCTGACCCGGCTGACCAAGGCGAGCGCCTCGGGTCTGCTCTGGCTCTCCTGGATGCTGCAGCGGCGGGATGAAAAATCCCTGGCCGGGCAGCGTCAGGAGATCATGGTGGAAATTGCCGAGGTGGAAGGGACTCTGGATGCGGTATGGGCGGGCTCTATCGATCTCAAACACCGGCAGCGCCAGGCGAGGAGCCTGATCATCTCCCTGCTGACGCTTTTGGAGACCGGCAAACTGGCGGGCGATCACCTGAAGCTGTCCGGACCCGACGCTGATGTCTGGCGCGGGCCGCTTGCCGGCGAGCTGGCGCAGATCGCCCGATACCTCGATGAACAGGGTACCCTCAAGGGTGCGCCCCGGCTTGAGACACTTCTGCTTGAGCTGCAGGCGCGGCTCCCCCTGATGGGAAGGACGCTGGCTCTGCTTGCGGACACCCTGCAGCAGCTGGTCGACACCTGGGACCGGGCGGCGACCGGCGAGGAAAGGCCGGCTGTGCACCTCTTCATTCGGCACCGCGACTGGCGGGAGGCTGGGCGGGCCGCCTTGCGCGCCGTCTGCGCCATTGCCGCCGTGGGCGCCCTCTGGCGTCTCACCGGGTGGGAGGCAGGCCCCCTGATGCTGGTGGCGGCATCGATCATGGTCAGTTTCTTCTCGACCCATGACCGCCCCGCGGTCCTGCTGGTGAACGTTTTTTGCGGGGCTTGCGTCGGAGTCGCGGCGGCGTTTTTTTGCCGGCTGGTCCTGCTTCCCGGGGTAAGCGACCCGCTGCTGCAGGGGCTCGCCTGCATTCCCGTGATCTTGACCGGCATCATTGCCCAGTCCTACCGCCGGACCGCGCTGGGAGCCATGGATGCCACGCTCTTTTTCCTGCTGGTCATGCAGCCGGGCGTGCCGCAGGTGCCCGCGCCGGCCCTCTACCTGGAGGGCGGCGCCGCCGCGCTTGGCGGGGTGGGGGTTGCCATCCTGGCATTTCGCTTTTTGCTGCCGGTCGATCCGGCCAGGCGGCTCAACTCCCTGCTGACCGCGATACTGCGCGACCTGACCGCCATGGCAGCGGCCGATTCGCGGGCACTCGCGAAGAGCCGCGCGCGCACCCAGCACCGGGTGCTGCGCATGCTGGTCACGGCCCGGAAGTTCGACAGCAACCTGGGATCGATCGTGGAGGGAGGCTTGTCTGCGCTGGTCATCGGGAGGAGCCTGCAGCTATTGAGGGAGTTGGCTATGAAGGAGGCGGGTTCCGCTGAAACCAGCGAGGCTGTCCAAGAAGCGACACTGAGTCTTTCAGACGCGCTGCGACATCCTGAGGCAAGGCTTGGCTCACTGGAGGCTGTTGCTTGCCGGTTGAGCCTGACAGTAGAACCCTACCTTGAGACTTTAAGCTAAGCCGAAATCTTCTGTTACTGGTTAGCTTTCAGCGCCGGGGCGCGAGTGGCAGCCTGATCTCCACCTCGAGGCCCGCCTCGGGGAGGTTCCTGGCGGCTATCGTCCCGCCATGCAGGGTGACAGTCCTCTCCGATATGGCGAGCCCGATCCCCGTGCCGCCGCTCTGCCGGTCCCGCGCCTGCGCCACCCGGTAGAAGGGACGGAAAATGTCGGAGAGTTGCGCCTCCGGCACCCCGGGGCCGAAGTCCCGGACCCGCAGCACGGCCTCGCCTGAAGTCCGCTCCAGGCTGATCTCGACGCTGCTTCCTTCCGCAGTGTAGCGCACCGCGTTACGCACCACGTTCTCCAGGGCCCGGCGCAGCAGTTCCCGGTTCCCCTGCAGCATCAGGGCGGGGGAGGGCCCCAACTGCACGCTCCGGTTGCAGCCGCCGGCCTCGAAATCGGCATCCCTGGCCACTTCGTCCAAAAGCTCCGCCAGATCCACTTCGGTTTTCTCCAACGTGGCACCTCCCTCCAACTGGCTTAAGGTAAGCAGTTCGCCGATCAACTGGTTCAGCCGCTCCCCCTCCAATTCGATACGGTCCAGCGCGGGCTCCGCGGTAGCGGGCGACTGCTTGCGGGCGATGCCCAGCGCCACGTTCAGCCTGGCGAGAGGTGAACGCAACTCGTGCGAGACATCGCGCACCAATTGCTTATTGGCGGTGACCAGCTTTTCGATGCGCATCGCCATCAAGTTGAAGTCCCTGCCGAGATCGGTGAGCTCATCGCCCGCCGCCTCGCCCCTCACGGCCACCCGGCTCGCCAGATCCCCGTGGGAGAGCCCCTGGACCGCGGCCCGCAGTTTGCGCACCGGCGCGGTGATACGCCAGGAAAGCCCGTAGCAGACCAGGCCGCTGACCACAAAGGTGATCAGCATCTGCAGCCAGAAGTCGGGCGGAAAAGGGAAACGACCGAGCGGTTCGCGGTGCGGCGGCCCGGGCAGGGCCTGCGTCGCCGCCAGGTACGGCACTCCGGAGGGGCTCAGCACCCTGACCATGACCACATCCCTCGCCTCGCCTGCCTCAGGGCGGTCGAAGGCCTGCTTCATCCGCCCGGCGGGAGCGCTCCCGCCGGAAGACGCCATCCGGCGCACGGCCTCGCGCAGCTGAGGCGCGACACCTTCCGAAAGCGCTGTCCCGTCCCCCGTAAAAAGATACGCCTGCATGCCGTCTGGAGCCGTCGGCGGCCCGCCGGCCAGCCCCGTTGCATTGCCCACCCGTTCCCGTTCGGCGGCTGCGGAGCGGCCGTAGAGGACCAGCGCCTGGCTCAGGACACGTTTGCGCTCCGCATCGAAGTGGAGCATGCGCTCCTCGTGCATCGGTGCGAGCCTGAGGTTGAAGGCGAGCAGGAAGAAAACGATGCCGGAAAGGATGGTCGCCAGCCAGAACCAGAAGAAGAGTTTGATGAACATGGTGCGCATGCAGTCCCCTCAGGTGGCCAAGTTGCGCGCGGCCGCCGAGTAGCCGTACAGGTAGCCGATGCCCCGCACCGACTTGATGCGGTCGTCCCCGCCAGCCGAGGGACCAAGCTTCTTGCGCAGGCTGCTGACATGCACGTCGATGCTCCGGTCCAGGCCGCTGAACTCCCGCCCCAGGGCCTGCCGGGTCAGCTCCTCGCGGCTGATGACGGTGCCGGCCAGGCGCAAAAGCGCCTCGAACAGGGAAAACTCCAAAGAAGTGAGCTCAACCGGAACCCCGGCGCAGCGCACGGACCTCGTCCCGAGATCCAGCATCACGTCGCCGACCTCCAGGATCTCGGGTCCAGCCGCTCCTGCGGGGAGGGCGGCCAGGGTGCGCCGCTGTATGGCGCGCAGGCGCGCCACCAGTTCCCGCGGGTTGAACGGTTTGGGCAGGTAATCGTCCGCGCCCATCTCCAGGCCCACGATGCGGTCGATGTCTTCGCCGCGCGCGGTCAGCATGAGGACCGGCACCTGGGATTGCTGGCGAATCCTGCGCAGCACCTCGAAGCCGTTCAGGGTAGGGAGCATGACGTCGAGGACGATCAGGGCGTAGTTTCCCTCCAGCGCCCGGTCGGCCCCCTGCGCGCCGTCGTGAGCGGCTTCCACGTCAAAACCTTCGCTGGTCAGGTAGCTGCTGAGCAGTTCGCAAAGGCCGGTGTCGTCATCGATGATCAGGATTTTTTTCTGCATGGGTACCTAGCGCTCCTTTTTTATATCGCAACAGTTACCGCTTACAAATCGTAGGGTGGGCACTCCGTGCCCACACGGGGAATACCTTTGTGATGGTGGGCAGGGGGCTGCCCACCCTACGACCTTCGCACCTGAAAACCTCCCTCCCCCTTGGCGGGGGAGGGTCGGGGTGAGGAGGAAGGCGCAATATAGTCGTAGGATGGGCACCCCGTGCCCACGCGGGACACCTTTGAGGCGGTGGGCAGTGGGCTGCCCACCCTACGGATTTTTTCTGACAGTATAACCACAAATGCCGCGCCGATGCTGTTAAGAATTGTAAAGAATTGCCTGAGTGAACTGTGGAATGTCTTACAAATCTGCACATCTCTTGACCCAACTTAACCGCGCTCTGTCGTAGCATGAACCCAGATACAGAAGAACGGATGCCGACACTGGGCTGGCGCCTGTCAGTGCAAGGTGGCACCCGCCGGATTGAGTATGGTAACAAAAGGAGATGCAAATGAAAAGTCGGGTAACGGTTCTGGTACTTTCAGCAATGCTTTTGGGTGGCGCGTTTCTTTGCCAGGCTATGCCTGGTCCTGGTGACCGGCCGCGCCCGGGATGCGACGGGCCATCTCAGCGGGAGCCCTTCCCGGCTGGACTGGCACGGATCCTCGAACTGAGCGAGGTCCAAAAGGGGAAGATTCAGGCGATCCTTGATGAGGAGTGGGATCAGGGGCAGGCGCAACGAGAAAAGGAATCCGCGCTGCACGAGCAGTTGCACAAAGTTGAACGTGCCGCCACCTTCAATGAGCAGGCGGTGGGAAGCGCCGCCGCGGCACTTGCCGGGCTGGAAACCGAGCGCATCGTTGCGCGCGCCAGGACCCATTTCCGGATCGGCACCGTGCTGACCGCGGCCCAGCGCTCCCTGGCGGAAAGGCTGCGCGCTGAGATGGACGATCGCCCCGCGCCGCCCTGCGCTGAAATGCAGGGGCATCGCAGGCACGGACCCGATGACGGCCCAAGGTGGAGGTGATCCGGTGGAACTTTCACTAAAGCAAGTTGGACCAGATAGGGCAGGGGTGCCGGAGATGGATGCACGTTACCAGGTAAGTTTCGATCAGCGAAGTGCCACACTGAAACTGTTGGGGATGACCTTGATAGAAATAAAACCGGACAGTGAATGCTCCAGGAAGCTGTCCTCGCAGCGCGGAGTAGCCGTCCTCATTGCAGACCGGGATTCGGAGGCATTCAGGGGAGGAGTGAGAAGCGGTGACATCATTGCCGAGGTAAACAGCACCAAGATCAGAAGCCTGCAGGACATGAAGAAGGTTCTGAAACATCACGATCCGCATGACCCGATGTTCGTATTTCTGTTGAGCAGTGGTGGCTGGCGTTTTACCAACCTCTCTTTCATACGCGGCTTTCCCTGAGAGTGTTGCTGAGAGAGTAACTGAACTTTGAAAGGGAGGTCGCATGAAGATAGACGACTGGAAGACGTTGATAGTCATTCTGGCACTGGTGGGGCTGATTCCGGCTACCGGCTGGGCCAGCACCGAAAGCTACCGGGAGCGTAAGCCCCCGGAACCTCCCCAGCAGGCGATAGATGCTTGCCGGGAGCAAAGTGAAGGGGCCTCGGTGGAAATGACCACGCCGCATGGCGACACCATGAAGGCGGTCTGCAGACAGATCGGCGCCCGGCTAGTGGCGGTCCCCGAGGGAGCGCCGCCTTCCGGGAAAGGAAGTTCTCCGGATGGTGACGGTCCGGCAGACGGCCCTCCAGGAGGTGAACCTACGAGCGGAGAAGGACCGCAGGGTGATCCCCCGAAAGCTGGAGAATGAAACAAGGAGCAAGCCCAGGTTTCGTAGGGGCGAATCATCATTCGCCCGGGCTCGCTGGGCTAAAACATCTCTTCCCTTTTTGTAAACACGACATTTCGGCTGCCTCATGCTAATATTCGTCCTTCGCCCGAGATAGCCGTAGGGTTCGCTGCGTAAATGCCGCGTGGGCACGGGGTGCCCACCCTGACTTTGTCCAGGATAAGCCGTGGGGTATGCACTCCGTGCTCACCGAGTTCGCTAAGTTGATGCCGCGTGGGCACGGGGTGCCCACCCTACCTACCAAAATCCGTCAAGCGCAAGAGGACGAACAGTATCCCCCCTGCGAAGTAAGGGGGACGTCTCGCGCAGCGAGACAGGGGGGTCTCTCTGCGGGCGGCCCCCCCCTGCGGCTGCGTTCAGCTTCCCCCCTACTGCGCAGGGGGGACAGGGCGGAACATCCCGGAATCACATTGCTGAAAGTCTCAAGGAGTTAAGAACTACTGTGATCAAAATGACTCGAAAGCGCTTTACCGTCGCGCTGATTTTAACCGTGCTCCTTCTTTGCGGCTGGCTTTTGGTGAAACATTTCTTCCTCACCAAGGACGCTCCCACCTATATCACGGCGACTGCCGTGCGGATGGATATGGAGGAGCGGGTGCTGGCCAGCGGCACCCTGAACGCCTTCAAGACGGTCGACGTCGGCGCCCAGGTCTCCGGCCAGCTGAAGAAACTGCAGGTGGCGCTGGGCGACCAGGTCAAGAAGGGCCAACTGCTGGCGGAGATCGACCCGGTCCTGCAGCAAAACGCCCTGCGGGACGCCCAGGCGACCCTGGAAAACGTGCGGGCCCAGAAGCTTTCCAAGCAGGCGCTGCTGCAGCAGTATGTCCTGGCTTTCCGGCGCCAGAAGGAGCTGATGGCCCAGGACGCCACCGCCCATGCCGATCTGGAGAGTGCCCAGGCGCAGCTCGACGGCACGCGCGCCGACCTTGCCGCTCTGGATGCCCAGATCAGCAAGGCGTCCATCGCCGTGGATACCGCCAAAGCCAATCTCGACTACACCCAGATCGTAGCACCCATGGACGGGGTCGTGCTCACCATCGCCACCCAGGAAGGGCAGACGGTGGTCTCCACCCAGTCCGCCACGACCATCCTCACCCTGGCCGATCTCAACACCATCACCGTCAAGGCCAAGATATCGGAGGCGGACGTCATGCGCGTCAGACCGGGTCTCCCGGCCTATTTTACCCTGCTGGGTGACGCCGACATCCGTTACCAGAGCACGCTGCGCGCGGTAGAGCCCGCCTCGACGGCCACCACCACGGCCGCCGCCAGCAACTCCGCCGCCAGTAGCGGCAGTAGCACCGCCGCGGTCTACTACAACGGGCTCTTCGAGGTGCCCAATCCGGGCCGGAAACTGCGGGTCGCCATGACGGCGCAGGTATTTATCGTGGTGAACGGCGCCAAAAAGGCGCTCTGCATCCCGGTCTCGGCACTGGAGCAGCGCTCCAAGGACGGTCGCGCCACGGTGAGGGTTCTGCGCAACTCACTCCCCGAGACTCGCGCCATCCGGGTCGGCATCTCCGACAACGTCCAGGTGCAGGTGCTGGAGGGGCTCAAGGATGGGGAGAAGGTGATCATCGGCGACAGCGCTTCCGTGCCCGCCGACGCGACGGTCCGTCATCCGGGCGCGCCCGGGAGGCGCTAGACATGGGGCAACCGATTCTGGAACTGTCCGGGCTGTGGCGCCGCTTCCCGGCCGGCGGGCAGGAGATCGCCGTACTGAAGGACATCAACCTGACCATCCACGCCGGCGAGATGGTCGCCATCGTCGGCGCCTCGGGGTCCGGCAAGTCCACCCTGATGAATATCCTGGGCTGTCTGGACCGGCCCAGCGAGGGGAGCTACCGGGTCTTCGGCGCGGAGACCGGTTCGCTTTCCAGCGATGAGCTGGCCCGCCTGCGCCGGGAGTACTTCGGTTTCATCTTCCAGCGCTACCACCTGATGACGCACCTGAGCGCGCTGCAGAACGCCGAGATTCCGGCTATTTATGCCGGCACCGCGAAGACCGAGCGCCGCGCTCGGGCGCGGGAGCTGCTGGACCGGCTGGGGCTTGCCGAGCGCCGCGAGCACCTGCCGGGTCAGCTTTCTGGTGGCCAGCAGCAGCGGGTCTCCATCGCCCGCGCCCTGATGAACGGCGGCGACGTCATCCTGGCGGACGAGCCGACCGGCGCGCTGGACAAGAAGAGCGGCCAGGAGATGATGAACATCCTGCTGGAGTTGCACGCCCAGGGTCACACGGTCATCCTGGTCACCCACGACCAGCAGGTGGCCCGCAACGCCGGGCGCATCATCGAGATCAGCGACGGCGAGATCATCAGCGACCTTCCCAATCCCGAGGCCCTGGCCCGCGGCCCGGTCGCGGAGCTGGCGCGCCATGCCAGCGGGACGACCAACCTGCTGCGTGCCGGTTGGGGGCGCTTCGCCGAGGCCTTCAAGATGGCCCTGATCGCCATGGCCTCGCACCGGATGCGCACCCTGCTCACCATGCTGGGCATCATCATCGGCATCACCTCGGTGGTCAGCGTGGTGGCGCTCGGGCAGGGGGCGCGCCAGAAGATCATCAGCGACATCAGCTCCATGGGGACCAACGTCATCGACATCTACCCGGGGAGCGACTTCGGCGACGAGCAGGCGGCGAACGTGCAGACCCTGGTCCCCGCCGACCTGGAGGTGCTGAAATCGCAGGTTTACACGGACAGCGCGACCCCGGGGGCCAGCGGGAGCGTCCTGTTGCGCTACCGCAACGTGACGGCGAACGCCTCGTTAAGCGGCGTCGGCGAGGAGTACTTCAGGGTGCGTGGCCTGAACCTGGCCCAAGGGGCCTTCTTCGGACCGGGGGACGTGCAGCGCCAGGCCCAGGTCGTGGTGATCGACCCGAACACCCGGAAAAAATTCTTCCCCAAGGACGAGGATCCCATCGGCAAGGTGCTGATGATCGGAACGCTCCCCTGCGAGATCATCGGGGTGACTAAGCCCAAGGAAAGCAACTTCGGCAACAATCAGAACCTGGAACTCTGGATTCCCTACAGCGCGGCGATGAGCCGACTGCTGGGGCAGCAGTACTTCAACTCGCTGACTGTGCGCATCAAGGACGGCGTGTCGAACCAGATCGCCGAGCAGAGCATCATCAAGCTCCTGAAGCTCCGGCACGGCACCAAGGACTTCTTCACCTCAAGTTCCGACAGCATCATGAAGACCGTCCAGAAAACCACCGCCACCCTGGCGTTGATGATCTCCGCCATTGCGGTCATCTCCCTGGTGGTGGGCGGCATCGGCGTCATGAACATCATGCTGGTCTCCGTCACCGAGCGCACCTTCGAGATCGGCATCCGGATGGCGGTAGGGGCCCGGAGAAGTGACATCATGCAGCAGTTCCTGATTGAGTCGGTGCTGGTCTGCCTGATCGGCGGGGCGATCGGCATCCTGCTTTCCTACGGCGCGGGGCTGGTCTTCGCCTTCTTCGTGAAGAGCTTTTCCCTGAAATTCTCCGTTGCCTCCGTCATCACCGCCTTTTTGTGCTCCTCCGCCATCGGGGTGGCGTTCGGCTTCCTGCCGGCGCGTAACGCAGCGCATCTCGACCCGATCCAGGCGCTGGCCCGGGAGTAAAGGAATGCCATGTCATCATTGAAGTTTGGAAATATTCGAATGCTCTTGCTGTTGGCGCTGGGCCTCTTGAGCGGCTGCGGCGGGCTGACCCGAAGCGTCTACCGGCAACCGGAGGTCGCGGTCCCCGCGGGGTGGAACGCTCCGGCGCTGACTGGCAGCACGGTAGCCAACCGGGATAAGTGGTGGCAGAACTTCCACGACCCTGTGCTGGACGGGCTGATCGACCGCGCGCTCACCAGCAACAACGACCTGGCCGCGGCCACCATAAAGGTGCGGCGCGCCCGGCTGCAATCGGGACTGACCGACACCAACCTGACCCCGTCGGTCACCGTCGGGGGGACCAGCAGTCTGAACCGCGACTTGAAAACCGGCGCCCACACCCAGACGCACAACGTGAGCGCAGCGCTAAGCTACGAGCTCGACCTTTGGGGCAAGCTTGCCAGTGCCCGCGATGCCGACAGCTTCGAGGCACAGGCAACCGAGTTCGACCGGTTAAGCACAGCGCTCTCGCTCATTGGCACCACCGCAACCGACTACTGGCAGATCGGCTACCTGAACCAGCTCATTGCCATCAGCGAGGCGAGCATTGAGTATGCCGAGAAAACGGTGGCGCTCGCTGAAGTCAAGTACCGGGCCGGTGCAGTATCGGCGCTCGATCTGGTTCAGGCCCGGCAGACGCTCGCCACCCAGCGGGCCGCAGCCGCACTCCTGGTGCTGCAACGCACCCAGGCGCGCAACGCCCTCTCGATAATCTTCGATCAGGCGCCGCAAACCGCGGTGGCCGAGCCCAAGCTCTTGCCCGAGGCTGCGCTTCCCG
>TBL_comb47_HYPODRAFT_10006660_pt1 | contig 12426 bp, 11 predicted proteins | sample TroBogypolimnion_40_FD_10682 | JGI IMG/M metagenome (IMG submission 10682)
GGCATCCCTCTTTTAAAAAGAGCTCGGCTGCTGCCCTGCCAATGCCCAAGCTTGCTGCAGTTATTATAACTGTTTTATCTTTTATATTTAATTCCATTTTGCTCTCATACAATTTATTTAACCATGTTTAAATTAAGTCAAATATTTGATTGGTTCAAATAGTATAACTGAAGTTGTTGAATGCTTTGGAATATGAAGAAAACCGGCTAATGATAAAAATCAATTTCTACTTATTGTTTCTTCTTTTTCAATTTCGGTTTTAGTAATGGGATTAAAATTTTCAAATAATAAATTTTCTGAAACTAAAAGGTCTTTCAGAGACATATTTACAATTGCTGCATCTATGGCATCCTGAATTATTCTCCATAACGAACGGACAGAGCAATCAATTGAATTGGTACAAAGATCTGCTGCACCCGTGTGCGATTTACAAAATGAATCATCATATAATTTACCGCCAAGAGAAAGAATAACATCCTTTATCATAATATTTTCAGGCGGGCGGGATAGAGTGTATCCTCCAATCTGCCCCCGTTCACTTTCAAGAAAACCACCCAGGCGCAAAACCCGTAATATTTTCCCTGCATTATGCCGGGAGATTCCTTCAGCCATACTAATTTCCGGTATTGTTAACGATTTTTGGATATGATAAAATTTAGCAATTCTTAGTAAGCATCTGATACCATATTCTTCCTGCGCGCTGAATTTCATATTACGGGTTCCTTTCTAATGTATCAGTTTAATGAAATACCTGAGCTGCATTGTTTTAAGAACATCATTTTATCATAATTTTCTTTACTTATTGAAGGTCCTTGTCTATTGCAGAATTTCTTAAAAACCGAAATTAGAATTTCAGCAATTTGTTCAGGAGACTGCCCCAGGAATTCATGTCTTTCAATAACATAAAGAGGCTCCCCATTTTTAAATAATGCCGCAAATGGAGAAGATGTTGCATAATTAGTTAAGTATTTTTCCCTTAGGAAGTCAACTGCATCTCTATCCTGACCTGCAAATACAGTAATCAGATTATCGGGAATAACATTATTCTGAAGTGCTAAAATGGCGCCGGGGCGTGCACTTCCTGCGGCGCATCCGCAGACTGAGTTAATAAATAGAAAAGTAGTTTTATCATCTTTCTTTGAAAGAATATCTTCAACGATTTTTGGAGAATAAGCCTCTGTGAAACCTGTAAATGTAAGTTCATCCCTCATCGGCTGAACTTCGGCCGGATCATAAACAGGAGGTTTGGAATTTATATATTCGTTCATTGCATTTCCCTTTCTGCAATATTAATTTATATAATTTGTGTCTATTAAAAAATGTTGTTATAAAAATCCTAAAGTTAGTTTGGCTTCTTCAGTCATCATGTCCATATTCCAAGCAGGTTCCCACACTAAATCAATATAAACATCATTGACTTCTTTAATTGTTTTAATCTTTTCTTCAACTTCTTCAGGCAAACTGCCTGCAACCGGGCAAGCCGGTGAAGTAAGTGTCATTTTAATATAAACATTCGCCTGATCATCAATTTTAAGTTCATATATAAGTCCGAGTTCATAAATATCTACCGGAATTTCAGGATCAAAACAGGATCTTAATGCTGCAATTACTTTTTGTTCCAACATGCCTTTGTCAAGCATACTATTTCCCTTTCAGCTAAACATTTTAATTACTTTTCTAAGGCTTACGGCCAGTTTATCAACTTCTTCAAATGTATTGTAAAATGCAAAAGATGCACGTGCTGTGGCAGTAAGTTTAAATCTCCTTAAAACAGGCTGAGCGCAATGGTGTCCTGCACGTATAGCTACACCATCCGTATCTATTATTGTACCTATATCGTAAGGATGAATGCCATCAATTACAAATGAAATTACCGAAGCCTTTTCTCTTGCATTGCCAATAATTCTAAGCCCGTCAATTTCTAAAAGTTTTTCTGTTGCATATTTAAGAAGATCATTTTCGTATTTCACAATTTCATTACGGTTAAACTGATTTAAGTAATCAATGGATGAACCTAATCCTATTCCTCCGGCAATATTGGGAGTCCCGGCTTCAAACTTGCGCGGCAGGTCATCAAAAGTAGTATGTTCAAATGAAACTTCCCTTATCATATCACCGCCACCCTGGTATGGGGGCATTTTATCAAGATATTGAGTTTTTCCGTATAATGCTCCAATTCCGGTAGGTCCGAATACTTTATGAGCGGAGAAGGTAAAGAAATCGCAATCAAGATCCTGAACATCAATATTTAAATGCGGAGTGGACTGAGCGCCGTCAAGCAAAACAGGAACACTATTAGAGTGAGCTATTTCAATCATCTTTTTAACAGGATTTATTGTTCCAAGAGCATTGGAAATATGAACAATAGAAACAAGCCTAGTTTTTTCGTTAAATAGTTTTTTGTATTCATCAAGGTCAAGTTCACCCAATTCATTAACCGGAACAACACGCAGTTTAATATTTTTAACAGCCGATAGAAGCTGCCATGGAACAATATTTGCATGATGTTCCATTTCAGTAATAATCACTTCGTTTTCTTCTTTGAAGAATTCAGAATGCCCGAATGAACTGGCAATTAAATTAATTCCTTCCGTAGCGCCGCGCACGAAAATAATTTCCGAAACGCTCATTACATTAAGAAATTCTTTAATTTTTAATCTTGCCTTTTCGTAAGATTCTGTTGCAAGCTCGCTGAGAAAATGAAGTCCGCGGTGGATATTAGCATTCTCAAAAGTATAATAATGCACCATGCTGTCAATTACCTGCTGCGGCTTCTGAGTAGTTGCAGCATTATCAAGATAGACTAAAGGTTTACCGTTTACTGTCCTTTTAAGAATTGGGAATTCATTCCTAACTTCATCAACATTAAATTTACGTTTAACTATTTCTTCAACCTGTGAGCCTGCCATGTGATTTCTCTTATTGATTAGTTATTTCTATACTATGTAAATGCCCGAAAATCATATGATTTAAATGTTCTTTTAACTCGGGTATTTTTATTGATTCAATTACATCATTAGCAAAAGCCCTAATAAGCATGGATTTAGCCATATCCGCAGGAACACCTCGAGAACGGATATAAAAATATGCTGTTTCGTCAAGCCTGCCTACCGTTGCTCCATGAGAACATTTAACATCGTCGGCATATATTTCCAACTGAGGTTTAGAATCAACCGAAGCATTTTCAGAAAGTATAATATTTTTATTTGACTGATATGCATTCGTTTTCTGTGCATCGGGACGTACCATTATCTTACCGTTAAACACTGCCTTGGACTCATCATCCATTATTCCCTTGTATAATTCATTGGAAAAACATTCCGGCTGTGCATGATCTGCAAATGTGTGGTTATCAATATGCTGTTTCCCGCTTCCTAAATAAAGGCCGTAAAAATGGCATTCCGAATTTTTTCCGTTTAATTTGGCATTAATATCATTTCTGGTTATTAAAGCGCCGAATGTTGCAGAGTAGTGATTAAATAAACTCGACGCACTCTGTAATGCATCAAGCTGTTCTATATGGTAAGAATTTTCACTTTCGTTTTGTATCTTGTATATATTTACTGAAGCATTTTCTGCCGTGTAAACTTCCGTCATTACATTTGTCAGATACGGATTCCCATTTAAACCAGCATAATTCATAATAATATTTACACTGCTGCTCTCTTCTGCTACAATAATGTTTTTCAGGTTGGATAACAGCATATTACTGCTGCTGCCGTTAATAAAAAGTACCTGCAGCGGAATTTCTATCTTCTTCCCTGCCGGGACATAAACAAAAAGACCGTCCAGTGCAAAAGCGTTGTTAAGAGCATTAAATGCGTTATTTATTTTTGATGCTCCATTATAATATTTTTGAACCAATTCAGGTCTTTCTTTAACAGCATCCCGTAGATTACCAATTAAGACTCCCCCGGTCAATAATTTTAATTGAGAGAGTTCCTTATTGAATACTCCGTTAACAAATACTAGTTTACAGCATTCAAAACCGGATAAGAAAAATTTATCTACATCAGCTGTGCTGATTTCTACTGCTTTGTCATTAAAAGCAGGAGTATAGTTATTCTTTATTATTGAAGATACATTAGTGTATTTCCATTCTTCATCTTTAAGAGTAGGGAAATTCATATTCTCAAATTTTGAAATGGCTTCTTTCCTTAAATCTCCAATAAATAACTCCGATTCTCCGTTAAGTTTATTCTTAAAGGTATTAAAGCTATCTCTGTACCAAACTTTTTCATTTTTATTTTCTAAAGACATTATCTTCTCCGGGGATTATTTAACCGATTCAAATTCATCTTTTACCCAATCATAGCCTTTCTCTTCAAGTTCCAGGGCTAAATCTTTACCGCCGCTTTTTATAATTTGTCCCTTTGCAAGAACATGAACAAAATCAGGCACAATGTAATCAAGCAGCCTCTGATAATGAGTAACAAGTAATACTGCATTGTTCTTATTCTTAAAAATATTTACGCCCTGCGATACGATTTTAAGAGCGTCAATATCCAGGCCGGAATCTGTTTCATCAAGTAATGCAAATTTGGGGTCAAGAGTTAAAAGCTGAAGAATTTCGTTACGTTTCTTCTCGCCCCCTGAAAAACCTACATTTACCGAACGGTTAAGCATAGTGCTGTCCATTTCAAGTACTTGCGATTTATCTTTTATCAAATCGAGTATTTCTTTTGCGCTGTATTCAGGTAAGCCCCTATATTTTCTTATTTCATTTATAGAGGTCTTAAGAAAAGTAGCATTGCTAATACCGGGAATTTCAATTGGATATTGAAACGCAAGGAACATTCCTTCGCGTGCACGGTTCTCTACCGATAATTCAAGAAGGTTTTTCCCGTTGAACAGGACTTCCCCTTCAGTTACTTCATAATTTTCATTACCAGCAAGAACGTTAGCAAGAGTACTTTTTCCGGAACCATTCGGTCCCATAATAGCATGAACTTCACCTGCATTAATTTCAAGGTTAATTCCATTAAGAATCTCTTTCCCTTCAACATTAGCATGTAAATTTTTAATAGATAACATTTTTATTTCCTTATTCTTTTTCATTCAATTTCAGATTAGCCTACACTTCCTTCAAGGCTTATGGCTAATAATTTTTGTGCTTCAACGGCAAATTCCATAGGTAATTGTTTAAATACCTCTTTACAGAATCCGTTAACAATCATGTTAACTGCATCTTCGGTAGATATTCCCCTTTGGTTCAGGTAGAATATCTGATCTTCTCCGACTTTTGAAGTAGTTGCTTCATGCTCAACCTGTGCACTATTATTGTTAACTTCAATATAAGGGAAAGTATTAGCGCCGCATTTATCCCCAATAAGCATTGAATCGCACTGAGAAAAATTGCGGGCGCCTTCTGCCGATTTTGCAATTTTGACTAATCCCCGGTATGAATTATTGCTCCTGCCTGCCGATATACCTTTTGTAACAATAGTGCTCTTTGTATTTTTGCCAATATGTATCATTTTCGTTCCGGTATCTGCCTGCTGATAATTATTGGTAACGGCAACGGAATGAAATTCGCCTACTGAATTATCCCCCTGTAAAATACAGCCCGGATATTTCCATGTTATTGCAGAGCCGGTTTCAACCTGAGTCCAGCTAATTTTGGAATTAACTCCTCTGCAGGCGCCCCGTTTTGTAACAAAATTATAAATGCCCCCTTTGCCTTCCTTATCACCGGGATACCAATTCTGTACAGTAGAATATTTAATCTCAGCATTATCATGCGTAATTAATTCTACAACAGCAGCGTGAAGCTGGTTGGTATCTCTTATAGGTGCAGTACAGCCTTCAAGGTAAGATACATATGCATTATCATCAGCAATTATTAGAGTACGCTCAAACTGTCCCGTTTCCTGTGTGTTAATCCTGAAATATGTGGATAGCTCCATCGGGCAGCGAACACCTTTAGGTATATATACAAAAGACCCGTCACTGAACACAGCGGCATTTAATGCTGCATAGTAATTATCCGTATAAGGTACAACGGAACCAAGATATTTTTTAACCAGTTCAGGATGTTCCTGTAAAGCTTCAGAGACCGATGAGAAAATAATTCCTTTCTCTTTAAGTGACTCCTTAAACGTTGTAGCAACCGAAACCGAATCGAACACAGCATCAACAGCTACACCTGCAAGAAGTTTTTGTTCATCAAGAGGAATTCCAAGTTTTTCAAAAGTTTTTATTAATTCAGGATCAACTTCTTCCATACTGTTAAGCTGTTCTTTTTTCTTTGGGGCTGAGTAATAAATTATATTCTGAAAATTTATTTCGGGATATTTTACATTAGGCCATTTGGGTTCTTCCATCTTAAGCCAATATTTGTAAGCCTTCAAACGCCACTCGGTCATCCATTCAGGCTCATTCTTCTTTTTAGATATAAGCCTTATAACGTCTTCGTTTAATCCTTTTGGTGTTGTTTCTGATTCAATATCGGTGACAAAACCCCACTTATATTCTCCCTGGGTTAAGTCATCAACTATTTTCATATCATCACTCATTTGCATTCCTTTTCAAAATTACCTTTTAAAACCTATTGAATCTGGAAAAAAATGTCAAGATTCAATCCGGTCTTTTTCCTATTTTTATATAAAAACATGGTTTATTCGTTAAACGTTCCACAAATATTGGCAAATTGGAACAATTTTAATCATTTTAGCCAACTATTAAATATGATATGCTGGTCTTTATTTTGAATTATTTTCATTATTAGTGGCCTCTATACATTGGATCAAGTAATATTTACTTCAAGGTAAGGTTGAAAATTCATAAATTTACCGATTAAAAATTCGGATTACATATGAAATTCCTTATAACAGGCGGCGCTGGTTTCCTCGGTATTAATTTAGTCAGATATTTATTAAAAAAGGGAAACTCTGTTGTTTCACTCGATATCGTCCCTTTTGATTACAAAGATGTTAATGATAAAATAAAAATCATTACCGGAGATATTAGAAATGAGGCAACAGTTGATGAATCAATGAAAGATATTGATATTGTGATTCATACAGCTGCAGCACTTCCCCTCTATAAACCGGAAGATATTCACACAACCGATGTAATTGGGACAAGATTACTTTTGACTTCTGCTAAAAATCATAATGTTAAAAGATTTTTACAGGTTTCTTCAACTGCTGTTTACGGAATTCCTGATCATCACCCTATTTTTGAAACTGATAAACTTGACGGAGTCGGCCCATACGGTATTGCAAAAATTGCAGCAGAAAACGAGTGCCTTAATTTTAGAAATGATGGAATGTGTGTCCCAATTGTGAGGCCTAAATCATTTATCGGCCCCGAAAGGCTTGGTGTATTCGCCCTGTTTTATGATTGGGCAAAAAGCGGTAAGAATTTTCCAATGATAGGAAACGGTAAAAACCGCTATCAGCTTCTTGATGTTGAAGACTTATGCGATGCTATTTACCTTTGCGCCACACTTGATAAAAAAATAGCCAATGACACTTTTAACATCGGTGCAAAAGAATTTACAACAATGAAAGAAGATTATCAGGCTCTGCTTGATTATGCAGGTTTTGGTAAAAAAATAATAGGCCTTCCTGAAAAACCGATAATTCTTACTCTTAAATTACTTGAAGCATTAAAGTTATCCCCTCTTTATAAATGGGTCTATGAAACAGCATCCAAAGATTCTTTTGTATCAATTGAAAAAGCAGAAAAGATCTTAGGCTATACGCCTAAATATTCAAATAAGGATGCACTCATAAGAAATTATAAGTGGTATCTCGAAAATCTGAGTAATTTTGAGAACCAGTCGGGTATTTCCCATAGAGTGCCCTGGAGCCAGGGAGTACTGAAAATTGCTAAATGGTTTTTCTAAACTATATTTCATTTAAATAGTAAATAATTCAATTCAAAAAATTATATTTGCAGTTAAGAAATTAAAAATAAGGAGTTATAAATGCCGACAAAACAAGACTTTCTAAAAGATGTTGTTAAACATATCGATATTAAAGAACACAATGTTATTAAACTTGTGGATTCCATGGAAAAAATGGCTTTTTCGGCAAGGGATTTAAACCGCGCCGCAAATATCTATGATAGAATGCTTAATGATAAAGAATGCGCAGTTATTCTTACTCTTGCAGGGAGCCTTTTCAGCGCCGGATTAAAAAGAGTTGTCTATGATCTAATAACAAACAACATGGTTGATGCCATCGTTTCTACCGGTGCTATTATGGTAGATCAGGATTTCTTTGAAGCCCTTGGTTTTAAGCATTATGTAGGTACTCCTTTCGTGGACGATAATGTTATGCGCGATCTTCACATTGACAGAATTTATGATACTTTTATTGATGAAGATGAATTACGCATATGCGATGATACAACAGAAGTAATTTTTAATTCCCTTGAACCAAGGCCATATTCATCCCGCGAACTTCTATGGAATTTCGGTAAATATCTTAGCGAACACGGCGGCCCTAAAGTTGAAGACAGTGTTATTTATGCAGCATACAAGAATAACGTGCCTATTTTCGTTCCGGCTTTTTCAGATTGTTCCGCAGGATTCGGCATTATCATGCACCAGCATAAAAATCCGCAGAAACATGTCTCAATCGATTCAGGCAAAGATTTTTATGAATTGACTCAAATAAAATTAAACAATAAAGAAACCGGCATCTTCATGGTAGGCGGCGGCGTTCCTAAGAACTTTACACAGGATATTGTTGTGGCAGCAGACATTCTTTCTGAAGATGCTCCTATGCATAAATATGCAATTCAGATTACTGTAGCAGATGTTAGAGACGGCGCCCTTTCAAGTTCTACGCTTAAAGAAGCAAGTTCATGGGGCAAAGTAGAAACAACATTCGAACAGATGGTTTACTCCGAAGCAACTATTGCATTGCCTTTAATTGCAGGCTATGCTTACCATAAAGGCTCCTGGAAAAACAGGCAGAAACGCCAATTACAGAAATTATTCCTGAAATAAAATACATTTGTTTTTTAAATAAAAAAGGGAGCCCGAAAACTCCCTTTTTTTATATCTATTTACAAAAAATTACTTTAAAAGAACCATCTTTTTACTTATAAGTGCTTTGTCGGTAAGAAGTGTATAAACATAAACACCGGAAGTAACTTTTCTGCCTGCTGCATCTTTGCCATCCCATGAAAGGATGTGAGTACCTGCTGCCTGTTCTCCTTCAAACAATGTTCTTACTTCCCTGCCAAGAACATCATATATTTTAATTGTAATCCTGCTTGCTTCAGGAAGTGAGAATTTTATATATGTTGAAGGGTTAAACGGATTCGGATAGTTTTGTTCAAGAGAATAACTGGCCGGCAGTAATTCCATTGTCTTTTCAACACCTACTGCATTATTAGTAAAGTGTATATATGCTTTTATCATGAACTCATCTGAATATGTTGATGAGCCAAATACATACCATGTACTATTAGAAGCCTGATGAACATTACTATAATAAGTTGTAGCACCTGTAGTCTGTGAAAGAAGCATTTGAGCAGTAGCACCTGTACAAACAACGCCGATTGCAAACGGATTAACAGCACTTATATTATATGATGTAAGATTTACTTTTGTCCAGTCAGTACCAGGATTTGAAACAGTCGGATTTATTGTAATTGGAGTTAATAATTTTGTACCAAAGATAGAAGGAGACCCGCCTGTGTACACCCAAACGCCTACTTTAGAAGTTCCGGAATTGTAAAACTGAATTTTAACGGAATCTAATTTAGCATTACTATATCCTGCAAAATGAACTGCTACAGTATCGTATGTAGTATTGTTTATTAAATATGCCGCTGAATTGACGAAGTTATATGATTCAAGGGTTGTTTGCTTTATTGTTCCGGAAGATTTATACTCTACCGAAACAGTCGCGTTGGTTGATGAAGTATTGTAAATAATAAAAATTAAATCGTTGTAGGTCGATCCTAAATCGGAGAAATTTACTGTAGTATTCGTCGCAACATCAATAGGAGCAGTACCAAGCCCCTTTTTATATGCTTTTATAACAATATTTGATGAAGATGTATAGAATTTAATTGATAAGCCGTTTGTATTAGTAAACCTGACATATTTTACACCATAGCCGTAAATATTCTGTGTCGAATCATGCCCCGGTGTCCAATAATCGAGTGTTTGCATTAGGGTTAACCCGCTTAACGTATAGCCGTATTTGGCATTAATGCTGGTATTACCTACAATATTAGCTTGGAACCAATCCGGGAGAATATCTGCAAACCTTCTTGTCGTAGTCGTCGTAAGCTTTGATAATGCATCGTCAACAGCGGTTATTCCGGTAGAACTTGATTGTACAAATTTACCAAGAAATTCCGAACCGAATTGCTCATACATATATAGCATAAAACGGGCTGCACGAGAATAATCCTTTAATACATTCTGGTCTGTAGCTTGTCTCCAGTTCAAAAGGTAGATGTTTGATTCACCTGAGTAACTGTTTTGTTCCCGGAATGGATAGCCATTTATACGTTCTGCAACAAGGGAGCAGCCTTCGTTAAAGAAAGTTGTTTGCGCTGTTGAATTATGGTAATTAAATTCTATCATATGCTGAAATTCATGCGCGCAGGTTTGCATTCCTTTTTGCACTCCTGAAGATGTTGTAAGGTCCTGAGGATAGCAATCAAGATAAAATATTTCAGCTACATTGCTGTTGGCAATGTTATATTCGTTTCCAGAATCAAAAAATCCTCCAATATAAGAAGAATTTGAAGTAGAATAGTTATCCTGAATATCCGTAATGAAAATAATAATTTTTGCATCACCATCAACATTAGGAGGATTGCCGAACACACCTGTATCAGTCTGATAAATTCCTTTGGAAGCATTAGCAGGAGTTTTACTATCGAAAGCAAGTTCAACTGAATCCACAGATGCTTGTGTTACTTTCCCATTAGTCCAGTAAGTATCATCAACAAAGATATAGCAGTAAGTACCAACTTTCCGGCAAGTTGAAGCTAAATAATCATAGCCGCTTGTTTTGTAATTATATGTATACCATGAATGAGTTGAGCCGACAGTAAAGGTCCATTCCGGTTTACCTAACTTATTAATTGGCTTTGCATCAGGATGTGCGGCTAAATATTCGCGTGTTGATTTTTCAAAATCGGGGAAAGCAATTCTTGGATCTACCGGCTGCGGAGTTTGCTGAACTACTTTTCCGGAATTATCTATTAAAACTTTGGATAAGGTTTGAGCATTGACTACAAGTGCCGACAAAATTAAAAATAATAACAAAAACTTTTTCATTTTTACCTCTTTTTAATTGGTAGTGAGTGAAATTGCTTTTTGAACTACGAGGCTAATTCCCGCTTCGGTCTTTTTAACCTCGGAATATATAATTTGATAAATTCTTCCCTGATTTTTCCATAGTTCCTTCTTTAATGCATCGGAGCATTCAAGCAGGTAAACATCTTTATCATTTACATTTATAGCAAGCTTGGTAAAAGGATCATTGCCAACTATTGTTATTACCCCAATACAAGGTTCCTGAATCATAACTTTAGATGAACAGCCATGAAAATAAATTGCTGCTGCCATAAAGAAGATAAAAATTGCTAAATTTTTGAGCTTTTTCCCCATAAATCATAATATTTTTGTTCGACTATTTAAGATATTAAATTACAGTCATTTAGCAAAACATAATCGTGATATAAAACACAAAAAAATTTGTGCTATAAAAGATTATCAGTTATGCAAAAGTTAATATAAATCCCTTATTTTGAAAGTACTAAAAACAATGCACTATGTATAGATAATAAAAAGGCTGCCATAAGCAGCCTTAAATTTAAGATTCAACTAAATAGGCTTATTTTTGTTCTTTCATCTGATTAAGGACTATTTCTTCAGTATCAAGTGCAATTACCAGTTCTTCATTAGTTGGTATTTTTAATACTTTAGCTTTTGCATCAGGAGTTGAAAGGTCAACTTCACCCTGCGGCCTGCTATGGTTCAACTCATTATTAATCGAAATACCAAGATACTGCATGTTCTCGCATACCTTTTCACGTACATGCTCTGAATTTTCACCAATACCGCCGGTGAAAACAACAGCATCGAGCCCGCCGAGAGCAGCAACGTAGGAACCGATATATTTTTTAATTCTGTAACAGAAAACTTCAAAAGCATCCATTGCTTTTTTATCCCCTGCTAAGGCAGCTTCTTCGAGTTCGCGCATATCGCTGCTTACACCGCTTAAACCAATCATACCGCTGTGCTTATTCAACAAAGTATTAGCCTCGCCAAGTGTTAATCCTTCCTTGCCCATAATATGCAATATAACTGAAGGATCCATATCGCCGCATCTTGTACCCATTACAAGTCCCTCAAGAGGTGTAAATCCCATAGAAGTATCAACCGACCGGCCGCCGTCAACAGCTGCAATACTGCTGCCGTTGCCAAGGTGACATGTAATA
>TBL_comb47_HYPODRAFT_10006661_pt1 | contig 12424 bp, 8 predicted proteins | sample TroBogypolimnion_40_FD_10682 | JGI IMG/M metagenome (IMG submission 10682)
TCCGGATATAACGTGCTTACTTTTTGGGCAAAAGCATCTCAACCGGCAACAATTGATCAGGCAGGATTTGGTAACGACCTGGGATTATCAAAATATATGGTTTCAATCTCAAATGTGGCTGTTAATACAAATTGGATGAAATATTATGTTCTACTCCCAGATCCATCTGTGCTTAAGCAAGAAAAAGGGATGTTTTATTATACGGCATCACCTCAAAATGGGAAAGGATATACATTCTGGATCGATGAGGTTAAATTTGAGAAGTTGGGAACAATCGCCTATTCCAGAGTCGGAATTTTAAACGGGCGGGATTCAATAATAAACAAATCTGAAATTGGGGATATAAATGCCATATCAGGCATTTATGCTACATTTAATCTGCCAACAGGCGTCGATCAAAAAATTAGTTTATCTGGTTCGTATTTCACATTTGCCTCCTCCAATTCGTCAGTAGCTGCCGTAAGTAGTTTGGGAATAATTACCACAGCAAATAAAGGTTCTGCAATTATTACCGGAAAAGTGGGAAATGTTATTGCAAAGGGCTCATTTACTGTCAATTCAATAGGCCAGCCGATTGCGCCTGCAACTCCGGCTCCGACCCCTACTGTTAGCAAAGATAAAGTTATCTCTTTATATAGTAATGCTTATACAAATGTCAAAGTGGATTCATGGAATACGCACTGGCAATATTCAACAGCAGAAAGCTCTACTATTCAGGTAAAAGGAGATGATGTGATACGTTATCGAAACCTTAACTTTGTGGGAATTGATTTTTCATCGCAACCAGTCGATGCCAGTGGTATGACCAATTTCCATATGGATATCTGGACACCTGACTCCATAAATAGTGCATCAAATTTCAATGTTGAATTAGTTGATTTCGGAGCTAACGGTGTGTATGGCGGTGGAGATGACACCAATGGCACATTTACTATTAAAGGTTCTGCATTGACTTCTCAAAAGTGGATTAGCCTGGATATTCCGTTGTCAACATTGACAGGATTAACGAGCAAATCTCATTTGGCTCAATTGGTCCTTTCAGGCAATTTACCCGATGTTTATATAGATAATGCTTATTTCTATAAGGCAATTGCTCCATACTCCCAGAGTAAGCCAATTGATTTTGAATCATCGGGATATGGAACAGGTTTTAACTGGAGCGTTTTCGAAGACTCATCAAATCCGGCGCTACAGTTTGTGGCAAATCCGAATGCATCAGGAATCAATACATCTGCAACCGTAGCTAAATTCACAGCTCTTCAGGCAGGTTCTCCCTATGCAGGTTGTCAAACGGATCTGGTTTCCATGGGTACATTTCAATTAGATGCGACTCACAACATAGTCAAAATAATGGTGTATAAAACGGTCATAAGTGATGTTGGAATAAAATTTGCAACGGCTTCTGGCTGGGCGCAGGTGGAAGTTAAGGTTCCAAATACAGTTGTAAATGCATGGCAGGAACTTACATTTGACTTTTCTGCCGCCATTTATTCTACTAATCCGGCTCCATATGTCCAATTAATAGTTTTCCCTGATTACAATGCAAGGACTTCTGATGATGTAGTATATTTTGATAACATAACTTTCAGCGGTGGAGGTGGTAGTACATCCACGGGGCCGACCACAGCCGCACCTACTCCAAAACAGAGTGCTGCCAATGTTATTTCAATATTCAGCGATACCTATACCAACGTGGCCGGAACAGATCTTAATCCAAACTGGGGACAAACTACCGTAGCTTCACAGGTTTCTATCGCCGGGAATAATACCCTTAAATATACCGGATTAAATTATCAGGGAATTGCATTAGGCAGCAACCAGGATGTTTCCGGGATGGGTTTCCTGCACGTGGATGTCTGGACAGCCAATTCAACTAAGCTGAATGTTTACCTGATAAGTCCCGTTGACGTTGAGAAACCTTATAGCTTACCAGTACCAACCTCAGGGTGGACTAGCATGGATATACCATTATCTTCTTTTTCACCTGTGGATTTAAAAAATGTATTCCAATTTAAATTTGATGGAAATGGAAATGTCTTTATTGACAATATATATTTTTACAAAACAGGACCTTCGCCAACTCAGCCGACTACTACAGCTCCTACTCCAACTGTCAGTGCGGCAAACGTCATTTCTATATTCAGTGATGCTTATACCAACGTGGCCGGAACAGATCTTAATCCCAACTGGGGACAAACTACTGTTACTTCACAGGTTACTGTCGCCGGGAATAATACCCTTAAATATGCCGGATTAAATTATCAGGGAATTGTGTTAGGCAGCAACCAGAATGTTACCGGGATGAGTTCTCTGCACGTGGATGTCTGGACAGCCAATTCAACTTCGCTGAGTGTCTCCCTGATAAGTCCGGTAGATGTTGAAGTGGCTTATAGTTTAGCTGTTCCAACCTCAGGGTGGTCAAGCTTTGATATACCATTATCTTCTTTTTCACCTGTGGATTTAAAGAATGTATTCCAACTAAAATTTACAGGAACCGGGGATATCTGGGTCGATAATATTTATTTCTATAATCAACCAACAGGTGCTGCATACACCCAGAGTAGTACCATTGATTTTGAACCGTCCGGATATGGAGCAGGCTTTAACTGGAGTGTGTTTGAAGACTCTACAAATCCGGCGCTACAGTTTGTAGCAAACCCGAATCCATCAGGAATCAATACGTCAGCAACCGTAGCTAAATTCACAGCGCTTCAGGCAGGTGCGACTTACGCAGGTTGTCAAACAGATTATGTTTCCATGGGTACATTTCAATTGGATGCGTCCCACAACATTGTCAAAATAATGGTGTATAAAAGTGTCATAAGTGATGTTGGAATAAAATTTGCAACAGCTTCAAACTGGGCGCAGGTTGAAGTTAAGGTTCCAAATACAGTCGTAAATGCATGGGAGGAACTTACATTCGACTTTTCTGCCGCCATTTATACTACTAATCCAACTCCATATGTGCAATTAATAGTATTCCCTGATTTCAATGCAAGGACTTCTGATGATGTGGTATATTTTGATAATATAACTTTTCACCAGAAGTAAACAGAAGTGGTTTCAACAACGCATTGGTAAACCAGGCGAAAAATATTGGAATTTTTTAAGTCATTCATCAAAAAAATATTGATATGAAAAAAACTAGCAAAAAAAAGGTTCTGGCAGCTATTTGTTCATTTTTGATTCTAATGGTGTCAGGATGTCATAAAGAGAATGTTCAAACACTTAAACAGCGGAATTGGCAACTGGTATGGAGCGATGATTTCAATGGTTCGGCAGGAGTCTCACCCGATACGACAAAATGGAATTTTGATATTGGAACCGGTGGTAACGGTTGGGGAAATGCTGAATTGGAATACTACACCAACCGGACTTCAAACGTATCTTTGGATGGAAACGGCAATTTAGCTATTACTGCTCAGAGTGAGTACTATTCGGGTTCTTCTTTTACTTCCGGACGAATAAACACAATGGGTCTTTTTAGTCAGGCTTACGGACGTTTCGAAGCACGCATTAAAGTGCCTTACGGACCTGGCATCTGGCCTGCATTCTGGATACTCGGCGCAAATGAAAATGCAGTTGGGTGGCCTCAGTGTGGCGAGATTGATATCATGGAACTTCGGGGACAGCATTCAAATATTATTAATGGCTCGGTGCATGGTCCCGGATATTCAGGCGCAGCAGCAATTACACAAAGTTATGGGCTTGTCAATGGCCGGTTCGATACTGACTTCCATTTATTTGCTGTCGAATGGGGAACCAATTATATCGATTTCTTTGTTGATAACTTCCTGTATGAAGAAATTACTCCTGCAAGTGTACCGGGAACCTGGGTTTTTAATCAACCGTTCTTTATTCTTCTGAATGTCGCCGTTGGGGGTAATTATCTGGGTTTCCCTACAAGCCAAACTCCTTTCCCCCAAACTATGCTTGTAGATTATGTTAAAGTTTACAAACAGGCAGATTAATATTCAAACTAGCAGGTAATACTTATAAAATAGAACGGAAGTTTGTTATTTCTCCAATGGCCCGGCAGTTAAAACGAAACCATCGCCGGGCCATATGGGGTGATTTAATCCCATGGAATAAAATCAGTTATACCTGCCTGAGTCATACATCAAATTCTATAGACATTAAAAACGAGAATGATAAAAATCAGATTTTGCATAAGCATTTCTTTTATATTTATATTGATGAGTTGCCATGTAAAGCCAAATAAGCTGTCTGTTGATGTATTCGAAACTTCTGCAAATGGCAATAAACTCAAAAGAATAACCGAATTTCCTTCCGGAGACGGAGTTATAAATATACATTTGGTTCCGGACCATAAATTTCAAACCATCACCGGATTTGGCGGATCGTTTACAGTAGCGTCTGCATATTTGTTGAACCGGTTAAGTAAGAAAAACCGTGATTTGATTTTAGATGCCTATTTTGGTGCTAATGGTGCCAGATATTCCTTAACGCGTACACCTATTAATTCGTGTGATTTTTCATTGGGAAGTTATTCCTACGCGACCGTAAAAGGAGATGTGGAATTGAAGCATTTTTCCATTGACAAGGACCTCAAGGATTTGATTCCAATAATCAGGGATGCAATGGCCCATTCACAGGATGGGTTTAAGATTATCGCTTCACCATGGACGGCACCACCGTGGATGAAGGACAATAACGATTGGCGGGGGGGTAAATTAATCCCTGAGTACTACGATTGCTGGGCATTGTATTTCTCAAAGTATATCAATGCTTATAAAAAAGAGGGTATTGATATCTGGGGATTAACCGTAGAGAATGAACCTCTCGGGAATGGGGGTAATTGGGAAAGTATGCATTATTCACCTGAAGAAATGGTGGACTTTGTAAAAAATTATCTCGGTCCCAAACTGAAAGCAGATGGTCACCAGGTAAAAGTGCTGGCTTATGATCAAAATCGTGGGGAAGAACTGGAGAAATGGGCAAAAGTAGTTTACAAAGACGAATCGTCATCAAAATACTTCGATGGGTTTGCCGTTCACTGGTATGCAAGTACACTCGATTGGTTCCCTAAATCGTTGAACTTTACCCATGATTTGGCTCCCGGCAAGTATCTTATCCAAACAGAAGCATGTGTTGATGCACAAGTACCACATTGGCAGGATGATAAATGGTACTGGTCGGAAGAAGCCACCGACTGGGGATGGACATGGGCGCCAGAAAACCAGAAGAAGCTTCATCCAAAATATGTTCCTGTGTACCGTTATGCCAGGGATATTATTGGCTGCATTAATAACTGGGTAAATGGATGGGTAGACTGGAACATGGTTTTAGACAGACAGGGTGGCCCTAACTGGTTTAAAAACTGGTGCGTTGCGCCGGTAATTGTTGATCCGGACAAAGACGAAGTCTATTTTACCCCTTTGTATTATACTATGGCTCACTTTAGCAAATATATCCGGCCAGGTGCTGTACGCATCGGATTTGAAAACACCGACCCTTCATTAATGGTAACTGCAGCTCTAAATCCTGACGGATCGATAGCTGTTGTAATTTTAAACATGAATCCTAAATCAAAGAATCTAAATCTTTCAATTGGTGATCGTTCAGTTGAAGTACTGATTAGCGCTCAGGCAATACAAACAATCGTCATTACGCCTTAAATTTTGTTTTGAATCAAAGGAAATAATATGAATACACGTTTATTAACCTGGGTGACATTTGTTGCTATCAACGGATGACTCTTGTACGGCTTGAATATGGCTGGTATTTCGGGTGCTGTCGACGGTATTAAAAACGGATTTTCGCTTACCGATTCCGGATTAGGCACTGTGGCTGCCCTATTGACGGTCGGGGGCTTGATAGGCGCGTTATTTACCGGTAATTTCACCGAAAAGTATGGTCGCAAAAATGTAATGCTGGCAACTGCTGTTCTCTATATCATCTCAGCCTCTGGTTGCGCTTTGGCATACAATTCCTTTATGCTGATTATTTTTCGTATGCTCTCTGGCGTTGCTGTAGGGGCAACATCGGTTGTAACTCCCATGTACATCTCCGAAATTTCACCGGCAAAAAAACGGGGCACGATGGTGTCATTATACCAGTTTGCGTTAACAATCGGAATTCTGCTGGCTTATATCTTCGATTATTTATTTGTAGGACAGGGCGATGCTGGCTGGCGTTATATGCTTGCAGTTCCCGCAATTTCCGGGATTCTATTTCTGATATTCCTGACTTTAAAGTTTCCTGAAAGCCCCCGCTGGTTACTGTCGCATGGTAGAAAGAAAGAAGCCATTGACGTACTAACAGGCCTGGGTGGGAAAAAACTCGTTAATGAGGAACTGCCCGAAATGGAAGTTACTATAGAGGCCGAAAGAAAAAAGGAAAAGATGTTGATTGCTGAAATGTTCAAAGGTAAAATCGGGAAGGTTGTTCTGATCGGAACCTTGATTGCTGCCTTTCAGCAAATTATAGGTATTAATGCGGTTGTCATGTATGCTCCTGATATTTTCCAGGCTGCTGGATCAACCAAAAACGGTTCATTGATGATGTCAATGATTGTCGGAACTGTGAATTTTCTAATGACTTTATTCGCTTTATGGCTTGTTGATAAGAAAGGCCGTAAAACGTTATTGCTTTGGGGGGCAGTGGGGATGTTTGCTTCGTTGTCATACCTTACAGTTGAGTTTGCAAAACCGGTGCAGAACGGGGCAGGCGTTTTAATAGCATTACTGGTTTATATTTCATTCTTTGCAGCTTCGTTTGCACCAGTCATGTGGGTGATTATTTCCGAAATCTATCTGCAACGGATTAAAGGGGTAGCCATGACATTTTCTCTGCAGTAAGCTGGCTGTGTACTTTTCTTACTGTTTATTTCGCATCGGTTATCCAGGTGACTTTGGGATTAAAATATTTATTTGGAATCTTCGGATTCTTTAGTGTTGCTGCATTCATTTTTGTGAAAATATGGATTCCTGAAACCAAAGGTAAGACACTCGAGCAGATTGAAATTGATTTAGGCCTTTTAAACCCATAATAAGGGGTAAATTATAAATTAGTAAAGTTGGAAGAACATGCAAAAACAACAAACGTAGATTTTTGGACACAATCTTCCTGCATTACTGCTTTTATATTATCACCATAAAACAAGTTCAATATGACTGATTATTCTATAAGTAAGGAAAAATTGGGCTTTTGGGACCTGTTAATCCTCGTCCTGTCAGTTTATGTACTTCTGTCGATACTATTTTGTATTTTTTTTGAATTACCCCCTAATATTAAGGTTTTGCTACAAATCATTGATGATGGAATTTGTATGATCTTCCTGCTTGATTTCTTTCTGAGGTTTTATAAGGTAGGAAACAAATTGACTTTCTTAAAATGGAGTTGGATTGACTTTGTTTCATCTATCCCATCACTTCATTTGATGAGATTTGGCAGGTTATTTCGAATGATTCTGATTTTCAGAATACTGAGGGCATTTCGCTCTTTAAAAGCAGTACTAATATATATATTCAAGAATAGAGTTCTAGGTACTATGACTATAGTCGGATTAATTACCTTCCTGGTAGTAATATTTTCATCCATCTCTATACTTCTTGTTGAAACCGATCCAGCGGGTAATATCAATCAGCAGAAGATGCTATTTGGTGGTCGCTTGAAACAATCACAACTGTTGGGTATGGAGATAAATTTCCTGTAACAACAGAGGGCCGGATTATTGGTGTTTTTCTGATGTTGGTTGGTGTTGGTTTGTTTGGGACTTTTACTGCATTTATTTCATCATGGTTCGTTGCAGGTATTAATCACAATTCAAATAAAAATTCTGAAATCGATAAAACATAAAATCGGATTCACAGAATTAAATATTATGGGGAACAACAGGAATAAGAAAGGGACTAAAATTTGATCTATTGTATTATCTGATCACATCCAATCATCAAATAATCAGAATCATATACAGATCAGCAGATGTTTAGCATTGGTTTATATCGACCTATTCAACCCAGATTTGAAAGGGCAATATAGTTGGCTAGACCAGGTTCATCCTGAAGAATAGTTTTAAAATGAGGATTATGCCAGAGGTTTTGTTTGGAGCATGTTTGTAAGAAGATCCTCACTGTAATTCAATTACAATCTAAAAGAAGCATTATAAAAGTAAACTTCTATTTGATGTGATTCAAGATTAGTTGAAAAAAACCAGCGATTAGTGACATGGCATTTAGATAAGTTTATAAATCAGCAATAAGCATGAAACCAGACTAAGAAACAGGTTTAATGTTCTAAATGCGGGCTGAGGAATAAGCCGATTAATTCTTTTACCTAAAAAGGTTCCCATGTAAATCATTGGAATAAAGATTACTGCAAGAAATACTAATCTGTAAGTAACCAATCCCGCTATTGAAAATCCGATCAAAGCAACAGATGAAGTAAACAAATCAAATTGGGCAAAAATCTCTCTAAACTCCTCTTTGCTGATCTTCAATGTATTTAAAAATAAGGTAATGGGTGGTCCACTGATAGTGATACTACCGGCAAGGATTCCACTTAATAGACCCGTCCGAATTGTGGCCATTTTTCTATGCTTCATTTTGAACTGGACACCTACCATGGATAGGATTGTCAGACCCGCAAATATAATAGCAACAATCATTGTCAGGTGTTTTTCTTCCATGTGAGCCAGAAATATAGTACCGATAATAGTACCCAAAGCCCCCCAGTAAATAATTTTGTAGTTATCCTTGTTGACTTCAAATGTTTTCTTTTGCAATATTATTATTAATGAAGTGGTTAGACTCCAAATTGTAATAATCGGAACCACGGTTTTAACAGCGAATTGAAAAACTAATAGTGGCAATGTAGTCATTGAAAAACCAAATCCTGTCGAACCCTTAATAAGAGCTCCTAGAAGCACAATTGAAGCCGTGACGAGATAGTTCATAGTTAAGAGATTAGAATGAATATGCTTGTGATGCTAACAATTGCCCAGAGGGTAATTCCTAAAAGAAAAGGATTCCACCCTGCTTTTTTTATCTCTTTAAAAGAGATTGTCGATCCAATCAGGAAAATCGCAGCAACTAGCACTCTTTGTCCGAGCCAGCTAAGGTGAATAAACGTGCTCTCCCAACCCGGAACGTAATGACGGAATAGAATCGCAAGTACAAACAATCCTATGAACCAGGGTATTTTGATCGATCCATTACCCCCCCTTTTCCCAAAGAAATAGATGACGAGCGAGAGGGGAATAATCCATAAGGCACGTGTAAGCTTTATGGTTGTTGCTATCTTAAGCGCCAGAGGACCATAAACTGAACCGGCACCAACTACAGCGCTCGTATCGTGAATAGCTATGGCTGCCCAATAACCAAAGGTCTCCTGAGTGAGGTTTAATTTAGCCCCGATAATTGGGAAAATCAGTAATGCAACAGAATTTAGCAAAAACACAATTGCCAGTGAAAATGAAATCTGATCTTTACTTGCAGATGTCAATGGGGAAATAGCTGCTATAGCACTTCCGCCACAAATGGCAGTTCCGCAAGAGATGAGTAAACCTGTTTTCTTCTCTACCTTAAAAACCCTTACTAATATTATGCCAGCGCTCATTGTAAGAGTCACCGATATTAAAGTAATCCAGAAACCAGTTTTTGAGGTTTGTATCACCTGTGAAAGGTCCATTGAGAATCCTATTAACACTACAGCGAACTGAAGAAAATATTTCATCAATCTTGAAGTGTTAATTTCAGATGGTGTGTCGCCTTTTAAAAGGACAAAAAGTCCCCCTGCCATAAGTGCCAATGATGTGCTCATTAGCGGTGAAAAGCAAAGCAGGATGACAAAGTAGAAAAGAGAATTGGTAATTTGTTTTTTGAGCAGAGGCTTCATAGTATTGCTTTAAAATGTAATGCAATACTACAGTGTTGCTATAATCAATGCAAATAGAAAATGCTGATTGACTATAACCTTCTGTTATTTGAAAGGAGAAATCGGACGAATTGGTTAGGTACATTTAGCTCCGGGCCTAAAGGAAGTGCAATTCTGAAGAAGCGCTTTATGCTCAGATTGGTAATGAAAATCTGTTTTAGAGTTTTTAAAAGCAGTTCATTTTTGATAGCCTGTTCCGAAACAAATCCAATTCCATCGAAGTTGACCAGAAAATTTTTAATCGCTTCGGTGCTTCCCAGATGAAGTAAAATGGGAAGTTTTTCAAATTTTATTCCAACAGATGTAAAAGCCTGCTCAATAACCTGTAATGTTCCGGAACCGTATTCCCGCATCACGATAGGTATTTGCAGCAGATCCTGTAAATCCAGTGTATTTTGATGTGAAAGAGGACTATTTACCCCTACGATCCCAACAATATTATCTTCAGCAAAGTTGATATATTTAAGGTTGTTGTTCGATGAATTATTTTCCACTAGTGCCAAGTCGATGTCATTTCTCAGCAGTTTTTGCTCCATCTCGAATGAGTTTCCGTTGAAAAGATCGAGTTCAATATTTGGATATCGTTTATGAAAAATTGCCAATACAGAGGGAATGACATATTGAGCAATGGTAGAACTGGCACCTATTCTAAGTATTCCTTTGTGTTCATCTTTGAGTGCGCCAAGTGCAAAGTCCAGTTCACCATAGAGTTGCACTATTCTTTTTAGGTGATTATAGGAGATCTCACCAGCCAGTGTCAGATATACCCGGTTTCCCTTCCGTTCAAAAAGTTGGATGCCGAGTGTTGTCTCCATTTCTTTTATGTGTCTGGAAATGGCAGGCTGACTTACATAGAGTTTATCGGCTGCCTTTGAAAAACTGAGGCTCTCAGCCACTGCAATAAAAACCTTATCCCTGAAATCCATTTAATCTTCACTTTGAGCAACAAATATAGCTTAATAATAAGAAGGTTTTTTTGAGTCGTGCAGTATTGTATTCTTTATCTTTGAAGAATTAAGTGCCCACTTAGAAATATGAAATTGAATATTAAAGCCTTTACGAAAAATACCTTGAGGAAATCCGGAATGTGATTAAACCGGAATTATATCCAATTCTTGACGAACTTCTTCAAATCGATCCGCATGATTTGGTCCGCCCCGAAGACTGGTTCCAAAATGAGAATTCTGCCAGAGGTTTTTGGAGTATTTTTGTGAAACGATCATCACGTTAATCCTCTTACAACCTCAAAGAATCATAAACATCCATCACCTCACGTTCCCTTGTGCCGAGATACCGTTTGGTCGTGCTGGGTGATCCGTGGTTAAAAAGGGTCATCAGTAAGATTACCGACTCTTCCGAATAGTTATTCAATCTAAGAACCCGGTTACCGAGTATCTTACGGAACAGAGTGAAGAAACGTTTCTTTATAAAGAATTCCATAATTTTTAAAGATGGAAGTGAAAACCAGGGAAGTTGAAGGAAGCTATTTCAGGATTATATTATTGGCAAGCATTTAATCTTAACGTTTTGTAAATGTATAGTCACCTTTAGCTGGTATAGTTCTGACAAAATCCATTCTTTGTGTATCTGTATTGGATTTTAGGCCTGTTTGCAATTAGACGGTAGATTTCCAACTTCTCTTTTAAAATCGGTAAATCGTGAAACAGTCAAAGCTTAAAATGAACCTTTTGTTGAGATTAATTCATCGATGATTCTTGGATCGGATTTTACTTTGAATTGCTTCTAATTATTCACACATTCGGTGGATATATTTTTAAGCCTGCAAAAACCCCCGACCTTCATTCTTCAGGTCTCGCCCGGTCTTTTTGCCGGAAGTCTTTTGTAAATCTAATGAAAGGACAACTACCCAATAGGTATCCGGAACTTTGAATCCGCTAAATTTACATAATCGTCCTTATTAAACAGAACAGAGCATTCCTTTTCAGAAAGATGTCTTATAAGGGGATTATGTAAAATTAGCTAAGGCAGCATTATTTGGCTCCCAGCTTTGAAGAGTTTCAGTACCATTATTAACCTTACTCCACTGAATCCCCACCACCCACAAAGTTGATCCGGAAAAACAAGAATTAATTCGGGCAACGATCAAGAGAGCGATTTCAGTTGTTTTATCATGATAAATTCAAAGAAATATTTCAGAATAACATGGCCATCTTTCAATCACTACTCTTGCTCCGGTTGCCCTGAAGAGGAAAGAAAAGCTGTTTTTCATTCGGTTGCGAACCCCGTTAGGCTTTAAATTAAATTGCCTTGTACAGATATAATATAAAGTAGATTACTAAATTATAACAAAGTATGTCCCCCGAACCAGCCGTGTGCAAATTGTGTGCAAATATTAATAAAAAAGGTGTCTACAAAATCTTTGTAAACACCTAATATATATCTTGTTGTCCTGTCAGGTTTCGAACCTGAACTCTTCTGATCCAGAATCAGACGTGTTGCCAATTACACCACAGGACAGATTAATGGTTGACCCGTCAAGGCTCGAACTTGAACTCTTCTGGACCAA
>TBL_comb47_HYPODRAFT_10006662_pt1 | contig 12424 bp, 13 predicted proteins | sample TroBogypolimnion_40_FD_10682 | JGI IMG/M metagenome (IMG submission 10682)
TCCACGAACAGGCGGTCCCCGGCGGCCATGGCGTCCCGCCTCAGCCAGCGCCGGGCCGCGCCGAACGCGGTGATGCCCAGCCCCAGGCCGCCGGCCCGGCCCACGGTGTCGCCGCCGATGACCGGCACGCCGGCCTCCGCCGCGGCGCGGCCCAGGCCGTCCAGGAAGGCTTCCAGCCAATGCGCCTCCAGGTCCCGGCCCAGGGCCAGGGTGAGGGTGAAGCCGGTGGCCGCGGCGCCGCTCGCATCCAGATCGGAGAGGTTGACCATGAGCAGCTTGCGCCCCAGCATGGCGGGCGGGTGCCAGTCCATGCGGAAGTGCTGGCCCTCCTCCATGAGGTCGGTGGTCACCAGCAGCTGGTGCCCGGGCGGCGCCGGGGCGATCCCGCCGCAGTCGTCGTCCAGGTCCCGGCCCCCGGGGAAGGTCTCCCGGATCCGGCGGATGATGTCCAGTTCCGATAACCTCACGGCGCCCCCTGCTATCAAGATAGCTTACCCCGCGCATTCTCGGCTTGGTCCTTGGGCATGCCGGTGCTAGCGTTTAGAGGTGCCGGCCAGGGCGGAGCCCAGGCCGCAAAAGGAGAACATTCATGGCCATCACCAAGGTTTGGATCGAAGAAGGTTGCATCGTCTGCAACGCCTGCGAAGCGGAGTGCCCCGATGTCTTCCTGGTGACCGACACCACCTGCGTGATCAAGCCCGATGTGCGGGTCGACGGGCTCGAGACCGAGAACCGCGAGGAGATGTCCGAGCTGAAGGAGGACCTCCAGACCTCCCTGGAAGCCGCCATCGAAGCCGCCGCCGCGGGCTGCCCGGTGGAAGTCATCAAGTACGACAAGGTCTGACGCGCCGCATGCCCGGGGAGGACGGGGCGCTTCGGCGCCCCGTTCCCTTCCCGGGCGGAGCCGGCCTGGGAGCCGCCATGCCCGATCCGTTCGATATCGATGGCCTGGGGCTGGACCCCGCTTCCGAAGTGGTCCGGCTGCTCCGGCGCTACCCGGACATCGAGCCCAGAGCCTACCGGGATGGCGAGTACCTCATCCGCGAGGCCGAGGAATCCCAGGAGATCTTCATCGTCCTGCTGGGCGCCCTGGTGGTGGAGCAGGCTTCGCTGGTGCCGGGCGGGATGCCGGCCATGCTGGCCGGACTGACCGCGGATCCGGAGGCCGTCGCCATCGTCGGCGAGATGGCCTACCTGGGCTCCCAGCGCCGGGCCGCCTCGGTGAAGAGCTCCGGGCGCAGCCACGCCCTCTGCCTGCGGCCGGACCACGTGGACGGCATCCTGGACGGGTTCCCGGGCCTCACCCGGGTGATCTGCCGGCAGTTCTCCCGCCGCCTCCAGGACACCGACCGGACCCTGCGCGGGCTCCAGGCCCGGTTCGCGCTGAACCCCCAGCGGCGCATGGCCGGCGCGGGCGAGCAGCTGTTCGCCCGGGGCGGCCCGGCCCGGGAGCTGTTCCAGCTGGTGGCGGGATCGGTGCGGGTGGAGCGGGACGGGGCGGCGGCGGTGCTGACCCCCGAAACCCTGCCCATGGGCCTGCTGGAACCGGAAGCCTTCCTGCGCGGCGCCGCCCACCGGAGCACCGCCACGGTGGAGGACCTCGCCTTCCTGGCGGTGATCGCCGAGGCGGACCGGGCGGCGGTGGTGCGCTGCTTCCCGGAGCTGGTGCTCGAGATCCTGGCACAATCGGACCATGACTGACGACACCTCCCGACCCCCCCGCAGGGTGCGCTACAAGGGCACCCACCCCCGGCAGTTCCAGGACAAGTACAAGGAGCTGGACCCCGCCGGCCATGCCGGGGAGCTGGAGAAGGTGCGCGAGCGGGGCCACACCCCGGCCGGCACCCACCGGCCCATCTGCGTCGCCGAGATCCTCGAGGTCCTGGCGCCCGGGCCGGGCGAGGTGGGCCTGGACGCCACCCTGGGCTACGGCGGCCACGCCCAGGAGCTCCTGCCCCGGCTGGCCCCGGGCGGGCGGCTGTTCGGCATCGACGTGGACCCCCTGGAACTGCCCCGCACCGAGGCCCGGCTGCGGGCCCTGGGCTTCAGCGAGGACGTCCTGGTGGTCCGGCGCATGAACTTCGCCGGACTGCCCGGGCTGCTGCCCGAAGCCGGCGGCGCCCTGGACTTCATCCTGGCCGATCTGGGCGTCTCCTCCATGCAGATCGACAATCCGGCCCGGGGCTTCACCTACAAGGCCGACGGCCCGCTGGACCTGCGGCTGAACCCCAACCGCGGGCGGCCCGCTTCCGAGCTGCTGCGGTCGCTGTCCCGGGAGGCGCTGGCGGAGCTGCTCGCCGGGTATTCCGACGAGCCCTTCGCGCAGGAGATCGCCCAGGCGGTGCACGGGCGGCATCCGGCCACCACCCGCGAGCTGGCCGCCCTGGTGCGGGAGGCCCTGAAGCCGCTGCTGGACCCGGACACCTGGCAGGAGGAGGTGCGCGGATCGCTCCAGCGCACCTTCCAGGCCCTGCGGATCGCCGTCAACGACGAGCTGGGGGTGCTCGACCAGTTCCTGGCGCTGCTGCCCAGGGCCCTGAAGCCCGGGGGGCGGGTCGCCATCCTGACGTTCCACTCGGGGGAGGACCGGCGGGTGAAGAAGGCGTTCCAGGCGGGCCTGCGGGACGGCGTCTATGCGCGCGTCGCGCCCGATCCCATCCGCCCGTCCCCGGAGGAGCGCCGGGCCAATCCGCGTTCTTCCAGCGCCAAGCTGCGCTGGGCCGTGAAGGCCTAGTTCTCCCGCAGCCCGACGTTCACTTCGAAATTGCCGAAGTCGGTGGTGAAGGGGATGGCGATGCAGGGGACGTCGCCGGAACGGCTGATCTTGTGGCCGGCGCCGATGACCACCGTGGGGATCGAGATGTTCAGCTGGTGGCCGTCCTGGATGAGGGCGCGCCGGGCGTCGCCCACCACGATGTTGCCGATCTCGCCGATGGCGTCCTCGACGTTCCGGTTCATGCTGGTGATCTCTTCCATGAGCATGTTGGACGCGATCTTGCACGCCAGCTGCTCGGGCATGCTGATGATGATGGAGCCGGAGGTCTCGCCGGTGAGGCCGATGATCGCCGAAACGTCGTAGGTGGTGATGAGGTCCTCTTTCAGCTCCAGCCCTGCTTTTTCTGCCTGGATGCCAGCCATCATGTCGAGGCTGCGCAAGGTGGATTCAATAAAAGGATTGATGAATGCGACGTTCATAGCTGGTTTTGCCCCCTCGATCACGCTTCATTATTTCATCGGTTGCATCCAGTTTAACCTGATTTTTTCCACAACTGATTGATGATAGCGGCTTTCAAGGGCAGGATAAAGCTAGACTCCGTGTCCGGGCTCCGCCCGGATGTGGAGTGGGGGAGTCTGAGGGGGGACGAAGAGCGAGCACCACGAGCGGGCGGTCCCCCCTCAGTCACATCAGTGCTAGACCGGAGATGACCATGCTGGACCGATTGCAAGCCGAACTGAAGGCCTCGATGCTGGCCAAGGACACCGCCCGCACCATGGTGCTGCGCATGGCCCTGGCCGCCTACAAGAACGAGGCCGTGGCCAAGGGGCTCGGGCCCCAGGGGCTGCTGTCCGACGCCGAGGCCGTGGCGGTGTTCAAGCGCCTGGTGAAAAGCCGCGAGGACAGCGTGGAGCAGTTCAGCGCGGCGGGGTTTCCGGACCGGGCCGCGGTGGAGCAGGCCGAGATCGAAGTGCTGAAGGGCTTCCTCCCCGCCATGCTGGAGGGAGTCCAGCTCGAAGCCGCCGTGCGGGAAGCGATCCAGGCCGCGGGCGCCCAGAGCCGCAAGGACATGGGCGCGGTCATGAAGGCCCTCCAGGCCAGACACGGCGCTTCCTACGACGGCAAGGCCGCCAGTCAGCTCGTCCAGTCTCTGCTTTCCTGATCACCCCCGCACGGGTTCTTCCCGCTCGCATCGACCCTTTTCAATGAAAGATTAGAAGATGAAACAGTCCAAGATGTTGATCCATACCCTCCGGGAGGTGCCCCGGGACGCCGACGTGGTCAGCCAGCAGCTGATGATGCGCGCCGGGATGATCCAGAAGCTGGCGGCCGGAATCTACGACTACCTGCCGCTGGCCTACCGCAGCATCCGCAAGTTCGAGGAGATCGTCCGGGAGGAGCTGGCCAAGGACGGCTGCCAGGAGCTTCTCATGCCGACCGTGCAGCCCGCCGAACTTTGGCAGGAGTCCGGCCGCTGGACCTTCTACGGCAAGGAACTGCTGCGCCTGAAGGACCGCAAGAACGCCGAGTTCTGCCTGGGCCCCACCCACGAAGAAGTGATCACCGATATCGTCCGGCGCAACGTGAGCAGCTACAAACAGCTGCCCATGAACCTGTTCCAGATCCAGACCAAGTTCCGGGACGAGATCCGACCCCGCTACGGGCTCATGCGCGGGCGTGAGTTCATCATGAAGGACGCCTACTCCTTCGACGTGGACGATGCCGCCGCGGACAAGTCCTACTGGGCCATGTTCAACTGCTACACCCGGATCTTCTCCCGGCTGGGCGTGAAGTTCCGCCACGTGGAAGCCGACAGCGGCGCCATCGGCGGCAGCTTCACCCACGAGTTCCACGTGCTGGCCGGCTCCGGCGAGGACGCGATCCTCTCCTGCGACAGGTGCGACTACTGCTCCAACGCGGAGAAGACCGAAGCGCCGACGATCCCCGCGGTGGACCACGGCCCGGCCATGGCGCTCAGGCCCGCCCACTTCAAGACCCCCGGCATCACGGCCATGGAAGAACAGGCCAGGGCCTTCAAGGACGACACGCACGACGGCATGCCGCTGCACCAGACCTCCAAGGTCTACTGGCTGGACGCCGAGATCGTGACCGGCAAGGACGCCGACGGCCCCACCACCCGCCGGCTGGCGGTGGCGGTGGTCATCCGCGGCGACCACGAGATGAACCCGGTGAAGGTCAAGAACGCCGTGGGCGCGGCGGATCTCCAGCCCATGGCCGACGCCGAGGACTTCACCGGCGCCCTGAGCGGCTTCCTCGGCCCGGTGCCGAAGGAAGGCACCCGGCTCTGGGAGCAGCTGCGCGCCCAGCCCGATTCCGTGGTCTACCTGGTGGACAAGGCCCTGGAGGGCGCCAACAACCTGACCTGCGGGGCCAACGAGACCGACGGCCATCATTTCGGCTTCGATCCCGCCCGCGATCTGCACGCGCCCCGGTTCCTGGACGTGCGCATGGCCAACGAGGGCGACCTCTGCCCCCGCTGCGGCAAGGGCCACTACGAGGCCTTCCGCGGCATCGAGGTGGGCCAGGTGTTCAAGCTGGGCACCAAGTATTCCAAGTCCATGAACTGCGTCTACCTGGACGAGCACGGCAAGGAGAACCCCATGGTCATGGGCTGCTACGGCATCGGCGTCGGCCGCACCGTGGCCGCCGCGATCGAGCAGAACTACGACGCCGACGGCATCATCTGGCCCTGGCCGATCGCGCCCTACCAGGTGCACCTGCTGGACCTGGACCCGGCCAACGCGGAGGTGCGGCTGGTCGCCGACCAGATGGAGCGGGAGCTGGAAGCCGCCGGCTTCGAGGTGCTGCACGACGAGCGCGAAGGCCTCAGCCCGGGCGCCAAGTTCAAGGACGCCGACCTGCTGGGCTTCCCCCTGCGCGCCATGGTCGGCTCCCGGGGGCTCAAGGAAGGCCTGGTCGAGCTGCGGGACCGGCGCACCAAGGAAGTCGTCAAGTTCAAGCCCGAGGAGATCGTGGCCCAGGTCACGGCCGCCCGGGACCGGATCATGCGGGAACTGGCCGTTCAGGGCGGGAGGTAGCGGATGGCGGAGGGCCCGGTCTACCTGACGACCTTCATCGAAGGGGTGCTGGTGCACGGCTCGAGCATGCCCTTCATCCTGCTCGTGCCCTCCGCCCATTCGCCCCACCGGGGGCTGCTCATGCCGCCCCAGGTGCCGTGGTCGCCGGGCTACCTGCCCCCGGCCCTGCTCCAGGCCCTGATCGACACCACCTGGAAGATCCCGTTCCGGTTCCACGACCCCTCCCGGCTGCCGGTGGTGTTCGACGAGCGCACCTCGCGCCTGCCCACCCCGTGGCTGCTCCGGCTCGAGGGGCTGGAGAACCAGCAGCGGCTCTACCTTTCGCACCTGCTGCGGACCCGGGCGGCCGACGACCAGCTGCCCGCCCCGCCCGAAGGGGCCCAGTGGGTCGGGGAGAAGGCGCTGGCGGCCATGGACCTGGTGCCGGGGGTGCGCCGGCTCTGCCAGTCCGCCCTGTCCCTGGTGAAAGAGCTCTGATGGGTCCGGGGGTTCCCGCGGTCTTCATCGACCGGGACGGCACCCTGAACGAAGAGGTGGGCTACCTCTGCCGCCCGGAGGACGTGGCGCTGGTGCCCGGCGCCCGGGAGGCCGTGGCCCGGCTCAATGCCCGGGGCCTGCCGGTGCTGGTGGTGACCAACCAGGCCGGCATCGGCAAGGGCAAGTACGGCTGGGCCGATTTCCACTCGGTCATGGACCGGATCGCCGTCCTGCTCGCGGAGGGCGGGGCCCGCCTGGACGGGGTCTACGCCGCCCCGCACCACGCCGGGGGCCTGGGCGAATACGCCCATCCCGACCACCCCGACCGCAAGCCCAATCCCGGCATGCTGCTGCGGGCCGCGGAGGAACACGGCGTCGATCTCTCCCGGTCCTGGATGATCGGCGACAAGGCCCTGGACCTGGGGGCCGGGCGCAACGCCGGATGCAAGGTGGCGCTGGTGCTCACCGGATACGGCCGGGAGGTGGATCCCGGACTGGCCGACCTGGTGGCTGAGGACCTGGCCGCGGCGGTGGACCGGATCCTGGCCGAATACGACCGGCAGCCCAAAGGTGACTAAAAAAATAATATACAATTAGATTCCTTTTCTCTTGAGAACCGATCAACAATCGTTTATCGGTTGCGAGGTTTCATGCATTCATGGTCTGGAATCAATCCGGTACCGGCGCGCCCCCCTGCCGCCGCGCCGGTCCCGGCCGAACGGAACGGGCCGCCATGCTGAACTGGCTGCGGGCCAGCGTCCTGGTGCGGACCGCCGCGGTCGGCCTGGCGGTGACGCTGATGGTCGGCCTGGTCACCCTGACGGTGGCCGGGCGGGTCGCGCACCGCCGCGAGACGGCGCACCAGCGGGAGGTCATGGAGGCGCTGCTGGACGTGGTGGAGCCTTCCGCCAGCGCCGCCTGCTTCGTGGAGGACGCGGCCCTGGCCCGGGAGGTGGTCCGGGGGCTGGTGAAGACCCGGAACGTCCAGAGCGCGTTCCTGCGCTCGGGCAGCCAGGTGCTGGCCCAGGCCACCCGGGAAGGGGCCGTCTCCGGCGGGGCCGAGTCCGTCCCCCTCTCCCGGCGGCTCGCCTCGCCCTTCTCCCCGGGGGTGACCCTGGGCGAGCTGGTGCTGGTGCCGGACCTCATGGAATCGGAACTGCAGGTGGGGCGCACGGTCAACCTGGTGCGGATGGTGGTGCTCTCCCTGGCCATGGCGCTGGGTCTGGCCCTGGCCTTCGCCGTGCACCAGAGCATCGTCCGGCCCATGACCGCCCTGTCGAACCAGCTGCACGCGCTGGAGGAGGAGAAGGGGCTCCGGCTGGACCTGCCCCGGGGCCACGAAGCCGACGAGATCGGCCAGCTGGTCAAGGACGTGAACTCCCTGGTGGAGCGGCTGATGCTCAGCTCCCGGGACCTGCACGCCGCCAACGGCGCGCTCGGCGAGGCCCTGGGCAGGGCCGAGGCCGCCAACCAGGCCAAGAGCGCCTTCGTGGCGACCATCTCCCATGAGCTGCGCACCCCCATGAACGGCATCCTGGGCATGACCGGCCTGCTGCTGGACACCCGGCTCAGCCGCAAGCAGCAGCACTTCGCCGAGACCGTGCGGATCTCCGCCGAGGCCCTGATGGAGATCATCAACGACATCCTGGACTTCTCCAAGATGGAGGCCGGGCGGCTGGAGCTGGACGAAAGCGAGTTCGAGCTGGGCACGCTGCTGGCCGGGGTGATGGACATCCTCACGCCCCGGTTCCGGGACAAGGCGATCCTGCTGGACTACCACCTGGCCGGATCGGCCGACGGGGTGTTCCGCGGGGATCCGGGCCGGCTCCGGCAGATCCTGCTGAACCTGGTCGGCAACGCCCTCAAGTTCACCGAGCGGGGGTCCGTGACCGTCGCGGTGACCCTGGAAGGCTGGGGCGCCGGACTGCGGTTCGAGGTCATCGACACCGGGATCGGGATCCCCCTCGCGGCCCAGCCCAAGCTGTTCAGCATGTTCACCCAGGCCGACGCCTCCACCGCCCGGCGCTACGGCGGCAGCGGGCTGGGGCTGGCCATCTGCAAGCGCCTGGTGGACCTGATGGGCGGCGAAATCGGGTTCACCAGCCTGGAAGGGGAAGGCAGCACCTTCTGGTTCCGGGTGCCCCTGGTCCGCACCGGGGACAGCTTCCCGGAGCGCCGGGCCCCGCGCTCCCTGACCGATCCGGCCGACCCGGACGCGGTCGAGCCCGAACCGGAGGACCGGCGCCAGCCGCCGCCACTGCTGACGTCCGACGGGGTCCCCTGCCGGGTGCTGGTGGCGGACGACAACCCCACCAACCAGGAAGTGGCGCTGGCGCTGCTCGGCCTGCTGGGGGCCCAGGGCGAAGCGGCGGCGGACGGCCAGGAGGCGGTGGCCATGGCCGAGCAGAGCGACTACCACATGATCCTGATGGACGTGCAAATGCCCCGGGTGGACGGGATCACCGCCACCCGCCGGATCCGGGCCCTGCCCGGCGGCCGCGGCCGGGTGCCGATCATCGCCATGACCGCCAGCGCCATGGAAAGCGACCGGCTGCAGTGCCTGGAGGCGGGCATGGACGACTACCTGCCCAAGCCCTTCGACCGGCGCCGGCTGAAGGCCATGCTCGACCGCTGGGGCGTCGCTCAGCCGCCCTGCCTCGATGCCGTTCCCCCCTTGGACCTGTGAGGGCCTATGCCTATCCATTCCAGTCTGCGCGCCCTCCTGGCGGTTTCCCTGGCCCTGCCGGGCCTGGCCCAGGAGCCTGACCGCTCCGCCAAGCTCAGCGGCTTCGGCACCCTCGGCCTGGCCTGGAACAGCAACCGCGACGCGGAGTTCATGCGGGACGTGAGCCAGCCCGCCGGCGCCACCCGCCGCCTCGACGCCCGGATCGACAGCCGGCTGGGCCTGCAGCTGGACGCGGAACTGTCCCGGACCTTCCGCGCGACCCTCCAGGTGATCAGCAAGTATCGCTATGACAACACCTTTACCCCGGACGTCAGCTGGGCGTTCCTGGGCTGGAACCCGGAGCCGGAATACCAGGTCCGGCTGGGGCGGCTGGGGGTGGAGCTGATGATGAACGCCGACTCCCGGGACGTGGGCTATTCCTTCCTCTGGGTGCGGCCGCCGGTGGAGGGGTTCGGGCTGATCCCCTTCACCCGGCTGGACGGCCTGGACGCGACCGCGACGCTGCCCCTGGGCTCCGGGGCCTCCCTGCGGCTCAAGGCATACTACGGCGCCACCACCGAACGGGAGCCGCTGGACGGCCTCGGGGCCCTGAATTTCCGCGGGGACCGTCTGGGCGGACTGGTCGCGGAGGTGGCGGCCGGTTCCTGGCGGGGGCGGCTGGCCTACGCCCGGTTCCAGTCCCGGCGGGACTTCACGCCCCCGGTCTCCGACCTGGCGGCCGGCCTGGAGGCCTACGCCGAAGCCCTGGGGGATCCCCGGCTCGCCCAGGCCGCGGCCGGCTTGCGCTTTTCCGGAGCCAACCTGCAATGGTTCATGGCTGGGCTCACCTGGGAGGAAGGCCCCTACCAAACCCAGGCCATGCTCGCCCGGCTCAGGTCCGACCGGCTGGCCATGCCTTCGAACTGGGCCGGGCTCCTGAGCCTGGGCCGCCGGATGGGGCCGGTGGTGCCGTACGCCCTCTGGTCCCGGGTGGCCGCCCCGCGGCAGCAGGTGCCGGACCTGGGCAGCCTCGCCGCCAGCGGCGATCCCGATGCGGCGGCGCTGGGCGAAGCCTTCATCGCTTTCATCGCCCCGGGCGCCTTCAGCCAGTCCACCCTGTCGGCGGGCCTGCGCTGGGACTTCCTGACCCGGATGGACTGCAAGCTCCAGCTGGACCGGATCCGGAGCGGGCCGCAGAACCTTCTCTGGGACCAGATCCAGCCGGGCTGGAACGGCCGCGCCACCGTGGTGAGCGCGACCGTCGATTTCGTGTTCTGATGGGTGCGCACATGGCCCATGCCCCCTTCCTCAAACTCGCCGGCGCGCTGCTCCTCCTGGTGGCGGCCGGAAGGCCGCTGCGCGCGGCCGACCCGCGCCTGGTGGTCGTGGCCAACCCGGACAGCGGGGTGGACCAGCTCTCCTGGGACGAGGCCAGGAACCTCTTCCTGGGGCGGCAGAAGCGGCTAGGGTCCGGGCTGCCGGCGGCGCCGGTGGAACAGGGCCTGCCGCCCTGGATCCGCGCCCGGTTCTACCGCCTGCTGGCCGCCAAGGACGTCTCCGAGATCGACGCCTACTGGTCCCGGCTCATCTTCACCGGCCAGGCCCACCCGCCCAGGCAGGCCCCCAGCGCCGAAGCCGTGATCCGGATGGTGCTCGCCGACCGGGGCGCCGTCGGGCTGCTGGAGTGGGAGAAGCCCGACCGCCGGGTCAAGGTGGTGCTGGCCTTCGAAGGTCCGGCGGGCCCATGACCGGGGCCGCGGAAGGGCCGCTGATCCGCAGGACCGGCCTGGTGGAAGGGATCATCCTCCAGCGCTACAAGCGCTTCCTGGCGGACGTCGAGCTGGCCGACGGCACGGTGGTGATCGCCCACTGCACCAACACCGGCACCATGGCCACCTGCTGGGAGCCCGGGGATCCGGTCCTGCTGGAGCCCTGCCTGAACCCGCTGCGCAAGCTCAGGTTCACCTGGCTGGCCTGCCGCCGGGGCGAAGCCTGGGTGGGGGTGGAGACCGGGATGCCGAACCGGGTGGTGGCCGAGGCCGCCCGGCGGGACCGGCTGCCCGGCCTGCCGGGCCTGCGCGAGGTGCGCACCGAGCAGAAATACGGCGACGAGCGCAGCCGCATCGATGTCCTGGCCCGGGACGCGGAGGGGCGCTGCGTCTACATCGAGGTGAAGAACAGCACCCTGCGGGTGGGGCAGGGGGTCTGCTTCCCCGACGCGGTGACCCTGCGCGGGGCCAAGCACCTGCGGGAGCTGCGGGCCATGGTGCGCCTGGGCCACCGGGCGGCCATCGTGTTCTTCGTGCAGCGGTCCGACGCGGTCAGCTTCGACGCGGCCCGGGAGATCGACCCGGCCTACGCCCGGGAGCTGGACCTGGCCGAGGCCGACGGGGTGGAGATCCTGCCGGTGGACGGCACCGTCGTGGCGGAACGCGAGCGGGACGGGCTGTGGAGCCTCTCCTGGTCCCTGCCCGGGCTGCTGCCGTGGGTGCGCAGGCCATGACCTGTCGTGCGACGCCATTCTTCACCCAGCTGAGCAGCCTGCTGGACCAGGAATCCGAGATCACGCTGGGGAGCCTGGTGGACTCGGCGGGTGAGCAGACCTATGGCCTGCTGGTCCTGGTCATGGCCCTGCCCAGCCTGGTGCCGGGCCTCAATCTGGGGGCGGCGCCCCTGGGAGGAGCGGGGATCATGGTCACGGGAATCCAGATGACCCTTGGCCGGAGAAGGCCGTGGCTTCCGGAACGGCTTCGGCGTCAACCGATCCACAAGGGAAAGATGAAGCAGGCGCTCACCGCCCTGGAAGGGTACCTGGAACGCTTCGGCGGCAGGCGGGAACAGCGCCGCGCCCTGGACCAGCGCTGGATGGGCCTTGGGGTGGCCTGGATGGGCCTTCTCCTCTGCGTTCCGGTGCCGTTGCCCTTCGGCAACCAGTTACCCGCGGCCATCCTCGTCGTGCTCGGAGCGAGCCTGCTCGAGGGACAGCCGCTCTGGGGCTGGATCGGCACCCTGGCCGGTATTGCCAACACCTTGTACTTCGGGCTCTTCTTCAAACTCATCCTCCGCGGGTGCCTGCACGTGCTCCAGGCCCTGGAGCGTTGGTTCTCATGACCGGCAAATCCGACCCCCTCCGGTGATGCCCCTTCCGTTACCGGGTCCGGGCGGTCAAAATGGGGCATAGCCTGTCTTGATGTCCCAACTTTAATGATTTCAGGAGCACCCATGGCCGAGCCGATGAAGAAGACCCCGCTGTTCGATTGGCACAAGGCGCATGGAGCCAACATCGTCGAGTTCGGCGACTACCTCATGCCGGTGTGGTACGCCGGCGCGCGCGCCGAGCACCTCGCGGTGGTGTCCCAGGCCGGGCTGTTCGACACCAGCCACATGGCGACCATCCGGGTGTTCGGCAAGGACGCCTACGCCCTGCTGCAGTGGGCCTTCACCCGCAACCTGGACGCCTGCGTGGGCAAGGACGCGGCGCCGCTCACCGACGGCAAGTGCGTCTAC